>ERZ795053.1310-NODE-1310-length-31755-cov-11.369117_pt1 | contig 31755 bp, 29 predicted proteins | sample MGYA00375137_ERZ795053 | MGnify/ENA primary metagenome ERZ795053 (study PRJEB30182, sample SAMN05720284) | activated sludge metagenome | isolation source: Anaerobic digester | place: Hong Kong | collected 2014-12-17 ...
GCCGCGACCTCGGGCGTCGCGGCCAGACCGGCGAGGATGTCGGCGCTGGGGTCGGTTTCCTCGGCGGCGCGTGGTTGGAGGTGGCGAAGGCCCGCCAGGGTGTCCTCGGTGGTGGTGTCTTCCGCCGCTTCCGCGGGCGCGGCGGCCCTGAGACCGGCCAGGGCGTCGTCTGCGGTCCGATCTTCCGCCCCGGGCTCGGGGGCCGAGGCGCGCAGCGCCGCCAGGACATCCGCGCTGCCGTCCCCGGCCGGCGCCGCATCGGGTGCCGCGGTCCGAAGCGCGTCGAGAACGCCGGTCTCCTCCCCGTCCCCGGCGGGGGCCGGGGCGGGCGCGGACACCACGGCGGCCAGCAGCGCGGGGTCGCCCAGAAGACGTTCGATCAGCTCTTCGGCCCCGGTCTTGCCGTCCATGTAGGTCAGAAGGTTGGACAGCTGGGTCCGCGCCTCAAGAAGCGCGCGAAGCGGGCCGATCCTGGCCGCCACCGCACCGGGCGTGAAGTCGTTCATGCTCTCGAAGGTCAGATCGACCGACAGATTGCCTTCGCCGGTCAGGGTGTTGGGCACGGCAAAACTGGCGCGGGGGGCCATCGCGCGCATCCGTTCGTCGAAATTGTCGACGTCGATCTCAAGAAACCTGCGATCGGCGATGGCGGGCTGGGCCACCGCGGATTTGCCCGCAAGATCGGCCATGACGCCCATCACGAAGGGCAGCTGCACCTTCTTTTCCGACCCGTAAAGTTCCACATCGTATTCGATCTGGACCCGGGGGGCGCGGTTGCGCGCGATGAATTTCTGCGATCCGCTAGCCATTGCCCCTCCCGTTCAGCGCCGCGATCTCTCGGCGCAGTGCCAGGATCTCTTCCTTCAGCTCAAGCACATGGGCGTCGACCTGGTCGGTCTCGCTGCGCACCAGTTCGCGCAGGGTCTCGAACTCCTGCTGTTCCTCGGCCTCCACGGCGCTTTGCATGGTGTTGACCAGAAGACCGATAAAGAGGTTCAGGACGGAAAAAGCGGTCAGGATGATGAAGGGCACGAAGAAGGCCCAGGCGAAGGGATGGACGTCCATCACCGGGCGGACGATCCCCATCGACCAGCTTTCCAGCGTCATGATCTGGAAAAGCGAATAAAGCGACCGGCCCAGGGTACCGAACCATGTGTCGAACGTGTCCCCGTACATCAGCGTCGCCATGACCCCGAAGACGTAGAACACGATCGAGATCATCACGATCACCGCGCCCATCCCCGGCAGCGCGTCCAGAAGCGCCTGCACCACCGCGCGCATCTGCGGAATGACCGACAGGAGCCGAAGCGACCGGATGACCCGAAGGCCCCGCAGTGCCGAAAGCCCGCCCTGGTCGGGCAGCAGACCGAAGCCCACCACCAGAAAGTCGAAGATGTTCCAGGCGTTGGTGAAGAACCGCAGCCCGTGGGCGTAAAGCTTGATCGCGATCTCCAGCACGAAGATCGTCAGCGCGACATCGTCGACCGCGCGGATCGCCGGCCCCACCTCGGCCATCACCGTGTCCGAGGTCGAAAGACCCAAGGTCACCGCGTTGAAGATGATGACGCCCAGGATCGCGTTCGACACGCTCCTGCGTTCGATGAACTGCCGCGCGCGGTCCCTCAGGCCCGAACCTGTTTCGATTTGCGCCGTCACCTTGTCCACCCCGTCCTGTCCAGCCGTATCCCGGCGCCCTGTTCGTTCCACGCCGACCCCCCGTTCTTTCGGCCCGCCCCGGCCACGGCCGCCCTCGCCCCGATGGCGGGCCAGAGCCGCCCCGGGGTTTCGGTCAGTGCCGTGATCGTGTCGTCCTGCGTCGTCATCCTGTGCCGGACCGGCGTCTCCGCCGCCCCCCTTACTTGAGTTTCTTCTCGATCAGCTTGAAATGGGACGCGAGGTCCAGGAACTGCTTGCGGGCCTTGTCGGCGGCGCTGTCATGGCCTTTCGCCGCGCGTTCGAAATGGCCGCGCTTGCGCGCGATGTTGTCGCTGTCGTCCTTCTGGCTGGCGATATCGTTGTAGGCGCCGACGATATCGACATCGAACTCGTGCAGCGCGCTTTGCAATTCGTTCAGCGCCGGGATCTTCTTGTTCACGTCCTTCGAGAATGCGACCAGCTCCGGCGCCTCTGCCTTGGCAAGGCGGTCACGCAACTTGACCACGGCATCGATCGCCGAATAGATCTCCTTTTTCGCGCCGCGATATTTCTTCAGGATCTGATCGACCGAACGGGCTGAGCGGGCATAGGCGTTGTCGCGGCGCTTCTCCGCGGCCTTGTCGATCGCGCGCTTCTTCTTGTCGTCCTCTTCGTCCTTGGCCAGCGCGTCGTCGCGTTCCGCCTTCACAAGCTCCTTGTGCAGCGCGTCGAATGCGGCCAGCACGCCGGCGGCGGGGTCGCTGAAGACGCCCTTGAGAGAGACCGAGGACACTTCGCGAACAACATCGAGCCCTTCCTTGATCACCTTCTTGTCCGCCCCCGCGCCCGATGACGAAGCCAGTTCCTCAAGCGCGTTCTTGCACTTCTTGCGGATCAGCTTGACGGCATCGGCAAGTGCTGCCGGCATGTCCTTGTCGACAATCTTCTTCAGCTTGTCGGGTGACTTCTCGGCGTCCTTCTGGGCATTGCCCACGGCCGAGGCGAGGTACTTGAGTTCATAAAGCACAAGGCCCTCAAGGGCCTTGGCCAGTTTCTTCTCGCTCCACTTGCCGTCGTCGAGTTCAAGCGACTGGGAATACTCGATGTCCTTGGCAAAGAGCTTTGTCAGGTCCGAGTTCGATTTCACCCAGTCCTTGGACTTCTTGTTGAATTCCTGGCGCGGGCTGACCTTCAGCTCTGCCAGCATCATCTTCTTGCCTGCCATCTTCGCCTCCCTTTCGTCGCCTCAGTCGAACGCGTAGGTGAACTCGCCGTCGGTCACGTCGATATCGACCTTGTTGACCGCCTCGCCCGCCATCATCCGCTGCAGGAATTCGCCCGATATGTCCGGCAGCATGGTGTTGGTGACGATCGCGTCGATCATCCGCCCGCCGCTTTCCAGTTCCTGGCAGCGCGACACGATCGTATCGACGACAGCGTCGGTGTAGCTGAAGGGGACGTTGTGGGTGGACTTCACCCGCTTCTTGATCCGGTCAAGCTGCAACCGCGTGATCGCCGCGATCATCGAGGGCGACAGCGGGTAATAGGGGATCGTGACCAGGCGCCCCAGAAGGGCCGCCGGGAAGATCTTCAGCAGCGGGTCGCGCAGTGCCTTTGCGATCTCCTCGGGGTCGGGCATCAGTTCGGGGTCCGAGCACATGTCCATGATCAGGTCCGAACCGGCGTTGGAGGTCAGCAGGATCAGCGTGTTCTTGAAGTCGATCAGCCGCCCCTCGCCATCTTCCATCACGCCCTTGTCGAAGACCTGGAAGAAGATCTCGTGTACATCCGGATGCGCCTTTTCGACCTCGTCCAGAAGGACGACCGAATAGGGCTTGCGGCGCACCGCCTCGGTCAGCACGCCCCCCTCGCCATAGCCGACATAGCCCGGAGGCGCGCCCTTCAGGGACGAGACGGTATGCGCCTCCTGGTATTCGGACATGTTGATGGTGATGACGTTGTGTTCACCGCCGTAAAGCATCTCGGCCAGCGCCAGCGCGGTTTCGGTCTTGCCGACGCCCGAGGTGCCGGCCAGCATGAAGACGCCGATGGGCTTTGACGGGTTGTCGAGCCCGGCGCGGCTGGTGCGGATGCGCTTGGCGATCATCTTCATCGCGTGATCCTGGCCGATCACCCGCTTGGCAAGGTGGTCTTCCAGATGCAGCACGGTGTCGATCTCGTCCTTCATCATGCGGCCGACCGGGATGCCCGTCCAGTCGCCGACGACGCTGGCGACGGCCTGCGCATCGACGATGGGCAGGATCAGCGGGCTTTCGCCCTGGATGGCGGTCAGTTCGGCGTTCTTCGCGCGCAGGTCCTCGACCAGCTTCGCGCGTTCCTCCGCGCTCAGCGGGCTGGTCTTCGCCGCCTCCTCGCCCGCCGCGTTCGGGGCATCGACCGGCGCGCCGCCCTCGCGCAGCTTGGCACGGATGGCAAGGATCTCCTCCACCACCGCCTTTTCCTGTTCCCAACGCTCGGTCAGGGCGGCCAGGCGCGCCTCCTCTTCGGACTTGGCGTGGCTGATCGCTGCGCGGCGTTCGGTGACGTCGTAGCCCGCGGTTTCGTCGCGGTCGATGATCTCAAGCTCGGTCTGAAGCCCCTCGATCCGCTTGCGGCTGTCATCGACCTCGGCCGGGACCGCGTGCTGGCTGATCGACACCCGCGCGCAGGCGGTATCCAGGACGCTGACCGACTTGTCCGGCAGCTGGCGGGCGGGAATATAGCGCGCAGACAGCGACACCGCCGCCTCGATCCCCTCGTCCAGAACCTGCACACGATGGTGCTTTTCCAGCATGGAGGCGATGCCGCGCATCATGCGGATCGCCTTCGGCACGTCCGGCTCCTCGACCTGCACCACCTGGAAGCGGCGGGTCAACGCGGGATCCTTCTCGATATGCTTCTTGTATTCGGCCCAGGTGGTCGCCCCGATGGTACGCAGCGTGCCGCGCGCCAGCGCGGGTTTCAGAAGGTTCGCCGCGTCGCCCGTCCCCGCCGCGCCGCCGGCGCCGACAAGGGTGTGGGTCTCGTCCACGAACATGATGATCGGGACCGGGCTTGCCTGCACCTCCTCGATCACCGAACGCAGGCGGTTCTCGAATTCGCCCTTCATCGACGCGCCGGCCTGCAAGAGCCCCACGTCCAGCGACAGAAGCCGCGCTTCCTTCAGCGATGGCGGCACATCGCCCCGCGCGATCCTGAGCGCGAACCCCTCCACCACGGCGGTCTTGCCAACGCCCGCCTCGCCCGTGAGGATCGGGTTGTTCTGCCGGCGGCGCATCAGCACGTCGACGACCTGGCGGATTTCCTCGTCCCGGCCGACGATCGGGTCGATCTTGCCGTCGCGCGCCTGCTGGGTCATGTCGGTGCAGAACTGGGCCAGCGCCTCTTCCTTGCCCATCTGCGCGGGGGCACGCGCGCCCGACGCCTCGCCGGGTTCGGCGCTGCCGCCGACGGCCGAACCGTCCTGCGGACGCAGCCCGTCTTCCGGCGAGCCGGACACGATCTTGACGAAGTTCTGCGCCAGGTCATCGGGGCTGATCCTGCCGAATTCACCCGAAATCCCGGTCAGGATGGCCTTCAGGTTCTTGGTCCTGAGCATGCCGAGGATCAGGTAGCCGGTGCGGATCTGGCTGGAAGAGAACTGGAGCGAGCCGTAGACCCAGGCGCGTTCCGTCGCGTCGTCCATGTGTTCCGACAGGTCCGAGATCGCGCTTGCGCCGCGCGGCAGCGCGTCAAGCGCGCGGGTCATGTCCGCGGCGATGCGGCCGGGATCGAGCTGGTAGTGCTGGATGATGCGGTGGATGTCGCTGTCCTGGCCCTGAAGGATCTGGTGCAGCCAGTGGACAAGCTCGACATAGGGGTTGCCCCGCAGCTTGCAAAAGACGGTCGCGCTTTCGATCGCCTGGTAGGCCAGGCGGTTCAGTTTCCCGAAAAGGGCGACCCTGCTGATCTCGCTCATCTTTCTCTCCCTCGAGTGGGCCGGCGCCGCCGGTCCCGTTATGCCAATCGCGACTGCGGCACGACGCACAGATCGCCTGCGTCGCCGGTGCCCTGCCGCTTGCCTATCCATGATGTCTGGCCAAGCCGCGTCTCTGCGCCAAGCTGTGCCCTTGGAACCTCGCTTGCCTTCAGGACAAGGTTCACATCCCAATCCAGCGTATCGCCGACATAGTTGCGCACCACCGCCTCGACCCGCGACAGCGACGCGCCGCCTGGCAGGAGCCGCTGGTAGTCCGCAAGGGTCAGCGGGCCGACGATCACGCGGAACTTGGCGCTGCGCGACCAGACCTTCTGGCCGACGCTGGTCGCCCGGCCAAGACCCGCGCGCGCGCCAAGTTGCCAGCGGTCGTCGGGTTCGAGGTCCAGCCAGGCGCCGACGAACTGGCGGACATGGACCGGCACGCGGAAGAAGGCGGACAGCACCGCCACCAGCCCCTCGGCATTCTTCGCGCCGACCGACAGGTGCCCGGCGAAGAAGCGCTTGGCGAGGTCGGGCATCGGATCGCGGTCGGAAAGTCCCTTGCCGACATGGCCCGAGATCGCGGCGACCTTGCGCTGCACCGGATCGTTTTCAGGCCGGTCGAAGGACGGCGCCGGCTGCCCGGCCGACCAGGCGCGGTACAGCAGGCCCATCATCCGGTGGGTCAACATGTTGGCGAAGGCGACGAAGGTCGGATCGCGGTGGTTGCGCTGCCGGTCGCGGGCGTATTCGGTCAGATGCAGGGGCAAGGGGCCGTGCGGGCCGAAAAGCCCGAAGAACCGGTTCGTCAGCCGCCCGGGGCTTTCGCCCGCCGGCGCCTCGAACCCCGCGATGGTCGAGGGCGGAAATGCCAGCTCCGCCTCCTGGCCCAGGCGGACGCGATCTTGCGACGGGCGGCGGCTTTCGCCAAGCCGGGGCATGTCGGCATAGGTCGCCTCGATCACCCGGAGCGCCTGGAAGATGTGGAAGGATTGGGGGTTTTCGGCCAGCTGCGCGAGATGCGTCAGACGATCCGGCCGAGCCCCTTCGCCGGTCGCCATCGCGCGATCTCTCCTCTCTGGTGGGTGGTAAGAACGGTTTCGGTGAAACTGTTCATCGAAACGTATTTCTCGAAGAACTTCTGAAGGACCGCGCCCAGAAGATAGACGCTGGTCCCCTCGAAGAAGGCTTCGTCGAAGTCGATCTTGATCTCGATCCCGCGGACGGCGGTCGACAGGACCTCGTCCTGGATGCGCCGCACGATCGGCCGGCTGGACACCGACAGGATGCCTTCCAGCTGCTTTTCCATCACCCGGTCGCCCTGCGGGGCATAGATGCCGATCAGTTCCTTCAGCGCGGCCATCCCGCCGCCCTGCGCGGTGTCGGCGACCGACAGGTAGTTGAGGCTGAGGTGGCTGATGAGCCGCCAGGCAGTGTCGCCCTGCGCCAGCGTCGGGCGCGGGCGGGTGGGCGGAACCGGTGTGCGGATCGCCTTGACCGGGCCGCCGTCGGGCAGGTGGAAGATGTTGTCCGACCCCGTCGCCAGCAAGAGCGGCAGGTCGCGGTTGGTGCATTGCGCGGTGACCGCAAGCTGGTTCAGGTTGGCCGAATAGGGTGCCTGGCGGCTGTCGACGAGCGTGACGTAAAGCTCCGACCCCAGATAGGAGGTGCGGACCCCGCGCAGCCGCTCCTTCTCGGACCTTTGGCGCATCCGGCGGTGCTGGGTGTAATAGGCCGGCCAGACATCGCCCGCCGCGGTGAAATCGTCCGACGAATAGAACGGGCGGAACTTCACATCGTCCTCGCCCTCGCCGCTGATGCCGGTCACGCCCTCGATGCGGTAGATCTCGTAATCCATCGGCGCGGTGCGGTCGGCCACGACATGCTGTTCCACATCGCTGGCCTTGAGGTGGATCCGGTCGCAGCGGCGGGTGAACAGGTTCACCGCCGGGGACGCGAAGAGCGTGAAGGCCGAGGGCGCGATGGCCGGGGCAAGGCTCGCCCGCCCCTCGCGCAGCAGGATGTAGATGTCCAGCTGGTCGTTGGCCGACTTGCGCACCGCCGGGGACAGCCCGACGAGGTCCACGAAGTGGAACCGTTCGGGCATCGCGAAGTATTCCTGCAAGAGCCGGTAGCCGTCGAAGGACCGCCGCGGCGTGGGCAAAAGCGCCTCGGACCGGTCGAATCCGCGCGGCACGGCGGCGCCGTCAGGCAGTTGCATCGTCCAGTCGGCGCGCCGGTCGGTCGACCGCCCGATGACCCCGGTGACCTCGGTGCTCAGAACTTCGTGAAGCTGCCAGTTCACCCCGGATTGGCTGTTGAGAAAGAGCGACAGCCGGTCCAGCGACAGGCTCGACATCGGCTGCTGGCCAAGCGTGCGCAACCGAAGGCGGATCCCCGCCTTGGCCTCTACGTCCTTGGCGACGCCGGCCGCGACAAGTTCCCCCCGCCCGTCGATATATTCCGCCTCGACGATCTCGATCGGCCAAAGCGTCACGTCCTGCGCGGTGCGGAACAGGCAGGCCGTCTGCGCCCCCTCGGCGATCTTGCTGCGCAGGTTGGTGCCGCGCGGCAGGGTGTAGCCATCCACCATCGGCGCCTTGGTCGGGTCCGGCTGGAACGAGGCCACCATCATCGACGGCGTCGGCGCCAGGTAATGCGGATAGACGATTTCCAGAAGATGCGAGGTCAGCGCCGGGAACTGCATCTCAAGTTCAAGCTGCACCCGCGCCGACAGGAAGGCCACGCCTTCCAGAAGCCGTTCCACATAGGGATCGACGACCTCCAGCCCCTCCATGCCAAGGCGGGCGGCGATCTTCGGGAAGGCCCTTGAAAACTCCCCGCCCATCTCGCGCAGGAAGGCAAGCTCGCCCTCGTAGTGTCGGAGAAGCCGGCTGTCCATCTCAGCCCCTCCTTTCCAGTTTCAGCTCGCCCGTGGTCACGTCGACCTCGGATCTCAGGTAAAGCTCCATCGGCACCGGCTGCGCCCACATGTCGGCGCGGATCTCGAAGGTGACGATCGACTGGCGCGCGCTGTCGCCCGGCAAGAGCTCCACATCCAATGACCCCGGCGCGATGCGCGGCTCGAAAAGCGATATCGCGCGGCTGATCGAGGCGCGGATCAATTGCGCCCTCTCGACCGAGGAATATTCGCCCGTGACCTCTTTCAGACCAAAGTTCAGAACCGATTCCGAGGCGTTGGGATAACGCACCGCGTCGATCAGCGTCTCGGCGTTCTGCGAATTCAGAAGCCAGGACAGGTCGCGCTGAATGATGTCGCGCAGACGGCGAATATCAATCACGCGGCTGTCGCGCGTTTCGTTCGGGTTCGAGGGGTCGGTGTCAGTCAGCCTGTCGAGCAGAGACGGCTGAAGCCGCTCGGTGATCGTCAGGTCAGCCATCGGCCCCCGCTTCCCCGCCCGTTCCGGCTCCGTCCTGGCGGACGGACAGCGTTCTGAGTTCCATGATGGGCGTGTCGCCCGCATCCGTCGCCAAAAGCCGCTGGCCGACGCCAAGGAAGGTATCGGCCCCGGCGTCGCGCCAGTCGGTCGACCGCGACAGTCGCGCCGCGTCGTTCCCGCCGATGACGGTGCCGGCATAGCGCGACGGGATCAGCGCGACGACATCGCCGCCGTTGCGCAAGGTCAGCGTCGCGGGCATCCACACGCAGTCGCGCAGATCCTTGGGCGGTTCGACCACCATCGACCCGATGGTGGTGAAGGGCATCCAGAAATACCGCCCGTTGATGATGATCTCAAGCAGCGGACCAAGCCGCATGTCGGCGTCCGCGATCCATTCGAAGGGCAGCCCGTTGATTTCGCCGGTCGCGGCCGGCGCGGCCTCGAAAGCGCGTTCACGCAGGCTGGCGGCTTCCGCCGCGCGCCCCTGCGCCAGAAGCTTCACCGCCTCGACCATGAGCGCTGCCCATTCCTGCGGTTCGCCGAAGATCAGCGGATCCTTTTCCCCCGCGAAGACCTTTTCGCGGAAGACCTCGCAGATGATCGCCTCGCGGTAGGTCTGCGCCATCGGGACCGCCGCAGGGTCCATCTCGGCGGAAAGTTTCAACTGCGCGATCGCCCGCGTCCAGTCGCCGCGCACGCAAAGAAGCTGGAACAGGAAGATACGAAGCTTCGGGTCCGAGGCCCGCTTGCGGATCTCGGCCTGCAGTTCCTGAAGGGCGCCGTCCAGGTCCCCTGTCTTCAACAGTTCTTCGGCGCGCATAACTCGTCCTTCCAAGAAACCTTAGTGCGGAATGGACCGGGCCGCCCGAAACCCTTTGGGCGGCCCGGTGCCTCAGGATCAGTAGATCATCGACTTGTTGTTCTTCACACGGTTCCACATGGCTTCCTTCGGGGCGCCCATCTTGCCCTTCGAGTCCTGCGCCATGTAGTGGATCTTGATCGCGCCGTACTGGAGGATGACGGTTTCCTCGCAGACGTCGTCCCCGTCCGAACCGGACCAGGAAATGTCCTGCACCATCACCAGGTGCAGTTCGAACTTCATGAAGACGCCGCCCGACTTGGTGTCTTCGTGGCCCGAGCGACGCAGTTCGATGATGATGTTGTCGAAGTGCTTGCCGGTCACGAGGGCATGGAAGAGACCGGTCGAGGCCGTGTCGGTCTTCTTGGTGATCGTCACTTCCTTGAAGGTCGCCTTGCCGGCGCCGCCGCCGCCCGAGATCGAGCCGATGTTGATGTTGTTCTCGGCACCGAGTTCGAAGGAAATGATCTCGAATGCCTTCTTCTCGGCATAGGTTTCGTCCTGGGTTTCGCCCGGGATGTCTTCGGCATGCGTCGTGGAATAGCAGAAAGCGTCAAACGACATTTTGGGTTCTCCTGAGTTTTACATACATCTTTGGTTTCTTGTTGCAGGGCGACCCTTTGCGGGCCGCCCTGATGTCAGCCCTTCTCAGACGGCAGCTTCGACACGAGGCGAAGCGAGACCGAGAGCCCCTCAAGCTGATAGTGCGGTCTGAGGAAGAATTTCGAGGTGTAGTAGCCGGGGTTGCCCTCGACCTCCTCGACCACGACTTCGGCGGCGGCAAGCGGCCGCTTGGCCTTTTCTGTCTCGGCCGAGGTGTCGGCCGAAAAGTCAACATACTGGTTGATCCAGTCCTGCAGCCAGGCCTGCATGTCCGCCCGGCTCTTGTAGGAGCCGATCTTGTCGCGGACGATGCACTTCAGGTAGTGGGCGAAGCGGCAGGTCGCGAAAAGATAGGGCAGACGCGCCGCCAGGTTGGCGTTCGCCGAGGCGTCGGCATCGTCGTATTCCGCAGGCTTGTGCAGCGACTGCGCGCCGATGAAGGCCGCCACGTCCGAATTCTTGCGGTGAATGAGCGGCATCATGCCGTTCTTGGCCAGTTCCGCCTCGCGCCGGTCCGAGATCGCGATCTCGGTCGGGCATTTCTGGTCCACGCCGCCGTCATCGGTCGGGAAGGTATGCGACGGCAGGTTTTCCACCGCGCCGCCGGATTCGATCCCGCGGATGCGCGAACACCAGCCGTATTGCTTGAAGGACCGGTTGATGTTCACGGCCATCCCGTAGGCCGCGTTGACCCAGCCGTATTTGCTCGAATCCGCGCCCTCGGTGTCCTCTTCGAAGGAGAAGTCCTCGACCGGGTCGGTCTTGGAGCCGTAGGGCAGACGGCCCAGGAAGCGCGGCATCGCCAGGCCCACATATTTGGAATCCTCGCTTTCGCGCAGGCTCCGCCAGGAGGCGTATTCCGGCGTCTGGAAGATCTTGGTCAGATCGCGCGGGTTGGCCAGTTCCGACCAGCTGTCCATCTGGAAAAGCGTCGGCTTGGCGCCGGTGATCAGCGGCGCATGGGCCGCGGCCGCGATCTTGGCCATCTCGCCCAGAAGCTCCACGTCGGGGGGCGAATGGTCGAAATGGTAGTCTGCCACGAGGCAGCCATAGGGTTCGCCGCCGAACTGGCCGAATTCTTCCTCATAGACCTTCTTGAAGATCGGCGACTGGTCCCAGGCGGTGCCCTTGAACTTGCGCAGCGTCTTGTGCATGTCCTTCTTGGAGATGTTCATGACGCGGATCTTGAGCTGTTCGTCGGTCTCGGTGTTGTTCACCAGGTAGTGCAGACCGCGCCAGGCGCTTTCGAGCTGCTGGAAATCCTCGTGGTGAAGGATCAGGTTGACCTGTTCGGTCAGCTTCTGGTCGATGACCGAAATGATGCTTTCGATCGACCGCAGGGCGTCGTCGGAAATCAGCGCGGTGTTTTCAAGCGCCTGCTGGGCAAGCGTCTTGACCGCCTGTTCGACGGCCGACTTGGCCTGATCGGACTTGGGGCGGAACTCCTTTTGCAGGAGGTTCGCGAAATCCGACGATCCGAACGCGGTTTCGGTCGCGGCGCCGGATTGGACTTGTTCTGCTTCTGCCATGTCTTACTCCGTCCCTTCCGCTTCATCCGCCTTCGGCGCGGGCGCGGCGGCCAGAGCCTTGAGGAGAGCGGGATCCTGAATGATCTTGCCGATCAGGTTTTCGGCGCCGGTCTTGCCGTCCATGTAAGTCATCAGGTTGGAAAGCTGGGTGCGCGCATCAAGAAGCTTGCGCAGCGGTTCGACCTTGCGCGCGATCGCGGCGGGCGAAAAATCGTCCATGCTCTCGAAGGTGATGTCGACGGCCAGGTTGCCCTCTCCGGTCAGCGTGTTCGGAACCGTGAAGGCCGCGCGCGGCTTCATCGACTTCATCCGGTCATCGAAGTTGTCGACGTCGATTTCGAGGAACTTGCGGTCGGCCACGCCGGGCTGCGGCGCCTCGGATTTGCCGGCAAGATCGGACACGACCCCCATGACGAAGGGCAGCTGCACCTTCTTTTCGGCTCCGTACAGCTCGACATCATATTCGATCTGCACCCTTGGCGCGCGGTTTCGCGCAATGAATTTCTGTGAACTTCCCGCCATCTAGTGCTCCCTCTCACTTTCCGCCGCCAAGACCCTTGAGGCCGGCGGTCACAATTCCGTTCACTCGTCGTCCAGTCCGCCGATCAGATTGACGTTCTCGACACCCCTCGGGGCCATATCCTTGATGATCGTAAGGAAATCGGCGCTTACGAGGCGTTTCGCACGCAACAGAAGCAACGGCACGGGACTCGAGGGCTCGCTTCGCTTGTAGTAGGCAATGATCCGGTCCAGCGCGTTGGCGACGTCGTTGGGCGAATTGATCGCACCGCCGCCGCCCGCGGCGGCCGCTTGTCCGGCACGGGCTGCGGGCGCGGGCGCATCCTCGGCCTCGGCCTGCGACGTCTCCGTCTCCGCTTCGCCGCCCCCACCGGTCGCGTTGCGCAGCCGGGACACGATCTGCCCGACCAGCCGCGCCAGGACATCAAGGTCCGGCCCCTGGCCCGGCGTCATTTCGTCGAAGCGCGCAGAGATCGCCTTGATGTTCGCGGCGGCGGTCTCGGCCGCCTCGCGCAGCACGCCAAGTTTCTCGGGTCCGGTGTCCTGGAACGCCGCACCGACAAGCGTTGTGTCGGGGATGTTTTCCTCGTCGGGGCCAGCGACGATCTCTCCCTCGGCGATCTGGATGTCGCGCAGGGTGAAGCGGCCGAAAGCGCGGCTTTCGGTCAGCGGCGCGCGGCGCAGACCACGCAACACGGTGTTTGCATCGGCAAGCGCCAGCACGGCATTGACCCGCATCGTCGGGTCGTTGTCGTCATCCGCATCAAGCTGCGGATGGCATGTGTCCCAGTAATCCTCAAGGCACCCGCGGATATAGCCGGTCACGTCGGCAAAACCAGGCAGGCCACGCATCGCCAGCTCTGCCGTAGCAAGATAGACGGCCGCGCGAATGTCGTGGCTTTGTTCCAGGACGGCCGTCGCCTTTTGTGCGACTTCGCGCCAGTCCGGCTCCTCTGCGGCAAGGACGCTGTCGCCCATCTGGCGCTCTTCGCCCGGCGCGGCAGCAAGCTCCATCTCGGTGAAAACCGGATCGTACTCCAGGTTTTCACCACTCGGCTCATCGTCGCCAAAGCTCCGCAGCAGCGCTGACACGCCCATGGTCCCTCCACTTGAAAATACTCTCTTGCGAAGCTGTCTTTCGCTCGATCGTTTCTTTTTGTTATACTTTGGTACACACTATTGGCGAATTCATGACGTGTTGCAAAGCCTTTAATGTGTTCAATTTATGGCGGACTCGCGACTTCGAACCATTTTTCCGAACGTTCTTGACCGCAACTGCCTTCTCGCCGTTTCTTGATTCGATACAGGTTTCCGAACGGGGTCGCCCCCTCAGGCTTACGCTACGTCAGGACAGGAGAGCGAAGTATGGGAAAAATCCGCGAAATTCTCACTGGGATCGCACTTGCGGCGCTGCTTGGCGGCCCTGCTTTTGCAGCTGACCAGCAACTGACCGTCGAGTTGAACAAGTTCGAGCCCGCGGACGCCGGCGGCTGCCGGGCCTTCTTCTTGTTCCGCAACGACACCGACCTGCCCCTTGAGGCGTTCGAGATGTCGCTTGCCGTCCTTGACGGTCAGGGCATCATCGACCGGTTGCTGACCATCGACGCCGCCCCCCTGCCCGCCCGCCGTACGACGCTCAAACTGTTCGAGATCCCCGGGCTGGGCTGCGACGCGATCTCCGAGATCCTCCTGCACGACATCCCCGCCTGCAAGCCGCAGAACGCCGACCCGGTGGATTGCTATGCCTTCATTTCGCTGTCGTCGAAGACGACCGCACGGCTGGTCCAGTAGCATGGGAGGGCTTTCCTTCGGCATCCTGAAATCCGGCGGGCCGATCATGGTGGTGCTGGCGGCGCTGTCGCTGGCGTCCCTTGCGCTGATTGCCGTCAAGGTGATCGAGCTTTGGTCCTGCCGCTCCGGCGAGGGCGCGCGCAGAACGGCGATCGCGAAATGGGCCGCGGGCGACACATCGGGCGCCCGCGCCGCCGTCGCGGGCGGCAAGGCGCCAGCCGATCGCGTCACCGCCGCAGCGATGGCCGGGCTGCAGGCAGGAATGCCGCGCGACAGGCTCCTGGCCGAGGTGACGCGGCGCGGCAACGCGGAACTTGACCGGATGAACCGCCATATCCGCCTACTGGAACTGATCGCGATGGTCAGCCCGCTTCTGGGGCTTCTGGGGACCGTCACCGGGATGATCCAGTCATTCCAGGAACTTGCGGCCGCCGAAGGCGCGGCCAATGCCTCGGTCCTTGCGGGCGGGATCTGGCAGGCGCTCCTGACGACCGCGGCGGGTCTTCTGGTCGCCATCCCCGCAGCCATCGCGGCCGCGCTTCTGGCGGGGCGGGCGGAAGGCGCGGCGGCGATGATGGAACAGTCGGTCGGCGCGCTGATGACGGCGGCCGACGGACATCACCTGGACGGCTGAGGCCGGGGCAAGGGGGACGCGCGCATGGACCTGCGTCGAAGACCCAGGGGCGGACGGCTGATCTCGCTCGTGCCGATGATCGACGTCATGCTGATCCTGCTCGTCTTCTTCATGGTGACATCAAGCTATCTGGACCTCGACATGGTCCCGATGCTCGAACGCCAGGACGATTCGGCGCCCGCGCCCAGGGTGGGCAACGCGGAAGCGAACGGCCCGCTGTTCGTCCGCATCGGCCCCGACGGCGCCCTCAGGGTCGGCCCCCGCAGCCTTGATCTTGCGGGGTTCGCGGGGCTGCTTGGCGACCGGCTGACGGCGGACGCAGGGCTTCAGGTGCTGATCCTGCCTTCGGGGCACGCGCCGACGCAGGCGCTTGTGTCGGTGATGGATGCGGCCACGCGCGCGGGCGTCCAGCGCCTGCGCATCGTCCGGCTCTCGGGGGCGCCATGAAGCTGCGCCGCACCCCGCCAAGGACCGAACCCGAAACCATTGTCGCGCTGATCGACGTGGTGCTCTTTCTCCTGATCTTCTTCATGCTGATCGGCCGGATGGACGCGACCGCCCCGTTCATGGTCTTTCCCGCGACCGCCCAGACCGGCCAGAACCTTCCCGCCGGAGGCGAGACGGTTTCCATCGCCGGTGACGGCAGGATGGCGCTGAACGGGCACGAGATGACCGCCGACGCCTTGCGGCAGGCGCTGTCCTCTGCCGTCGCGCGCGACCCCGCGCTGGTCGTGCGCATCAACGCGCATCGCGACGCGGAGCTGCGCCACACGCTTGCCCTGACCGGCGCGCTGGACGAACTGGGGGTGAAGGATATCGTCCTGATCGTCACCCCGAAGGAGCCGTGATGCGCGGCCCGGCGCTCTGGCTTTCGGGGCTTGCGGTCTCGGTCGCGCTGCATGCGGGCGCGGCGCTGCTGTTGCCCGGCCTCTGGGCGCCGGAACCGGTCGCGGACCAGCCGATGCCCGAGGCGAAGCTGGAAATGACCAGCTACGAGGTCGCCCATGCCGACGCGGTTCCACAGGCGACCGAGGGCGAGGCCGCGCCGGAGGCGGCCGCGAAGGGCGCGGTGGCGCGCCAGGATGCCGTGCCGGTCACGAGGGCGGAACCCGCGCTACCAAAGGCGGCGGCGGCGGCCCCGGTCGCGCCACGGGCAGATGCGCTTGCCGCCCTGGCCGCGCCGGCGGCGACACCGCCCAGCGCCCCCGATCCGGCGCCGATCCTGGCTGCAGCGACGGTCGCCCCGGATGCGGCCCAGCCACTGTCCCCTGCCGGTGACCGCCCGGCCGAGGTCACACCCGAAGCGCCCGAACTCGCCCTTGCCGCGCCGCCCTCGCAAGCAGCCGCCCCGGCCGAGATCCCGAGCGAACGCGCCACCGCCGCCCTGGCCTGGAGCGGCGCGGGCGACGCGGCGGTCGATCCGGTCTCGCTCGCCGCGATCCAGTCCTTCATGCGTCCGGGCGATGCGTCACAGTCGCAGTCGAACGCGGGCGACGTGCGCGACGGGATCGGCCAGCTTCTGGCATCCGTCCCCTGCGCCCGGCTTCAGGCCGCCTTCATCCCCGAGACGGGCGCGATCGAACTGCGCGGCCATGTGCCGGAGGAAGGCCTGCGCGGACCGGTGCTCGACGCGCTGCGCGCCCAGGTGGGCAGCGCCATCCCCGTCACCGACAAGGTGCTGATCCTGCCCCGCCCGCAATGCGGGGCGTTGGCCGGGATCGCCGATTCGGGCCTGCCGCAATCGACCGACCAGGACACCGACGAACGGCTGGTGGGCGAAAACGCGCAGGCGCGGGAATATGGCTACAGCGAAGGCGAACGGCTGACATTCGACCTCGTGACACCGGACTATCCCGCCTATGTCTACGTCGATTTCTTCGATGCCGACGGCAACGTCGTGCACCTGGTGCCGTCGCAATACGCGGCGCTGACCCTGCAGGCGCCGGCAGAGCGGCTGATCGTGGGCGGCGAAACCGGGGCGGCGGCGTTCAGCATCACCGTCGGCCCGCCCTTCGGGCAGGAGATCGCAGCCGCCTTCGCCGCCTCTGCCCCGCTCGCCGACGGGCTGCGCCCGCCCGTCGAACCGGCCGGACCCTATCTGTCCTGGCTGAAGACGGCGGTCGCGGCGGCGCGCGCCGCCGATCCCGATTTCAAAGGGGAGTGGGTCTACTTCTTCATCTCGACCGTCGCCGCTTCGAACTGAGCGTGGTCAGATGCCGCCGTGAACCGCGCGGCCCGAAAGGTAGGTCGCCAGCACCTCGGTGTCGCCGATGTCACGCGGGTCGGTCGCCCAGAGGTCGCGGTCGATGACAATGAAATCGGCCCATTTCCCGGGCGCGAGCGACCCGGTCGTCGCCTCGCGCCAGCCCGCGCGCGCCGCGTTGATCGTGTAGCCCTCGACGCATTCGTCAAGCGACAGACACTGTTCGGGCAGAAAGACCGGGAAATCGCCTTCGGCCTTCGGGGGCTGGCGGGTCATCGCGGTTTCCATGATCTGGAAGGGGTTGAGGGTGGACACCGGCCAGTCGCTCGACAAGGCGGCCATCGCGCCGGCGTCGACAAGCGAGCGGAAGGCATACATCCACTTGCCCCGTTCCGGCCCGACCATCGGCAGCGCGACCTCCGACACCGAGGGTTCAAGCCGGGCCCAGAGCGGCTGGATGTTGGCCACGACGCCAAGTTCGGCAAAACGCGGCACGTCTGCGGGGTCGATGCACTGGATATGGGCGATCTGGTGCCAGCTTGGCCAGGGGGCGTTCGCGTGGCGGGCGGCCTCCATCCCGTCGAGCGCGGCGCGCACCGCCAGATCGCCGATGGCGTGAACGTGGATCTGGAACCGCGCGGCGTCGAAGGCGGTGAACATGTCGTTGATCTGGTTGGGCGAGAACATCAGCGCCGCGTTTCCGCCCTCTGCGTCCGAATAATCATCGATCATGGCGGCGGTGCGGTTCTCGATCACCCCGTCGAGGAAGAACTTGGCCGAATGGATGCGAAACATCTCGGACTGGTGGGCGGCGCGCAGCGCGCTGACCCGCGCCAGCGCGCCTTCGGTGGTTTCCGACGCCTCCACCCGCACCGTCGCAAGGATGCGCGCGGTCAGCGCGTCACGTTCGACCAGTCGCTTGTAGACCCGCGCGTGCCGTTCGCCGATGGAGGCGTCCAGAAGCCCGGTGAACCCGTTCCGGTTCGCATGGGCCTGCGCGAATAGCACGCCGCCCTCGTAGGATGAATCCGGCACCGGCGGCATCCGGTCTTCGGCCCACATCGTCGCGGTTTCATAAAGAAGGCCGGTCGGCACGCCATCCGAATCGAGCACGAAGTGGCCGTTTTCAGGGTCGGGGGTCCCCTTCACCAGCCCCACCGCCTCGCAGCCCCGGGTGTTGAGACAGCCGTTGTGCCCGTCGGACGCCATGATCAGGCAGGGGCGATCGGGCACCGCCGCGTCCAGCGCCTGCCGGTTCAGATTGTGTTCGCCCAGCACGCCGGAATAGTAGAACGCGCCCAGAACCCACTTGCGGTCATGGGTGGCCGCGAATTCGCGCAAGGTCTGCTGCAGCGCCCCGATCGTCATCGCCCCGGACAGGTCGGCGCTTTCGGCATAGTGCTGGCCGCCATCCTGGACATGGATATGGGTGTCGTGGAAGCCCGGCAGGATCTGCCGGCCCTTCGCATCGATCACTTCGGCCCCGGGGGCCGCGAGCGCGCGTATCTCGGCCTCATCGCCGGCAGCCAGCACCTTGCCCCCGGCGACCGCGAGGGCGCGCGCGCGCGGACGGCGCGGATCCAAAGTGCGGATATCGGCGTTCAGAACGATCAGCTCGGCGCTGCGCATGGCGTGTCTCCTGTCTGGCGATGCCGCATCATTCGGCGCGAACCCGTTGATGCGCAAGTAAATCCTGCAACTCGACGAAAGATTCTGAAAATTCCGTCAGAATGACGGGGTGCAATGTGCACTTTACACTTCCCAGACAGGAATCCGGTGCTAGGCTTTGCTCAAAACCACAACGGGGAGACGACAGGATGCAACGGATCAGGTTTATCGACCGGATGACCCAGGGCAAGGTCAGCCGGCGCGACATGATGAAGGCGGCCAGCGCCTTTGGCGTGGGCACGCTGGTGCTGCCGAAAATGGCGAACGCGGCAGAGGTTCTGACCTGCCTTGAATGGGGCGGCTATGATTCGGCCGATTATTTCCAGGCCTATGTGGACAAGTATGGCGCACAGCCCAACTTCTCCATCTTCGCGGGAGAGGAAGACGCACTGGCCAAGGTACTGGCGGGCTTCGCCGCCGATGTCATGCACCCGTGCAACTATTCCGTTGCGCGCTTTGTGAATGCGGGCGTCGCCAGCGAGATCGACACATCGCGCCTGACCCACTGGAACGACATCTTCCCCGCGCTTCAGAACGCCGAAGGTGTCCTTTGGGACGGCAAGACCGTGATGGCGCCGGCCGATTTCGGCAACTCAGGGCTTGCCTATCGCCCCGACCTGGTCGGCGAGGATTTCCTGGCCGACCCGAGCTGGGGCATTTTCTACGACGAGAAGTACACCGGCCGCGTCTCGATGACCGACAACGAAATGGCGATCATCATCGGCGCCATGGTCGGCGGCATGCCCTATGACGAGGCCTACAAGCTTGAGGGCGACGCACTGGTTGCGGCGGCCAAGGAATGGGGCACCAAGGCCGTCAACGTCAGCCGGTTCCTCTGGACGGATTCGTCGGAAGTGCAACAGGCCATGGCTTCGGGCGAGATCATCGCCTGCTACGCCTGGAACGACCTGATCGCCAACCTCCGCGCCGAGGGCGTCCCGGTCGAGTTCGCCAAGACCAAGGAAGGCTCCTTCACCTGGTTCTGCGGGCTGACGCTTCTGAACACCGGCAAGGCGGACGAACAGGCGGCTTACGACTTCATCGACGCCTGGCTCAGCCCAGAAACCGGCAAGGCGCTGATCGAAGGGTCGGGCTACGGCCACGCCAACATGAAGTCGTTCGACATCGCAGATCCCGAGGCGATCGCCAACATGGGCATCACCGACCCGGTTGAAATGATGAAGGACACGCTCGTCTTCAAGACCCCGACGGACGAAGTCCAGGAAGGCTTCAACAAGGTCTGGGGCGACACGAAGGCCCTCAAGGGCTGAGCGTGCCGTGACCACAAGCTCTGCAATCGAACGGGCGGGGGCGCGCCGCGACCCCGCCATCCTGCGCAAGCGACTGGCGGGCTACGGCCTGCTGTCGCCGGCGCTTGTCCTCATGATTCTGATGCTGGCGCTTCCCGTCTTGGCACTGGTGCTGATGAGCTTCTGGACCCAGAACGGGTTCGAGCTTGACCGCAGCTTCACCCTCGACAACTACCGCCAGCTTGTCGCCACGTCCGACGAACCGACCTACTGGATGGGCATTCCCTTTCCCTTCGCCTACCCGGTTCCCGCGATCCTGATGCTGAAGTCACTGGGGATGTCGCTTGCCGCCACCGTCGCGGTGATCGCCGTCGCCTATCCGATGGCCTATTTCATGGCCTTCCGGGTCACCCACAACAAGGCGCTGTGGATCATCCTCATCACCATCCCGTTCTGGACAAGCTATCTGCTGCGCGTCTTTTCCTGGAAGATCGTCCTTGGCTTCAACGGTGCGATCAACTCCGGTCTCAAATACCTCGGGCTGATCGACGAACCGCTGGAATTCCTTCTTTACAACCCCACCGCCGTGGTGATCACGCTGTCGCATGCCTGGGTCGCCTTCGCGATCCTGCCGATCTATGTCTCGCTGGAAAAGATCGACCGCACGCTTCTTGAGGCGGCGTCGGATCTTGGCGATTCCCGGCTGAAACGGTTCTTCCGCATCACGCTGCCCCTGTCCGCGCCCGGCACCATCGCCGCGTCGCTTCTGGTCTTCATCCCGACCGTTGGCGACTATGTCACCCCCGCGCTGGTCGGTGGCCCCGGCGGCACGATGATCGGCAGCCTGGTGCAGGATCTGTTCCTCAAGCAGAACAACGCGCCGATGGGTGCGGCGGTGTCCATCGTGATGATGCTGATCATCGCCTTCCTCGTCGGCCTGTTCCTCTGGGCCATCGGCTATCGCAAGCTCAGGTCGCGGAGGGCATGAGGATGTTCAGACGTCCCGATTTCCTGTGGGTCTACGCGGTGATCTTCATCGCCTTCCTCTATGGCCCCGTCCTGCTGATGCCGATCTTCAGCGTCAACGACGGCAACTTCGCGACCTTTCCGCTGAAGGGCTTCACGCTGCGCCATTACAGCTCGATGGCGGCGAATACCTCGATGATGCTGGCGCTGCAAAACAGCCTCAAGATCGCGATCCTCGTCGCGGTCCTGTCGACGACGCTCGCCATTCCGGCGGCCCTTGCGATCACCCGCTTCCGCCTGCCTGGCGCGGGCCCGATCGTCAGCTTCATGATGCTGCCGCTCGTCATCCCCTCGATCGTGATGGGCGTGGCGCTTCTGGTCATCATCCTGAAGTTCCTGGGCATCCAGCTGTCGCTCTGGACGGTGGCCTCTGGCCATATCCTGATCTGCCTGCCCTATTGCATGTCGGTCCTGATGTCGCGCCTCGAAGGGTTCGACCCCTCGCTTGAGGAAGCGTCGCGCGACCTGGGCTGCAATGCCTGGCAGACCTTCGTGCGGGTGACGCTGCCGCTCGCGATGCCGGGCGTGATTTCCAGCCTGCTGATGGGCTTCATCATCTCCTTCGACGAGTTTGTCATCGCCTTCTTCCTGACCGGTACGGAAAACACCCTGCCGGTTTACCTTTACAGCCAGTTGCGCTTCCCCAACAAACTGCCCGGCACGCTGGCGCTCGGCTCGCTCATCTTGCTTGTCTCGGCGGTCTTCGTGGTCCTGGCCGAGATCATCCGCAAGCGTGGCGTCCAGTCGGGCAATCCCGGAGACCTCTGAGACATGACCGAAACTGCCCCGATCATCGCGATGTCCGGCCTCGTCAAGCGTTTCGGAACGCTGACCGTCCTGCACGGCATCAACTTCGACATCGAACGCGGAGAGTTCTTTTCGCTTCTCGGCCCCTCGGGCTGCGGCAAGACCACCCTTCTGCGCATCCTGGCCGGGATCGAACAGCCGAGCGAGGGATCCCTTCTGATCGACGGACAGTCGATGTCGGGGGTCGCGGCGAACAGGCGCCCGACCAACATGGTGTTCCAGAGCTATGCGATCTTTCCGCACCTGAACGTCGAGGAAAACATCGGTTACGGCCTGCGCAACATCGCCATTTCGAAATCCGAGGCGGCCGAACGGGTCGCCGAGGCGCTGGCGCTCGTGAAGCTCGAAGGGCTGGGCAAGCGCAACGCGCACCAGCTTTCGGGCGGGCAGCGGCAGCGCGTGGCGCTGGCGCGCGCGCTGGTCTGCCGGCCAAAGGTGCTGCTCCTCGACGAACCGCTTTCGGCGCTGGACAAGAAACTGCGCGAAGAAATGCAACTTGAACTGCGCGCGCTGCAGCGCACCGTCGGAATCACCTTTGTCTTCGTCACCCACGACCAGGAAGAGGCGCTGACACTGTCGGACCGGATCGCGGTGATGGACAAGGGCCACGTCCTGCAGATCGACAGCCCGCGCGGCCTTTACGAACGCCCCGTCAACCGCACCGTGGCGGAATTCATCGGTTCGATGAACCTGTTCGCCGGCCAGGTGACACGCGTCGGCGCCGACGGGGTGGTGGAAATCGAGGGGCCCGAGGGGCGGTTTCGCGGCGTGGCGCGCCCGGGGCTGTCGTCCGGTGACGCAGCGGTGGCGGCGATCCGGCCCGAGCGCATCCGCATCATGCGCGCCGCGCCCGACGCCGGGGTCAACGCGGTTTCCGCCCGGCTCCAGGCCAGTTCCTACCTCGGCGATCGCAGCCTGCATGTCCTTCAGGGCGCGGCGACGGGCCAGCAGATCACGGTGCAAAGCGGCCCCGCGGTGGATGACACGCCGGCGGGCGGGGGCAGCGAACTGTGGCTTGGCTGGGACGCCGAGGCAGGCCTGATCCTGCCGGGATAGCGGGGCCGGACGCGCGCGCCCCAGCGCCCCCTTTGCGCGGTGACACTGGCACCCCGGCGCGATGTGTGCGATCACTTGGGAAACAGCGCGCTAACGGAGCAATCGCACGCATGACGCCCTTCGCCATAGCCGGCATCCAGATGCATGTCGCGGCGGTCCATTCGAACGTCGAGGCCATGCGCCACAGGATCGAGATCGCGATGGCGCGGTTTCCCTGGACGCAGATGATCCTGTTTTCGGAGCTTGCCCCTTTCGGGCCGCTGGACCAGTTCGCCCAGCCCTTCCCCAATCAGGTGATCGACCAGTTCTGCATCGATGCACGCCGTTTCGGCATCTGGCTTATCCCCGGCTCGATGTTCGAAAAGGCCCCCGACGGGCGCATCTTCAACACCTCGGTCGTCATCAACCCCGAGGGCGAGATCGTCGCCAGGTATTCCAAGATGTTCCCCTTCCGGCCCTATGAGGCAGGCATCTCGGCGGGGACCGAGTTCTGCGTCTTCGACGTGCCCGATGTCGGCCGCTTCGGCTTGTCGATCTGCTACGACATCTGGTTTCCCGAGACGACGCGGCAACTGACCAGCCAGGGGGTCGAGGTGCTGCTGCATCCGGTCCTGACCGGCACCACCGACCGCGACGCCGAACTGGCCATCGCCCGCGCCACCGCCGCGCAGTTCCAGTGCTACGTCATCGACGTGAACGGGCTAGGCGCCGGCGGCGTCGGGCGGTCGCTTGTCGTCGATCCGACCGCGACCGTCCTGCACCAGTCGGCGGGCCAGGAAGACATCTTCCCGATCGAGATCGACCTCGACTACGTCCGCCGCCAGCGCCAGACGGGCATCAAGGGGCTTGGCCAGGTCCTGAAAAGCTTCCGCGACCGCGAAGCGGACTTCCCGGTCTACGACCGCGCCAGCGGCGCCGACGCCTATCTGCACACGCTTGGGCCGCTTGCGATGCCGCAGAAGGGATCGCGCCTTGGCGTTCACGGCGACAACCCGCGCAGCGCCCTGTCGGCGCTGACAGAACCGCAGACCAGCAGCGCACAGGTGACCTACCTGAAAGAGAGGTCGGCCACCGAATAGGCGTCACGACGAAGGGAGGATCGATGAACGCTCAGACCCACGGCCGCAAGATCCCGAGCATTGGTGACTACTACAGCGCCACACAGCTTCGGGCGGACAGATGGAGCGCGCTGCGCGAAGCGGTCGAGGCGTTGAGCAGGCACGGGGTCGAAGGCCGCCAGGGCCAGAAGATCCTGGCCACCGTCGAGGAGCTTTTCGAAGCACTCGCCCCCATCGAACTTTACTGGGCCTTTCCCGGGGCCAGCGCCTTTGACCATCTGCGCCGCCTTTTCGACAACCGCAATTTCGAAGACCTGATGACGGTCATCCGGCGGGTCGCGCGGGCCCTGACCTCGGGTGCGTACCGGCGCCGCAGCATCCCCCTTGTCGCCGACGAGCTGGACGCCGAGGACTACGAGGACGAAAGCGCCATCTCCCCCGAGGCGCGCGCGCTGGGAAGGCCCTATTTCGAGGTCATGATCGTCGATCATGTCAACGAACACCAGGAACGGTTCCTGAAATCCAGCCTGCTGCGGATGCGCCGCCCGGAAGACGCGTTCATCTATGAGCCGGTCATCGTGCCCTCGATCGAGGACGCGCTGATCGGGATCCTGTTCAATCACAATGTCCAGGCGGTCGTGGTCCGCCCTGGCCTGACGCTGAAGTCCCGCAACACGCTTGAAATCCTCAACAAATATCTGCGCCGCGTCGGCGAGGACGAGGATGTCGACGCGCTTGAGCCCGGCGAATACGGCCCCGAGGCCTGCCGGCTGATCGCCAAGGTGCGCCCCGAACTTGACGCCTATCTTGTCACCGACCGCTCCGCCGAGGAAATCGCGGGGCTGGATCTGGGCCGCTGCAGGCGGGTCTTCTACAATCAGGAAGACTTCCTTGAACTGCACCTGAACATCCTGCGCGGCGTCAACCGCCGCTTCAAGACGCCGTTCTTCAACGCGCTGAAGGAGTATTCGAAGCAGCCCACGGGCGTCTTCCACGCCCTGCCGATCAGCCGCGGCAAGTCGATTTCCCGCAGCCACTGGATCCAGGACATGGGCGCCTTCTACGGGCCCAACATCTTTCTGGCGGAAACCTCGGCGACATCTGGCGGGCTCGACAGCCTGCTGGAGCCGCGCGGGCCGATCAAGGAGGCGCAGGAACTGGCCGCCCGCGCCTTCGGCGCCAAGCAGACCTTCTTTGCGACCAACGGCACCTCGACCTGCAACAAGATCGTCGTTCAGGCCCTTGTGCGGCCGGGCGATATCGTCCTGATCGACCGCGATTGCCACAAGTCGCACCACTACGGCATGGTGCTGGCCGGGGCGAGCGTCGTCTACATGGAAAGCTATCCGCTCCATCCCTATTCGATGTATGGCGCGGTCCCCCTCACCGAGATCAAGGGAAAGCTTCTGGCACTGCGCGCCGCGGGCAAGCTGGACAAGGTGCGCATGGTCCTTTTGACGAACTGCACCTTCGACGGCATCGTCTACGATGTCGAACGGGTGATGTCGGAATGCCTGGCGATCAAGAAGGATCTGATCTTCCTGTGGGACGAGGCGTGGTTCGCCTTTGCCCGCTTCGGCCCGACCTACCGACAGCGCACGGCGATGAACGCGGCGAACAACATGCGCGAACACCTGCGCGCGCCCGAGGCGGCCAAGGTCCATGCGAAACAGGCAGAGATGCTTGAGGGCGCGCCGGACGACGTCTGGATCAGGACGCGTCTTCTGCCGCCACCGGACGCCCGCGTGCGCGTCTATGCGACCCACTCCACGCACAAGACCCTGACGGCGCTACGCCAGGGGTCGATGATCCATGTCAACGACCAGGACTTCAAGGGTGAGGTCGAACAGAGCTTCCACGAAGCCTACATGACCCACACCTCGACAAGCCCCAACTACCAGATCATCGCCTCGCTCGATGTTGGCCGCCGGCAGGTGGAACTTGAGGGGTTCGAGTTCGTCCAGCGCCAGATCGAAAGCGCCATGTCGATCCGCCGGGCGGTGGCGACCCATCCGCTGCTGAAGAAATACTTCAGGGTGCTGACGGCGGGCGACATGATCCCGGCCGAGTACCGCGAAAGCGGCATGACCAGCTATTACGACCCCGAACAGGGATGGCAGGACATCTGGCACAGCTGGGCGCAGGACGAATTCGTGCTGGACCCGACGCGGATCACGCTGGCCGTCGGCGGCACCGGCTGGGACGGCGACACGTTCAAGACCCGTATCCTGATGGACAAATACGGCATCCAGATCAACAAGACATCGCGCAACACGGTCCTCTTCATGACCAATATCGGCACCACGCGGTCCTCGGTCGCCTATCTGATCGAGGTGCTGGTGGAGATCGCGAAGGAGTTGGACGAACTTCTTGACGACGCGTCGCGCATGGAACGGATGGCCTTCGAACGGCGGGTGACGAGCCTGGTGGAACATGTCCCGCCGCTGCCCGATTTCTCGCGCTTCCACGATGCGTTCCGCAGTGCCGAGGGGACGCCGGCGGGCGACATCCGCAGCGCCTTCTTCCTCGCCTACGACGAGGACAACTGCGACTACGAGGAGTTGAGCAAGGCGCTGGTCGAACGTGTCGATGGCGGCGAGGAGCTGGTTTCGGCCTCTTTCGTCATCCCCTACCCGCCGGGCTTCCCGATCCTGATGCCGGGACAGGTCATCAGCGCCGAGATCCTCGCCTTCATGCGCGCGCTCGACGTGAGCGAGATCCACGGCTACCGCCATGACCTTGGCCTCAGGGTCTTCAACAAGGCCGCGCTTGAGCGCGCCGCAAAACGATAATCAAGGACAGAGAGGTTCAGATGCCCAAGAAGGAACTCGGCAACATCTCCGAAATCCGCCGCTTCTTCCACACCAACAAGGACCCGATCTATTTCGTTTCGGCGACCAACTTCAACCTGCTCGGCCTTGATGAATGGGTGAAGAATTTCAAGTACATATGCTACATCGACTGTTTCGACGGACGCCACCCGAACGTCTTCGTCCCGTCCGAGGCCCCGCACGAGGAGTTTCAGTCGATCGAGGACATCAACAACTATCTTCTGTCCCACAAGGAGGTCATCGACCTTGTGAAGCGGCGCGGCGGCAAGCCGAAATTCGTCTTCCTGATGTTCGACGCCCGGACCGAGGAACTGGTAAAGCAGCTTGGCGGCGAGCTCTGGTTTCCCAAGGCCAAGCTCCGCGAGTTTTGCGACAACAAGATCAACACCGTCCGCATCGGCAACAAGGCCGGGGTGCCGTCGGTCCCGAACACCTTGTCGGAGGTGAAAAGCTACGATCACCTGACGAAGATCTGCGAAAAGGCGGGGCTCGGATCAGACCTTGTCCTGCAATCTGCCTTCGGCGACAGCGGCCATACGACGTTCTTCATCAAGACCGCAGCCGATTTCCGCCGCCATGAACACGAGATCGTCGGACAGGGCGAAATCAAGATCATGAAGCGGATCGACTGCCGGGGATCGGCGATCGAGGCCTGCGCGACCAAGGAAGGAACGATCGTCGGCCCGCTGATGACCGAACTTGTGGGCTTCAAGGAACTGACCCCCTATCGTGGCGGCTGGTGCGGAAACGAGATCTTCGCGACCGCCTTCCCCCCGAAGACCCGGCAAAGGGCGCGCGAGCTGACATTCCAGTTCGGCGAACAGCTTCGCAAGGAAGGTTACCGGGGCTATTTCGAGCTTGATTTCCTGGTGGACAAGAAGACCGGCGACATCTGGCTGGGCGAGTTGAACCCGCGCATCACCGGCTGTTCATCGATGACCAACCACGCAGCCTTCGCCCATGCGGATGCGCCCCTGTTCCTGTTTCACCTACTGGAATTCGCGGGCAAGAAATTCCATCTCGACGTCGATGAGCTGAACGCCCGCTGGGCCGATCCGGACATGATCGACAGCTGGTCGCAGATGGTCATCAAGCACACCGAGGACACGGTGGACATCGTCACCCATGCCCCGCAGTCGGGCATCTACCGGATGCTTGAGGACGGGCGCGTCGTCTATGACCGGTTCGACTACCACCGCCGCGCGGTCGAAAGCGAGAACGAGGCGTTCTTCCTCAGGATCGCGCGTCCGGGCGACTTCCGGTATGAGGGCGCGGACCTTGGCATTCTGGTGACCCGGGGCCGGTCGATGACCGCGGGCTTCAAGCTGACCGACAGGTCGCAGCGCTGGATCCACGGCATCAAGCAGGCCTTCGCCGCCCGCCCGCTGCCGGCGATCAACGCCTTCGAGGATCACGCCTTCAAGATCATGTGACGATGCATCTGGCGTTCCGGGCGATATCGGAACCCCTGCCCGGCCCCCGCTGGGCCGGGCTGTTCGAGGAATACTGGCCCGCCTATCGGCGCTGGTGGGCAAAGGACGGGGTCTCGGTGCGACCGTCCTATGCCGAATGCAGGCGGGCGATCCGGCGCCACATGCCCGAAATCCTGCCCCTTTGGGAAGAGCTGACAGAGCTTGCCGGGGGCGGCGACGATGCCGCCCGGTTCCTCAGTTTCTACGGCCCGCCCGCCTATCTGTCGGCCTGTTCGCAGGCGATCTGGCCTGGGGAAGAGCCACTTCTGGTGCGCAACTACGACTACAGCCCCAGGGCGTTCGACGCGCTGATCCTGCGCAGCGAATGGCAGGGGCGCGCGGTCCTTGGCATGACCGACGGGCTTTTCGGGCTGGTGGACGGGATGAACGACGCCGGGCTTTGCCTGTCGCTGACCTTCGGCGGACGGCGCGAGGTGGGCGAGGGCTTCGGCGTGCCCTTGATCCTGCGCTACATCCTGCAGACCTGCGAGACGGCGGCAGAAGCGGGGGAGGCGCTGCGGCGCATCCCCTCGCACATGAGCTACAATGTCACCGTCCTCGACCGCGACCGGCGTTACCTGACCGCCTATCTCGCGCCCGACCGCGAGACGATCGTGACCCATGCGGCGGTAGCGACCAACCATCAGGAGCGCGTCGAATGGGTGGGCCATGCGCGCTTTACGGCGACCGTCGAACGCGAACGGTTCCTGCTGCAGCGCCTGACCCTGCATGTCGACCCCGAGGACAAGTTCATCGGCGCCTTCCTGCGCCCGCCGCTATATTCCACCGCATTCGGTCAAGGCTTCGGCACGCTCTACACCGCCGCCTACCGTCCGGCACGCGGACAGCTCGATCTGCACTGGCCGGGCTCTGTCTGGCATTTGTCGCTTGCCCAATTCGCGCAGGGCGGCCGGTCCATCATCGTGCCCGTCGCGGGCTAGGTTCCGGGCGCGTCGCGCATCACCGGCAGGACGGTCGTTCGGCACCAGTCCAGTATGGCATCGATGTCATGCGGGAGCCTCTGTTCCATACCCGCCGCGAACCCGGCGAAGCCATCGACGCTGTCAACACCGACGACGCAAAGGACCGGGACGCCATCGGCCAGTGCCCGTCCGATCAGCGGGCGAAAGCCCCGCCCCTCCAGTTCCTGCTTGCCGAACTTGTTGACGACAAGCAGCTGCACACCGTCTTCCAGGGCGCGTTCGACAAGCCCGACGGCGGTTTCCAACGCCGCCGGATCTAGCCGGCATCCCGTTGAAAGTGCGCCAAGATTCTGGCTGATGCGGACAACCCGGTCCTGCGCGAGGACATGCAGGTCCATCTCGCAAGGCCGGTCTGCCCGGGTCTCGACGTTCACCTGGACCGCCCCGGCCAACCGCCAGCCATCCGCCATCAGCCTTGCGGCGACCCCCGCAAGAAGCAGATCCGCCTCTCCACGGCCCTGCGATACGAAATAGCCAAGCATCGACGCCCCCTGCCCCAATCCATCCGCGACAGGTCCGGGGCCTTGCACCTGCCCGAACCTCACTACAGGATGCAAGCGACAGAAGAAACACTCCCAGCCCCCGGAGACGCACCACGAGATGCCCCGCGACCCGGCCATCCTTCCGCACCACCCCGACCCCTGGCAGGGGGGGGCATCGGGATGACCCTGCCCGACGTGACCCTGTCCGACGTGATCCTGCCGGGCGTGATCCTTGCGGGCGGCCGCGCGACGCGGATGGGCGGCGGCGACAAGGGCCTGAAGGTGGTCGCCGGCAAGCGGCTGCTTGACCATGTGATCGCACGGCTCGCGCCGCAATGCGCGCCCCTTGCGATCAACGCCAATGGCGATCCTGCGCGGTTCAGCGATTTCGGCCTGCCGGTTCTTGCGGACAGCCTGCCGGGCTATCCCGGCCCGCTCGCAGGGGTTCTTGCAGGGCTTGACTGGGCCGCCGGGTTTGGTGCCAAGGCCATCGTGACCGTCGCTGCCGACACTCCTTTCTTCCCATCCGACCTTGTGAAGAAGCTCAAGGCCGCGGCGGGAACATCGGGCCTTTCCCTCGCCGCCAGCCCGGACGATGCGGGCGCGCTTCGGCTGCAGCCGACGTTCGGACTTTGGCCGGTCGCATTGCGCGAAGACTTGCGCGCAGCGCTTGAAGGGGGGCTTCGCAAGGTCGTTCTGTGGGCCGAAGGGCACAATGCGGGCACAGCCGAATTCGCATCGGACCCGTTCGACCCGTTCTTCAACATCAACACCCCCCCCGACATCTGCACGGCAGAGCGACTGATCGGGCAGGGTTCGACCACACCACAGGCCGGGACAACCCGGGCAGTACGCGGCTGAAGGTGCGACCCCTGGCCAAACCGAGGGGGAGGGAGACCGCAGGCCACTGAAAAGCCCCGGGGATTCAGCCCCGGCGGATCAGAAAGACCTGCGCGGAACCTTCCGTCAGGGTCTTCAGCAGCACATGCCCTGCGTCTGCACAGAAATGCGGAACATCGATCACGGCCGCCGGATCGGTGGAAACCAGCCGCAACACGGCCCCCGGGGCCATCCCCGCGAGGCGCTTTCGCGCCTTCAGCACCGGCAGCGGGCAAAGAAGCCCGGTGGCGTCGATTTCCTGATCCCACTCCATGGCCAATGGAGATAGGCAAAGTGACGGATGCTGTCCATCGATCTTGGAAGTGCCGACGACAACATCCTTCCCGCTTGCGACCCGCCCGCAGCGGTGGCGACAGGACAAAGGCACACCGCGCATTTTCGACAAGCCGGATTCAGGCCGCACAGGGGGCGCAGGCCGTTCGCAAGAAAAGTCTCCCGACCACGCCAACCCCAGCCACGCGCTGCGTCACTTGCGGAACAGCCGGTTCTCGCAAAGCGACTGCGCATGCCCGGCGGTGATGCCACCGCCCTGCGCCCCCAGGATGAAAAGCCCCGTCTTTTCCGCGGATTGCGACGGATCAAGGGTAAAGCGCACGGGTTCGCCAGAACCGCGCCTGGGAGGCGGGGCACGATAGACCACCTCGGTCGGGTTCATGTGCAGCGCGCGAATGGCATAGTCGCCCGCCGCACACCAGAAGTCCGCCGGCCCCGCCATGCCGCGCCAGGGGACGGCAAAGCCGTTCGCATCCGGCTCGACGACAAGCCCGTTCTGGGCGGTGAAGGCATGGGCCGGGGCCGCAAACGGAAAAGTGGCGGCGAGGCAAACGGTGGCGGCGATGGCAAAGTCACGCATGCAAGGGCCTTTCGCTATGTGTCGCAACAAAGATAGGCGCGCAAACCCGACTTTCCAAGCCGCGGTTCCCCGCGTCCGGGTCACCCCGGGAAACCCTTCGGTTCGCGCCGGTCAGTCGACGAACTGCCCAAGCCGCGGACCGATTCTTTCCAGGAAGACCATTGAATAGTAAAGGGACGCCGCACACTGCGGGTCGACCAGCATCGATTCATAGTCGGTATGGATTTGGCGCGGGTC
>ERZ795053.1314-NODE-1314-length-31630-cov-13.010293_pt1 | contig 31630 bp, 22 predicted proteins | sample MGYA00375137_ERZ795053 | MGnify/ENA primary metagenome ERZ795053 (study PRJEB30182, sample SAMN05720284) | activated sludge metagenome | isolation source: Anaerobic digester | place: Hong Kong | collected 2014-12-17 ...
GTGACCAACGACGCGCCCGTCTACAGCGTGACCGGCCCCGGCGACGTGGCCGGCGATTTCAATCTGTTCTGGAATCCGGCGGGCGGACCGCTGGCCACCAATTCCGTTAACCGGGTGGCCTACGATTATCTGAGCCAGTGGCAGGCCAAGGGCAGCGACGGACAGAGCCTTCGGGCCGATCCCCTGTTCGTGAATCCGGCCGCGACCAATTTCCATCTGCAAAGCCGGGCCGGCTATTGGAGCAACGGCAGCTGGCCGGCGTCGTCGCAGACCTCCTGGGCGATCGACGCCGGGGATCCGGCTTCGTCCGGCAAGACCAACGAATGGGCTCCGAACGGGGACCGCATCAACCTGGGCGCCTATGGCGGAACTCCGTATGCGTCGAAGAGCGATGACTCGGTGGCGGAGCTGCTGCCGGTTTCCTTCAGCGACGGGGGAGTGGCAACGGGGTACCAGCCGCTGTACTGGCTCTTCCGGGGGCTGTCGGCCACCAACACGGTGTGTGTGGAGTATTCGCCCGATGGAGGCGGCACCTGGACCAACATCCAGTGCGGTGTCGGTATCGGGACCACGAACTTCTACTGGGAAAGTTCGCTCGAGCCCACTCCGGAAGCCCTGTGGCGCCTGGTGCTGGAAGCGGATCCCGGTCTGACGGTGGCCACGACAGAGCTGTTCACGCACCGGACGAAGGCCCTGACGTACTACGTCAATGACGACAGCCAGGACGGCGACGTGTTCACCGCGGCCATCGGCGCATCCGCCAATCTGGGATATACGAGCAACAGTCCGCTGGAATCGATTCAGCAGGTGCTGGACCGGTTCAGTCTCTCGCCGGGCGACGAGGTCAAGGTGGATACGGGCGTGTACGTGATCGACGAGCCCGTGACGTTTTCGATTCTGGAGCGCGGCAGCGCCGCGCTGCCGGTGCGCTTCCGCGGCAGCACCAATCCGGTCGCCCGCAGCCGCTTCGAGCCGGGCGCGGGCATGGACGAGGCGGCGTTCATCTTTTTTGATACGGACTATGTGGACCTGTCGGGTTTCCACGTGGTTGGATTCACCAGCGGGGTGTCCTTCGAGGGAACCGAAGGCTCCGAAGGCTGCCGGTTGCAGGATCTGGACATTCAAGGGGCGCTGGGTCCCGGGCTCTTCCTGGCCCGGGCTGGGGACATTCAGATGGAGCGGGTCCTGGTCCGGGAGGGGCAGGACGACGGCGTGTACGCCAACCAAAGCCGGTTCACGATGGATGGCTGTGTGATCTGGTCCAACCAGGGATCGGCCGTGAGCATGGGCCAGAGCGTCCAGGTGGGGCTGACCAACAGCGTGCTGGAGGCTGCGGGACCGGGGAACTACTGCTACTATTCCGGCACATCGGCCACCATCCGGGCGAATTACAACAATCTGGTCATCCGGGACGGGGCGCAGATCGCCTCCATCAACAACCGGCAGTATGCCCGGCTGCCGCAATGGTCCAGTTCAGAGATCCAGGGGAAACAGGACCGGTTTTCGCTGGGAGCCGAACCCCGCTTTCATGATCCGGCGAACGGAGACTTCCACCTTCGCAGCCTCGAGGGCCGTTACCAGCCGGGTACGGGCTGGGTCCAGGATGTCTCCGAGACCAACCTGCCCGATTTCTCTCCGCTGATTGACATGGGGGCGCCCCAGACGGCCTGGAGCAACGAGCCGGTTCCGCATGGCGAACGCCGGAACATCGGGCTCTATGGGCACACCTGGCAGGCCAGCCGCAGCGACACCAACGACTGGATTCAGGCCATTACCGCGTCGGACGGCGGCCTGCTGGCGGGCGGTTTCTACCTGACCTGGGGATACAACAACGTCCGCATCCCCTCCGGCACAATCGTCCGGGTGGATTACATGGCCTTTGACGACGGCTCGGAAAACTGGATTCCGATTACGGAATCCGTTGCCATCGGCCAGCGGCAGGTCTGGTGGCAAAGCGATCAGCTCACCGCCATCGGAACGGAGAAATTCGATTCCAGTCCGGCCGGCACCTGGCGGATCTGGCTGGATGCGGAGAACTACGACGAAACCGACCGCTACTTCGGGTTGCGCAACAATCCGTTCAAGTATTATGTGAATGATGAGTCGCTTGCCGGCGACGTGTATGCCACGGCGGTCGGGGATGACGACAATCTGGGATTCTTCCCGGCCGGCCCCAAGCTGACCCTGCAGGCCCTTCTGGAAGATGTGGATCTGGAGGAAACCGACCAGGTCTACATCGACACCGGCATTTACGCCATGTCGGACACCAACAAGCCGATCCGCTGGGAGGTCGGTGACGGCGGCCAGGCCGGCGGCCGGGTTCAGGTGTTCGGCAGTCCCGGCGGATCGCTGTTTGCGGCCACCAATAAGTTCAGCTCAGAAGGTTTCTTCTTCATGGAGGCCAGTCACGTGGACCTGCGGGATCTGCGCTTTGCCGGCGAATCCCTCTCGTTCAGCGGAGACGGACTGATCGTGAGCAATGTGGTGTTGACCAACCGGTTGGGGACGACGGTTTCCCTGTCGCTGCAAAGCAGCGGTTCGAGTTTCCACGACATCCAGATCGACCGCGGGGCGGTGACGCTTTCCGGGACCAGCAACCGGCTGGAGCGTCTGCGGCAGCGATGGGGCGAAACCGCCGTTACCGGGACCGACGTGGCCATGCTGAATTCGGCGATCTACACGACCAACCGGCATCGCACCGCCCTGACCGTGAACAACTCGGCGGGCGTCGCCGTGTCCAATTGCAGCATTGTGGCATCCCAGGGAACCGCGCTGGAGAAACGGGGCGGCGGCACCCTCCACCTGGGGCACAATATTCTCGTGGCGGGCGGGACAGACACCAACAGTGTGATTGTCTGGAGCGATGGACCGCTCCTGTCCGACTGGAACAATCTGCGGGCCCGCGGTTCGGCCTGGGTGGGTGTCCGCGAGGGCAAGTGGGAACGGCTGGCCTACTGGCAGGCGGTTTCCGGACAGGACGCCAACAGCGTTTCGTTCGAACCGGAATTCGCCTGGGAGGAGCGGGGAGATCTGCACCTGAAATCCGCCACAGGCTATTGGAACCCGCTGCTCGGGCAGTGGGAGACCAATGCGGTCCATTCGCCGCTGATCGACCTGGGCAGTCCGTGGAGCCTCGTGGGGCCGGAGCCGACGCCGAACGGCTACCGGAGGAATCTGGGTGCCTACGGAGGAACCGGGGAGGCCAGCAAGAGCCGGGAGAGCTTCTGGCTGACGGCGCTGACCGCCAATGACGGCGGAGTTTTGAAGGGCACCAACATCGTGCTTCAATGGGCCGTGTCCAACAACGCCCCGCAGACGGTCCGGCTGGACTACAGTTGGGACGGCGGCACCACCTGGAGCAACATCGTCACCGGATGGCCGGCCACCGAGCGGGTGTATACCTGGGACACCACCGGGTTCCCGGACGGTTTCAACGGGCTGTGGAGGGTGGTGGCCGAAGACGGCTCGTGGGGGGATACGAACGACACGGCCTTTGCCTTGCGCAACTTCACCCAGGATTTCTTCGTGAACGATGCCTCGCAGGAAGGCGACATCTATACGGATGACGTGGGGAACGACGGAAACGACGGGCTGACCGCTCTGACGCCCAAGGCCACGTTGCAAGCGGTTTTGGACGCCTACGATCTGGAGGCTGGTGACCGGGTGTTCATCGATACGGGGAACTATTCCTCCGAGACGGACCTGCGGGTCATCTGGTCGCGCAGCGGGGAGCCGGGCGATCCGGTGGTGATCCAGGGCAATACCAACGGAGCCTACACTGTCATGACCCGCAGCGCCGCCACGACCAATTATCCGGCCATCGGCATCGACGTGAAGGCGTCGGACATCGAACTGCGGGATCTGGTTCTGCGCGGCATGAACCGGGGGATTCTGCTGGAGTCCAACCGGAACGCCCTGGTGGACGGAGCCTATCTCATTGATAACCAGCTGGCCGGCGTGACGGTTCAGGGATCCCAGGGGACCATCATTCGGAAATCCGCACTCTGGCAGGGCGGATGGGGCGTCGATTTGGCCAATACCCGCACGACGCGGCTGGAAAACCTGACCTTTGCCCTGCCGGTTCTGGCCGGGATCCGCCTGAGCAACACCGTGGAGGATGTTGTGCAGAACAATGTATTCATTCCGGCGGAAGGGGCTTTCGCTTATTCGGTCGGAAGTGTCACCACGCTGCTGTCCAATGCCGAGATTGACTACAACCTGTATGATTTCGGGAACACCAACACGGGATTCTACGCAGGATGGACCAACGATCTGCGCACCTGGCAAGTGGGGATGAATGCCGATTTCCGCAGCGCCATGACCGACGCGGGCCTGGTCCGGACCAATGACTATCCCTGGGAAGCCGGGGATCTGCATCCGCGGTCGGAATACGGACGCTGGACCAACAGTCCGACGGGCGCGGGATTGGTGTATGACGAGGTTGATGCCACGTCCTGGGCCGTGGATCACGGCAATCCCGACAGCGCGTGGGACCAGGAGCCGGGAGACAACGGCGGGCGGATCAACATCGGCATGTACGGCAACAGCATTCAGGCCAGCCTGGGCAGCACCAGCACGTATTTCGACGTCCGGACACTGGATGGCGAAGTGGATCGCATCCTGCTGGACGATCCGCTGCCTTGGCCGCTGGTCTGGTCGTCCCATCTGGTGGGCGATGATGTGATGGTGCTGGTCCAGTTCAACGGCGGGGCCACCAATGCGTCGGGAGAGCTGGTCTGGACGACCCTGGCCTCCAATATCCTGGCCCGGCAGGAGTACTTCATCTGGCGGCCGGATGTGACGCATCAGACGGCAAACGGGCTCTGGCGGGTCATTGCCGAGGAGGACCCTGCGCTGGTGGATGCCAGCACCCAGCCGTTCATTGTGTCCAGTCCCGGCATCGGATTCCGCGGGCGGCCGTACCGGGTGTTCGGGCTGATGCGGTTCGACTGGGAAGGCGGCATTCCGGGCATCAACTACCGGATCGAATACTCGGACGATTTCGGCGAGACCTGGCAGGTCTGGGAAACCAAGTACAACGGGCCGGCCCAGATCAACATGAGCCAGTTCAGCATTGCGGTGCCCCAGGCCTGGTACACGTTTGAAGACCGCACGTCCTATCAGAACCGGCAGCGGTGGTACCGGATCAGCCGGGAATCCGAGGGGGACTAGGCGGCATGCGGAGATTGCCCGGGGGCTGGAGAACGGCGGCGGGAAGCGCCGCCGTTTTCCTGTTGCTGCTGGTCCCCGTCAGGCTTCCCGCCGGTGAGCGCTGGATGGAGGCGTGGAGCGCGGCGGCGCATGTTGTATTGTTTGCGGCGCTGGCCTGGCTGTGGGAGCGAAGGCATTCCGCGGTCCGGAGGGGCTGGCGGCTCTGGCTGGTGCTGGCGGCCGTTGCGGCCGGCGTGGAAGGGTTGCAGTTCTGGACGGGGCGCTCGGTCGGATGGACCGACTGGTGGAGCGGTGCGGCCGGGGCGGCATGCGTTTGCGCCACGTGGCGGATCCGGAGCGGCGTTCGCCTGCTGGGCGTGCTGGCGCTGGCGTTTCTTCCGGCGGCTCGGGAAGCGACCTTGCAGGAACTGGAAAGACGCGATTTCCCGGTCTTGGCCGCTCCGGAATGCCGCTGGGCGGCACGGGGCTGGATGGAGAATGGCGGGCGGCTGCATCGAGAAAAGGAGGGGTTCCGCTTTCTTCCCGACAAGCCGGCCTCACCGTCGGCTTATCCCGGGGTCTTTCGCGTTCCGGCGGCACAGGACTGGCGGATGACGAAGGCGCTGGAAGCCTCCCTCTTTTGGCCGGGGGACAAGCCGGCGGTCATGGGCCTGCGGGTGGATGACCGGCCCGGGCAGCCGTCTTATCCGGAACGATTCCAGCGGGAATTCACCGTCACGCAGGGGTGGAACCGCGTGAGGATACCCGTCCGGGAACTGGGCCGTACCCCCGGCGGCCGCCCCCTGCGCCTGGATTGCATCCGCCGCTGGGGCGTTTTCCTTGTTTCCGACAAAGCCTTTGACTATTTTCTGCTGGGTCCGGTCCGCTTGACGCTGCAGGAGGAGCTGCCATGAAGAAACTATCCATTGTGATTCCGGTATACAATGAAGCCGCCACCATCCGGCGGATCGTGGATCTGGTCCGTTCGGTGGATGTCGGCCTGGACAAGGAACTCCTGCTGGTGGACGATTGCTCCCGCGACGGAACCCGCGAGGTGCTGCAGGAGATGGCCACAGCCTTGCCGGAGGTGGAGGTGCTCTATCACGAAGTCAACCGGGGAAAAGGGGCGGCCCTGCGGACGGGTTTCGCCGCGGCCACGGGCGACATCGTTCTGATCCAGGACGCCGACCTCGAATACGACCCCCGCGAGTACATCCGTCTGCTGGCTCCCATCCTGGAAGGGCATGCCGATGTCGTCTATGGCTCGCGGTTTCTGGGCGGAGGGGCGCACCGCGTCGTGTTCTACTGGCATTATTTGGGCAACAAACTCCTGACCACGCTGTCCAACATGACCACGGATCTCAACCTGACGGATATGGAGGTCTGCTACAAGGTGTTCAAGCGGGAGGTCATTCAGGGCATCCCGCTGCGGGAGGACCGGTTCGGTTTCGAGGTCGAAATCACGGCCAAGGTGGCCAGGCGCAAACTGCGTATCTACGAAGTGCCGATTTCCTACTACGGCCGCGATTATTCCGAGGGCAAGAAAATCGGCTGGCGGGATGGATTCAGCGCCCTGCGCTGCATTGTGCGTTACGCCTTTGCAGACTGACGGCGTCCGCGCAAGCGGATCCGGTCATCCGAGAAAACCGGCCTTTTCCAGGGCCTCCCAGGTGAGCGCAGGGGGGGCGGAGGAGGGGGGAGACAAGGCGGCGCGCACGTATTTGCCGATCAGGTCGGTTTCGAGATTGACGCGGTCGCCGGGGCGGAGGACCGAAAGAGCCGTCTGGTGCCAGGTATGGGGAATGACATGGACGGCCAATGTGCCGGCGCGGATGTTCAGATCCGCCAGGGTCAGGCTGACGCCGTCCACTGCCACGGAACCCTTGGCGACCATGTCGGAGAGCAGGCCGGGCGCAGCGAGCCGGAGAATTCTGTCGCGTCCTGCCGGCTCGATTTTCAGCACGGTTCCGGTGCCGTCCACATGGCCGCTGACGAGGTGACCGCCCAGGGGCGCGCCCATGGCGAGAGCCCGTTCCAGATTGAGCGGAGCGCCCGGCGCCTTGTCGCGCAGCGCCGTTTTTTCAAAGGTCTCCTTCAGCACATCGAACAAAAGGGTTTCCCCCTGCTGCCCGACCAGGGTGAGGCAGGTCCCGTTGACGGCAATGCTTTCGCCGTTTTGAAGGGGGGCATCGAAACGGGCCGAGAGCGCCAGCCGGCCGGCTTCGCCTTGGAAGGAAACATTCTTCAAACGACCAACCTGTTGAACCAGACCCGTGAACATGGCTAATGCGTCTTTCTTCGTTTGCCGGGGCGCGGCGTTCCCGCCGGGCCGGACGGTTCCGCCGGCACAAACCGCAGGAAGATGTCGTGGCCGATGGGAATCGATTCCACCCGCTGGAAGCGGGGTGCCCGGTCCAGGCGCCATTGGGTGTTGCCCATGGCGCCCACCGGTCCGCCAAGGAGCATGGGGGCCAGAAAAACGCAGAGTTCGTCCGCCAGCCGGGCGCGGATCAATTCCCCGGCAAGAATGCCGCCGCCTTCGCACAGGACACGCAACGCTCCCAGTTCCCCGAGGCGCTCCGCCAGGGCCGGCAGGAAGCGGCGGGCGGGCAGTTCCCAAACCGTGATTCCCTTGCGCTGAAGCGTGCGCGTCGTGGCGGGAGCCCGGCCCCGCGGGGCGGCCACGATGGTGCGGGAGGCATGCGCATCGGTAAAGACCTGGGCGGAAAGCGGCAGGGCGCCGGTTCGGACAACGATGACCCGCCAGGGGGCGCGTCCGCGGTCGGGCCGGGGCCAGAGCGACGGATTGTCATGGCGAAGGGTGCCGGCGCCGATCAGGATGGCGTCGGATGCGCGACGCAGGGCTTGAACGGCCTCCCGGGCCTTGGGACCCGTGATCCAGCGGGACGAATGAGTGTGATCGGCGATTCGGCCGTCGAGCGAAAGCCCGAGCTTAAGTGTGAACCACGGGCGGCGGGTCCGAAGCAGACAGGCAAAGGGCGCAATCAAATCGGCTGCTTCGCCGCCGCCGGTACCCACATCCACTTGAATGCCCTGCCGGCGAAGAAGCCGGATGCCGCGCCCGGCATGCTTCGGGTTGGGGTCAATGGCGGCCACGACGACGCGCCGGATGCCGGCCTGAAGAATAGCGTCCACGCAGGGGGGAGTGCGGCCATGGGTCGAACAGGGTTCCAGGGTGACATACAGCGTGGCGCCGCGCGCCTGGTCTCCGGCCTGGCGCAGCGCATAGATTTCGGCATGGGGGCCGCCGGCGCGCCGGTGCCAGCCCTGGCCGATCCGGCGGCCGTTTTTAACCAGAACTGCGCCTACGGGCGGGTTGGGCCGCGTTTGTCCTTCGCCGCGCCGGGCCAGGGCCAGGGCCTGTCGCATCCATGCCAGATCGGAGGACATCGTTCGGGCGGTCATGCCGGCTCTCCGGTGGCCAGGAGGGCCTCCACATACCCCGCGGGATCAAAGGGGGCCAGGTCGTTTTCTCCTTCTCCCAGGCCGGCGAAAAGGATGGGAAGATCCAGTTCCTGGCGTACGGCAAAAAGGAAGCCGCCTTTTGAACTGCCGTCCAACTTGGTGGCGATGACTCCGGTCAGGGGGGTGATGTCATGAAACTGCCGGGCCTGGACGACGGCATTCTGGCCGAGCATGGCATCCAGCACGATCCAGGTATGATGGGGTGCGCCGGGCAGGCGCTTGTCCATGGCGGCGCGAACCTTCTGCAATTCACGCATCAGGGGCTCGCGGGTGTGCATGCGGCCGGCGGTATCCAGCAGGACGATATCGCATCCGCGGGCCAGCGCGGCATCCAGGGCGTCGTAGGCGACGGCGGCGGCATCGCCGCCGGTGGCGCCGATCACGGATTCGCAGCCGATCCGTTCGGCCCAGATGCCGAGCTGGCGGGAGCCGGCGGCGCGCCAGGTGTCGGCGGCGCCCAGCAGGGGCTTCCGGCCGGCCTGCCGGGCCTGATGAGCCAGCTTGGCGGCTGTCGTGGTTTTGCCGGAGCCGTTGATGCCCACCAGCAGAATCACGGTGGGCGTGGGCAGGGTGGCCCAGTCCAGCGCCGGGGCGGGCCCGATGGCATTGAGCAGCACGCGGCGGAACGTATCGCGAACGGGTTCCCGCCGGGTGGATGCCTGTGCCAGTTCCCGGGTGATGGTCTGCACGAGCCGCAGGGGGACGTCGGCTGTCACCAGCAGGTCAGACAGGTCCTCGACGGTGGTTTCGTCGGGCCGGGGCGAGGCCATGGCATCGCGCAGGGCGTCGGCGAAACGCGCCCGGGTTTTGCGGAGGCCTTGGAGCCAGTTCATCCGTCGTTCTCCGCCTGCGGCGGGGGATTGGGGGAGCGGGCCGGCCGGTCCAGATCTTTGCGGATCCGGTCCAGGATGCCGTTGACGAACTTGCCGGATTCAGCGGAACTGTAGGCCTTGGCCAGTTCGACGGCTTCGTTGATGGAGACGACCGGGGGGATGTCATCGCGATAGAGCATTTCATAGACGGCGATCCGCATGGCATTGCGATCCACGTTTCCCATCCGGTCAATTCCCCAGTTCTCGGCGTGCCGGGCGAGCAGCGCATCGATGTCGGGGTGGTGGGCGATGACGCCGCGGACAAGTTCTTCGGCGAACTGCCTGGCCTTGGCCTGGCCTTTGGCGTCAGGCCGGGGCGGGGCTGCCGCCAGGGAACGGGGGCCGGGCGCCGGGTCCGATTCCTGATGGTGCCAGAACAGCTGAAACCCCTCGTCCAGGGATTCGGCGCGGTTGAATTCGGATTGGAAGAGGAACTGCAGGGCCCATTCGCGGGCGTCATGGCGAAGTCCCATGGGGGCCTCCTTTCAGGGGAGAAGAGACGGGTGTCATGGCCAACAGAGTCAAGGTCACAAGAGCATCGTGGCGGGTGGCGAGGGGACTGTCAACCGTCCGGTTGGCGGGCCGGACGGCCGGTGTCTTTCCGCGTTCCGGCAGGGGGCTAGCCGAGAACCTTCATCAGGGAAGCCATTTCGATGGCGGTCTGGGCAGCGGTCCAGCCGCGGTTGCCGGCCTTGCTGCCGCAGCGTTCGATGGCCTGGTCGAGGTTGTCGGCGGCCACGATGCCGTCCACGACCGGCAGGCCGGCGTCGAGACTGATCTGGACCAGGGCACGGGCGACCTGGGCATTGATGAGCCCGGCATGGGGCGTGGCCCCCTGGATCACGGCGCCCAGCGCCACCAGCGCATCACAGCTTCCGCTCTTGGCGAGCTTCTGAATGGCCAGGGGCTGTTCATAGGCCCCGGGCACCCAGACGATTTGGATGTCCTGTTCGTTGGCTCCGTGACGTGCCAGGCAGTCGAGCGCGCCTTTCAGCAGCTGTCCGGTGAACAGATCATTGTGGCGGCTGACGACGAGGCCGAAACGAAGCCCCTTGGCCTGGAGCTGTCCGCCGGTTTCCTTGCAGTTCATGGTGTCCTTTCCGGGTCACAGCAGGTGACCCAGTTTGTCCTTTTTGGTTTTCAAATAGCGGGCGTTATGCGGGGTGGGGGGAAAGGAGATCGGCACGCGTTCAACGATTTCAATGCCGTACCCCTGCAGGCCGACGATCTTGCGGGGGTTGTTGGTCAGCAGGCGCATGCGCCGGATGCCGAGGTCCAGCAGCATCTGGGCGCCGACGCCGTAATCGCGCAGATCGGCGGCAAAACCGAGTTCGTGGTTGGCCTCAACGGTGTCGCGGCCCTGTTCCTGCAGGGCGTAGGCCCGGATTTTGGCCGCCAGGCCGATGCCGCGGCCTTCCTGGCGCATGTAGAGAAGGGCTCCCGTCCCGTTGGCGGCGATCTGACGCAGCGCGGCATGCAGCTGGGAACCGCAGTCGCAGCGGCGGGAGGCAAACACATCGCCGGTGAGGCATTCGGAATGAACACGAACCAGGGGGGTGATGTCGGGGCGGAGTTCGCCGTGAACCAGGGCGAGATGGTGTTCGCCGGTGGTGTCGTCGAGATACAAATGAAGCCGGAAATCCCCGTATTCCGTCGGCATCTGAACAACGGAATCGAGACGGACGGTTTTTTCGCGCTGGCGCCGCCAGGCGACAAGGGAAGCCACGGTCAGGATGCGCAGTCCGTGGCGGCGGGCGAACACTTCCAGATCGGGCAGGCGGGCCATCTGGCCGTCGTCGCGCATGACTTCGCAGATGACCGTGACGGGCTTGAGGCCGGCGAGCCGGGCGAGGTCGAGGGAGGCCTCGGTATGGCCGGTCCGGCGCAGGACGCCGCCGGGGACACCCTGCAGCGGGAAAATGTGGCCGGGACGGATGAAATCGCAGGCCGTGGTGGTTTCGTCGGCCAGCAGGCGGATGGTCCGGGCCCGATCGAAGGCGCTGATGCCGGTGGTGATGCCCTGACGGGCGTCCACCGATACGGTGAATGCGGTCCGGTAGCGGTCCTGTTCATCCAGCGGCACCATGCGGCCGAGCCCCAGGCGGCAGAGCCGCTGTTCCTCCATGGGCACGCAGATCAGCCCCCGGCCGTGGGTGGCCATGAAATTGACCCATTCCGGCGTGATGAATTCGCCGGCGGCCACCAGGTCGCCTTCGTTCTCCCGGTTTTCATCATCCACGATCAGCAGCAGGCGGCCGGCGCGGAGAATGTCCAGGGCCTCTTCCACCGAGCAGAAGATGTCGCAGGGATCGGATGTCGTCATGAAAAAACCGAAGACCTTTCTGTCTTCGGGGCTTGGAGCGGCCAGAAACCGCACGCGTCTTCTTCCATCCAGACTGTGTACTGTCGGCCAAGGAGTTTCACCTTGTCTGCCTGTCGGCTCGCGGGCTGTCACCGCCGGTCGGGAATTTCACCACGCCCTGAAGACGGAGAGAACGCTATCATGACCGCGAGGCCCGCGCAAGAAACGAATTGAGTTAATCGAACAGTTCGGCGGGGTTGAGATTGATCGGCCGCCAGCGGGGATTTTCGAAGGTGCCGGTCAGGCGGAACTCCAGCAGGCGGGTAACCGGCATCGTGGCGAGGCGGACGAGGGCGGCGACGGGGCCTTTGCGCAGCGGCTGGACTTCGACACGGTAGCGCAGGTCGCCGTCGAACGCATAGCGACCGGAGGCCTTGACGCTGAACAGGGAACCCATCAGCTCGATGTCGGAGGAGTACACGCGGCTGTTGCGGATGGCGAAACGGCCGCGGGCATCGGTCTGGGCGAAGAAGTTGAAATCGGGGAACAGCCGTCCGAGAATGGAGGTCAGTCCGCTGAACAGGCGGGTTTGGAAAAGCAGGCCGTTGCGGATTTCCGCCTGGCCGGTGCCGGTGGCGAGGGGGCCGGTGCCCGTGCCGATGTAGCCCGCGAAGCGCCCGTCGCCGTTCAGAATGCCGCGTAGATCGCCGGGGGGCTTGCCCAGCGTGGCGGCCAGCAGGTCGTCGAGCCGAGCGCCCGCCGTCTGCAGTTGGACTTCATAGCGCCAGCGATCATCGCGCGCCACGGGATACAGCGCGCCGTGACCCGTGAAGGTGCCGCCATATGCCGTCGCGGCGGCGTTGGTGATGCGCAAGCGGCGTCCGGCCGCTTCCAGGTCGAACGATGCCGTGTCTGCCTCCCAGCGATCATAGCCGAACCGCCGGGCTTCGACATGGGCCTGCAGGCGGTTCAGGGAGAAATTGCAGTAGTCGAGCAGGCCGTTCACCCGGACATGGGCGGGGCCGTTCAATTGGAACGGCTTCAGGAAATCGGCCACGACCGGTCCGAGCATGTTTCCCACGGCCCGGGGATCGAGACGGCTGTCCACATCCAGGCGAAGGGTCTGGTTGGAAAAGGCCATGTGCACGTCGCCCCGGGCCTGGCCTTCCGGTCGCGCGAGCGTGGCCCCGGTCAGGTGCATGACCTCGTTGGTGATGTTCAGATCCCCCTGCAGCCAATCCACGGGCACGCCGCGAATGGTGAAGTTGGTCGCCTGCACGGGACCATGGCAGGAGATGGCGGGATTGCCCACGGTGCCGCCGATCTGCACGTCGCCCTGCAGGGGTTCCCGGAACCCGAACCAGTCCAGGATGGTCCGGAAATTCGGCGTCAGGACCGGTTTCAGCACGTGGGGATTCAGCGTGCCTTCCACCCGCGCCTGATATTGACGGGTGTCCAGGCGGAATTCTGTGTCCCGGAACTGCAGCCGGCTGGCCAGCGGCCCGGAATCCAGCTGAAGGCGACCGGTATCAATCCGCAGCCGCGGGCCCTTGCGGGAAAACGAGAGATCCGCCTGTTCGACGGGGATCCCTCGGATCAGCGCCCGGGAGGCAAGAAGGCGGCCCGAAAACTGCTCCGCTGCTTCAGCCACGGGAACGGGGCCGACTTGCAGCTCGACGCGAAGGGGGAAAGACGGTTCGGGAACGGCGGCCGCCACCGCTTGCTGCCAGGCGGACGGCAGGAGACCGAGAAACAGATCCAGGGGCAGGGTGTTGACCAGGTGTGCCGACACCTGCTGGAGACGGGCATCCCACCAGCCGGACAGGCCGGCCGTGTGATCTCCGCGGCACAGTTGCAGATCGGGCACATGCAGGCGCTGGGCCTTCCAGGAGGCATTCAGCCGGAACCGGTCCAGTTCCAGGTCCTTGAGGCGGCCGCCGGCTTCGCCGTCCAGCAGAAAGGTGACCACATGCGATTCCGGATGACCGGGGTACAGGGCGAAGGCGAATTCAGCCAGGGGCGGGGCGTTGAAACTCAGGGCATTGATCTGTTCCGCCAGACGCAGCACCCAGTCCGGAGCCTGTTCGATGCCTTGAAGCGCCGCCGTCAAGGGATTTCCGCCCGGAACGACGGGCGGACCGGAATCGGCGTCTGCTTCGGCGGGCGGCAGATACACCGTGCCCCGGCCGCGGAACTGGATGCCCAGCAGCAGCGCCTGGAATTGCCGCAGCCGGATTTCCTGTTCCGACGCGGAAAACCGCAGATGAATGTGTTCGGCAGTCAGGGAACGCAAACCTTCCCGGGCGCCAAAGCGATCCTGGCCCGGCTGTGCCTGAAGCCGGCCGTCCACGATGCCGAGCACGGGCACGATCCTTCGGCGCAGCAGAGCCGCGGGATCCAGCGCCAGGGTGAGTTCACGGGCGGTCAGGAACGGATCCGGCGCCTGTTCCGCGGCAAACAGGCGGACGCCGCGGGCGACCAGGCCGCGGTCCATTTCCAGGGTCAGCCGTTCGATCTGCAGGTGATAGCCCTGCCGGGCCATGCGGTCCAGGAAGACATCGGTCAGATAGGCCGGCAGACCCACCATGTGCAGATAAGCGAACAGCACTGCCAGCAGGATGGCAGCGGCGGCGGACAGCCGCAGAATCCAGGCCGACGAATGCCGAAGGGCGATCAGCACAAACGCGCCGAAACGCCGCCGTTTGGAATGGCTTTTGACTGGCTTCTGGGCGGCAAGGAAACTCACAATGGCATCCTAGGTGCTTTCTTTCCGCCGGGAAAGCCAGAAAGAGATGATTCAAGGATGATGCAAGGGACCCGCCACCGGCCTCCTGCGGCCGGTGGAGGGGGAGGCGGGCGGTGGCGGAGTTACTCGCCGATGCCTTCGAAAAGGGCGGTGGACAGGTAGCGCTCGGCGGCATCGGGCAGGATGACGACGATGGTTTTGCCGGCGAATTCGTCTTGTTTCGCCAGACGGACCGCCGCGGCGGCGGCGGCTCCGCAGGAAATGCCGGTCAGCAGGCCTTCTTCACGGGCCAGGCGGCGGGCCATTTCAATGGCTTCAGGGCCGGAGACCTGTTCGATGCGGTCCACGATGGACAGATCCAGGGTGTCGGGAATGAAGCCCGCGCCGATGCCCTGGATTTTGTGGGGACCGGGCTGCAGGGGCTGGCCGGCTGTTTTCTGGGTGATCACCGGGCTCTCCCGGGGTTCAACGGCGACGGACAGGATGGCCTTGCCTTTGGTGTTTTTGATGAAACGCGACACGCCGGTGATGGTGCCGCCGGTGCCGACGCCGGATACCAGCACGTCGATTCCGCCGTCGGTGTCGTCCCAGATTTCGGGCCCGGTGGTGGATTCATGAATGGCGGGGTTGGCGGGATTCTTGAACTGCTGAGGCATGAAGATCCGGTCCGGGGCAGCGGCGGCCAGGGCTTCGGCGCGCTGGATGGCGCCTTTCATCCCTTCGGCTCCGGGGGTCAGCACCAGGCGGGCGCCCAGAAACGCCAGCACCCGGCGGCGTTCCAGGCTCATGGTGTCCGGCATGGTCAGCGTCAGGGGGTAGCCGCGGGCGGCGGCGACATAGGCCAACGCGATTCCCGTGTTTCCGCTGGTGGGTTCCACGATCTCCATGCCGGGCCGGAGCACACCGCGTTTTTCCGCATCCCAGATCATGGCCGCGCCGATGCGGCATTTGACCGATCCCGCGGGGTTGCGCCCCTCGACCTTCGCCAGCACGGTGGCGCGGGCGCCTTCCGTGACGCGGTTCAGGCGGACGAGAGGAGTGCGGCCGATGGATTCCGGATTGTCGCGATAGATGCGGCTCATCTTGTAGCTCCTTGACTTGGTCGTTGTTTGGGGTAACAGTCCATACCTTATCCCATGCCGGAGCTTGTTCAAGCAGACGGATGAAGATTCCGGTGCGGGGAGGAGAAAGAAGGAACAGCGATGAACCCGGGAATCCATACCTTGTCCCTGCATGCGGGCCAGCAGCCGGATCCGGCCACGGGCGCCCGTGCGGTGCCGATCTACCAGACCTCCTCCTTTGTGTTCAGGGACAGCGATCACGCGGCCAATCTGTTTGCCTTGAAGGAATTCGGAAACATCTACACCCGGCTGATGAACCCGACGACCGACGTGTTCGAAAAGCGCATGGCGGCGCTGGAAGGCGGCACGGGAGCCCTGGGCGTGGCGTCGGGCATGGCGGCCATCAGCTACGCGTTGCTGGCGATCACGCGTCTCGGCGACGAGATCGTGTCGGGCAACAACCTCTACGGCGGGACCTATCAGCTCTTCCACCACACGTTCGCCAAACTGGGCCGCTCGGTCGTTTTCGTGGATTCGCGCGATCCGGAGGCGTTCCGCCGGGCGATCACGGCTAAAACCCGCGCGCTCTACGTGGAAACCATCGGCAACCCCAAACTGGATGTGCCGGATTTTGAGGCCATTGCGGCCATTGCGCATGAGAATGGAATTCCGCTGATCGTGGACAACACCGTGGGGGCGGGGCTGGTGCGTCCGTTCGACCACGGGGCGGACATCGTGGTGGCGTCGGCCACCAAGTACATCGGCGGCCATGGCACGTCGCTCGGCGGGGTGATCGTGGATTCGGGCCGGTTCCAGTGGAACAACGGAAAGTTTCCGGAGTTCACCGAGCCGGATCCGAGTTATCACGGATTGAAGTACTGGGAAGCCCTGGGCAATGTGCCCGGGATGGGCAATGTGGCCTTTATCCTGAAGATCCGCCTGACGCTGCTGCGGGATCTCGGCGCGGCCATGAGTCCGTTCAATGCCCATCAGTTCCTGCTGGGCCTGGAAACCCTGCCGATCCGGCAGCGGCGGCATTCGGAGAACGCCCTGGCGGTGGCCCGCTGGCTGAAGACGCATCCGCGGGTCCGCTGGGTGGTCTATCCCGGCCTGGAGGACGATCCCGGACATTCGCTGGCCGCCAGGTATCTGCGGAAAGGATTCGGCGGACTGGTGGGCTTCGGCATCGAGGGCGGACTGGAGGCCGGGCGCAGGTTCATCAATTCGGTGAAACTGCTGTCGCATCTGGCGAACATCGGCGATGCCCGCAGCCTGGTGATCCATCCGGCATCCACCACGCATCAGCAGCTGACCGCCGAAGAGCAACTGGCGGCCGGCGTCACCGAAGATTACATCCGGCTTTCCGTGGGACTGGAGGATGTCGAAGACATCCAGGCCGACATGGATCAGGCGCTGCAGGCGTAAGGCACCGTGGACATCCGGCTGGAGGATCTGGACTCGCGCTTTCCCGCCGACTGGGACGGGGGGCGGGTGGCGCGTGCGAAAACGGCCTTTTTCAAGGCGCTGGCACTGGAGGCTCATCGCTTTTACGGCGGCAAGATCCAGGTCCTGCCGCGGGCGGCCCTGCCCGGTTTCCAGTGGTTCAATGCCTGGTACACGCCCGGCGTCTCCGCCGTCTCCACCGGCATCCGCGACAATCCCGACGAGTCCTTCGAGGTGTCGTGGCGGGGCAATGTCGTGGCCGTGGTCAGCGATTCAACCCGCGTGCTCGGCGACGGAGATGTTTCGCCGCCGGGCGGGCTGGGGGTCATGGAGGGCAAGGCCTTCCTGATGAAAGTGCTGGGCGGCGTGGACGCCGTACCCATCTGCATGGACAGCCGGGATGCCGCGGGCCGCCACGATCCGGACATCCTGATTGATTTCGTCCGCCGGCTCACGCCGTCCTTCGGGGCCGTCAATCTGGAAGACATCAGCCAGCCGAACTGCTTCCGCGTGCTGGACGAGCTGCGGGACAGCTGCGACATCCCGGTCTGGCACGATGATGCGCAGGGAACGGGTTGCGTGACGCTGGCCGGTCTGATCAACGCGCTGAAGGTGGCGGGGAAGGATCTGGACCGCTGCCGCATCGTGTTCCTGGGCGCCGGGGCATCCAACACCACCATCGCGCGGCTTATCCTGCAGGCCGGCGCTGATCCGGCCCGGGTGGCGATGTTTGATTCGCGCGGCGGTCTGCATGCCGGACGAGTCGACATCGAGGCGGATCCGCGCTTTTACCGCAAATGGGAAATCTGCCGGACGACCAACCCGAAGCGCATTGCCGATGTGGCGGAGGCGCTGCAGGGCGCCGATGTGCTGATCTCCCTGTCCCGCCCCGGACCGGATGCCATCCTTCCCGAATGGGTGCAGGGCATGGCCTCCCGGGCCATCGTGTTTGCCTGCGCCAATCCGGTGCCGGAAATCTATCCGCATGCCGCGAAGGCCGCCGGTGCCCTGATCGTGGCTACGGGGCGAGGCGATTTTCCCAACCAGGTGAACAATTCCCTGGGGTTCCCCGGCATCCTCAAGGGCGCGCTGCTCGTGCGGGCGCGAAAGATCACCGATGCCATGGCCATTGCCGCGGCGCGGACCATCGCCGCATTTGCCGAGCGCCAGGGGCTGTCGCCGGACCGCATCATGCCGCGCATGACCGACAGCGATGTGTTCGCCGAAACGGCGGCGGCGGTGGCCCGTCAGGCCCAGGAGGAGGGCGTGGCCCGCCGCGACCTTTCCCCGGAACAGGTCCTGACCTGTGCCCGGCAGGATATCGCGGAAGCCTCCCGCGCGCTGGAACTGCTGATGACCTCCGGTCTGATTCCGCCCCCGCCGGAGGGCATGATTCAACGTTGTTTCGATGCCGCCCTGGCCGGGGCGTAGGCGGGCTCTCAGGTTATCCTTGGTGGACCCGAACCTGCGGGAAGGGAATCACCCAGCCGTTTTCATTGCAGGCATCCACCAGGATTCGTTGCATGAAGCCCGGAATCTGCGGATGCAGGCGAGCCGCGCCGCCTGTCAGATCCACCCAGACCGCATAATCCAGCGACGAGTCGCTTGCGCGCAGGAACCGGACCTGGATGTCGCGCAGATTGTCCGCGCCGACCGCGGCGGGCAGTTCCGCCGCCAGTCTGGATTTCATCCGGTCCGGGATTTCCGTGGTGGCGATGGCCTGGTGGCGGTAATCCACGCCGAAGGTGGATTCAATCCGGAAACCGCCGGAAAGATTCCGGGGGTGCAGAGCGAGAAAGCCGGCCACGGGATAGGTGACGGTTTCTCCTCCCGGAGCAATGAGCTGGACGTTTGCGGGGGTCTGTCCGGCGATCTGGCCTGTCTGGCCGCCGTCCAGTGCCACCCAGTCGCCCTTCTCGCAGGGGAACCAGGTTTCGGTCTGGCCGACCGGACGCGACGTCATGCCAACGAGAAATTTCACCGGGAGCAGGCGGGTGCCGCCGTCCAGGCGGGGATTGTTCAAATGGGCGGAGAAGCCCAGGGAATCGACGCGGTAGGCCGTGCCGTCATAGACCAGGTACTCCCCTTCGCGCACCGCCCCGATGTTCAGCATCAGCTTGATGGTTTCCACCTGGCGGGGGAGGGTATTGACGCTGGCCCATCCGATGCCGAACAGGAAAATGATGATGATCCCCAGCAGGAACCAGTCGCCGGCCAGGTTGAAGACCAGCATCATGGCCCCCAGGCCGCCCAGCACGCTGAATACATGAAACAGCAGGGCGGTCAGCCGCGAACCGAATTTCTTCTCGGAGCCTTTTCGGCGCAACTGGCGCAGACCGAATTCGGCCAGCCGGAAGCCGAAGAACACCGCGCAGAACGCCGCGATGCCCAGCAGAAGATTCAGCCCCCGGGTTTGGAAGAAATGACGCGCGTAGCCGGTGGTTTGTTCCAGCACCGATTCGCGGGCGGCCAGCCGGCTTTGCAGCTGGATATCCAGCGCGGCAAATTCGTTGTCGGCTTCTTCCCAAATGCGTTTCCAGGCGGCATGGCGGTTTGTCAGGCGGGCCTGGAGTTCCGGTGAAGCCGGCCGGCCCAGCAGCGCCTCCAGATTGTGGACGGCTTCCGCCGCAAGGTCCCGGCGCTTGCGGACAGAGTTCAACTGGGCGCGGATCTGTCCGATGACACGGGTTTCCGCCGTGGCATTTTCAAATTCCGCCAGGATGGGCTCCAGCAGCTTGCCAACCTGTTCCTGCCAGTCGAACTTGGAGTCCGCCTGAGGCGTGAACGGACTCAGATCCACGTCAACGGCAAAGCCGTCAAACTGCCGCCGCTGGTCTTCGATGGCGTTGCGGACCTCCTGCAGCCGCCGGCGGATTTCATCCCGGGCCAGATCGTCGGGGGCGGCGGCCAGCTGCTGTTGCAGTTCGGCCGCCTCGGCTTCCTTGAGCGCCAGCGCCCGCTGCAGGGATTCCAGCGATTGCAGCACTCCCGAATCCGGGGACCATTCCAGCGCCGGAGCGGCTTCCGCCGCCGTCGACGGGTTCGCTTCGGTTTGACCTGTTGCGGGGCCGGAAGAACACAGGAGAACAATGCCCAGGACGCGCAAGAAAACAGACAGTTGCTTCATGGCGCAACTATGAACAAAGGATGCCGTTGTGGCAAGGGAAGGGGCCCGGAAGGGATAGAATCCGACGGGCGGACGGAGGGAGCATCGCGGAAGATCCTGTTCCGGAATTCAGCCTGCGGATGCGGCAGGTAATGGGCGGTTCAGGACGAGAGTAAAATTCACACAGTTAATTAACTATGTGGAATATGAAAATACATAATATATTTATGACTATGGCAATATACTAATATATAAATGAATAGTGATAACATTATAATCCATTATAACTGTTAACTACTGAAAGGAAAGCGCCCGGTGGCGCCGGGCCAGGAGCAGATAGGCGGCGGAAGAGGCGAGGATGGTGTTGAGGGGGGCGATGCCGGGCAGGAACTGGGCGGCGGCGAAACCGCAGGCCCAGGCGATGATGGCGGGCCAGTGAACCGGCTGCGAATCGGGGGGCGTTCGGCCTCCGCGGCGGACCACGAAATGGTCGAGAATCAGCACCGCGCCGATGGACGGCAGCATCCGGTTCAGCAGGTTCAGCCACGGGACGAAATGGTTGTAGGCCGCCGTGGCGAACAGCGTGCCGATGAATCCGTTGAGCAGCACGAACCGCCGTTTGGGCCAGCGGGCGAGCGTGGCGAAGCCGAGGCTGGCGGCGTACAGCGCGTTGTCGTTCGTGGTCCAGATGTTCAGCCCCAGCACCAGCACGGCCAGGCCGATCAGCCCCTGTTTCATCATGACTTCCGAGATGTCGTTGGTGCCGTAGAACGCGGCGGCGACCGCCCCGAACAGGAACATCAGCGAATTGCCGAGCAGAAAGGCGGCCACGGTGGTCGAAACCGCGATGCGCGGGGTGCGCGCGAAGCGGGTAAAGTCGGGGGTCAGGGTGCCGCCGGAGATGAACGATCCCACGCAGATGCCGATGGCGGCGCCCAGGCCGATGCCGCCGGCCGGCTCCTGCGCGAACCATGCCGAGACCCCGCCGAAGTCGGCAAAGGCTCTGGCGACCGATGCGGATCCGAGCAGGGCGATGGCCGGCACGGCGACAATGGACAGGAGGGTCAGGGACTGGATGCCGTAATACGCGGTCAAGGTCATCAGCGCGCCGGCCGCCCACAACAGGGCCAGATGCGGCACATCGGGAAACAGCTGTCCCACGGGCAGGGCAAACATGGCCACGCCGACTCCGAACCAGCCGACCTGCGTTACGCCCAGCAGCAGCGAGGGCAGGGCGGCTCCGCGCTCGCCGAAGGCCTGGCGGGCCAGCAGATGGGTGGACCGGCCGGTTTGGGATGCAATAAAGGCCAGCAGGCCCGTGTAGACACCCAGGAGGACATTGCCCGCCAGCACCGCGAGCAGGAACGAAGAGGCGCGCAGCCCCGTGCCCAGCGTGGCGCCCGCCCACATGCTGGCGGAAAAGAACGTGAATCCCACCATCACGGCCAGCATGGCCCAGAATCCGCGGCGGTCTTCCGCCGCCACGGGACTGAATTCATATTCGGAATGCATGCGGTCGAGTGTGCGGAAGGATCGGGGCGGGCGTCAATCCGGAATGAAGCGCCCGGAACCTTCTTGACGCCGTCCGCAGCCAGCGGGATGCTGGCACGGCATGAAACGGACTGGGTGCACATTCCGGCGAAACGGGGGGGCTGCGCTGATTTTCCTGTGGTTGTGGACGGCGCCGGCGGCGGGGGATGTGATCACCGGCGCGGATTGGCGGGTGGTGTTCAACCGTCCCGACCAGACCACGACACTCACCAGCATCGGCGCGAATGAGTTCGACATTCGGGAGGCCTTTGTCGAGCGTATTGAGGCGCTGGGGGCGGGCGATCAGGGATATTTGGCGACGTACACTCTGACGGGAGGCTATGAAGCCAACGGGGCGGCCGGTCCGATCCTGACGGCTGTGTCGAACGCCTTGGCGCGCGGCGCGCACATGGGATTTGCAGTGGGCAGCGGGGTGGACCTGGCCGAAGAATTCCAGCCGGGCTGCTCGCTGGATTCGCTGTCCCGCCGCCCGGGCAATGCGCTGGAGGTGGCCCGGGCTCCTTCCAAGGGCATCATGCACCACAAAATCGGCGTCTTTTTCTACAACAGAACCGGGGGGGGCCGGCTCCTGACCGCGTCGTGGAATTTCACGGCCTGGGCCAGTTCGCGTCAGTGGAACATCCTGGCGGATTTCTCCAGCCGCGACCTGGCCCTGGCCTATTCCAACGAGCTGCGGCAGCTGCTCAACGGCTACTTCCACTCGAATCCCGCCAAGTCGCGGGTCCCGCACGACAAGGCGGCGTTTCGCACTGCCGGGGCCGGGGAAGACGGATGGGTGCGGTTTGCGCCGTTTCCGTCCGGCCGGACGGGAGGCGACAACGCCCAGACGGAAATCACCAACCGCATCGCCCGGGCCCGGCAGAGCATCTGGTTTGCGCTGAACAAGCAGACCCGCGCGGTTGTGACCGATCAGCTGATTGCCGCCTGCGACCGGGGCGTGGCCGTGCACGGCGTGATTCCGCGAAGCGACCGCGACACGGCGTCCGCCGCCAGTTATGGCCAATTCCAGCGGATGCTGGATGCATCCGAATACGCCACGACCAACCGCATTCAACTCCACGAGGCGTATTACAAAAGCACCAGTACAGAGGACTTCGACAATGGGCTCTCCGACCTGGTTCACTGCAAATACATGGTGATCGATCCGTTTGGAGAATCGCCCTGGGTCATTCACGGGTCGGCCAACTGGACGCTGACAGCGCTGGCGACGACCAACACGCCGACCTCCAACGACGAGAATATCCTGTTCATCCCCGACGGCGGAATCGCCCGGGCCTTCCTGGCTCAGTTCGAGGCCATGACCGGCATCGAGGCCATCGAACCGGAGCCGGGCAGCGGCGTGCGCCTGGCGGTGGCTCCGACGTCCGGCGGCCGCTCGGAACTCCGCTTCACGCTTCCGGAAGGCGTGACGGGCATTCTCGTCGGCACTGCGGATCCGCGCGACTGGTCGCTGCCGGTGTGGTCCATGTCCGTGGGGGAGGGGGCCCACGCCATTGCCCTGACGAACGGCTTGCCCCGGATGTTCTTCCGGCTTGAGGCGGGCACGCCATCCGGATCGAGCCGCGGTCCTGCCGACCTGTCGCCGCGCCGCGGTTCCGGCGGCGGCGCCCAGCCCCGGACCAACGGCGTCCTGCTGGAGGTGACGCTGGAGCCGGAGACGCTGACGGCCCTTGGCGAAGGCGGGGTGGAATACACCGTGTCGGCCACGGTGGCGAACGATACGGGCATGGACATTACCCGCGCCGAATGGTCGGTGGTGCCGGCGGACGGCATGACCAACGGATTTGCGGGGGCGCAGGCCGAAGACGGCGAAACCCTGGTGCTGGTGCCGGCGCCGGAGGATGGCGGACGCGAATTCGATGTCGGCTATCTGGTCGTGGCCGGCGAGGGGGACGGGTCGGCAACGAACTCCGCCGCCTGCCGGTTGACGGTGTTGAATCCCCGCCGGGTGGATTTCGAGACCCTGGGGCCGTTCTCCAGCTATCCGACCAACTACACGGTGGACGAAGCCACCGGGGAGCCTGACTACATCGGCATCACGACAAACTTGAACGGGATGGACTGGATGCTGTTCAACCTGCGCCGGTCCGAGACCAATCGCATCGGCGCCTATTCCGCCCGTCTCCGCCACAGTTCCAGCCGCCTGCCCGGCCTGCTGGAAAGCCGCGGCGCATTCTCCGGGGTCGGCTCCATCTCCGTGAACTACGCGCTCTACAGCACCACGGGATTTCTGACGTTTGTGATCGAAACACAGGCCGCGGAATCCGGCGAGTGGCTCCCGGCCGGGGAACCCTGCCGTGTGGAGGCCGGGGGCGACATCAGCAATCAGATGTACACGGTGGATGTGAACCGTCCGGGACGGCATCGGGTGCGGCTGCGGACGACGGGCGGATATGGGAAGGTGGTCAACATCGACAACTTGATCATCCGGCCGCATGGCGATCTGGTGCCGGCGCTGGCGGTGGACGGAGGACCATTTGCGGCCATCGGCCGGGAATATGAATTGCGGTTCAGGCTGGACAACGCCGAAGGCGCGCCACGCATCTGGTCGGATTACGGCGCGGTGGCGGCCGATGCCGGCGACGCCCCGGTCCTGGCGGAAGCGGACGGCCAACTGCGCCTGGCGTTCACGCCGGCGCCCGAAGACGCAGGGCGGACGTTCACCGCCACGGGCACGGTTTCCGTGTACGGCGGACAATACGTCTATTCCACGAGCCGGACGTTCACCGTTGCTTCCGCGCCCGGGTTCGAGCTGTGGAATGCCAGCCCGGAAGGCCGGACGGTTCTTTTCACCAACGAAATCCTGGATGTGTGGTCCACCAATGTATTCCTGGGCGGCGAACCCTGCACGAACCGCGACGCCTACGAAGCCCAATGGATGGCCTATCCTGCCTTTGCCACCAACACCGTGAGGGACTATAACCGCTATCGCATCGGCGGCGGGCTCCTGGCGGCCGACATCGGCAACCACGAGCTGTTCCTGACCCTGACGGACAAGTCCAACGGCCTGGCCACCACGCACAGCCTGCATTTCCTGGTACTGGACCGCGAAACGCCGGATTCGCGGCATCTCGATTTCGAAGACTTTGCCGAGACCGGCTACGAACCGCGCACGGCGACGCTGTCCGGCGGCGACTGGGACATGGCCGGCATCCGGGCCGGATGGGAAACCCGGGATGCCTGCATCGGCACCACGGCCGCCCGGATCCAGTGTCCGGGAACGGGCGCGGCCTTTCTTGAAAGCCGTGATTCCTTCGACGGAATCGGCTATATCGAATTCGCCTGCGCCGGTCATGCCGGCACCGAGGGCGGCGCGGTACAGGTGCAGGTGCAGGCGGAAGGCGAAGCGGAATTCCGGCCGGTCGGCGCGTCGGCGGTTCCGATCGCCGACCTGACCCGGCATCGGGTCTATGCCGGAGTGGAAACCCAGGCCCGGGTCCGGATCGAAGTGTCCGGCCCTGCTGGGAGCCTCATCAATGTGGACGAGGTAAGCATCGGAGCCTTTCGTTCCGAAGAACGGATTGTCGTCAACGGCGCGCTGGAGATTCCGGCGGGGGGCGGATTCGACCTGCGGTTTGTGCCGGCCGATCTGGCCGCCGGCGTGACGGCGGAAGGAATCGAAGTCCTGCGCAACGGGTGGGATGTGACGCAGTATGACGGCGAAACGCCGCGTTTTGCCCTGACGACCGAAGGGGAAGCCGGCGGGCGCGAGGGCGAGTTCCTGATTCGGATTCCGCTCTCCAGCGGCTATTGGCTGGAAACCAACGTGGAGTGGACCGTCCGGGCCGCCGCCGGCCCGGGCATCGAAGGCTTCCGGCCCGGGACCCTGTCTGTCTGGGGTCTGGCCGGATGGGACCTCGTGGTCTTTGCGTTCACCAACCTGACCGGCGAGGCCGCGCACCCCGCCAGCTGGGTCTGGGCCATTACCAACCTCCATGCCGCCGACGGCGTGGAGGAGATCGAACTGCCGGCCGCGGAGGATCCGTCCGCCGCGGGCCGTCGCATTCTGTTCTACGGCGTGAAAATCCAGTGACCGGTTCGGCCGTCTCGGGCGAGCCCGCCGGCCGTTCTCCCGCCGCCCCCCCTTGTTCTAGGGTTCGACCCGGATCTGATAGAACACGGGGGTCTGGCCCGGCGCGGCATTGGTCCAGCGGTTGAGCGGCGCGTCGGCGGGAATGCCGGAGGCCAGGGGCAGAAACGCCGATGCCAGATCCGCGGCGGCATGAACGGCGTAGGTCTTGCCGGCCACGCTGTTCCATTGCAGCAGGTGGCCGCCGTCGCGGTCCGCGCGGACCAGGGCAAAGACGGAACCGGGATCGCGGGGATGGGTGCCCGCGCCGAATTCGGCCAGGTTCCCGGAGCGGTCGGCGTCGTCATCGCTGCCGGGCAGCGCCAGGGTGCGGTTGGTGTAATAGGCGTATTCCCACCAGTCCGGCAGTCCGTCGCCGTCGGAGTCGCCGACGATGTCCGTCACGGCGAGCGTACCGGGAGCGGGGACGTCCAGGCGCATCCACAGGCGCTGGCCGGGGTGCAGCGAAAAACCGGTCCAGGCGCTGTCCGGCGCGCCTTCCAGAACGGGCAGTCCGAGGGGAATGGTGTTGGTGGACTTGATCACGCTGACCGAGGCGGAACCGGAGACGGGGCCCGTCGCCTCGATCCGGTCGGCTTCTTCGGGGCCGTTGACATGGCACACATAGGTGCCCGCGAATTCCACGGCTCCGTCGAAGCGCACGGCGCCGGTTTCGTAGGACAGGCGGCCGCAGGGGGACACCAAGCCGGCCAGGCGGGAGTGCGGCGCGGTCAGGGAGCCGTTCCCTTCCAGCGCTCCGCCCAGGTCAAAGGAATCGGTGCGGATCGAGTCGCCGTTGATCCACAGAAACCCGTCGGCCACCGTCAGGCCGGCGCCGGCCGGGCGGGCGGCGAGGCACAGAAGCGAAATCAGCAGGCAGAAGCGGCGCATGGGAAGGGTCAGCGGCCGGTGACGATGAAAGTGAAGGCGGTATTGGTCGGCACGAAGGCCCCTGTGGTGGTGCGGACGGTGAACCGGTTCAAGTCCAGCGTGCGTTCCACGTAGATCAGGCGGGCGTTCGCCGCGTTGGTGGGGGGAAGAAGGTTGAAGGTGTCCGCCGTGGCCACGGGAACAAGCGTGGCGGGGGAATCCATGGCCACGTCCAGCAGAAGATCGTACTGGCCTTCGGCGACGGGCGTGCAGGATTCCACGCCGAAGTGGGAGGTGGAGATCGTGCCCTCCGCGGACACGCGGCCCCAGGCCACGATGTTGTTGTCGGCGAAGCGCGCCTTCCGGTTCGGCAGCGGATCGGGCCCCAGGTCCGACTCGAAACGCACGCCGCCGGCGGCGCGGACGGCAAACTCGTTGGCATTCGATGATGCGAAGGCGTTGGTGGCGGACTGGTCCGCCCAGACAAAAGCCCCGTCGTGCAGGGCCTGCGCGCGGGTTCCCGCCGCGAAGGTGTTCGAGCCGGCGGCTGCATTGTATTCGCCGCCGGGAATCGTGCCGCCGCGGGCGGTCACCGTGTTGTGGTATCCGCCGCCGATGGCGGCAAATATCGGGCCGTTGCTGATCACGTTCTGTTCGCCGCCGGCGATGAGGCATTTCTGCGAACCGTAGATGGTGTTGCGCGTGCCGCCGCCGATGACGGAATGGTACGAGCCCAGCCCGGCGTGATAGACGATTTGGTTGTCGCTGCCTCCGGGGATGGACGAATAGGGCGACAGAGACACATAGTTGGTGTGGCCGGCAATGAAGTTGGCCTGCGCGTTGGCGATGCGGTTGGAGCCGACGACCAGGCTGCCGCGGATGGGGTCGGACAGAAACCGGGCGACGGTCTGGGAGGAAACGACAACCGGCAGGACGCTGCCCATGGAGCCGAAGGCGACATTGGTTCCGGTGCGGACCGCCGCGGCATCCACGTGGAGCAGCGGGAACAGATAGGCGTTCTGCACGGAGAAGTGTTCCGTGTCGCCTTCCGGCAGCGTGATGACCGTCTCGGCGCGGGCCATGGAAAAAACGGCCCATGCGCACAGCAGGACCAGCGGGGTCGGCAACAGCTTCATCGCAACACACTCCTGGCAGAAGACCGGCCCTCCAACCGGAAGGGCGCAAGGTGGTTACGGATATGCCAAATCCCCCCCGGGCGTCAATGCGGATCGGTCGGCATCCGCATTAAAATCCCGTTACAGACCGGCGCGAGCCGGGACTTTGCCCATGCTCTGCACCGGTGGAATGAACGGCCGCGGTTTCCGGATCGGTTCAGTACTTGACGGAGCAGCCGTAGGGGGTGGTCCGGGCGACGGGCACGGGCTCGCCGGCCAGAACCGCCTCCAGGGCTTCCGCCAGGTGCGGCCGGGCGCCGGGGATGTCATCGGGGTTGACCGACGGCTTGTCGTCTATCGCCCCGTTGTAGGCGATCCGGCCGTCGGCCTGGATCACGAACAGGTGCGGCGTGGTTTTGGCGCCGTAGGCCAGGCCGACGGTCCCGTCCGGGTCCAGCAGGAGTGCGGTGGCCCGGCTGCCGGTTTCCTCCAGGAGGGTATTCCATTCCGCCGCCGGGTAGTGTCCCTGTTTGCCGGGCGCGGACGAGCAGACGGCGAGCCAGACGACGCCCCGGGCGGTGAATTGTTCCTGGAGCTTTTGCATGTTGCCGGAGCGGTAGTGTTTCTTCACGAACGGGCAATCGGGATTGGTCCATTCCAGCACAACCACCCGGCCTTCAAAGCCGGACAGGCTGCGGGGTTGTCCATGCGTATCGGGAAGGGTGAAATCCGGCGCGGGGGCGCCGGGAGACGCGTCGGCGAAGGCGGCGGCCGTTCCCGACAGGAAGACGGCGGCGGCGAGGGCGAGGAGACGGCGTGGGTTCATGGGGCATTCCTTTCTGTTCGGGGGATTCCGGGAGGGGTGGGTTTGGAAACGGGAGCGGACACCCGCCACGCCTGCCGGCCGGCGGGTCCCTGCAGGACCAGCACTCCCGAGAGGCGTTCCGGGAGCGCATCGCCGCGGCCGGCGGGTTCCATCTCCAGCGAGAACCCGCGGCCGGCGGGCTGAAAAGACTGCGGGGCCGCATGAAGAATCACGTCCGGCGAATCGGGGAAAAAGGCGGCGGAGGAGACGGGTTCCGGCGAATGGCCGAGAGGCTGCGCCAGCAGGCGGCAGCGGCGGGCAGAGGCTTCGGCATGGATTCGCCAGTCTGCCGGGGCCCTGGGCAGATTCTCCCGGGCCTGGCGGATGGCGGCGGCGTGGAGCGGATGCGGCGGCGCGGGGGCCGGGCCGACGGGCAGGGTCAGGTCCAGCCGGGCGGAACCCGGCAAACAGAAATCGCGGCAGACCAGCCAATCGGCTTCCGCATGGAGAGTCACGGAATCCGCTTCCAGCGCAGAGGGCGGGGTCAGGGTGACCAGAAACAGGACCTCGCCTTCATGGCCATAGGTCATGAACGGGGGGGTGGGGATGGCGGTCGGCGGGGGATGCTGAAGGTCGCCGGCGGTAAAGCCGTCGGGGAGGGTCCAGTCCAGCGAAGGGGCCAGGCCGGAGTCGCCGGGGTTGGTCCAATAGGCGTGCCAGGATTCATCCAGGGTCATGCGGAAGGCGACGGTGAACGGTTTTCCGGGCGCGACGGCCGCCACTTCGGAGATCAGTTCGGCCTGCACCGGGCCATCGCGGACCGGCGCCGCCCGGGCATTCCCCGCCAGCATCGCCAGGGCCAGGATGGGCATTGCCGGTTTCATCGCGGGAACGTACCCCACGGTTCCGGCGCGCGCAACCAGCCGGCTGGAAATCCGATGCCGCAGGCGGGAGGCCGGAGGTCAGGAAGAGGTTCGGAGCAGGCCGGCGGCCCTGGCGGGGGTCAGGCGGGTGAGGCACTGTTCATCTTCGGTGCCGTTGGTCAGGTATTCATAGTCGGTTTCGAACAAATAGAAGGTGCCGCAGCGGGGGCAGCGGAGAAGCTTGCGCTGGCGTTCGTCACCGGGACGGAAATCCTTTTCGACGACCAGGGAGCGGACGGCGTCCGGCAGGTCGACATCGTGTTCGGGCCAGCCGAATTTCCGGCGGCCTTCTTCACGATCGGCCAGGACGGAGCAGACGGGGCAGGCGGTCATGGATTCACCGGAACCACCTGGTAATCGTCATAATCGGGCCAGCGGGGGGTGGCGGCGGGGTCCTGTTTTTTTTCATTGCAGCAGGCCTGTGCCTCGGCCTCGGTGTTGAAAACGGCCACGGTTTCCTCGAAGGCAATATCGCCTTTCGACAGGTGGAAACGGATGACCCGGAACCGGCCGGATGCGGATGGCGGTTTGTTCGGATGGTTCATGCTGTCCGTCCAGGGGCGTCGGCTTTTGTCCGGGAGTCCGGAAGGCGGGCTAGCGGGCCTTGGCCTCCCACTCCTGCCGGAGCCAGGCGATGGCGCGATCGCTGACTTCGGGGTCGTTGGGCATGGGATGGCCGCCGGGGAACGTGAAGATCTCGACGCGGCACTTGCGAAGCAGCAGGGCCTGCTTGTCGCTCACGGCCCAGCCGTTGGCGGCATCGTCCTTGTCGCCGTTGATCATGGCCACCGCCATGAACCGGCAGTAGCGTTTTTTCTGATATTCCGGCCCCCCGAGCCAGCCTCCGTAAGCCAGGATGCCGGCAAAGGGATCTTCGCGGCGGGCGGTGATGCCGTAGGCCCGCATGGCCCCGCCCGAGTGTCCGGCCAGATAGACCCGGCGCGGATCGTGGGGAATGCTGCGGTAGATGTCCTCCAGCACTTCGTCCTCCATGGCATCCGTCAGCTTGTCGTCGCCCATGTTGTTGCGGAGCTTGTCGCAGCCGATGGCGATCCAGCCCGCCTTATCGGTGCTGGCGGAGATCGAGCGCAGGATGGAATGGCCGTTGCCGGTGGAACTGAAGGCGATGACCAGCGGCGTCGGGCGGGCGGGGTCGTATCCCGGCGGCACGCGCACGTGGTAGGTGATGGCGTTGGGGCCGGCGGCGGTCTGGACGAAGGTGGCGCCGGGGGTCATTTTAGCCGCCACCTCCGGGGTGCCGTGACGCGGGGCCAGCGCCGCGGCACGGCTCTCTTCCACCGCCGCGGCCGTGCTGCGGGTCCGCGAGGCCGGAATCTTCCGGGCCTGGATGAATTCGCGGTCTTCGGGGCAGAGCTTGGCGAGGGGAATGCCGATATTTTCGCCCTGGGGCGTCTTCAGGGTGACCCGCCCAAAGGCCTCGGAGACGAATTCCGCTTCGATCTGCTTGCCGGACACACTGGTCCAGGTCCGGGCATCGGCCGCCAGAGCCACCCCCAGCACCAACAGCATCCATCGCAGCTTGAGGTTCATGGCCGTTCTCCTCGGTTTGCAACCGTGGTCAGGGTAGGTCCGGAAGCCGCGACAAGTCAAGAAAGAGGCTCCTTCCGCACCGCGCGTCAGCGCGGCATCAGCGCAAAGACGCCCCAGCCCAGGTAGTCGCGCGTATAGGTGGCATAGCGCACGGGTTCGGTGTCCAGCTGTTCCCGGACCCGGCTCGCGAACTCGTCGCCGGGATTCTCCTCCAGCCATCGGCGCATGGTCAGCCATTTGGCCGCCTCGTACCGGTCCCAGCCGTCCGGATCGGCCAGCACCATTTCCACGACATCGCAGTCCAGGCGCCCGAACGACGCGATCAATTCCGGCAGCAGGACAAAATCGGAAATGGCCTGGGCCAGGCATCCCTTGGCGATTTCTTCCGTCGGCGGCCTTTGCCGCCAGAACGGCTCGCCGATCAGGAGGATCCCGCCGGGGCGCAGGCTCTGCGTCAGCAGGTCGATCGTGCCGGCGACACCTCCGCCGATCCAGGTGGCCCCGACGCAGGCGGCCACGTCCGCCTTTTTGTCGGCGACATAGCCGGCGGCATCGCCATGGATGAACTCCACCCGGCCG
>ERZ795053.1315-NODE-1315-length-31628-cov-19.779812_pt1 | contig 31628 bp, 25 predicted proteins | sample MGYA00375137_ERZ795053 | MGnify/ENA primary metagenome ERZ795053 (study PRJEB30182, sample SAMN05720284) | activated sludge metagenome | isolation source: Anaerobic digester | place: Hong Kong | collected 2014-12-17 ...
ATGCGCAGCATCCTCGTCGTGTCCCGCACGCACCTGTTCCCCGGCCTCAGCCCCCAGGGCTTCCTGCCCGCCGACGCCGTGGACCTGGACGCCCTGGGCGCGCACCTCTTCTTCGCCGAGCGCGACTACATGGAGCAGTGCTCCCACTACAAGCAGATCATCCCCTACCTGGTGCTGGAGCGCGGCAAGGGCACGGACCGCCGCGTGCTCTGCTACCAGCGCAAGGCCAAGCACACGGAGACCCGCCTGGGCGGTCTGTGGAGCGTGGGGTTCGGCGGGCACATCGAGCCCCTGGACCGCGACGCGCCGGAGGTGGCGGAGCACGGGCTGCTCAAGGCCTCCGCGCTGCGCGAGCTGGTGGAGGAGACGGGGCTGACGGTGGCGGGCGACGCCCTGCAGGCCGCGGGCTTCATCAACAGCGACTCGCAGGACGTGAGCAGCGTGCATTTCGGGGCGGTGTTCCGCATCGTGCTAGACGACGTGGCCGGCACGGACGAGGAGCTGCTGGCCACGGTGATGGCGCAGGCGGAGCCGCACACGGCGCGGTGGGTGCCGGCGTCGCATCTGCCGGGGATGACCTGCGCGGGGGACGGGCCGGCCGGGGGGAGCTTCGAGGACTGGTCGCGGATCGCGATTCAGGGGATGGGGTTCGGGGCGGTGGCGGAGGGATGACTCGGACCGCTACTTCAATAGCGTGACCTTGCCCGCACCGACACGCCCGTCCAGATCCAACGTGACGAGGTAGACGCCGGCGGTCACGGAGCGGCCCTCGTCATCGCGGCCGTCCCAGACGACGGATGTCTCTCCCGCCGGCACAGCCTCCGCCAGCAACGTCCGGACCTTCCTCCCGCGGCCGTCATGGATCGCCAGGTGAGCCGTTCCGGGCGAGGGCGTCCTGAAGCTGATCGTGGTGCTTGGATTGAACGGATTCGGGACCGACGGATTCAAGGTCATGACGGCCGGCAACCGTTCACCGGGATGCGACGGCTCGGGCTCGTTGGCGACGGTCGTCCCGCAGGGAAGCGGGTAGACGAGCCCCCCCGCATTGCTCGCCGTGACCAGGTACCCGCCACACACGCCTCGAGGCTCTCCGATCGCCACATCGAGCTGATGGAGCAGGACCGGCGATGCCGGATCCGCGACGTCAAAGCAGACGAATCGCTCGCCTCCGGACGGATCGTTCGCGGCCGTATCCACGATGAGCATCCCGTCGTGGTAGATCGCCGCCTCCTCCGACCACGGGAAGGGCAACGACACGGGTTCCGACAGACGGCCGTCGGGCAGGATCCCGAACGACTGGTATCCGCCGCCCATGGCGCCGACGAGCTGAAGCACGTTCCCCAGGATCCGGACTCCGCCGCCGGAGCCTTCCGCCTCGACCTGCTGCACGACCGTCATCCCGTTCAAGGCATCGACGAACGAGAGGATGCGCAGCCCGGAGCGGTCGGCCTCGATCACATGGAAACACCCGTTGCGGTCGGGATGCCCCACGAGCTCCGCCTGGTCGTCGCCTTCCGGCAACGCCAGGCTTCCGAGGAAGCGGGGCGAGGCGGGGGCCGCTGCGTCGTAGGCCACCAGTGCGCCGTCATGGATGAAGGCGCAGACATCGCCGCTGACGGCCGTGGCGCCCCCGTCCCAGTCCTGCAGCCAATGCCTCGTAGGGTAGGGTTCCGTCAGCTCCATCACGCCGATCCGGCCGGCATCCGTGGCGAGCAGCCAACCGTCGCCCAACTGCCGGACGGTGAATCCGAAGCCGATAACGCTGCTGTATCGTCGTTGGAATAGGCCGTCGGACGTCAGTTCGTACATTACGGGGTAGCCGCCCGCGTAGCCGTAGATGAGGTCTTCTGATACGAACCGGGGGTAGAAAGCCCGCCAATACTGCGTATCGATCACCAGATCCATGGTCTGCGCCAACGAGAAGTACTCGTAGAGCGCGCCATCCTCACCGCGGGACCTCATCACTCCGCCGTGATAGATCCCCAAGGCATAGGGCGCGATGCCGGCATATCCACGCCAGGCCTCGCCGTCGCTGAAATCGAGCCATCGGAGCGATCCTCCGTTGCGGAAGAGCATCCGCTCCTGCTCCATCCCGACCAGCGCGCCGTACGGGCTCGGGAGATAAGGATCCGATGTCCTATCGTATGATTGGAATACAGCCTCGCCGTAGAGACTCCAGAGCGTAACGAAGAAATCCGTGCCTTCGTAGTGGCCCCAATCATCGGAGTAACGGGCGTGCGACGTCTGGTACCCGACCATTCCATTCTGCACGACCAAGGAGAGGATTCTGGTACCCGGACAGAAGCGGAACTCCTCCACCAAGCGCATGCTCTGCGACGAGGTATCGAAGACCATGGCCGTGATGCCTTCGCATGGCCAGACGTATTCCTTGTCCTCGACGGTATAGACCAGGATCCCGTCGTTCCAATCCAACCCGATCGGAGCGGGATCCATGAACGCATCGGAGATGAGCCTGATGTCCTGAGGATCACGGACGTCGTAGAGACGGCGGTCGAGCAGAAGACGCCCATCGTCGGCCGCCAAGTGCTCCGGGGCTTCGGGAACCTGGATCTCGGCAGCCAGGGAAACCGCGGCGGGGTTCCGGTAGTCGAGCACCAGAACCGATCCGTCAGCGAAGAGGCAGAAGAGGTAGCTTCCATCCCAGTCGTAGGCAACCGGATCGTCTTCGCACAACCACTCGCCTGCGAGCTCCGCCTGAGCATCTTCGTGGGCGGCGAAGAAGTGAAAGCCGATTCCGTAGGAATAGATCATCAGGATATCCGGCGCGATCATGGCCATGGAGTTGATCGGAAAGTCCAGCTCCAGCCGGTGGACCGTCGTATGGATCTGGGAACCGTCGAGGCACTCCTGTGCCGAGGAAGGTGGCGTCGCGAGCATGATCCAAGCAGACAGGCCGATGCTCAGAGCAATCAAGGAGGTCCGCATATGCGTCATCCCATCGTCAGGATTGGATATCGGAATACGGTAATGAATTCGTATGTTCATCAATACTAGCAAATCCAGACCGGTCAATCAATCCTGATCAGGCCCGGCGGACCGATCGCGAACTGTCAGCCGTTGCCCTTGAGCACATTCACCGCCCCCACCCCCACATGCCCCGACCCTTCGGACAACGCCACCTCCACCTTCTCCGCCCGCTCCCAGACCACCCCAGGGAACTCCCCCCGGATCTCCCCCAACGCATGCAACATCTCCACCTTCGGCGGCCCCCCGGTCCCCCGCCCGAACTGCTCCTTCGCGTACGACACCACGATGAGCGTCCCGCCCGGCTTCAGGCACGCCGCCACCCGCGCGTGCAGCGCCGCGCGCATCTCCGCCGGCGGGTGGAAGAAGCACAGCACCGCATGGTCGTACGGCCCGGCGTCGGACCAGGCGGAGTCCGCCGCGTCGCACACCAGGTACTCCAGCGTCACGCCCCGCTCGGCGGCCAAGGCCAGCGCCTTGCGCCGCGCCTCCGTGCTCCCGTCGAACGCCGTGACCCGGTGCCCCAGCGACGCCGCGTACACCGCGTTGCGCCCCTCGCCCTCCGCCACGTAGAGCCCGTGGCCGATGGGCACATCCTCCAACGCCTCGCGCACCAGCACGTTGGGCTCGGTGCCGTAGAAGTAGCGGTCGTGCTTGTAGCGTTCGTCCCAGGGGTTGGTCACGGGGGAGCCTTCCGTCAGCGGCGATGCGCGAGCAGCCAGGTGTACAGATCGGGCGAATACGGGACCAGCAGGGGATCCACCGCGGGGTTCTCCGGCCAGTGCGCCATGCCTGAGCCCAGGTCGTTGCCGGCGTACACCGGCACCCAGGACCCGTGGTTCACGCCCGGCAGGATGGTCAGGCGCGGCGCCTCCACCGGATCCAGCGCCGCCACCGCCAGCACCGCGTCCACGGACATGGACGGGGGCACGATGTCGTCCACCTCCCCGTGGAACGCCCAGAGGGGCGTGCCGCCGCGCACGTCCGGCTGCGGCACCGGCCGCGTGGGGCCGCCGCAGATGGGGGCGGCCGCGGCGATGGCCAGCGGGTCGCCCGCGCCTCCGCCGTACACCGCCAGGTAGTTCCACACCCCGTAGCCGCCGCGGCTCAGGCCGGTCAGGTAGATCCGCGACCGGTCCACCGGCAGGCGCGCGTCGGCCCACTCCAGCAGGGCGCGCACGTCCTGCGGCTCCCAGTCCTCCGTGTGGCTCTGGGGCGAGAGCACGATCATGGGCGCGGGCGGCTGCCAGTCGCCGCGCTGCAGGTGCAGGGGCGGGCCGTTGTAGCACACCCTGTCCAGGGCCGACGGGTCCTCCAGGCTGTCGCCGCGCTCGCCGCTGCCGTGCAGGAAGAGCAGCAGGGGGAAGCGGGCGGCGGGGTCCGCGGCCGCCTCCGCGGGCACATGGAGCCAGCAGGAGTAGGGCGGCGCGTCGGGCGACGACGGGTCGCGGTGCAGGGCGTGTTGACCGCCGCCGGCGAGGGCCAGCAGCAGGTCGGCGAGCAGGAAGGCGGCGAACGGCATGACGGTCCTCCAGGTTCAGGGCGGCGGGAGGATAGCAGAGGTGCGCGGATCCGTCGCCGTCGCAAGAAGTAGGAGTTGAACCGGTGCGGCACCATTGATTAGATTCGCAATTATGAACCCACCGGGAGGCCCGGCCTCCCTCCCCTCCGAGTCGAACCCTGAAGGAGTGATCGTCATGGTCAGCAAGATCGGACTGGTCGGCGGCGGGATGATCGGCGGCGTGCTGCTGTCGGAGATCGCCACGCGCGGGCTGGCGCGGGAGATCGGCCTCGTGGACATCAAGCCCCCCGCGCTCGCCGAGGGCAAGTGCCTGGACGTGGCCGAGGCCTCGCCCGTCTTCGGGGTGGATTTCGACTACGCGGCCAGCAAGGACTTCAGCGCGCTCAAGGGCGCCGAGTTCGTGATCAACACGGCCGGCGTGCCGCGCACCAAGCGTCCCGACGGCACCATGCCCACGCGCGAAGAGCTGCTGACCATCAACCTGAAGATCACCGACGACGTGGCCGCCGGCATCAAGAAGTACTGCCCCAAGGCCACCATCATCTCCATCGCCAACCCGCTGGACGCCATCGTCTACCGGCTGCATCAGAAGCTGCGCTGCAGCAAGCAGAAGCTGATCGGCATGGCCGGCGTGCTGGACTCCGCCCGCTACCGCTACTTCGTGGCCAAGGAAGCCGGCGTGTCCGTGGAGAACGTGGAGGCCATGGTGCTGGGCGGCCACGGCGACACCATGGTGCCCATCCGCAGCGCCTGCCGCGTGGCGGGCATGCCGGTGGAGCAGTTCATCCCCGCCGCCAAGCTCAAGAAGATCGAGGAGCGTACGGCTCAGGCCGGCGGCGAGGTGGTGGGCCTGCTGGGCAGCGGTTCGGCGTTCGTGAGCCCCGCCGTGTCCGCGCTGGAGATGCTGGAGGCCATCGTCTACGACAAGAAGAAGATCCTGCCCGTGTGCACGCTGCTGGAGGGCGAGTACGGGGTGAAGGGCCTCTTCGTGGGCGTGCCCGCGGTGCTGGGCAAGGCCGGCGTGGAGAAGGTCATCCCCATGAAGCTGACCGCCGCGGAGAAGAAGGCCTTCGCCAAGAGCGTGGAGGCCGTGGCCAAGACGGCCGCCGAGGTGGACAAGCTGACCAAGGGCAAGTAGCTGCCTCCCTTGGAGTTAAAGACAAAGAGGCCCCTCGCCGATGCGGGGGGTCTCTTTTTGCATCCGAAGCCCATTCATGATAGAATAGTCTCCCCGCCTGAAATCGGGCCGCTCTCCCCTTGTTCCCTCTGGAGGAACCGCATGCTGCGCAATCCGCTGTTCCGGACCGTCCTGCTCGGGGCGCTCCTGATGTCGTCCCTCGTCCTCGCCCGCCCCGACGCGGAGATCTACAGGCTGGTGCGCGTGGACCTGACGTCGCCCGTGATCCAGACCGCCGTGACCGCCAACCCGGATCTGGACATCCCCCTGATCAAGCCGGGCAGCCACGCGGAGATCGTGGTGCGCGATGCGGAGCTGAAGTGGCTGAACGATTCGGGCATCCCCTACGAGGTGATGCACGAGGACCTGGCCGCCCACTACGCGGCCCGCTTCCAGAACGTGACGTCGGACTACGGCGCCTACCACACCTACAGCGAGATCGGCACCTGGCTGGACGACCTGCACGCCGCCTACCCGCAGGTGGTCAGCGCCAAGTGGAGCATCGGCCAGACCGGGCTGGGCAACGACCTCTGGTGCGTGCGCGTGTCGGACAATCCCGAGGTGAACGAGAGCGGCGAGCCCGAGATCCTCTTCGACGGCATGCACCACGCCCGCGAGATCATGGCCAGCGAGATGCCCGTGATGCTCATCGAGTACCTGGCCTCGCGCTACGGCACGGACCCGGAGATCACCTACCTGCTGGACAACCGCGAGATCTACGTGGTGCCCGTGGTGAACCCGGACGGCAGCCTCTACAACGAGCAGACCAACCCCAACGGCGGCGGCATGTGGCGCAAGAACCGCCGCAACAACGGCGACGGCAGCTACGGCGTGGACCCCAACCGCAACTACCCCTACCAGTGGGTGGGCCCCGGCAGCAGCACCATCCCCAGCAGCGACACGTACCGCGGCCCCTCCGCCGGCAGCGAGCCCGAGGTGCAGGCCATGATGGCGCTGGTGAACAGCCACGCCTTCGTCACGGCCCAGAGCTTCCACTCCTACAGCAACCTCACGCTGTACCCGTGGGGCTACACCATCGGCAACAGCCCGGACGAGGCCATGTTCGTGCACATGGCGGACATCATGACCAGCCAGAACGGCTACGCGCCGGGCCAGGCCCCCGAGCTGCTCTACGAGGTCAACGGCGGCTCCTTCGACTGGGTCTACGGCGCCAGCCTGGAGCACCCCAAGTGCCTGGCCTTCAGCAACGAGATCGGCGGCAGCGGCGACGGCTTCTGGCCGGCCGACTCCCGCCGCCAGGAGCTCTTCGACGAGAACCTGTGGCCCTCGCTCTACCAGATCATGGCCGCCGGCCTCTACGTGTCCGCGCACACGCCCCTGGTCCTGGGCGGCGACGGCAACGGCCGCCTGGACGCCGGCGAGACCGCGGGCCTGTCCTTCACGGTGGAGAACCTGGGCGTGACCGCGTCGGCCAGCGACGTGACCGTCACCCTGAGCAGCGATGATCCCTACATCACCCTGCTGTCCAACTCGCGCAGCCTGGGCGGCCTGGCCGCCATCGGCAGCGTGAGCCTGGCGGGCGACCCCATCATGGTGGCCGTGGATCCGGCCCTGCCGGCCAGCCGCAACGTGAGCGTGCACGTGACCGTGGACGCCGACGGCGTGATCGCGGAATTCGATCTGGCGTTCCCCGCCGGCAGCGAGTCGGTGCTGTTCAGCGACGACTTCGAGTCCGGCACCGGCGCCTGGACCCTGACCGGCAGCTGGGCCGCCACCTCGTCCAGCTACCACTCGGCGAGCAACTCGCTGACCGACACCCCGGCCGGCGACTACCCCAACAACGCCAGCACCTCGGCCACCCTGGCCTCGCCCATTCCGGTGGGCGCCGGCGCCGTGCTGAGCTTCTGGCACAAGTACGAGATCGAGTCCGGCTACGACTACGGCTACGTGCAGGCCTCGGCCAACGGCAGCACGTGGACCACGCTGGCCTCCTTCGACGGCTACCAGAACTCCTGGCAGCAGGTGGAGGTCAGCCTGGACGCCTTCGCCGGTCAGACCACGTACCTGCGCTTCTCGTTCGTCACGGACTACTCCGTGACCTACGACGGCTGGTACATCGACGACGTGACGGTCACCGGCCTGGGCAGCACCAACGGCCTGCCCGCCGCGCCGGCCCTGCTGTCGCCCGCCGATGGCGGCCTGCTCGCCGCCGGCGAGACCCTGGTCTGCGCCGAGAGCACGGACCCCGAGAGCGCCCCGGTCACCTACGGCTTCCGCGTGTACGACTCGCCGGAGCTGACCAACCTGGTCTGGAGCACCAGCGGCGTGAGCGCCGCCGGCGGCCAGGCCGAGGCGCTGCCCGCGGGCCTGACCGAGGGCGTCACATACTACTGGCGCGCCTTCGCCGCCGACGACCAGGAGTGGGGCCTCATGGGCGAGACCCGCAGCTTCACGGTGGACGCCGCCAGCGGCGTGAACCTGGGCCTGGACCGGCTGTTCGTGCGTTCGCTGGGGGCCACCGGCGCCCAGGGCGCGCGCCTGGAGCTGAACCTGCCCGCCGCCGGCGACCTGACCGTGCAGGTGTTCAACGCCCGCGGCCAGATGGTGCGCTCGCTGGCCGCCGGCGACATGGCCTCCGGCCGCCACGTGCTGAGCTGGGACGGCCGCGACGCCTCGGGCCGCGCCGTGTCCAGCGGCCTCTACTTCGTGCGCGCCGCCGCCGGCCGCGAGCGCGTGGTGGAGCGCCTCACGCTGGTGCGTTAGCCCCCCGGGGCGGACCCGGCGCTTGCGCCCGGATCCGCCCCCCGATACCATGACCCCGCCGACGGGCGGCCCTCCGCGGCCGCCCGTCGCGTTTCCGGACCCATCGCCCCCAGGGAGCCCCATGTCCGTCGTCTCCGATCAGCTGGACCGCATCGCCGCCGCGCCCGCCGACGGCACCGGCCTGGACATCGTGGTGGTCTCCACCACCACCAAGGCCCAGGAGGCGTCGTGGCAGGCGCGCCTGGAGGCCGGCCGCGGCCACGTGTGCCGCGCCGACGCCCTGGTGCTGGCCGTGACCGAGGAATGGCCCGGCGGCGCCGGCAACGGCCTGGGCACCCTGGAGGCCCTGCGCGCCGCGGCGGCCAAGGCCCACACGCAGTTCCACCGCGACCTCCTGGCCGAACTGGACGCCGGCGCATCCGTGGGCGTGTACCACACCGCCGGCAAGGGCACCCGCCTGGCGCCCCTGCCCGGCAGCGAGGGCAACGACAAGCCGGCGGTCAAGCTGCCCGGCCGCGTGCCCATCGACGGCCGCGCCGAGCCCCTGACCATCCTGGAGGCCGTGATCCGCCAGACCGCCGCCTACGCCCCCGGCCGCCGCGGCCGCGTGGGCGTGTGGTGGGGCGACCAGGTCTTCATCCCCTCGGTGCCGCCGGCGGACGAGTCGGCGCGACCCGCCGCCATCCTGGCCCGCCTAGCCCCCATGCCCGATGCCGCCGCGTGGCGGGCCCGCGGCCTGGAGCGCTACGGCCTCATCGCCGTGAGCGCGGCCGGCGACGCCGCCCAGGTGGAGAAGGTGGACCACGCCACGGCCTCGCGGCTGATCGACCAGGGCACCATCGCCGTGGACGGCGGCCTGGGCGTGAGCCTGGGCTCGTTCAGCCTCTCGGCGGCGCTGGCGCGGGCCCTGCTGGAGGAGTTCGCGCCGGAGCTGGCCGCCCGCCGCGGCAAGCTGGACACGGATCCCCACTGGTGGATGCCCCTCACGCTGGACGCCGACACCTACCGCGCCGCCATGACCGCCAAGGGCGTGCCCGCGGATCAGGCCGACGCCCACCACGCCCGCATGGCCGATTTCGCCGCCCGTTTCCGCGCCGCCACCGGCCACGCGGGCGGCCTGCTGGGCTGCACCGACGTGGGCGACGCCGGCTGGTGGTGGGACTACGGCACCGTGGACGGCTACCTGGCCAACGTGCGCAAGCTGACCGCGGCCACGCCCGAGGCGTCGGACCTGCGCCGCTTCTTCGGTGTGGACGCGCCGGTGCGCGGCGGGCGCGTGGGCCCGGCGGTGGAGCTCTCCGGCGGCAGCGTGCTCATCGACTGCGTGATCGCGGCCGGCCGCATCGATGGGTCCGTGCTGGTGGGCGTACGCGCCGGCTGGGTGGACGCCAAGGACTCCGTGGCCGTGAACGTGGCCGCGCCGGCCCTCTTCGCCGAAGACGCCCTGGCCTACAACGCCGCCGCCGCCGAGCCCCTGGAGCTGGCCCCCGGCACCGTGCGCGTGGACGCCGTGCTGCCCGACCGCGGCCGCCTGCCCCTGACCACCCGCACCGACCGCGACGGCAAGGACGACTGGGACGTGCGCCTGCCCGGCAACGCCCTGAGCTGGAGCGAGCTCCACGCCGCCAACGCCGCCCGCCCGGAGGACGCATGAGCCTGCTGCGCCTGGACAACCCCGTCATGGACTACGCCTGGGGCTCGCGGGAGGCCATCGCCGCGCTGCAGGGGCGGCCCACGCCCTCGCCCAAGCCCGAGGCGGAGCTCTGGATCGGCGCGCATCCCAAGGCCCCGTCGCGCGTGGAGGGCCGCTCGCTGGCGGAGATCATCCAGGCCGACCCGGTGGGCGTGCTGGGCGCCGCCGCCGCCGCCACCTACGACGGCCGCCTCCCCTTCCTGCTCAAGCTGCTGGCCGCCGCGGAGCCCCTCAGCATCCAGGCCCATCCCGACGCCGGCCAGGCCCTGGCCGGGTTCGCGCGCGAGGAGGCCGCCGGCCTGCCCGTGACCGACCCGCGCCGCAACTACCGCGACCAGAGCGCCAAGCCGGAGGTGATCTTCGCCCTGAGCGAGCTCTGGGCCTTGAGCGGCTTCCGCCCCCGTGAAGAGCTGCTGGAGCTGCTGGACGCCGCCGCTCTGGACGAGCTGGCCCCCGAGCTTCAGGACCTGCGCGAGATCCCCGGCGAGCCCGGTCTGCGCCGCTTCTTCGCCGCCACGCTCACGCTGCCCGACGCCCGCCGCGCCACCCTTCTGGACCAGCTCGCCGCCGCCGCCCGCGGCCCGTTGGCCGAGCGCCCGGAGGGCCCGTGGCTGGAGCGCATCGCCGCCCGCCACCCCGGCGACGCCGGCCTGCTCAGCGTGCTCCTGCTCAACCTCATCAAGCTGGAACCGGGCCAGGCCCTGGCCGCCGGCGCGCGCTGCCTGCACGCGTACCTGGAGGGCTTCGGCGTGGAGCTCATGGCCAACTCCGACAACGTGCTGCGCGGCGGCCTCACGCCCAAGCATGTGGACGTGCCGGAGCTACTGGATGTGCTGGCCTTCAAGCATGAATCGCCGACGGTGCTGGACCTGGAGGGCCGCGGCTACCGCTGCCCCACCGGGGAGTTCCGCCTGGACGTGTTCCGCCCCGGCGACGGCGAGCCCTGGCGCTCCCCCAGCGTGCACGGCCTGGACATCGTGCTGTCCCTGGGCGGCGGCCCTTGCGTGGTGCGCGACGAGCGCCTGGGCCAGGCCGTGGACCTGCTGCCCGGCGCCGCCTGCGCCGTGACCGCGGAGACCGGCGCCTACACCGTGCGCGGCCGCGCCCGCGTGGCCCGCGCCAGCACCCCGGAGCCCGGAGGCCCGGCGTGAGCGGTCGGGTGCTGGTGACCGGGGCCGGAGGATTCGTGGGGCGGCCGCTGTGCGGCCTGCTGGCGGAGCGCGGGTGGACGGTGACGGCGGCGGATCTGCAGGCGCCCGCGCCGGACGGGGCCGTCGCCCTGGACGTGACCGACGGCGAGGCGGCCCGCGCCGTGCTGGCCCAGGCCGCCCCCGACGTGGTGCTCCACCTGGCCGCCCAGAGCCACGTGCCCACCTCCTTCCGCGATCCCCTGGGCACCTGGCGCGTCAACGCCCTGGGCACGCTGACGCTGCTGGAGGCGCTGCGCGAACTGGGCAGCGACGCCGCCTTCGTCCTGATCTCCACCGCCGAGGTCTACGGCGACGCCTTCGCCGCGGGCACCCCGGTCCCCGAGACCGCGCCCCTCGCCCCGCGCAACCCCTACGCCGCCAGCAAGGCCGCCGCCGACGACCTGGTCCGCGCCGCCGCCTGCGAGCGCCGCACCCTGGTCCTCCGCCCCTTCAACCACGTGGGCCCGGGCCAGCGCGAGGACTTCGTGCTGCCCGCCTTTGCGGCGCAGATCGCGCGGATCGAGGCCGGCCTGCAGGATCCGGTGCTGCGCGTGGGCAACCTGGACGCGCGGCGGGATTTCCTGGACGTGCGCGACGTGCTGGAGGCCTACGCCCTGGTGCTGGACCGGCTGGACGATCTGCCGAGCGGCGCGGCGTTCAACGTGTGCTCGGGGAGCACGCGGCGCATCGGATCGCTGCTGGACGACCTGCTGGCGCGGAGCGACGCGCGCATCGTGGTGGAGCAGGATCCGGAGCGGCTGCGGCCGTCGGATGTTCCGGTGGCGTGCGGGGATGGGGGGGCGTTGCGGGAGGCGGTGGGCTGGGCGCCATCGACGCCCTGGGAAGAGACCCTGGCGCGGGTACTGGAGGACTGGCGGCGGCGGGTGCGGGTGGTCTAGCGACCGGATCGGCGATGCCCTATCGGAACATACGTTTCAGCCCTCCCGTAGAGGTATGTTCGTTGGCGACCGGCGCGTCGAGGTAGGGGTACCAGTCGAAGATCACGGTCTGCGCAGTGTCGTCGACAGCGTCGAAGATCCAGGCCTGGATCGAATCGGGATCCGAGGTGCCCCACCAGTTGTTGCGGATGTCGGCCCTGGACTCGATGGCGAGCTTCTCGCCGGGCGGCAGGCCGTGGGGCGTCGTGGCGACATACCGGATGCCTTTTGCGAGGTTGCAGTTGGTGATCGTACAATCGGAAAGGCCGTCGAACACAACCGACGCCTCCACCAGCGAGCGAAACGATGTATTGGATACCGTGATGTCGCTTCCGGAGTATGAGCTGAACAGGCCACCTTCAGCGGTGTCGACGGTGCAATTCTCGACGGACAAGGCTGCCCCACTCCCAACGCCGATTGCATATCCCTGCAGATTCTTCATCATGCAGTTCGATATGTTCACCTCTACTCCACCAATACTGAAGGCGTCGTATCCACCGAGGAATGAGCAGTTCCTTACTTCAACGGAAGACGGTCGCCAACTGACCGAAAGATGCACAGATCCCGATTGGACAATTGCAGTATCCTCAAAACGACAATTTTCCACTATTGAGTTCGGAGTTGAATGCGCGCGCAGATGACGCCCATTACTTGGCTGATCCCCGAACCATGCTCCCTGCACAAGAAACCGGCCATCTGTGATAAATATCCCACTCCGATTTCCCTTAAACGCACAATCATCGATAGCGGTGTACTCAAGACGCCATGACAAGAGCCCTGAATTCGCGTTCCTGACAGTGACACCCTTCAGATACAGAAACCGATTATCCCAGTAGCCGTCCGCGAAGATCCCGATCGTCCGCGCATGTTCCCCATCCCACCCATCCCATCCTTCACCCTGAGGCCCGATGAACGTGCTGTCCGCCCCGGCGCCGATGATCGTCAGCTCCGCCTGCTTCAGCTGCACGCAGGAGGTGTAGTAGTCCTGTGGTGGATCGACCTGGAAATGGTCCGTGTACTCGCCGGGACCGATGCGAACGGTGTCCCCACTCGCCGCAACGTTCACCGCGTGCTGGATGACTTGGTAGTCACCGCTGCCGTCCTGCTCCACACGCCAGGTCCGAGCAGTCGCCGACTGGGCGATGATGATTGCTGCGATAATGAGCGCGGCCCAGAATGATGGTTTCATCGTTGCCCTCCGCTAGGCGGGAGGAGCGCAGCCCCTCCCGCCGATATTCCAGGTCCGCTCACTTGAGCATCGTCGCCCGGGCCGTCGCCGCACGACGTCCGTCGTCCACACGCAGGTAGTACGTCCCGCTCGGCACCGGCTCGCCGGCATCGTCCCGACCGTCCCACTCGACAATGTGATCGCCGACGGACAGCTCACGCGCGGCGATCCGCCTGACCAGCCGACCCCGCAGGTCGAAGGCGCTCGCCGTGACCCGGCAGTCCCGGTCCAGGGTGAAGGCCAGGCTGACGCGCGGGTTGAAGGGGTTGGGGTAGACCTGAACCGCCAGCGCAGGTCGAGGTGCCACGTTGCCCGCTGTTTCGTCCCGCTCAGGCACTCGGCTCAGCACGAGGACCTCACCGCTCTTGCCCGCAGCAGGGACCGGTCGGACCGCGAACTTCATGGTCCCGACCAGGGCGTGCCAGGTCGCGCCGTCGCCGGAGAACCAACTCGTGACCACGCCGTCGCCGGTCTCGTGGCCCAGCCCGACACCGCCGCTCTGTCCCTCGTGGACGTACCCGTCGCCTGCGGCCACCTCGAACATCAGATAGAGGCCCGGCGTCTCCGAACCCACGGGCTGGTTGAACGTGCAACTGCTCCACGCGCAGGTCGCACCGTAGACCTGTTCCACCAGCAGGGTCGCATCCGCGACATCCTGCGGGTTCGTGATGTCCCCGGCCACAGCCGAGATGCGCGCGAACGGCGCACCGCCGTCGTTGTTGTACCACTCGAATCCGTCGATGGCCCGACCTTCGCCCAAGGGGATCCAGACGGCGTAGGCGGGACGATCGGCCCCGTCCGGCAAGCCGACGACGCCGTTCACCGCGGCGGCCGCGGCGGCGCCGGCCGTCAGCAGAAAGGCCAAGAGCGACAGGGCGAAGATGTTGTTGAACTTCAGCATGACGCCCTCCCCTTATGAGCCCTGAAGGCAGATGTAGATGGCACCGAGATGAACGGCGCTCGTGCTCGTGTACGTGCCGTAACCGCTCTCGACCGTGTATTCGAACTTACAGACGGACTCGCAGTCACGAGGCACCGTCAAGGTGCGCTTCCAGGTCCCGTCGGCTGTGAGCTGCTCGAGCTCCAGGACGGCGCCCGGCGTGGCCTTGGAGTAGGTGATCGGATGCTGGACGCACGGCGTCGGCCTGTGGCTCGCCGGGTATAAGGTCACCTCATCGAGGTCTTCATCACCCTTCGTCTTGGTCTCCCAGCTCCATTGCCAGTAGCCGTCGCCGTTGGCGTCGTAGAGGAGCAGGAAGTCGACCGTGGGATCGACCACCTCCGGCACCAGATGGATCTCGTGATTCATGTTGGGTTGGAGGTCGACCACGTGCTGGGTCTCGCCGCTGGGCCACCGGATCTCCACGTCCACCGGGCCGCTGTAGCCGCCCAGTCCGAACAGGCGGGTCAGTTCCGGCTGGCTGGCATAGCCCGAGCCGCCGCCGCTGACCAGTTGGGCCTGCGTATGATCACCCGCGGTGACGATGACCGTGGCGCCGATCCCGTAGTAATTCTCCTGGCCGGTCTCGCAGCGGACGTCGAGACTGATCCAGTTGGCCTGGACGTGGCCCTCGGCAGGGCTCGCTTTGAAAAGGATCATGTTCCCGTAGGGGTCAGCATGTGTGTGCCGTCCGTAGAACAACTCCGTGAACCCATCGCCGTTGAGGTCGACGGGAAGGACGCCTCTCGTACCGCCGTCGGACTGGTTCAGCGGCGAAATCGTCTCTTTCACGAACACGTAGTCGACGGATCCTGACCGGTTGCCGTAGAGGTAAGGGTGGTCATGCGGCACGTTTCCGACCTGGGCGTACAACAGGTCCGTACGGCCATCCAGGTCGAAGTCGAGAGGCTCGAGGTCGAGGGGAGCGTTCACAGCGGCGTAAGCCTCCCAGGACGCTGACAACACGCCTCCATCGTTGGTGAAGTAGCCAATGCTGTTGTGGGTGTGATAGGCGATGTCGAGATCCCCATCGTTATCCACATCCATCACGACGCCCAGGTTCGGCTCGTTCCAGAGGGCCTGATCATCCCCGGTGAAGCCGTCCACCGTGTTGTTGACGAACGTCCCGTCGACGTTCTCCAGATAGCGGTTGTGCGCGCCGGCAGCGTATCCAGGTCCGGGACCGTCGCCCTGCATGACCACGAGGTCGCCGTCGTGATCGCCGTCGAAATCCGCCCAGAGTACGGACTTGACGTGCTGAGTTTGCACGATTCCGAAGGACGACGTCTCCTCTTTGAAGACGCGACCGCCTAACCCATCCGGAACATTGTGATAGAAGCGTTGGCTGTTGGAGAACCCGTCCTCTTGGGATCCCACCAGAACAAACAAGTCGAGAAACGAGTCGCCGTCGACGTCGCCCCAGGCGGCATTGATCGTTCCGAGCCCAATAGTGAGGCTGTCAGTGGAAGTCACCTCGATGAAACCGGAGTTGGTTCCCTTGTAGAGTTGCTGACCTTCATGGTTTGGCACGTAGAAGTCGAGCAGACCGTCGTTGTCGTAGTCGGCCAGGAGGATACCGGCGGCGCCGTTTTCGGGTTCGCTGTCCCAGATGCTCCTATCAAAATCATCATACATCGGGACGCCACCGCTGAGAGAACCCGACGTCGGGAAGAAAAGCACCTCGTTCCCAGCCTGGGTGAACTTGTCCTTGAACGTGATCAGGAGGTCCTTGTGACCGTCCCCGTTCTTGTCGAAGGCAGCCGCATTGGTGGGGTCGTCGTTGACGCCGTAGTAATCAAGTTCGCTGTTGGATGACAGGTTCCAATACCTCACAATCCCCTGGGACCACGAGGGGGGGGTGAGAACGAAAGTCACAATCACCGCAAGTGCACAGAAGCACACCTGCTTCGCACGAACGCGCGAGGGCATGGATTCCCCTTCCGGCGGATGGTATGAGAGTGGGCGATACAACTTGCGATCGTTACCGACGATACTGAACCGAGAATATCGAGTCAATCAATATCCAGCCGCCTCTGCCACCTTTCCAGATCCGCATCCACCATCATCGTCACCAGCCCCTCGAAATCCACCTCCGGCTCCCACCCCAGCTCCCGCCGCGCCTTGCTGCAGTCCCCCAGCAGCTCCACCACCTCGGCGGGGCGGAAGTAATCGGGGTCCACGCGCACGTGCTTCTCCCAGTCCAGCCCCACGTGGCCGAAGGCCACCTCGCAGAACTCGCGCACGGAGTGGGTGGCGCCGCTACTGACCACGTAGTCCTCCGGCGCGTCCTGCTGGAGCATGAGCCACATGGCGCGCACGTAGTCGCCGGCGTAGCCCCAGTCGCGCTTGGCGTCCAGGTTGCCCAGGGCCAGCTCCGACGCCTGGCCCAGCTTGATGCGGGCCACGCCGTCGGTGATCTTGCGCGTCACGAACTCCAGGCCGCGGCGCGGCGACTCGTGGTTGAACAGGATGCCGGACACCGCGAAGAGGTCGTAGCTCTCGCGGTAGTTGACGGTGATGTAGTGGCCGTAGCACTTGGCCACGCCGTAGGGGCTGCGCGGGTAGAGGGGCGTGCGCTCGGTCTGCGGCGTCTCGCGCACCTGGCCGAACATCTCGCTGCTGGACGCCTGGTAGAAGCGGATCGCGGGATCGATGACCCGGATGGCCTCCAGCATGCGCGTCACGCCCAGGGCGGTCACGTCGGCGGTGAGGATGGGCTGCTTCCAGCTGGTGGGCACGAAGGACTGGGCCGCCAGGTTGTACACCTCGTGCGGGCGGATCTCGCTCAGGGCCGACAGCACCGAGGTCTGGTCCGTCAGGTCCGCCTGCACCACGTGCAGCCGGTCCTTGATGTGGGCGATGCGCTCGAAGGTCTCCGTGCTGGACCGCCGGATGGCGCCGTGCACCTCGTAGCCCTGATCCAGCAGGAATTCCGCCAGGTAGGAGCCGTCCTGGCCGGTGATGCCGGTGATCAGGGCGCGGCGGGGTTCGCTCGGGGTCATGGCGGCCTCCAGGGCAGCGGTCCGGATGGGGGTTCTCGGTGTCGGACCTTCAGTATCGCCCGCCTCGCGGAGCGTCGCAAGTCCCTTCCGGCCAATCATCTATGGCAACAAAAAGGGGCGGATCCGTAGATCCGCCCCGGCGTCCGGTAAGGCACTGGGCGATAGCGCCCTACCGAACAGCGGGAAACTTTACTTCTTGATGGCTTCGATCTCAAGCATGATTTCCACCTCGTTGCCCACCGCCAGGCCACCCTTGTCCAGGGTGCTGTTGTAGACGATGCCGAACTCGGTGCGGTCGATCTCACCCTCGGCGCTGAAGCCCACCCGGGTGTTGCCCCACGGGTCCTCCACGGTGCCGTTGTACTCCAGCTCCAGGGTGACCGGCTTGGTGACGCCGTGCATGGTCAGGTCCCCCATGAGCAGCCAGTCGTCGCCGTCCTGCTTCACGCCGGTGGAGGTGAAGGTCATGGTGGGGTACTTGGCCACGTCGAAGAAGTCCTCGTTGCGCAGGTGGCCGTCGCGCTTCTCGTCGTTGGTGTTGACCGACGCCATCTGGATGACGGCGTTCACCTTGGCGCTCTTCATGTTGGTCTCGTCGAACTCGATGGTGCCCTCGAAGTCCTCGAAGAAGCCCTTCACCTTGCTCACCATCATGTGGCGCACCTTGAAGGACACGCTGGAGTGCGAGGCGTCGATGGCGTAGGTGGCGGCCTGGGCGGCGCCGGCGGTCAGCAGCGCCGCCAGGGCGGTCAGCAGAAGGATCTTGCGCATGGTCTCTCTCCTCTTGAGTGGGGCGGCGGGGCCGCACGGGGTTCAGTCGTCCTTGGTGTACAGCCGATGCGCGCCGTCGCAGTACGGCGCTTCGCGGGACATCTTGCACTGGCACAGAGCCGCCCGCGTGGGCTCCGCGATCTCCAGCATCCGGGGCCGGAACTCCGTGCCGGCATGCCCTCCGTCGCAGAAGGGCTGCGTGGCCGACCGGCCGCAGGTGCAGTAGGCGTAGGTGCCGGGCTCCAGCTCCAGAACCTTGGGCCGGACGTCGGCGATCCTGGGTCGATCCATGGGGGGCCTCCCGGGTTACTTGTTCCAACAAGCTTTCAAGATCGGCGCGGTCGCGGGGAACCGCAAGGGGGGCGACCGCATTTTTCGCAGGCCCCGCCGCCCGCCCTTTGACCCGCTCCCCCGCGCGGGGTACGCTGATCCATCACCCTCTCGTCCCGGAGCGTCGCCACGTGTCGATCCGCAGCCGCATCCTCCTGGTGGTCCTGGCCGCCGCCCTGCTGCCCCTGGGGCTCTTCGGCTGGGCCGCGCGCGACCGCGCCGGCCACGACCTCACCCGCCAGTACTCGCGCCGCGTGGACGCCTTGGTGGACGCCCTGGACCGCCGCCTCACCGCCGAGGACCGCGACCTGGCCGACCGCCTGGCCGGCCTCCGCGCCGACGCCCAGTCCGACCCCCGCCTGGACCTGGCCCTGGGCGGATTCGCCGACCGCGCCGCCTACCCCCTGGAGTTCGTGGAAGACGCCCTGAACCTGGGCCGCCTGGACCTGGTGCTCCTGCTGGACCAGCGGGGCCGCGAGGTGGCCGGCGTGCCCTCGGGCCTGGTGCCGCCGGACCGCCCCCTGCTCCAGGCCGTGCGCCGCCTGGGCGACCGCTCCGGCCTGCTGCGCCTGAGCGATGGCCTGGCCCGCGTGCGCGCCGATTCCCTGGTGGTGGGCGGCTCCGTGCACCACCTGCTGGTGGGCCGCCGCGTGACCGCGGAAGACCTTTCCGCCTGGTCCGACGGCGTGATCACCGCCTCGCTGGTCTACGACGGCGGCGCCCTGGCCGGCGACGACGACCTGCGCTCCCGTCTGGAGAACGCCGGCGAGGCCGGCCTCACCAACCCCGAGGCCGTGGTCCCCGCGGACCGCTATCTGGTGCGCGCCCTGCCGTTCCCGCGCCTGCGCGGCGGCTCCCTGGCCGCCGTGCCCACGCCCCCGCCCCTGGTGCGCGCCACGTTGGTGCTCACCCATCCCCTGAGCGGCCGCGACGACCTGCTGCGCCGCCTGGACCTGCGCCTGGCCGCGGTGGCCGGCGCGTCGGTGGCCCTGGCCCTGCTGCTGGGCGTGGTGCTCTCCTGGCGCGTCACGCGCTCCCTGCGCCTGCTGGCCGACCGCGCCGAATCCCTGGATCTGGAGCGCCTGGACCCCGCCTTCCCCCCCGCCGGCCGCGACGAGGTGGGCCGCCTGGCCGGCGTGCTGGAGGCCATGCGCCGCCGCCTGGCCGGCGGCGTGGACCGCCTGCGCGAGGCCGAGCGCCGCGCCGTGCTGGGCGAGCTGGCCCGCCAGGTGAACCACGACGTGCGCAACGGCTTCCTGCCCGTGCGCAACGTGGTGCAGCACCTGGGCCGCGTGGCCCGCGAAGACCCCGCGGACCTGCCCCGCGTCTTCCTGGAGCGCGAGCAGACCCTCACCGACGGCCTGGGCCAGCTGGAGGAGCTGGCCGGGAGCTGGAAGCGCCTCTCCGGCCGCGGCAACCCGCGCCCGCTGGACCCCGTGGAGGCCGTGCGCGGCGCCCTGGCCGGCTTCCCGGAGCAGGTGACCGTGGAGGCGGCCCACGGCGTGCCGGACCTCATCATCGACCCCACCGCCCTGCGCCGCATGGTGCAGAACCTGGTGCGCAACGCCCTGGAGAGCGGGGACGACGGCCCCGCCCGCGTGACCGTGCGCGTGGAGGCCGACGCCGCCGAGACCCGCATCGCCGTGCAGGACGACGGGCGCGGCCTGGCGCCGCAGGAGCGCGAACGCATCTTCGCCCCCTACTACACCACCCGCGCGGAAGGCACAGGCCTGGGCCTGGCCATCGTGCGCCGCCTGGCGGCCGACGCCGGCGGCGACGTGCGCGTGGAGAGCGAACCCGGCGCGGGCAGCACCTTCACGCTGGCCTTCGCCCGCCACGAGAACGGAGAGCCATGAGCCGCATCCTCATCGTCGACGACAACGCCGCCCTGCGCGGCCAGTACGCCTACGACCTCCAGCGCCTGGGAGGCCACGAGGTGCTTCAGGCCGAAGACGGAGCCGCCGGCCTGCGCGTGCTGGAGGCCGAGCCCGTGGACTGCGTGGTGCTGGACCTGGAGATGCCCGGCACCGACGGCTTCGGCGTGCTGCGCGGCATGAAGGAGCGCGAGCTCGACGCGCCGGTGGTGGTCTACACCGGCACCGGCAGCTTCGAGCGCTGCGTGCGCGCGGTGAAGCTGGGCGCGTATTCCTTCGTGGACAAGGACGAGCCCGTGGAGCGCGTGGCCCAGGAGATCAGCAACGCCTTGGAGCACGGCCGCCTCACGCGCGAGGTGCGCGACCTGCGCCGCCAGGTGCACGGCGACTCGGGCCTGGTGGGCCGCGGCGCGGCCATGGCGGCGCTGAAGGCCCGGCTGGAGAAGGTGGCCCCCATCCCCAGCCCGGTGCTCATCCTGGGCGAGAGCGGCACGGGCAAGGAGCTGGTGGCGCGCGAGCTGCACCGGCTGGGCGCGCGGCCCCAGGGGCCGTTCGTGGCCCTGAACTGCGCGGCGCTGCCGGAGCACCTGGCCGAGAGCGAGCTGTTCGGCCACGAACGCGGCGCCTTCACCGGAGCCGACCGCCTGCGCCGCGGCGCCTTCGAGACCGCCCGCGGCGGCACCCTCATGCTGGACGAGGTGGGCGAGCTGCCGCCCGCCGCCCAGGCCAAGCTGCTGCGCGTGCTGGAGACCGGCGAGTTCGCGCGGCTGGGCGCCACGGCCGCCCTGAAGACCGACGCCCGCGTGCTGGCCGCCACCCACCGCGACCTGGACGCCGAGGTGCGCGAGGGCCGCTTCCGCGAGGACCTGCTCTACCGCCTCAACGTGCACGTGCTGCAGGTGCCGCCCCTGCGCGACCGCGCCGAGGACGTGCCCGCCCTGGTGGACCACTTCCTGCGGCTGACCTGCGAGCGCTTCCGCTGCCGCTTCAAGACCGTGGCCCCCGCCGCCCTGGAACGCCTCAAGGCCCACCCCTGGCGCCGCAACAACGTGCGCGAGCTGCGCAACGCCGTGGAGCGCCTGGTGCTGGCCTGCGACGGCCAGGAGATCCAGGTGCGCCACCTCCCGCCGGAGATCGGCGCCGCGGCACCCGCGCCCGAGGGTGCGCCGGAGGAGATCATCCGCACCGGCGGCGGCACCCTGCAGGAGCTGCGCGCGGAGGCGGAGCGCGCCATCGTGCAGGCGGCGCTGGAGCGCAACGGCGGCCACCTGACCAACACGGCCAAGGAGCTGGGGCTGGCGGACCATGCGAGCCTGAGCAAGGTGATGGCGCGGCTCGGGGTGGAACGGCCTAGTCGATCGTGAGGCGGACGGCCAGCGTGCGGTCGTACCAGCCCTCCATGGACTCGTCCAGCGGCAGCCCCAGGAACACGCCGCCGCGCATGCCGCCCAGCGGCGCCTGCAGTCCGAGCGAGAGCATCTGATAGTGCTTGTCCGGCTGGTTCATGGCGGACGCCATCAGTCCCTTGAGCCACCCCGTCACCATGGCGCTCGCCGTGACCGGCCCACGGCTGCTCCAGCCCAGGGCGTAGCGGATGAGGATCTCGCCGTCGTCGCGGGTGCGGAGGATCTTGGGCGCGAAGGCCAGATGGAGCACCCCCAGCCTGCCCTCGCGACGGCGGCCCTCCACCAGCTCCACCCCCCACGCGCCGGGCATGAAGCGCTCGGGACGGCCCCAGTCCGAGGACACGCCGTAGGCGACCGCCAGGTCGTCGTCATCCTTGCCGGGCGTCGGGACGGTGAGGCTCCAGCGGGTGTAGTCGCCGTCGGGCCGGCGCGTCTCGCGCGCCACCGTCACGTTGCCCAGGCGCACGCCCCCCGTCCGATCGGCGTCGTCGTAGACCAGCCGCACGACGCTCGTCTCCACCTCCCAGTGGCGGTCGTGCGCGTGGCGGAAGGTGGTCAGGAGATCGAAGGCGCCGGAGGCCGGGGAGACATCGTCCTCGAGAGGTCCGGCGAAGGCGGCGTGCATCCACTCCACATGCCCCATGGGCACCGCACCGGCCGGACGCGGACGCTCGAGCTCCGAGGTCCCCGCCGTGGCCGTCCAGCTCCAGAGGAGCGCGACGACGAGCGTCGACAAGCATTTCATGGGTTCTCCAAAACGGGCGATGGCATATTATATTGGCAACGGCGGGATGCTATCGGAATGGATGCGCCCGTTCAAGACATCTTCGGAGCGCAGGGCTAACGTGAGCGGGATCACAGGCTTGCATCACACCCGTTAACGATTTATCATCCTGCGCACATCGCCCCCCGGAAGGAGTTCCCCATGTGCCTGGGCGTCCCCGGCCGCATCACCGAGATCCTGGACGGCGGCCTCATGCGCATGGGGCTGGTGGATTTCGACGGCGTGAGCCAGGAGATCTGCCTGGCCTACGTGCCCGACGCCGAGCCCGGCGACCACGTGCTGGTCCACGCGGGCTTCGCCCTGGCGGAACTCTCCGAGGAAGACGCGCGCAAGACGCTGGAGGTGCTGGCCCAGCTGGGCGAGCCGCCGGTGCCGCAACCCCCGAAGGATGGTCCCGGATCATGAATCACGAACGCCGCCGCTTCCTGCAGACCCTCGCCCTGGGCGCCGCCCTGCCCATCGTGCCCCGCCTGCTGGGCTGCGGTGCGGGCAAGGCCTACGACGCCACCGGCACCGGCGAGGTGCGCGTCCCCCTGGCCATGCTGCCGGTGGGCGGCCGCCTCCACGTGACGCTGGACGGCGACACGGTGGAGCTCACCCGCCGCGAGGACGAGATCGTGGCCCGCTCCATGGTGTGCACGCACCAGGGCTGCGAGGTGGAGTGGGTGGACGAGGAGAACGCCTACGTGTGCCCCTGCCACGAGGGCAAGTTCAACGCGCAGGGCGACCCGATCTACGGATCGCCCCGCCGGCCCCTCAAGCTGTTCAGCGTGACCCGCGAGGGGAACGAGCTGGTGGTCCGCGCCTAGTCCGCGGCTTCCCACCACAGGTTCGGAGCGCTCGGCTCGGTGCGCGGCACCGCGGGCGCTCCTTCCTTTTCCAGCGCGGAGAGCACGGCCTCCAGGGCCGTGGGCACCGCCGCGCGCACGCCCGGGCTCAGGGCCTCGCCCTGCTCCATGCCCGCACCGATCACGCCCACCAGGGTGACCCGCTCCGGCGCGCCGCCGGCGAACTCCAGGGCCAGGATGGCGTCGCGCACGCCGGGATCATGGGGCGACACGCGCGGGCCGGGATCATGCTTCAGCACCGCCTCGCGGTCGTAGGTGCGCACCTCGCCGGGGGTGCCGTCGGTGCGCACCACGTCGATGAAGATCACGGCCTCGCGGCCCGACAGGTGGGGATGCAGGTCCAGGCCGGGGGTGCCCAGGTCCAGGAACTCGCAGTCGGCGGCCGGCTCCCAGCCGGCCTGCAGGTGGGCCATCACGGTGGGTCCCAGGGCGTCGTCGCCCATGAGCACGTTGCCCAGGCTCAACACCGCGAGGCGCGGCGTGTTGGGATCGGTCATTCCTTGGCTCCTTCTTGACGAAACGGGGGCGCGACCTGCGCCGCGCCCCCGCGTTCGGACGTCCGCACCGGGTCAAAGGGTTCGGACGCTGCCCAGTTCCTTCCCGTCCGGATCGAAGGCGTGCACGGCGCAGGCCAGGCACGGATCGAACGAATGGATGGTGCGCAGGACCTCGAGCGGCCGCTCGGGATCCGCGATGGGGTTGCCCACCAGGGACGACTCGTAGGGCCCGGGACGGTTCTTGCCGTCGCGCGGACCGGCGTTCCAGGTGGACGGCACCACCGCCTGGTAGTTGGTGATCTTGCCGTCGTCGATGACCACGAAGTGCGACAGCGTGCCGCGGGGCGCCTCGTGGCAACCGAAGCCCTCCTGATGGCCCTTGAACTCGGGCTCGTTGAAGATGGTCAGATCGCCGGAGGCGATGTTCTCCACCAGCAGGCCCCAGTGCTTGAGCGCCAGCTCGCTGATGATGGCGCAGCGGATGGCCCGGGCCGCGTGACGGCCCAGCGTGGAGTGCAGCATGCTCGGCGTGATGTTCACGCCGGCCACGGCGCTCGCCTTCTCCAGGGCCCAGCTCGCCCACTTCACCGTGGGGGCGTGGCCCTGCTGGAAGCCCACCAGCACCTGGGCCAGGGGGCCCACCTGCATCACCTTATCATCGAACCGCGGCGACTTCACCCACGAGTACTTGCCGTCGTCCTGGAACTCCGTGTACGCGGGGTTGGTCTCGCCCTGGTAGGGATGACGCTCCTCCGCGCCCTCGTACCAGGAGTGGGCGATGGACTCGGTGACGTTCTTGCCGAAGTACTCGTCGTCCAGCCGGTTGATGGGCCGGATGGTGGACAGGTCGCCGTTCATGATGGTGCCGCCGGGCAGATCGAAGGCGGTCATGGCGCCGTCCAGCGGCATGTCCGGCACGGCCAGGTAGTTGGTCACGCCGGCGCCGTAGCCCAGCCAGTCCGGGTACATGGCGCCGATGGCGCACACGTCGGTCAGGTACACGTCCTGGATGAACTGGCCCATCTCGCTCAGCAGATCCTTGATCTTGTACAAGGTGTTCATGTTGAGCGTGGACTCGCAGTCCAGGTTGATGGCGTTGGCCACGCCGCCCACGGCCAGGTTCTGGATGTTGGGCGTCTTGCTGCCCAGGATGGCCACCACCTGGTTGGCGGTGCGCTGGTAGTCCAGGGCCTGCAGGTAGTGGCTCACGGCCATGAGGTTGACCTCGGGGGACAGCTTCATGGCCTTGTGGCCCCAGTAGCCGTTGTTGAAGATGCCCAGCTGGCCCTTGTCCACGAAGGTGGCCAGCTTCTCCTTCACGGCCTTGAACTCCTGCTCGCTGTTGCGCGGCCAGTCGCTCAGGCTCTGGGCCAGCTTGGCGGTGGCCTTGGGGTCGGCCTTCAGCGCCGACACCACGTCCACCCAGTCCAGGGCCGACAGGTGGAAGAAGTGCACGATGTGGTCGTGCATGGCGTGGGCCGCCAGGATCAGGTTGCGGATGAACTGGGCGTTCTTGGGGATCTCCAGGCCCACCGCGTTCTCCACCGCGCGCACCGACGCCAGGGCGTGCACCGTGGTGCACACGCCGCAGAAGCGCTGGGTGAACAGCCACGCCTCGCGGGGGTCGCGCCCCTTGAGGATGGTCTCGATGCCGCGCCACATCTGCCCGGAGCTCCAGGCCTTGGTCACCTTGCCGCCGTCCACTTCCACGTCGATGCGGAGATGGCCTTCGATCCGGGTGATGGGATCAACGACGATTCGCTTGCTCATGGTCGACTCTCTCCTTCACTGGGCGCCGGCGCGCTGCGCGCCGACGGGTCATATCTGAGGGACCGCCCGTCTCAGGCGCCCGGCTAGTCGTTGGTGTCTTCCTTGTCCAGTCGACGCGACTGCACGACCGCGGCGCCGATGGCCGCGCCGGCCACCAGGCCGCCCACAGCGGTGGCCAGGGGGCTCACCTTGCTGTCGTTGGCCAGGATGGGCGGGTAGGTGTCCGGCGGCGTGGGCCGCTCGATGTCCACCGTGTCGTGCAGGGGCACGCGGAAGGCCAGCTGCTGCTCGGTGCAGCCCACGCAGGGGTGGCCGATGCCGATGGGCCAGGCGCCCGGCACCTCGCAGAAGTGCTGGATGGAGCAGTTGGCGTGGGTGGCCGGGCCCTTGCAGCCCAGCTTGTAGAGGCAGTAGCCCTGCATGTGGCCCTCGTCGCCGTACATCTGCGCGAAGCGGCCGGCGTCGAAGTGCGCCCGACGGGGGCAGTCCTCATGGATGGTGCGCCCGTAGGCGAACTTGGGACGGCCCTTCTGGTCGAGCTCGGGCAGGGTGCCCAGGGTGGCGTACTGCAGCACCACGCCCAGGAAGTTGTAGGGGTTCGCAGGGCAGCCGGGGATGGTGACCACGGTCTTGTCCTTGAGGATCATGGGCGCGCCGGTGGCGCCGGTGGGGTTGGGCGGCGAAGCGGGGATGCCGCCGAACGAGGCGCAGGAGCCGAGGGCCACGATGGCGCCGGCGTCGGCCGCCACGGTGTTCAGGATGTCCAGGGCGGTGCGGTCGCCGATCTTGCAGTAGATGCCGCCGTCCTTCTCGGGAATGGCGCCTTCCACCACGCAGATGTACTTGCCCTTGTGCTGCTCCATGGCCTGGTGGAGCGAGGCCTCGATCTGGTGGCCGGCGGCGGCGGACAGGGTCTCGTGGTAGTCCAGCGAGATCAGGTCCAGGATCACCTCGGCCACATCGGGATGCGAGGTGCGCAGCAGGGACTCCGTGCATCCGGTGCACTCCTGGAAGTGCAGCCAGATCACCGAGGGCTTCAGCCCCGCGGCCGCGGCTTCGGCCATCTTCACAGCTACCGACGACGAAAGGCCCACGGCCGCCGCGGCGGCGGTGATCACCTTCAGGAAATTGCGCCTTCCGATCGGATGATCCAGGGCTTGGGCGGCTTCGTCGCGCAGCGTCTTCTTCGCGTCCATGGGTTGGCACCCTCCGGCATGATGGAGTACGGGAACCGCGCCGCGACGGCTCGAGCCAGCGGCTAGGAACGGTCATGGATGCACTTTATCGCATGCGCGAAGGCGAGGAAAGGAAAAACCCTGAAAATTGTAGGTATATTTGAGTATGAATCACATTCTCAAGTCGTGAATGTGTTCACAGGGACTCGATCGGGTGTGTCCTGTTGGACACGATGACCGTCCGGCGGTCGGCCGCAGCCCCTGGCTGCGAGACATTAACTTATTCCCTGGCATCATCTTCCATGTTTTTTGCCTCATGGCACATCCTGGCTCCCCCCTTGCGATACGGAGGGCAGAGATGCCCCTCGCCACCCGTTCCGAAGGAGCCGCCATGAGCAAGCAGAACACCCCCCAGTACTCCGAGCGGAAGCTCAAGCTGGCCGAAGCCGGCGTCCTCTTCGTCATCATCCTGGGCCTGATCGTGGCCGTGGGCGTGAAGATGGGTGGCCAGGACGGGATCTCGCCCCCCGAGTCCCGCACCGCCGCCGCCACGCCCGCGGCCGCGCCCGCCCCCGCCGTGGCCGAGCTCGCGTCCGCCGTCGTGGCCTCCTACGAGGTGACGGACGCGGCCGGCCCGGCGGAGGAGCCCGTCGTGGAGCCCGTCGTGGTCAACCAGACCACCGCGGACCTCATGGCCGGCCTGGAGCCGTCCGCCGTGTACCGCGAGGGCGAAGCCGCCTACTTCGCCCGCGACTACGACTTGGCCGCGGAGATCTTCGCCGAGTACACCGGCCGCCGTCCGGCCAACGCCTGGGGCCACTACATGCACGGGCTGAGCCTGTGGAAGGCGGGCGACGCCGAGGCCGCCGCCGTGTCCCTGGAGGCCGCCCTCGAGGTGAAGCCGGACCACGTGAAGAGCCTGCTCAACCTGGCCCGCGTGAACCTGGAGCTGGACCGTCCCGAGGCCGCCCTGGCCGGCGCCGAGCAGGCCCTGCTGGTGGAGCCCGAGAACGCCGACGGCTACCGCGTGCTGGGCCGCGCCTACCACGCCCTGGACCGCCGCGACGAGGCCGTGGACGCCTATCGCCAGGCCCTGAGCCTGCACGGCGACGACGCCTGGTCGCTGAACAACCTGGGCCTGGTGCTGCTGGAGCAGGACCGCGCCATGGACGCCCTGCCCGCCCTGGCCCGCGCCGTGAGCCTGGAGTCCGAGCAGGCCGTCTTCCGGAACAACCTGGGCATGGCGCTGGAGCGCGCCGGCTGCACCGCCCAGGCCGCCGAGGCCTACGCCCAGGCCGTGGAGATCAACGGGTACGACAAGGCCGCCGTGAGCCTGGCCCGCGTGGACGCCGTGCTGGAGGCCGGCGGCGCGCAGGGCGGGACGGTGGACCTGGCGGCCCTCGCCGAATCCTTCCAGACCCAGCCGCGGATCGCCGCGGAGTCGGCCGGCAACATGGAGGTCGTGAACCATGCGCCCGGTGCCACGACGAGCGCCGTGCCCGACTCCGCGGTGACCGCCAACACGGAGGTGGCCCTGAGCGGTCAGCGCTAGGGAACGACAGCGGTCCGGAAGGTGCGAGGCCCCCGCGCGAGCGGGGGCCTCGTCGCGTGAGGAGGCGTGGGCTGCGCGAGCCCGCGGACCCTGATTTTTTCCTGTCAGAAATCCCCTGCCGAGGGCCGGATTCTTTTTGGGTCCCCGCCTCCCGCTGGCTAGATTCGTGGCTGAACCACGGGATTTTCTCACGCACCAAACAGGAGTTCCGTCATGGCCGATTCGTCGTTCAACGCCTTCGCGATGGCGCAACAGCAGTTCGATCGCGTCGCCGAGATGCTGGGTCTGGACCAGGCCACCCGCGACCTGCTCCGCAACCCGGACAAGGAGTTCCACTTCAACATCCCCGTGCGCATGGACGACGGCACGGTGCAGGTGTTCCGCGGCTTCCGCGTGCAGCACAACGACGCCCGCGGCCCCTGCAAGGGCGGCATCCGCTTCCACCCGCAGGAGACGGTGGACACCGTGCGCGCGCTGGCCACGTGGATGACCTGGAAGTGCGCCGTGGTGAACATCCCCCTGGGCGGCGGCAAGGGCGGCGTGATCTGCGACCCCCACCACCTCAGCATGCGCGAGCAGGAGCTGATCTGCCGCGGCTGGGTGCGCCAGGTGGGCCGCGCCGTGGGCCCCGTGCAGGACGTGCCCGCGCCCGACGTGATGACCAGCGGCCAGCACATGCTGTGGATGATGGACGAGTACGAGAAGCTCCACGGCGGCCACTTCCCCGGCATGATCACGGGCAAGCCCCTGGGCCAGGGCGGCAGCGAGGGCCGCACCGAGGCCACCGGCTACGGCGTGGTCTACACGCTGCGCGAGGCTCTGAAGCGCAAGGGCGTGGACATCGCCAAGACCACCGCCGCGGTGCAGGGCTTCGGCAACGTGGCCCAGTTCGCGGTGGAGCTGTACGGCAAGCTGGGCGGCACCACGGTGTGCGTGTCGAGCTGGGATCAGAACGACCAGTGCAGCTACACCTTCCGCCGCCTGTCGGGCGTGGACCTGGACCAGCTGCGCGGCATGACGGACCGCTTCGGCGGCATCGACAAGGCCAAGGCCGAGGCCGCCGGTTACGACGTGCTGCCCGGCGACGCCTGGATCGAGCAGGACGTGGACATCCTCTTCCCCTGCGCCCTGGAGAACCAGGTCAACGCCACCACGGTGAAGAAGATCTCGTCGCAGGTGAAGTTCATGGCCGAGGGCGCCAACGGCCCCACCACCCCGGAAGCCGACGAGGCCCTCAAGGCCAAGGGCATCTTCAACATCCCGGACTTCCTCTGCAACGCCGGCGGCGTGACCTGCTCGTACTTCGAGCAGGTGCAGTGCAACATGAACTTCTTCTGGCCCAAGGAAGAGGTCCTGGAGCGCCTGGACACCATCATGACCAAGGCCTTCCACGCCGTGGCCGACCTGGCCGATCAGCATGACGTGATCATGCGCGACGCCGCCTACATGATCGCCATCCAGCGCGTCGCGGAGTCGTGCCGGCTGAGGGGATTGGTGTAGCGAGAGCGACCGTCGTCGCGGTCGAGAACAACAAGGCGCGCTCGGGGGTCGAACTTGACCAATCACGCCCCCCGAGCGCGCCTTGTTGTTCTCGACCGTGCCGGCGGAGCGCTGCCCGCCACACCACCCCCCTCAACCGCCACCACCGTCCGCTCCTGACTAGCCAGGACTCCCGCATCATCGGAATGGAGGGATGTGGGGTTCGGCTTTCATGACCCGACGGCGGCGGCGACAGCGAGGCAATGATCGGGCGCGCGAGGGGGCGTGATTGGTCAAGTTCGACCCCTCGCGCGCCCGATCATTGCCTCGCTGTCACCACCCCCGTTGGTTCATGTAAACGGAACCTCCCCCACATCCGTCTATTTCGATGAACGAGGAGGACGCGATGCGGGATCACGACCGATATGACGAACAAGAGCTGATCGCCGGAGCCCGCGCGGGACGCGAGGACGCCTGGCGGGCCCTGTACGACGCCACGTGCCAGCCGCTGTTCAACTTCCTCTGCTACCAGGCCGGCGACCGCGACGTCGCCCGCGACCTGCTCCAGGAGACCTACGTGACCGCCATGCGGTCGCTGGACGGGTACCGGGGCGACGGATCGGTGCCGGCCTGGCTGCGGACCATCGCGCTGCGCAAATGCCTGGACTGGCGACGCCGGGCCGCGCTGCGGGTGAGGAAGCTGACGGAGCTGGCGCGGGATCTCCCCTCCCCGTTCCTCCGGCCCGCGGAGCCGGCGTCCGCCGCGTTGGGCGACTCCTTCGAGGCGGCCCTGGCCGGGCTGTCCCCGAAGCAGCGCGCGGCGCTGCTGCTCCGCGAGCTGGAGGACCTGAGCTTCGCCGAGGTGGCCCGCGAGCTGGGCTGCAACGAGGCGACGGCCCGGGTCCACCATCACCGCGCATGCCGCGCGATGCGCCGCCTGCTGGGCGGCGACGCGAGTCTGGTTCCGGGCGGCACCACGGGAGGAACGCTGTGAACACCCACGATCTCCACAAGAACCGCCATCGTCTGGACGACCTGGAGCGCGAGCGCCTGTGGCACGACATCCGCCACGCCGCCGCCGCGCCCGGCGCGCCCTCGCCCCGCACCAGCTTCGGCCCCGCCGTGGGCGTGACCGCCGTGCTGGCCGCCGCCGCCCTGCTGGGCGCGCTGTGGCTGGGCGACGGAGCCGCGCCGGAGAAGTCGAACGTGGCCGTGCGCCGGTCGGACACCGCCGCCTCGCCCGAGACCGTGCTGGCGCAGCTGATCGCCGCCCACGGTGAACCCGTGGACATCCGCGAGCTCGAGGTGACGTCCTCATCCGAACCCGCCCCCCAGGTGGAGGCGGCCGCCGATGCCGCGGCGCCGGCCGCCGCGCCTCTCGCGACGGCCCGGGCCGCCAAGACGCGCGCCCGCGGCACGCCTCCGCCTCCCCCCGCCCGCCTGCGCGGCGTGGTGCGCGACGACCAGGGCCAGCCCGTGGCCCACGCCGTGCTCGCCCTGCTGGGCCTCACGCGCGAGGCCGTCACCGACAGCCTGGGCCGTTTCGACCTGGGCGAGGTGGCGCCGGACACGCCTCTGGCCCTGGCCGTGCGGTCGCTGGGCTACGCCAAGGTGGACACCACGCTGACGGCGGAGGCCGGGCGCACGCTGGAGCTGGAGCTGGGGCTGGAGCCGATCATCGTGGCGACGCTGGATCCGGTGACCGTCGAAGGCGAGCAGTTCATGGTGGAGGTGAAGAACGTC
>ERZ795053.1319-NODE-1319-length-31557-cov-9.729351_pt1 | contig 31557 bp, 21 predicted proteins | sample MGYA00375137_ERZ795053 | MGnify/ENA primary metagenome ERZ795053 (study PRJEB30182, sample SAMN05720284) | activated sludge metagenome | isolation source: Anaerobic digester | place: Hong Kong | collected 2014-12-17 ...
ATTTGCGATCCTCCGGTCAAATTCTGGTATTCGATGACTGCGTTTCCCTGATAATACACCATGGAAGCACCGGTAGCCCGAACCCTCATCGCGTCTTGTACCGTCAGTGACAGTGAGCAGGCACCACTCAGATCGGCATCCAGTTTGCCGACTTCAAAAGCAAATCCGGTCATCTCACACGCTCCTTCGGCATTAACTGCAAAGTCCTGAACGGATCCCTCCAGGCTCAACGTAGATGCACCGGATAGATCTGCATCCAGACGATTGGCCTCCAGCGTACCATACCAGGCACTGGCACCGGTTAATTCGATGGAAGCCTGATTGACCAGCCAGGGGTCAAGAACGTGAATGGTCGTGCTGCCCTCTGCCTTAAAGGATTGAACCGAAGGTGTAGTTAAGTAGACTTTCAATACCGGGACGCCCGAGATCGACGGATGAAATCGCTTCAATTGAATCGTCAATTTTCCTCCGGCCTGCTCCACGACTATGTACTGATGCAGATTTTCATTAGCCTCAATGCGCAAGTCATTCTCCGAGTCGGAGAAATTTACCTCTACATCAAAGCGGTCGGCAACATCGAGCTCCGTGATTGCCGTAATGGGGTAAGTTGTCGAGGAAACATGAGCGGATGGTCTGATGATTCCAAAATTCGTCTTCTCACAGCCCGTGATCAATAACGTAGCGAAAGTGGTCAGGATTAAGATGAATGCATTGGTTTTCATAACGTTTGATTTAGAATGAAAAATTTTAATTTGTTTCTCCGATTTATTCGGACACTTCAAAGGTGAGGCATTCACCTGCCTCCGGTCGACCGAATAAAAAAGTCGAACGAAAAAATCCTCAGGTCAATCGTTCGACTTTCCTGAAGAAGGCGTTCGACTTTTTCCTAATCGGTTGATTCTTAGTATCTTTAGCCGGCCACCAAGGCAAATGTGCCTGTTCAAATAATGGTTGGTGGAATTATTCGATGGCCTCAAATAAAGGCAACCGTTTCATGGAGAACATTATCAATACGGCAGGCTGGGCAGCACTTATACAGGGGATCCTATTGGCGATGCTTTATTTGTTTTCCAGAAAACATCGTAGTCTGGCCAATCGAATTCTGGGTTTATTCCTGCTGGTTATTGTCTACGAAGGTATTCTGGAGTTTCTACCCGGTAATCCGATCGGATCTTACAACTGGTACTATTTTGCCTTCCCGGAGGTCAAGATCTTATACCCCGTTCTTTTTTTCAATTACATCCTGGAAAAAGTGGGGCGCTCGAACCATTACCGCAAATTCCTACGGTTTCATTATTTCCTCGCTATAGCTTTTGCCGCAATCACCCTGGTGAATGTAGCTCTTTACCTGGGTACCCATCAGAAGATTGAAGCGGTCCTGGGTGAAGATCTGGTATCTGCGATTTTTATGATCCAACAATACTATGCCTTCCTGCTGATCCTGATTGTCTTTGGCCTTTCCATCAAAGAGGTACTGAATTACCGGCAGATTATCCGAAGGAATTATTCGGACAATGCCCTACTCAAGATCAACTGGTTGTGGCGATTCATTTTTGCCCTTTTGCCAATTATCCTGGTATGGGGCATTAACCTGATCTGGATTGCATTGGGAGGCAAATACGACCATAGTTACGAGATATTCACCTGGTGTTTTGTAATTCTTTTCCTGTATTTCGTAAGCTTCCAGGCCTATCAGCACAAGAATTTATTTGATGGAGAACAGCAGATTCCTGAGGAAGAATATGGAAACTCTGAAACGGCTCATGACGAGGAACCTCAGGTAGGTCAACCGGAAAACATTGCCATGGTTCAGACGCTGCGCAGACATATGGAAACGGCAGAACCCTATTTGAATGCTTCACTTACCATATACCAGCTCGCGCGCGAATTATCCATGTCTGTTCAGGAATTATCAACCCTCATCAATCATTCTCTTCACCAGCATTTTTTTGATTTCGTCAACGAATACCGAATAAAAAAAGCCACCGACCTACTGAAGGATCCGGAAAAACAAAAGCTGACTATTTTGGAGATACTTTATGAGGTGGGATTTAACTCCAAGTCCTCATTCAATACGGTATTCAAAAAGTTCACCGGTTCAACCCCGACCGAATACCGAAAAAAATACCAGGTAGCTTCAGATAATAATTAGATCGAATGCTATGGAAATTCCTACAACACGACAATAAAAGGCACCGTCTTCCAGTCACCGGGCGTCTGTACGGCCAGGGTATACAACCCAGGTTGCAGATCGGATAATTCAAATAATGCTTCATATGCTTCCTGTCCGGCAACATCCCGGCTTTCAATCAAAGTCCCGTGTGGATCATAAATTCGTAGCTGGGAAGCCAACGCCTCGTTTAATGTTACCTTAACCCGGAAGACACCCTGATTCGGGTTTGGCATCAACCGGACAGAAATAATTTCCGATGGCGGTGAAATTTGTGGATTAACAAATGAAGAGGTGTCGGTGTACGCAATGATCGATTTTGCCAGCGTAACCGAACAAGCACCTTTCCATGCTGTCAATGTAACGACAGCAGTATCAGGAAGCGGTATTTGCAGGGTTAATTGATTCAGGTTTGTTCCGCTGATCTCTGCACCGCCGGTTACCTCCCAAAAGATGCTGTCCGGCACTGGCCAACTGTTTTCCACGGCAACAAAAGGCTCACCTGCGATGACCTGCTGGGGCACTAAAAAACTCGCATCGAAAAATTCATCCAGACCCAGTATTTCAATACTATCGACCGAAAAGCAGCCATGATGCCATGCTTCGATCCGGTACTTACCGGGCATTTGAAGGATGACCTCTGAGGTGTCGGCACTAAAACCGTCCGGCCCTGACCAATGGTAACTTCGCAATGGATCCAGTGACAAGTCCAAGCGGTCTCCATCGCATAAGGTATATGATTTAGGTTGAAGATTCAGGGGCTCAACCTCGGGTTCCGGAATTAGAACTTCGGCCTGGTTAAAGCAGCCCTGGCTTCCCAAAATCAATACCTGATACATCCCTGGATCCAGGAAATCGGCAAAAAGACCTTCCTGCCCATCGGGCCATAACACCCTGACCTCTTCATTGACGCCTGCCAATTCAATACGAACCGCTCCGGAGTGAGCTACACTGCAGATCGGGAGGTACAAAGTATCGATTTGCACCCGCCAGGCGAGTTCTGGCGCCGGAAGCGTTAATGAATCGATCACGATGCCGGTGCAACCATTGTACCGGTAGCTAATCGAATAGGTCCCAACACTCAGGTTTTCAAAATCCGGTTGGCTTACCGGATCTCTACCATTCAGGTAGAATTGCCCCGGAAATGAGCCGTTGGTTTTAATCCGGATTGAGCCGTCAGCAACCAGGCACTGGGATGGCTCTTCGATTTCAACCTGTAAGGGCTCCGGCAGATCAATTGCGAGAACCATTAATTCCACCAGGCTATCACATCCCCATTGATTCGAATAAATGTGTGAATAAGTACCAGGAGATGTAATGACCTGCATTTCCCAGGTTAAGGACGTTCCCGGACAAAGTGAAACAACTTCAACATGATGCATTGAATCGTCCAATACTTCCACCACTGCGCTATCATAGACCGGACAACCCAGGGCATCGACCCATTGATACCGGTAGATGCCGGCTTTAAGACCGGTCCGGTTAAATGCCGAGTTGCCATCATCCCAGCTAATGGTATAGGGAGCAGTCCCATACAGCGGTCTGACATCGATGATCCCATCCTCAGCCAACTGACAACTTACCGGTGAGATTTCCGATTCACTTTGCAATCCAGCACAAAGCAAATCATTGGATTTTAGATCTACCTGACCTCCTTTACTGCAACCTGAAAGATCCGTAATGGAAAATGAATACGGGCCAGCTTGCAAGCCATCCCTGAAGGGACCTATGACCTGGTCCGCCCATACGATCTGATAGGGTGGCATTCCGCCATCAATTAAAAGCCGGATCGTCCCATCCGCAGCCAGACTATCTGAAGCAGGTGTTAATTCTATGGTGTAAATCAATGGCTCCGGACTCTTAATCTCTAATGAATCTTCAAAAGTACACCCATCCGGCAGTGTTACAGCGATCCGGTGGATACCGGACTCCAACCCACTTATCCGGTAGGAGTCATCCAGTGAATAGACCGTTGTGTCATCCAGAATCAGGGTGTAAACCAGGCTGTCTACGATTTTAGTGATGCCGATGGTGCCGTCCGAAATATCCGGACACGACAGATCTGTTTTGTCCACCGTATATCCTTTGGCACACAAAAACGCATCGATGCGAAAAGCACACCGGACAGAACAGGAGTCACCTTGTCGGATCATCACCTCATAATCGCCGGGAGAAAGATTCCTAATGATGATTGGACTTGAATCAAATGATTCATATAACGTATCCGGACCAGAAAGTTGAAGCCAGACCAGGCTATCTTTTCCGGACCAGGCCAGTTCCACCAAGCCGTCGGCGCGTTGCCAACCTGTCTCTTGCTGAACAACTTTACAAGAGCCTTCAAGGGGGAATACGTCTTCGATATCCGCCGAAACAGTATCCACGCATCCGCGGAGATCGGTAATTTCAACGGTATAAGCTCCTGCCGGCAACCGGTCACTTCCGGGTACGTTCCCAGGGTCAAACGGTCCTGACCATTGATAGGTAACTGGTTCCAGAGCTGATTCCAAAGCGATAGTCAATGATCCCAAAGGGAGGATGCAGTCTGGCTGCCTGGTCGTAATGGTAGCCTGCATCGTACAGATAAACTCTGGAATGGTGGTTTGGCACGCCACCTGACAGCCGCGGTCGTCCGTGATGGTTATCGCATATTCACCTGCCGAAAGACTATTGAGTAGTTGCTGCCCACCGCTCATGAACAATTTTGTTTGGGTTGAGTTTCCGGCCCGGTAAACCACTTCGTAGGGAGCTGTTCCTCCTGAAATATCCACTGCGATAACCCCATTTTCTCCCTGATAGGAATTTACCGGAAAGAACAGCGAACAGGAGACCGTAAGCACCGAAGGGTCAACGAGGGATATTACAGTATCCAGTCGGCAACCCAGACCATCCACCGCTGACAATAAATACATCCCTGGACCAAGTCCTTGGTAAGGAGGGCTGCCCAATGAGGTATTCCCCAGATTGAGCTCATAGCTCACCGACCCGACGCCTGATTTTGTATGGGGGTTGATGGAGCCATCAACTTCCCCGGAACAGGAAGGTCCCAGCAAGGTAATATCATCCCAGGAAATTAAGCATGATACATCCGCTATTTGGAGCGAGCAGGTCTCAGAACACCCATCCTTATCCACGACCCGGAAGGTATAAGAACCGGCCGGCAACGAGGTAATGCTGGTTGTGCCAGCCTGATTGATCTGTTTGTTTCCCTGCTGAGGTCCTGACCAAAACATCCGGTAGGGTAATTTGCCGCCACTGATGGCAACGGAGGCCTTCCCATCCGTTGCGCCAACCCGGCTCACCCCACTTTGTGCCTGACACGAAATGGTCAGGGGAATCTTTGATTCGACAATTGCCGTTTTTGTAGCCGTACAGCCAATGGCATCCGTCACCGTAACCTGATAAGTGCCGGACAAAGGCTGGGATATAGTCGGTGTATTACCGGGATTGGACGGACCACTCCACACATATTGATAGGGAGCATATTCATTGACCGGGGTGACGACCAGGGTCCCGGTGATCTGTCCATCACAATCCGGCGCGGGTATCTGTATGGCCACTCCGATACTGCAAAGCGGGATAGAGAACGTCTGGTCAAGGGTGCATCCAAACCGGTCCAGGATGGAAGCAAAACCGGTTCCATGTTTACTATTAATGGTGAAATCCGCAAGTGCTGTCTGATTTTGAAAAACTTGTAAGCCACTCGGGGAAGCAACAATCAGATTGTAAGGGAGTCCGCTGTGGGTAATCGAGACGATCGCCTGACCCGGCGAAGATGGTGTTTCCGGGAGTATGGAATGGACTAAAATTTCTGTGGGAGGCGGACACGCATAATTAACGACCAAAGTCCTCATGAAGACTGTATCATCCCCCATACCGATCCCGTATCCTCCTTCAGTGCCCTGTAATTGGTATGCGCCGGCTGCGGTTGAATAAAAGTCAGCCGTATAATTTAGGGTAAGGCAATTACAGTTTAAGGAGTTATCAGGCATCAAGCTGATATTGGTGGTATTAATGAAGGCAGAATCGATGATCATCTGCACTCCTTCACTACCGATGGAATAGTTTAAAACACCATTAACTGCAATCCGAAAAGCCGGTTCACCGAAATCAAAATAAAGGTCTGTTCCGTTAAAGGTAATGGAAGGTGCAGAAGCGAATGCATTGCCTTGCACATCAAGTATTCGCGGACTGTTTTGAGCGCTGAGGACCGAACTGCATAGCAACAGCAGTCCAAGCAGGATGTAGTGATATTGGTTGGTATTCATCCGGATAGCAGTTTGGGCAGTTAAAAGATAAGCGATATATCCGGAGAATTCAAATAAGATTAATCGGTATGTGTAATGGATTGGGGGAGTGGGTATGGGGTGTGGGGTATGGGGTGTGAGGTCAGCATGGGCTGGTACCATAGCTTCTATAGTACGATCCGTCCCATCATACACATTAACTCATCACCTGATTAACTCATTAACTTAAAAGCGATGCTAATTTGACACGTTGAGGCCCAGTAACTGCACCATTTTGTCGTAGATGGCCGTGTTCTCATAAATTCCGCTAAAAAGTTCGGCACCCGGTCCATAGGCAAATACAGGAACCAAATCTCCGGTATGGCCATCGGTAGTAAACTTGCCTTCGATTTTGCCCATTTTTGAACCGTAATTAATTGAAAAACCACCGCATTCGTGGTCAGCCGTGACAATCACCAGGGTCTGTCCATCCTTTTCTGCAAGATCCAATACTCTGCCGATTGCCTGATCAAAGTCTAACATTTCATTTATGATGTATTGGGTGTTATTGGCATGCCCTCCCCAGTCGATCTGGCTACCCTCAATCATCATAAAATAGCCTACATCGCTACGCCGCTGAAGATATCGGACACCTTTGTCAGAGGCAAGCGGAAGGTAGTCCCGTCCTTGTCCGGCTGTGGGAGGATCTTCATCTGCTGTAAAGAAGCCAAACTTCATATTTTTATTCAGTACAATTTTATCCAGGTCATTTTTGTGGTAGTCGGACACGGTATACCCTTTGGCTTTAAGCTCCTGAATAAGATCGCGACTATCCAGTTTCCGCTTGTTAAAAAACTGTTCTCCACCCCCAACAAAATAATCGATGTCAGTCTTCAGGAAGTCGGTAGCAATATCCTCGTAATTCTGTCGGAGTTTGTTATGCGCAATAAAGGCTGCCGGAGTTGCATGGACGATGGTGGATGTGGCAATAAGACCGGTAGCCATGCCATGAAGTTCTGCCTGCTCGAGAATATTCGGGATAGGCAAGGTATCCGTATTCACGCCAATGGCTCCATTATAGGTTTTTTTCCCACATGCGAAAGCCGTAGCGCCCGCAGCAGAATCCGTGATCAAATCATTGGCTGAATAAGCTTTATGCAATCCAATCACCGGAAACCGCTCGATATTCAGTCGATTGTTATTGGCATACAATCCAGCCGAGATCTGGGTTAACCCCATGCCATCGCCTATGAGTAAGACGATGTTTTTCGGTCGAAAGAGTGTATTGTGGTCTACCGTGGTTTGTTGGGTGGTTCCACATCCTGCCAGAATAATAAGGCTTATCGCCAGCAAATTTTTTTTCATGAATATTAAAATAAGGATGCCAAAGTTAGGAGTTACACCAATATAAATCGCTTTCCCGGTGTGGATTTCAGGATCCCTTTAAACTCCAGTTGCAAGATAACCGTAGCCAGGGAACTAGACCCTAACCCGGAGAGGTAGGCGAGCTGATCAATATCAGCCTGAGGATTATTTCGCAGGATATCATAGATCGCTTCTTCGTCGGGCTCCAGAGCCTGGAAGAGATTCATCTGCCGGGAAGGTCCGGATTCGTCGTCGGACCAACCCATTTGGAAGGCGATATCCTGACCGGATTCGACGAGCGCTGCTTTGTGCTGCTTGATCAGTGCATTGCAACCGAGGGACAGCGGGTCTGTCGTCCGGCCCGGCAATGCAAAAACATCCCGATGATAGGCATTGCCAAACTCGGCCGTGATGATGGATCCACCGCGCTCTTTGGATTCGATGACCACCACAGCTTCGGCCATCGCCGCAATGATGCGATTTCGCATTGGAAAATGCTCTTTGTCAATCCGGGATTGGATCGGGAATTCCGTCAGCAAACCGCCTCCTTTGAGTTCCATGGTTGAGGCCAGTTTACGATGGGCAGCAGGATACAAGGTATCCAGGCCATGACCCAGTACGCCAATGGTGGGAAATCCAAGATCCAGTGCTCTCCGGTGCGCTGTCGCATCAATACCAAATGCCAGGCCGCTGATCACCGTAGGCTGATAGTCTTTTAATTCGTCGAGGATACGCTGAGTCATCGTCACCCCATACGGACTGGGTTTGCGGGTGCCTACAATCGCGATGGCCCGGCGCGGATTTAAATTGGCTGAACCTCGATAAAAAAGCAGAATAGGGCTCTCCGGAATCTGCTTTAATCGCTGGGGATAGGATGGATCCAGATAGGATATCATCCTGACCGGGCAAGTGTCCAGCCAATCCCAGTCGGGTTGGATTAATTTCTCAGGGTCGGCATTGGCAATGGCGCGGGCACCTGCTTCGCCAACACCGGGAATTTTTAACAGTCGGTGTGCTTTGGTCCTAAATACCTCCTCGGCGCTGCCGCAATACCCGATCAGGCTCTTAGCGGTGATGGGACCAATGAAATCAATCTTGGCCAGCGCCAGCAGGTATATGTCCGGAGCGGAAATCATTGCAACGCCCGTTGTAGATAGGGAGTGGCATTTTCCGGCTGACCAATCGCTTTATAGCAATCGGCCATGGCCTGGTTAAGCCGTCGGTCGTTTGGAGACAACGTCAATCCGTAATTCAGGTATTTAATCGCTTCCGGATAATACTGAAATTTCTTCATCATAATCTCCGTCCCTACCCGGTAGTCAAAGTCGGTCAGTAAATCGATCTGTTGCCTGCGATTATTCAGGTAATCCATATATTGAGGGACGTAGTCATCCCTGGGATACATCACTAACACCTTGTAAAACTCACCCAGCAATTTGGATAAATCGCCGTCGGTTTTGTACCGTTCTGCCGCAATACCTCCCAGCATACGAATCGCGTCTCCATAGGAAGGGAGGATCTCAATGGCCCGTCGTATGTGTACCTCCGCGGTATCCAGGTTAATATTGCGCTCCTGGCTATTTGCCGCTTGCAAAGATTTGTCAAAATAGATGGTCCCGTAGAATAAATTAGCCCGTGCACTATTGGTTGAAACAGCCATAGCAGCACGATTTAAGGTCACTTTATTTTCCCATACCGGCACACGTGTGTAAGTCCGGATCATAAATCCCAGGACGGTAATAACCAGTAAACCCTGGGCTAGCCGATGGTACTTGACTGGTATTTTTCCGGTAACCAACCAGCCAATTGCGAGCGCTATGCCAAATGAAGGCATGTACAAAAATCGCTCGTTCATGAAAGTTCCCACCGGAAAGATAATGTTTGAGATCACTAGTAGAGTAGCCAGGTAAAAAGCGATGCCATACGCACCGGTATTCTTTCGCCACACTCCGGTTACAGCAAAATAAATGGCCGGCAGGTAAATGATCAATGCCAACCACGGCTGCCAGTTTCCAAAATTGGTGATGGGGACATGGTATGGATAATAGTCGTGTGTCAGCGGGTGCGGGAAGATCAGAAGGCGTACGTAATCCAGCATGGTATAGGCTATCGTGCCCAAACGCTCTCCGAGATTCATCCCCCGGAACGGATTGTTCATGATGCTCAGCGTATTGGGGTCCACCCCCTGGATGTAGCCGATGGCATGATAGCGCATGGCAAAATATACCAGGCCGATGGCAGCCATACTCCCCAGCAACATCCAGCCTTTGCGGTCGAAGCGCCATTCACGGAATACCCACCAGGCCATTGGGATCAATCCGAGAAAGGTGAAGGCATTCTCTTTAGCCAGGATTCCGCCCAGTAGAGTAAAACTCATGACAACCAGACGCCACAGGCCTCCTCTGTCAAAAAAGCGCATACCAAACCATAAAGCGCCTCCCGCCAGTAACAAAGCCATGACCTCGTCACGTCCTTTGATATTAGCGACTACCTCGACATGGACCGGGTGAACCACCCACCATAGTGCGGCAACAAACGGCAGACTCCAAAACCAGGTCCGGCTTGCCGAAGCGCCAGTGAGCAAAAAGAACAACCGGTACAACAGGATGACCGACAGAACATACAATAAAATGTTGATGAGGTGGGCACTCATTGGATTTGCTCCGAAAAGCTGGTATTCTATGGCAAAGGTGACCAGCGACAACGGCCGGTAACGGGCGCCAACCACCAGATTTTTTTGTTCTCCGAAATACCCGGAAAAAGTTTCGGTGGTCAGGATTTCCCCAATACCACTGATTCCCTTTTTGACAAAATTGTTTTCCGAATAAACGATGCTGTCGTCCAGGACAAAGTCGTAATTCACCGACTGCCAGTACAGCGCAAGTGGGAGGACGACCAGGATCAAAGCGGGGATCCAGTGCTGTTTCCAATGGAATGCCGCAGGTGCCGGAATGGACTTCTTCGAGCGAACTTTTTTGACCGGTTTGGGTGTGGAGGTAGTGGTTTTTTTCTTTTGCGCCATGCGGTGTAAAGGAATTTCAACACAATTTAACCCAATTCGCGCATTCGATAAAATGGTTTGGGAATGGAATGTAGATCGCCACGACTTAAGGCGTTCCGATTATCCTGAGCACGAATTAAAATGCGACCACTGTCAATAGCTATACTTCATCCTGAGGAAGAATGCCTGCAGCGGGGAGTAGAAGTGATCGGTCTTATTCCACAAGACCTGTCCGACCAGATCGAGGTCCCAGTTCTCGGCCACTGAAACACTGACGGTGGGATTGACAAAAAAGGGCTGACTTTTCACGGGGCTGTAGATGATGGACAACCCGCCATTGACCAGTGGGCTGATTGGGTGCGACATCTGCAGGTAAACAGCGCTCCGGTAGGGATAAAGATTTTTGGCAGAGAGGTTAAAATTGAACAATTCGGTTACCGGTGACTGGGTATCACCCTGACTATTGATCATGAAGCCTGCCTGCACATAGGTGCCTTTGGCAAACGAATAATCGATGCCTGTTGCACCGGTAAAAACATTCGTTCCTCCATCAGTCAGATCCTCAAAATAGCTCCATTCCCCTTTCCAGCCGGCCGTTCCGAGGTTACCGGCCCATCCGAAACCAGCCACGAAGTTGTTTTGAAAATAGCCACCCAAAACCTGAAAGTCATAGTTCCATTGATTGAAGCGCCACAGGCTGGCATAGGTACCAAGCCGTACATGATGCGCTGCTTTGGCTGCTACCTCAACGCTGGAATTACCATTGAAATAATAACGCGCCAGTATCGCATCACTCCCCGGTCGTTCTTCGTAATCAAAATCCGTAAAGGAAAAAGCATTAAAGATGTCATTGGCATTCCAGAAGGTATGGATCCCCCAATTGATGCGTTGACGGCCGACGCGGATGTCCCAGGGCCCCTTGGAGTAAGCCGCAGAAAGCCGGTCGATCATAGTGTGCAGGACAATGGATTTGGATGAAGCCACCACCCAACTCATATCCAAATAATCGTTGTTGGCATTGTCGATGGTACCGGCAAAATCGGGTGTCGACTTCACCAGCTCTCCGTAAAATAAGCGCGAACGAACCTCCAACCGTAAGGTCCAGTTCGGATTGGGATAATATTTGACATTGTACCGGTGATGGAATAATTGATCGGAGAGGGACTGCTTCAGGTCCGGGATAAAAAATTCGGTGTGCAGAAACTTGATGTACGACTTCTGGTCCCATTTGATGCTATCGGTCTGGCCGGGCATCAATGCCGGGATAAGCAAGGCCAGCACAAGAACCAATTCCTTTACGCGATGATTACACATGGCCTTTACGATCGGAAATGATTTTACCATCTTCCAGGGTGATCACCCGATGCGCCCGGTCGATAACCCGCTGGTCGTGGGTAGAAAATACGAACGTCATCTGCTCTTCCTGGTTCAAATTAGCCATAATGTCCAGTAGCTGGCCGGTCGATACGGAATCCAGGTTGGCGGTAGGCTCATCTGCAAGCACAAAAGCGGGTTTGGAAGCAAGAGCCCGGGCAACTGCTACCCGCTGTTGCTGGCCGCCGGAAAGTTCGATCGGCCGTTTGTTGACTTTATCATCCAGGCCAACGGCATGGAGCAACTCCATAGCGCGTTGATTGCGCTTTTCTTTTGGCAATTGTTGTAAAAGCATCACAAACTCTACATTTTCCAGGGCGGTAAGCACAGGTATGAGGTTATATGCCTGAAAAACAAACCCGATGTGATCCCGTCTAAAATCAATCAGGGCATTGTCAGAGAACTTGGAAATATCTTTGCCACCCACTTCAATGTATCCGGCAGATGGACGATCCAGGCCGCCAATGATGTTCAGTAATGTGGTTTTGCCGGATCCGGAAGGTCCTACAATAGCTACAAATTCTCCTTCGTCAATGGTCAGGTCTACGCCGCGCAAGGCATGGACCGGAATGGTATCCGGTTGATATGTTTTTGTGATTCCTTTGGTAACAATAACAGGTTTCATGCTTTCTAATTAAAGGGTTCGGATGGCTTCGACCGGCCTCAGGCGGATGGCTTTCCAGGCCGGGAAAAGGCTACCTATCAATGCAGTTACTATGATTGCTAATGCAAGTTGCCAATATAATGATGAGGGGACCCAGGGATAGATGATATCGGACAATCCAAATTCCCGCATACCCGCCGAATAGGCAGAGAGGTCCAGTCCGGAAGTACTGGTCCAGATGATGGTCAGATACCCGACCAGCATTCCGATCGGTGCACCAATACAACCCAGGATCAGGGTTTCGATAAGAATCATATTAAACACCCTTTTCTTGTTCATGCCAATTGCCATCAGCATTCCCAGCTCCTTAACCCGCTCCAGAACGGCCATCATCATGGTGTTGACGATCCCGAAAATCAGGGCCAGCATTACGATGATGGTCATGATCATCGAGGTTAGTCCGATGGTGGACTCGTATAAAACAAGATCCGGCGATAAGGTTCGATAACTTTGCACATCCAGGTCCGGATATTTCTTCTGGATGGCTTCCTGAATGGGCTCAAAATCGGTCCCGTCAGGAACGCGGATTGCGATTTCGTGGAGCCCGTCTCCTCCCAGTAGGGGCTTCAGGTCTTCCTGCCGTACGAAGATGTGCTGGCTGTCATAGCGTGAATCTTTGGTTGCATACAAACCCACGATCCGGAAGGATGCTGCCGTGATTTCCCCACTGTACGATTGAAAAGTCAGTACTACCCGGTTATTCAGAGAGACATGGATTTTATCAGCCAGGTCCTGACCGATGATCATTGGATTTCGGGCATCCGTGTCAAAGTAACTTCCTTCAACCAGGTTGCTGCTTAACCCGGTCGTTGAATCTTCGGCTGCCGGCAAAATGGCTTTGATGGTAATCCCACGGGCAGCTTTGGGCGAAGAAACCATGCCCTGCACAAGCAGCCGGGGAGACAGGTAGGTGTTGCTAAATTCCTTTTTCAATTGCTGATAGGTGGTAAAGCCGTTCGGTATTGTGTCCTCCAGCGCTTTGTCGACAAAATAATCCGAACGATGGATTTGAATGTGAGACCATTCATTCAGTATCGCCGTATGGATGTAGGTTCGCACCATACCAATGCTGAAGCCCGTAATCACTATAATCGCCCAAATCCCCAGGACTACCGCAGTGATAACCACCATACTTCTTGTACGGCTTCTCCAAATATTTCTCCAGGCAACTTTGAAAATCATACCTCGATAAATTCAATGATTAACTTACAAACGCATGGCTTCAACCGGCTTCATTTTCCGGATTACCCAAAATGGATAAAAGGCCAATACGGTGGTGATCACAAAAACAAACAAAACCTGCCAGCTAAAAATATTCCAGTCAAATGCCGGTGGTATGATGGGTTCTGCACCAAACTTTTCATAAGCTTTGGCATATTCTCCTGTCATTTGAAAAGGATGGAGTGATAGGTATTTGACGAGAGGAACGCTAATCAGGAAGCCCATGGCTACCCCGACCAATCCGATCATCACTACTTCCATCCACATCATCCCGAATAACTGCATGCGACGCATACCTATCGAAAGCAAGACCCCCAACTCATACTGCCGGTCTTTCGTCATCATCAGGATGGTGCCAAAAATGCCGAAAGAAATAATAATGTAAAGAATGATCAGGATGACGTTTGCACTGGCAGTGTCCATTTCCTTGGCTTGCATTAATTCAGGCATCATCTCCTGCCAATCCTTAACGGCATAGGTCGCTGTATCCAGATCACTATGCAAAGCTTTGATTGCTCCCGGGAGCTCTTCTTTGTCTTTCAGTCCTACCACCAGAGAGGTGATCTGATCTCCGGTGGCATAAAATTGCTGCGCATCTTCCAGGTGCAGATAGACCATGGTCTTGGATAGGTCCGGTGATGCAAAATGGATTAACCCCCGGACAGGATATTCCCCAATGGCGTTGGCTCCATGGTATCCCTGGCTCAGAAATATGAGGGTATCGCCTACATCAATCTTGAAGTTTTCTGCCAGGCCCTCTCCGACCAGTATTCCTTCCGGTGATGATTGCCAATAATCTCCTTTGGAAATACGGCCTTTTAATCCGGTCAGCGCATTCTCTGCTTCAGGATCAATGCCGATCATCAGCGCACCCTGGGTGCGATTACCGGCTGAAGCCAGCGCAAAAGATTCCAGTCTGGGTACCAGGGGGTACGAATTTTTAAAACCTTCCGGTAATTTTTCCAGCAGGGTTTGCCGGTCGATCACCTCATCGATGGATCGGTCATCCCAAAATTTCTTGCCCTGTATCTGCAGGTACCCGTAATAATAGTTGACTACGTTATCCACCATGTGATCCCAGGTGCCATGCTGGATGGATTGCATCACCGAGGAAAACAAAACCGCAAACAACACGGAAGCTGCGGTGATCAGGGTTCGGCGTTTATTGCGCCAGATGTTGCGCCAGGCGAGACTCAGTAACATGGATCAGGGTTTTATCCGCTTTGCTTGTTGCACCGAGAAAAAATCTTCTTTAATGGCTACATCAAAGTCGACATTTACATAGGTGACAATGGTTTTATTACCCGGTTCGTCCGCCGGGATCACTTCCAACACAGAAGGTAGCAAGACGTTATCCATCAACTTGATGGACTTACCGTACATAGTATGGATAAGATAACCATCTTCATCGTAGAACTCCGACTTGAGCTCGAGATAGTCTTTCTTGTCGATCCAGAGGATGACTTTACCCCAAACTACTGCGGCCGACTCCTTGGGAATAAGTTCAATCTTGTAGCAATCCCTCCCATCGATGCTTTCCTCCCCGGTTATTTTCTGGGTGAAATCATTTACAATAGAAGATTGCTTGACCATGTCGTCGTTTTTGAAATCCGATCCCATCCAGGATTGCATCATCATGCTGGGCGGCAATTTGATCATGCGCTCAATGGATGGCTGCCAATTCCAGATTTCTTTATCCCGCTTAAGAAAGACCACTCCACGATCCCGGGTAGGTTCCAGAATATACATCAACGCATATTTATCGCCCAATGACCAGGATTTTAGTTCTACATCCCGGGTCCAGGAAGGTCTTACGATGGACATTTTCATGGTCATGACACTGCTCTTGCCGCGTAACTTCTCATCGGCTTTCTGCACTATTTCTCTGGCATCCTGTGCCAGAAGTATGCCTCCGGTGAGCATCATCAACCCAGCGATAAGGTGTTTTCGGTTCATTTGATTTCCACTCTTTTAATTGTTGTAACTTTAAAGCAAGTTAGTTTAAGCACGACAAAGGTGCAAATTTTTTAGACTAATCTAAATTATTTTTTAGGCTAATTGAATTTTAATGCGCTTGCGCTCTATTTTAACCCTGGCTTTTTTCGCGATTGCCCTTCCGGCAGCCTATACCCAACTCAATATTGAGACGGGTTTTGATTGGCTGGCCGTCCGGGATCCTGGACTGGATCAGGCAATTGCCCTTCACAATGACCAACAAAATTATACCCGGGATTTTGCTGATCTGGATCATTTGTTCGGCTTCAGACTTGGGACCCGTTATTACTTCAAGGGCCCGGTGTATGCCGGCCTTGCCTGGACGGTCCACCTCCAGTCCAACAAAGCTACCAATCCTGAAGGCAAAGGGAATCTGACCCGCAGAATTTACCTCCAGTCACATACCTGGCAAACCATGCTGGGAGCAAGCGGCCGGCGGGTGGGAATCGGGACCGCTTTAAGTTATGATCTGGTATCAACCCGGCACAAATGGGAAAACGAATCCCGGTCCGTACGACTCGACCGGGAGGGTGGACTCCACCAGGAAGCCTGGTTGGAATGGTTGCTTCCGGGCACTTCCAATGTCCAGCTTTCGCTGCAGCCCTATGCCCGTTATCAATACGGTAACCGTACTACGGTTCGACTACAGCAATGGCTGAATGACGAGGCGACCGATGCATCCGGACTGCAGGCCTGGAGTTATGGCATACGCATTGTCCTTGTGAACGGGCCTAAACCCTGACCGAAGGAAAATCAAGGATGGTTCTTTAACCACATAGTTACGATGGGTTTTACACAGTCAACCGCGGAGATTACCCAGAGGGCCACAGAGCTTTCGATCGGATGTTCGTATTCATATATTCGATCTGAACAGCGCTTCTCTGTTTTTCAGGACGCAGAGGCGAGCTGCGTTTTTACATCACGGATCGTTCCTCGCTCGCAATGTCAACTCCCTGGTTGTCACAGCTAGGAGCCTCGCAGAGCGACGACGCTGTCCGTTGGGGTCAAGCAGAACGGATTGCTTCGCTCGTACCTCACTCGCAATGACAGTTTTGCTTGAGAAGCATGGTTGTCTGGAACCTGGTGATGGAAACCCTGCTTCCTGAACCTCAGAAACGATGATGGAGTCTCATCCCTTAAGCTGTTTTGACGGTCATAAGGGATTCCTCACGACGATTTGCTCTGCAAACCTGTTCGGAATGACCGTTTTGCTGGAGATAGGGTGACGGATTAGGTCATTTGGCGAATGACAGCTCCATGATGCGCAATTGCTGATCATCATGCACTTTCTTGAATCCCGTAGCCGGCGAAGCGCTGGTTTTTCTGGATACGACTTTAAAACCGCGATCCGGGTAAAAGGACAATATGTATTGCCAGGCACCCATATTGACCGGCTCTTCCTGAACCCAGTACTTTTCTGCCTGAGCATATTTGGCCATTAAAAGTTCAAACTGCTCCTTAGGAAGTGGATACAATTGCTCCAGGCGAACAATGGCTACATCCGAATGAACATGTTCTTCCTGATATTGCAACAAATCGTAGTAGATTTTGCCGGTACAAAACAGCACCCGCCGGATTTTTCCGGCGTCCTCTTTGCTGGTGATACGGGCATCGTCGTAAAACTCCTGAAATTTGCTCTTTCCCGTCACTTCCTTCACATCAGCTACACATAACGGATGTCTGAGCAGGGATTTCGGGGACATAACAATCAGCGGCTTACGGAAAGGACGGTAAATTTGTCTCCGCAGCAGATGAAAGAAATTAGCCGGGTTGGTCACATTAGCGACGGTAATGTTGAACTCGGCGCCCATCTGGAGAAAGCGTTCCAGGCGTGCGCTGGAATGTTCCGGTCCCTGCCCTTCATAACCATGGGGTAATAACAATACCAGACCGCTCATCCGCTGCCACTTGCTTTCACTGGCAGTGACAAACTGGTCGATCATGGTCTGCGCGCCATTGGCAAAATCACCGAATTGGGCTTCCCAGATGACCAGACTATCCGGTGAGGCCATGGAATATCCAAATTCAAAGCCTAATACTGCAAACTCTGACAGCAGCGAATTGTAAATCATGAACTGCCCCTTCTGATCGGGTTCCAGGTGATTGAGGCGATTATAGGGCTGATAGGTTTTGGCATCATAAAAGATGGAATGCCGATGCGAAAACGTACCGCGTTTGACATCCTGTCCACTCATACGTACCGAATGGCCTTCCAGGAGCAAGCTGCCGTAGGCAAGCATCTCCGCCATAGACCAATCCAGTTTCTTCTGTTTGATGTATTCACGCTGGCTTTTCAGCAGTCGCTCCACTTTGGTCAGTGGCGTAAATCCATCCGGCGTAGCTATGGACCGCTCCAGGATGTGCATGGCCTGCTTCTGGGTGATCCCGGTCTCCGGAGAATATTGAAATTCTTTAGCCTTATTGGCTTTCATCAATTTACGCCAGGCCAATTCCGGTTCCTGATAAACATATGGTAGCGGCTTTTGCTTGATCATATCCAGACGCTCCTGAAGGAAATTCCAGTAGGCATCCTCCAATTGCCCGGCTAAATTTTTCTCTACGGAACCCTGCCGGATCAGCTTTTGAGCATAGATTTCCCGCGGATTGGCATGCTTCGAGATGATGTCGTACATCTGGGGCTGGGTAAATTTCGGATCATCACTTTCATTATGCCCGTGACGACGGTAGCATACCATATCGATGAAGACATCATTATTGAAACGCTGCCGGTATTCCGTGGCCAGTTCAACAGCCCAGATGACGGCATCCGGATTGTCGCCATTTACGTGCAAAACCGGTGCCTGTACGATGCCTGCCGCCGCCGTGGAATACGTCGAAGAACGTGCATCATCAAAATCCGTGGTAAATCCGATCTGATTGTTGATGACAAAATGAATGGTCCCCCCGGTATAATAACCCGGCAACTGGCTCATCTGAACCGTCTCAAAAACCACTCCCTGTCCGGCTGCTGCGGCATCCCCGTGGATGAGAATAGGCAGGATCTTGTCGTAATCGGATCCGTAGAGGATATCCGCTTTAGCCCGGGAAAATCCTTCGACCACTGGATTTACAGCTTCCAGGTGGGATGGATTTGGTGCCAGTTTCAGGTAGACATCGTGATCGCCCGTCGTACGTACTTGGGAGGAATAGCCCATATGGTATTTCACATCCCCGTCCCCAAAACTGAGATCAGGCACTGCAGTTCCCTCAAACTCATTAAAAATCTGCTCATAGGTTTTGCCCATGATGTTAGCAAGCACATTCAGGCGGCCCCGGTGGGCCATACCTATGACAACCTCCTGAACTCCAAATTCAGCTCCTTTATTGATCATGGCATCCAGAGCGGGTATGGTCGTTTCGCCCCCTTCCAGGGAGAAGCGTTTCTGACCGATGTATTTGGTATGCAGGAACTTCTCAAAGATCACTGCTCCGTTTAACTTCTCCAGGATGCGCCGCTTTTTATCCAGGGGTATCCCAAATGAATCGGATAAGTCGCGATGCTCGATGCGCTCGCGCAACCACATTCTTTTTTCCTTATTTTCAATGTGGTTCGTCTCAAATCCAATATCTCCGCAATAGATGGCTTCCAGATGCGCTATGATTTCTCGCAATGTCGAATTCGGCGCCATCCCAAGTTCCACGGTTCCTGCCATAAAGGGCTGATCCAGATCTGCTGCCGATAATTGATAATCTTCCAAAGCCAGATGCGGATGGCGGTCCTTACGTTTGCGGATCGGGTTCGTCGTAGACAAGAGGTGGCCTCTGTTCCGGTATCCGATGATCATAGATACCACAGAGAGATCCCGCTCTACATTTGAGCTGACCCCTGCCACTGCAGCAGGTTTAGTATGCCCATTCATGCCACCGAACTCAAACCCTTCGAAGAAAGTTCTCCAGCCCGGCTCTACGGACGTGGGGTCAGCCAGGTATTTGGCATACATGCTATCGATGAACTCGGGATGGGCATTAAAGACATAAGAATAATCCTGCATAGCTATTGACTCTGGTGTTCAACAGGTCAGGTTAATATCGAAGGTCCTGAACCTGTAAGGATACTTTTTACTTATTGGAGTGCAAATATCGTACAATTCATGGTAATGCGCCAGCGTGTTGTTGATACGTACGGCAGGTTTATTGACCGGCCAAAACCGATGATTTAATAACAGATTGAATACCGTTAGTCCGTAATGGTGATTGGCCAGTCCCCATTGGGGTAGTAGATCTCGCCGTAACCGTACTCTCCATACGTATTGGACCAGCGAATGGTCCATACATTCCCCTTTATGGTGTTGTCAAAGTGCCATTCGCTGCCATAATTGTCGTAAAAGCCGGTGAATGAGATAAGTCCACAATCTTCTGTCAATTCCATCTGGCCCCACCCACCATCCCAGGCTCCATAGCAACGGGTGTAGGCACCCAGTGAAAAATCACTAAACTGATAATGTTTGCGCGTTTCCTTCCGGAAGATCTTCAGGTTAAATGATACGGTATCCCCGGTACCACAAAAGAAATCATAGCCTATCGCCTGATAGGTCCCTTCCAGTTCGGATCCACAATACAATGTAAAAGGGATATCAAACTGGGCCTGCAGGGCACCCACTTCCAGGCTGGCTGAGGTATTGTCCGACGTAAAGACCGATCCGTCCTGCATGACCAGTTTACCTCTTAGGACGATCTTATCACCTTCATCGAAGCTATCAATAGGTATTTCTAGCACTTCAATCAGTTCGTCCCCGCGTAAAAAAACACCCTGAATTTCCCGGTAACCATCCCAATTCGTCTTAAAATCAGCTTGCGTGAATGACCGGAGTAGCTTCGGCGGGAATGTATTGGCTCCATTTTCAGATGATCCGTCTATGTACTGCACCTCCAGGATGTATTCGGAGACCAGCTTCCCCTGCTCCTGGTCAACAAACTCTGCCCAAAAGCTGTACCTGAAGTCCGACAGCGCTTTAATAGCAATTGATTCGATATCCGGATGCTGCGTGAGCCGGACGTAGGCACCACGTTGGGGCAAGTCAATTAATCCAATATATTCTTTGGTAGTGCAAGTCACAAAAACTTGAAGGATTATGAAAAGCAAAATTAAACCAATATGTCTGAATGTTATGGCCATTGTCTAGAATATAAACGAATAAGAAAAGTAGATGTTCATGGGGCTATTGCAAAATGAAATAACCCTTTCAACTAAAAGTATCAGTTATATTTAACAATTATTGTTTACCTACAAGTCAATATAATCCTTCTATCCTTTTTGAATATTTATCAGGCATTGCCTTTATATAAAAAAAAAGGGCACCCATGAAACATAGGTCCCCTTTCCAATAACAATATCCATTCATGGGCAAGATGTGTCAACATGTATTCCCACCAAGTATGTGCAAATTTCTCCAGTTGCACTATTCGTAAGCTTATATGTATATTTACAACTTTCACCTGCAGGGTTAGCAGTACCGCTAATATTAATTCCAGACAAACCTCCCCCACTTGTAACTTCAGTAAATGTCATTGTATGGTCACATAAGGCAGGATTTACAGGTCCCATCCAATCCAAACTCCACCCAGATGGCGCATAATATGTCCAATTAACTGAAATATTAGGGCAAAAATGAATTGGCGTAATACCGGTTGGACATGTAAAATCTTCTTCTGGTGCATTCACAAAATAATTTGTAGAAGTAAATCCCATAAATCCCACAAGAGCGATCAAAATTACTTTTAGCGTAGTCATGATAAATATTTTAGAATGTTATTAAATAAGAACGTATAAATACCGATTGATCCTGCATTTCGATAACCATATGAGTCCGTTCAATTTATTAACATTAACAATCAAGCCAATAGCATTTGGCAATTCAGATTTGTTATTGAATTCTAATTTAATATATATAGTCTCAATTACTTTTATGTCTTCAAATATATAGCAAGCTTAAATAACATGCTCGGTCAATTTGTTTCATCTTGCTTATTGCTTGAAGTTTTTTGTTCTAAAATATGATCTTGCGATAAATTACGTTGAGGTGGCCCAAGTGCATTATATATTAATTGGATATGATAATTGTTTAACAAAGTTTTTGGAAGTTTCACTCCTCTATCTCTTAACTTGCGAAATAACGTAATCCTACTAACACCATATTCATTTGCTATTTCTTGACGTGTTTTATAGATAGTCATAATGGATTCTATTATTTATATTTAGGTAATAATTATTATCTAAATATTGATTTCATACGAATAAATACCTACTTGTTTCAGGCACTCTTCAAATTGTTCAAATGATAGCTTTTTGCCATGCGCTTCAATATTCCATTCTTTTAGCCTTCGAGTAAATGTCTTTATTGAACACCCAAGAAATTCTGCTACCTCTTCCCGAGTATATGCAGACTTCTTAATAATAGTACATCCAGGCATTGAGCAAAAATGAATGTAAATAGGTTTATTGTCCATTGGACCTTTATTGAGAGCTTAATGTATATTTTAAACGCAATATCTCATACCTGATTATTGGTATGTATAATATTAACAATAGTTAAATTTAATGGAAAAAGTCTTAAAGGGAGTTCACGTATTGTTTATACCACATTTAGATTCTATTTCAACACCTTGTATATATTTGAGTTTTAATAACGTAAGATCATAAACCTGGACATCTTACCATTACTTGCTTGTAGCAAATACATGCCATTTGGCAGGTCACTTATATCCACCGCATTACCAGATGATTCGAACTTTCTAACTATCTGGCCATTCACATTCAAAATAGAATAGAATTCAATTTCATTCGCAACACTTTTGATATAGAGATAATTTGTGGCTGGATTAGGCCATATTATCAGAGAAGGTAAAACATACTTTAAATACGTTGAACTTGTTTGATAACAAAATGACATATCCGGATTTAATTCCAAATAGCCTATTGGAAACAAATCCCGATTGGCAAATGCAGAATAATCTGTATTGTAACGCACCATATTAAACGTTTCATTATCGCCAAATGACAATACGTCCCCTTGCGATACAACCTTACCATCTCGAAATGGTATTCGATATTCCCATACAAGCTCATCATTCTCATCCACTTCATAAGCATAGCCCCACCGGCCGGCAAACACTAACACATTTCCATTGGGTAATTTTTGAACACTGGATAATATGTTAGAAAATGAGAGAATGTTTTCATTGGGGTGAGACACAACCCGGATAGGAGAATCGGGTCCATAAACTCTCCCTAAGCGTGGATAAGTCCAGTTTACAGAATCGAAATTAATCTTAATGAGTAACGCAGTAGATTTATTAGCTTCCGTGAAATTATCAAAAACAGCTATCTCGCCAAACTGCGGGCTGCCAGGCAATGCGTAAGGATCACACCAATGTGCATCATGCTGCAAATGTAAATAATGCTTGCTTTCGTCCCCTTGCTGATAAGCAGCAGGATTCCCCCAGCGGTAAAGAATGTCTCCGCCTTTGCCACTGCGTCCCCCGGAACCGTTACTAGCTTGCTCACTTGTGGTGCTATGATCAATAATCCAAAACTCATTAAAATTACGGACACTGATCATAATCTGGTCGAGCACCGGATTGTAATCAATGTAGTTTGAATGCATCCAATCCGGGTTTCCGTGTTGGATATCATAATTAATATCAATTTTTTCCGGATGCTCCGACACCACTCCAAAATTAGGCAATATTGAATCCCTGTCCTGAACGAAATGATCCAGACTTCGCCATTCCCACACAATGCTATCCTTGACAGGGTCCCACTCCAGAATTTTATCCGGCCACAATTCATTATTTGGTAGTGTATTGGGATCCCGGCCAAGCGGAATTATCTCGTCAGCGCCTACTCTTTCCCAGGCTAACATCAAAATATTTCCATTTGGCATTGGCGCGACGTCATGATGCAGCCGAAACCGGGAGTTATTTATGGCGAATGAGTAAAGCTTTTTATTCTCCCAGGTCAAAATATCTACATATTCACCAAAACCACCTGCAACAATCGTGTCGGTAGAAAAATCCCTATCCCTGGAACAACGAACTAAATACCCATTGGGTAAAAGGTACGCGGAAGCAGCAGGACGGCCCCCGGTAAAGTCTAACCACTGATGGACCACTTCGCCACACAAGTCCACTAGGAAAACGGTGGATTGTGCATAAGGATAAATGAGGTTATATCCTTCAAAAACCTGATTTTGCTTAATGCTCAACAGCCCAACAGTATTTTGTGCTTTACCTTCAAATGCCGAAGCTGCTACGAAAAAAAATATACACGACAGGATAGGTATTCTCTTAACGAAAAGCATGAAATGTATTTATTAAGAATAAAAAAGCCATATCCAAATATACAATCTGGATATGGCTTTGATTTTAAATAAGAAGAACCTTCTTATTGTATTCTGATTACTTCAATGTGAATGGCCAGTCACCGCCTGGGTTAGTAAGTATTGCAGTTCCAGATTCTGGTGCACTGCCATCTATATACGTATTCTCCCAAGTAATGGTCCATTTATCTCCTTCTAAAGTACTGTTAAAGGTCCAAGTTTCCCCGTAATTGTCGGTGAATCCCGAGAAAGATACTTCAGAACATACATCTTTGAATTGAAGTGCACCCCAGCCTAGAGCATCTCCACCATAGCAAGCTTGGTACGCACCAAAAGACCAGTCGCTGAATGTATAAACACCACCACCTTTAGCTACGATGGTGACATTACCAGATTTCGTTTCTCCGCACCAAGATGCAGTCGTCTCAAAAGGGTACGAACCATCCAGGCTTGAAGGACAAGCGACACTAAAGGTAATGTCAAATTGGCCTCTAAACGCACCACCGATCAAAGCCGAGGTGGAGTTATCCTGTCCGTGTATTGATCCATCATTTAGCACCAAAGTGCCTTTGACTTTGAATGCATCACCTGGCCCTAAATCAGCCATTGTTAACCCTAATGCAGCCATCGCGTCTGCAGGGGTAATCGATACATTCGCAATTCCAACGTTACCTTCTGCTGAAGTTGAAAAATCAGACTGAGAGAACGATTTTAGGCGAACTGGTGATTTGGTAATCGTACCATTATCAGCAAATCCGTCAGTATACGAGATATCCAGATTGTATTCTGAGACCAGTGCACCCCTTTCCAGGTCTACAAAGTCGCAGGAGTAAGTGTATTTTGATCCGGCTAGATCAAAAAGGTTGAACAATTTGCTTCCACTTTCATCAAGCAAACGTACATAAGCTCCTTTAATCGCCGAATCAAAAGTGACCACAGGAGCCAGATCGGGATCGGCGCAGGATGCAGCCAACACCAATAAGGATCCGAATATGATTGCTATTTTATTTCTATTCATAATGCTTAGCTATTTTGAATTAATAGACAAAGTCAGCAGGATTGTTATCCCAGAAGACCTGTACGGTTAATGACTTTTGACTGGCGCTGGAGTTCAGGTTCACGTTATTAGCCGGGTACAGGAAGGACCGGATGAACGGACCAGGATTATTTTCCAGTGCCGGCGCCATGTTATTTGGTTTACCGGTACGGCGGTACATGTTGTAGGCATCCAGGCCATCTCCGAATAACGCAATGAAATATTCCTTCATGACCACGTCCAGTTTATCGGAAGCTGCATCGTAACGAGCCAGAACAAACTCAACGTATTTTTGGATATCATCCGCATCCGGAACATACAGTGCTTCCACTGTAGACTCACCGTCACGAGTTGAAACCACCCTCGACATGGTTGCAGGTACCAAGCCTTTAAAAGCGATGACCTTATCAATGGATTTGCGAACACCGCTTTCCAGCAGGGAGCGTGCATCTTCCCCGGTATTTGCCGTCAAAGCTGCTTCTGCCCGCATGAAGTCGACATAGGAAGCTAACAGTATTGGAGCAATCCCTTTACCCAAGCCACCGGTAGTACCCAGTTTTTTGGTCGCCGAGAAACTGTTGTCATCAAACTGGCCACCAGCCGGATAAACTCCTATTGCAGTTCTTAAGTTTCCATCTGGTGGAATACCTTCCGAATTCAGATGGTCACGGCCCCAAAAGCCATCATCTGAAGGAATACAATAAGGCATGTTCGGATCAATGGCGGTATAATAATCTGGTCGGTCTGCCAATGTTGGCAATTCAGAAAAATGGCAGGACCAGTCGTTCGGGTTATCGCTTGGCTTATCGGTCTGGCGATAGAAATAAAAGCGGAGCCGGGGATCTATCGTAACAATACCATCCGCGTCGGCTTTTTCAGCGCGAAGCAACCACATATAATAGGTAGACTGATATTGAGGATCCCCATTTTCATAAGCATCGTTGTAAAGCCAATGCCGAGAATTCGGGTTCGTCCGGGTATTTCCGAAGTTGAACTGCAGGTCTTCGCTGGTCTGATCAATGATGTCCCCACCATTAACCAAAGCAGCAATTTTACTACCGGCAGAACCATCTACTAACCGGGTATTCAGTGCCAGACGTAACTTCAGGGACTTGGCAGCCGTAATCCATTTGGCATTGCTTCCTCCATAGAAGTTATCGTTTGGTTTCTGTGAACTTGTATAGGCGGTGATCTCTGCAATGGCTTCGTCCAACAAACCATCAGCCGTAGCATACAGGGAAGATCCCTGATCGTTTGCCGGAGCGATGATGTCGGTACCTTGACCATATTCAGAATAAGGTACGTCTCCAAATAGATCAACCAATGAAGACAGGACATACGACTTCATGACTTTTGCGGTACCGGAATAAAATCCAAGGCTCCGTGCTGCCGAGGCTTCGATGGTTGCATCGATATCCGGCAATAGGGATGCATAAGCCCGGTACCAGATGGTATTAAAACTCTCCGGTGAAAATGCTGTGGCATACTGGTATGAGCTTGTATTCGAGATCATTCTCGGCAAACTTGCAGTTGAGTACCACATGTCGCTTAAAAAATTTTTAAAGTTAATTTGCACGTTGTTGTACAGGTCATCGATGCTGGCGTCCGCCTGGGTAGCCTCGTTGGGATTATCCAACAGGTCCAGGTCAAACATCTGACATGCCGACACTGAAAACATGAGTGCAACCAGAAATAATTTATGTATTAGTTTCATGTTTCTAGCTTTTACAGTTAGATGAAAGGTTTAGAACGTTGCATTCAGAGAAACACCATATTTTTTCACTGTCGGTGCTGTACGGAAGTCAAATCCACGACCGTTACCTACGCCCACGGAAGAAATTTCCGGGTCGAAATTGATACCAACCGGGAAGTTCGGTGCATTGTACCAGAGGTTCTCACCAGCCAACGTGATACCAATCCGTCCAAATGGTGTTTTAGCCAGGACGGAATTCGGCAGAACGTAGGACAACGATACTTCGCGTAAACGGATGGTCGTAGCATCGAATACGCCACCTTCGTCAGCTCCAAAATAAGCATCAAAGAAAGAGTCACCGATGTAGGTCTGAATGTCGTTCGGCGATCCATCACTCTTAACCCCTGGCATGATCAGCGGAATGTAACGGTCTACATCCGTATCGGAGGTATTACCACGTGCCAACAAAGCCTGCACGGTGGATGAATAAATGTCTCCTTTATCAATGTACTGCCACTGGAAGCCGAAGCTCAAACCTTTCCAGGAAACGTTGTTGATCCAGTTGGCCTGGAAGTTCGGGTTCGGGTCACCAATAATACCGTTGGTCGAACTGGATTGATAAGTACCTACGTTGTTAACCACCAGGTTTCCGGAGGCATCCTTTACGAATGGAGAACCATACATAACCCCATAGGGTTCTCCTACGATGGCGTAGTTACCCAACGTGGTATAACCAGAAATACCGATCCGGTCAACACCAGGATAAAGCTCTGTTACTTCACTGATGTTCTTCGTATAGTTCAAGGTCATATCCCAGGTCACTTTACCACGAACCGGGGTCAGGTTCAAGCCCAATTCAACGCCTTTGTTGGTTAGACCAGCTGCGTTAACGGTGGTTTGTGTATAACCGGTAGCAGGATCCAAGCTCAGGTCGATGATCAAGTCATTGGAGGTCTTATTGTACAAGGACAAATCGATGCCGATACGGTCGCGCAATAAGCGAGCTTCCACACCACCTTCCAATTCTTTGTGCAACTCAGGCTTCAGGTTGTTGTTACCCAAACGGTCACTTACCGAGTTGGTATTCAGAATACGTCCGCTTGGTGTTACAAAGTTGTTGGTACCGGTTGCCAATACGTTACGGGTCTGGTAAGGATCCGGATAACCGGCCGATGTTCCATAACCGATACGCAATTTCAGGTAATTCAGTACGGCATTGTTCTGCAAGCTTGGAATAGCGTCGCTCACGACAAACGACAACGAAGCTGATGGGTAGAACAACGAGTTGTTACCCGGCTCCAGCGTTGACGTCCAGTCGTTCCGGCCTTGCAGGTTCAAGTACAAGTAATTTTTAAATCCAACAGTTGCGGTAGCATATACCCCAATGGTGTTTTCAAATTCTTCGTAACTCTCTGAATTATGTGATGTAAAGTTTGAATGATTGAAGAGGTTGAAAACAAACTGATCGGTACTGTTCACCGTAGTTCGTGCATACGTATTACGACGCAGGTTGGTACCGGCAATGACGTCCAGGGACAAATCATCACCCAGGCTCTGCGTATAAGTAAGGTTCAACACATGATCCCAGATATTATTGCGGAAGTTATCCGTATAAAAAACCCCAGATGGAGTAGATACTCCACCCCGGTTAGTCTGTCGGTCGTTTTGTTGAGTATAACGGTCGAGCCCCAAACGGTACATGACGTTGAATTTCGAGCCGATGGCATAATCCAACTGCGTGGTTGCGAAGAAACGTTGCACGTTTTCAAGGTCACCAGAGTTATTCAATACCCAGCGCGGGTTCTGAATTTGACCACCACGACGATAATAAACGTTACGTCCATCAATCGGAGACTGATAAGGTAAATTCATCAAATCGATCGAACGAGGCGTAAACAACAACGCCGCAAACAAACCGTTACCGTCACCACCGAAAGCTGGTCCGGTAATTGGAGTCCGGCGATCGGTACTGGCAAAGTTGAAGGTACCTTTAACATTCAAATTGTTAGCCAATTTGGTTTGGGCACCCAATCCAAAGTTGTGCTTGTTGATAAAGTTACTGGCTCCGCCATCACGTTGCTCATCCAAACGAGGGGTAAAGCCTTCGTCAGACAGATAGCTGTAGGTTGCACTGAAAGAAGTTCCATTACCCACATTCTTGGAGATGGACAACGAAGTATTCGAGGTCACACCCGGTTGGAAGAAGTCCTCAATACCAGTATAGGCCTTATACGGGTACGGTACACCAACAAACTCCGGAAAGTCAGGTCTAAACTGGGCTTGATCATAGGGGTGGGTAATTTGTACCACTCCATTTTCAACCCCTTTAAAATCAGAACCATAAGATCCAGGGTTCGTGTCTGAAAATGCAGCACCCCAGTTGGAAAAGAACCATCCGAAGTTACCGCTAAATCCATTCCCAAACGAATTCTGGTAGTCTGGAAGGTTAGCCACTTCGGAGCGGGAAATACTCTGGTTGACAGTCACTTCCATTTTCTTGTTGGCATCAGCACCGGCATTACCGTTTTTAGTAGTTACCAGGATAACCCCGTTGCGGCCGGCTTCACCGTACAATACGGTAGCGGACAAACCTTTCAAGATGGAAATTTCATCAATGTCGTTCGGGTCCAGATCGAGGAAACGGCTGGAAGCGGTGGCGCTACCAGTAGTAAATCCCCGGTTAGTGTTTGTAGAAGTGTTGAAAGGAACACCATCCACAACAAACAAAGGCTGGTTGTCACCAGTGATGGATGAATATCCACGGATCAGGATGTTTGTACCTGAACCGGACAGACCGGAGGTCTGTACGATATCCACACCAGTGGCTTTACCACGCAAGATCCGGGCTACGTCGGCTTCAGGACGGGAAGCAACTTCTTTGCTGCTTAAGGTGGCGACCCCGTAACCTAAGGCTTTCTTTTCTTTCTTAATACCCAGACCGGTGACGACAACCTCCTGTAGTTCCAAACCTTCGCTCAACGTAATGTCTACTACGTCCGAAGCGCCGATTTCGACCTCTTTGGTTTCAAAACCAGTGTAACTCACTACCAGTGTCGTCCCGCCTGACGGAACATTAATGGAATAGCTTCCATCAACCTCCGTGACAGTTCCCACCGTAGTACCTTTTACCAGAACACTTGCTCCGATCAGAGGCTCCCCCCCAACATCGGACACTGTACCGGTAATCGTTCTTTGTGCTAGCGCATACCCCAGGAAGAATAGGGAGCATGCTAAAACTAGTGAGAGTTTTTTCATACGTCCAGTTTTTGTTAAAAAGATTATTGCAATGAGCACGAAAGTAAGAAATAATTTATCCCACTCAAAAAACTTATTAACTTTTAATTAACATGGACATCACAATAAATTCATAAATCAATAGCAAAAAAATCGCTCAAGATTGAGACATCCATAACAAAAGTCCTTATCTGTTAAGAACCTCTTAATTAATTAACGTCCGAAGATTGTGTTTTGTTAATGTTTGGTGACCATCGGGTATTTGGTGGAGATCACAATTTGAAAAATTAATCCATGCGGGTTGGCAGTTCGCTGTTCGCCTTTGGCTTTTCGCTTTTCGCGGTCAGGAATTGGATATTAGCAACTTGCTTATCGCCTTTTCCCATTCGCAATTAGATCCTCACCCCGGGTAGCACAACCTGCTCAACGTGGAGCAGAAAGCGTACAGTGTATAACTTACAGCAACTTACATATCCAAACAATGCAGATACATCTGGATGGTGTTCTCCAGGCCATAATATAAGGCGTCGGAGATAAGGGCATGACCGATGGATACTTCCGCCACCTGCGGAACTTCTGTCACATAAAAGTGCAGGTTATCGAGGTTAAGATCATGACCGGCATTGATCTCCAGGCCAAGTTCTGCAGCAAGCCGTGCACAATGAACATGATCATGTACCGCTTTGGCCGGATCCGCATGGTACTGACGGGCAAAGTGTCCTGTATAAAATTCGATACGGTCGGCACCTGCATGCCGGGCCCCCTCCACCAGTTCGGGAATGGGATCGACAAAGATGGATGAACGGATCCCTGCTTCTCGCAGTTGGATGCAGATATCCCGAAGGAAGGATGCATGTTTGATGGTATTCCATCCGGTGGAGCTGGTCAGCGCATCCGGCGCATCCGGCACCAACGTGCACTGATGTGGCCGGTATTGCAAAACCACTTCCATAAACTTGGGGATTGGGTTTCCTTCGACATTCAGTTCGGTTGTAACAACCTCTTTCAATGCACTGACATCTGCATAACGGGCGTGTCGCTGATCCGGCCGGGGATGGATCGTAATTCCTTGCGCTCCATATGCTTCACAATCTTTAGCCACCTGGACCAGATCCGGCAGGTTTTCACCGCGTGAGTTCCGGATGAGCGCTACTTTATTGAGGTTTACACTGAGATGTGTCATGACGTGTTTTGGTGTTTATGTGATAGGGTGTTTTGGTGTTTGTTTGTTTTGGTGTTTTGGTGTTTTGGTTTTATGGTGTT
>ERZ795053.1320-NODE-1320-length-31544-cov-7.637747_pt1 | contig 31544 bp, 29 predicted proteins | sample MGYA00375137_ERZ795053 | MGnify/ENA primary metagenome ERZ795053 (study PRJEB30182, sample SAMN05720284) | activated sludge metagenome | isolation source: Anaerobic digester | place: Hong Kong | collected 2014-12-17 ...
TTGTATACCAAAAGATTATTGGATAGCGAATGGTTTGACAACTATTTATATAAATCGAATTATATATTATGTAAGTCTCAAGATATTATAAATGCTTTGGCAAACAAAAAAGCATGCGACAATATTCTCAAATACCTAATAGGACCAGCTTTATTATATTCACAGATTGTAAAGAAACATTCAAACTTAATTATTCCTGAATGTACAGAACTTCTCAATATTATTTATTCAATAGAAAACAAGAAAGAATGCAGATCATGTATATCAAATTCTTTGATCTATTGTTCGCCCTTTTTTGAATGCAAAAACTCTCTTCATAGATATGTGACTTTTTTAGATATATGGGCATCAAGGAATTTCAATATCCCATTGTTTTCAATGTGTCTAAAAGGGAATAAATTTGAGACCTTAAGGCTTGCCAATGTAATAGATGATGTATATTATTTATTTAAACTTCCTGCCCTTCAACAATTAGGTTCATTACCAACACCGTCATCAATACAAGAACTGCTTCGTTTACGTTCTCGTCCTGAAATAAAGAGTTTCAGATCGGTATTCAAATCTTGGTGTGAACAATTGCTTAACTATGGAGATGAAAAAGCTATAGAGCAAATAACAAAGGATTTTAACAGAGCCAGTGAATTGTTGTACAAAAAGTATTCTCAGCAAGAAAAGGATAGGAAAGTTGGCACTGCGTTACTTCAAAATTTCCTTAGTCTTATTTTAGAAATTCCAGGTTACCTCATTCCATTTTTCGGGTTACTTTTTGGAGTTTCGGAGCCTTGGATAAAAAGGAATAATGCGATTAAGACTCAGTCTCATGAATGGTTTGTGTTAACAAAATAAGAACCACTATTCGAGTAAAAAAATTAAAATATTAATGCAAAGGCGAGGCTGAAAATAAAAAATTTAGTTGAAAAATTAGAACAAATGTTCTAATTTTTTATATATGACAGAATGTTGGCATAATTAGGGTGCTATAATTGTCTGTATGACAAATACAGAAAGAAAAGAAAAATTACAAACTATCGGCGCGATTGTGACCGAACTGCTTATTGACAGCGAACAGTCGTCGGAAAAAATCAACGCCTTAAAAAATTTGGGAATGCCTGAAGCGTGGGCAAAAAATCAAAGGAACATTGAAAACAAAATAATCGAGGTGGACTCGTCGAACGCGGCAAAGGAGGAAGATATGCAAAAACCAGCGCACACAAGCGTGCGCCGCCGCAAAGACGGATTATTGGAACTGAGATATGTTGTCAACGGAAAACAAAAAAGCTTGTATGGTAAAACTCAGCAAGAAGTTGTCGGAAAATACAGACAGCTTAAACCTGTAAAAATAAAGCGAAAACCGACAAATACATTTGAGGATTTCGCGAGAACTTATTTTGAGCAGTTTAAGCGTGGACGGCTTAGTGAAGTGACTTTCAAATATGAACTGAGAAGGGTGGAGATGTATTTGCTCCCGACGTTGGGAAGCAAGAGTATCGCAAGACTGGACCCGTTGGACATTCAAAGAACGCTAAATGAAATCACAATGCCGAGAACAAAGCTCGCTTGCTACGATTTGGCGAACGAAATTCTGCGTAAAGCCGTCCAGCTTAAAGTCATCAAAGAAAATCCTGTGGACGTTTTGGAGCGGCCGATTCACAAAAGAAAACTGGGCGAGGCTCTGAGTATCGAAGAGGAGCAAGAATTTTTGAAAAATATTAAAGGACATAGGCTCGAAGGGTTGTTTAAATTTCTGCTTTTGACGGGCGCAAGACGCACAGAGGGGATTAACTTTCGGATGTCGGACATCGATAACGAAAGGCAGGAAATAAGGCTCAGAGGAACCAAAACAGAGCTGTCGGACCGTCGAATACCCTATTTTTTGTCCGTAAAAAAACTGCTGGAGGACTTTCCGCTGGACTGGGGGGACGTGCGGGGCGACATCGTGACAAGGGATTTTAAAAAGCTTTGCCCGAATCACAAGCTGCACGACCTAAGGCATACTTTCGCCACAAGATGCCTTGAAAGCGGCGTGAGTATGAAGACAGTGCAGATATGGTTGGGACACAGCACCTATGAGCAAACCGCTAACACATACAGCCATGTGCAGCAGGAATTTGAAAGAAAAGAGGCGGAAAAAGTTAACAATATTTACCCTAAAATTTACCCTAAAAATTATTAAAAAGTGTTGTTTTTTATACTAAAACAACACTTTTTAAAATCGCTATACCCCGCATAAACAGGGACTTTTGGTCGAAGTGGCGAGACTTGAACTCGCGGCCTCATGGTCCCGAACCATGCGCGCTACCAACTGCGCTACACCTCGAAAAATATTCTGTTTTTTATTATGACCCTTTAAGCATAATTAGCTTGCATGGTTCCTCAATTCGAAATAGTCGTTCGGCGCATTAAATTTTACCGAACTCCTTTTCTCATTGGGCTTCAAGCTTCGCTCTCTCGTTCACCGAACGCGCTCGCTCTTGCCCATGCGCGCTACCAACTGCGCTACACCTCGAAAATATTATTTTTTTTAAATCTGTAAATTTTATCGACCGTTTTTTGCTTGCTTAGTATAGCACCAAATGCGGTTTGTGTCAAAATATTTCGTGTCTGTTTGTTTTTTATTTTATTTGTGATTTTACTATTCTTATGGCTTTTACATCTATTTACTTTGAGCTTAAAATATGTTAAACTTTAAAATAATAATTTCACGCAAAAACTATCTGCGAGCGCGGCGCATTTTACGCTTAATCTATATTATAATAATGAAATTCAATAATTTTTTAAAAAAAAGTAGGAACTAAGAAGCCGTAAAATGAAGCTATTGAGGCGTCGCAAAATAGATTTTTGCGTTAAATAAAATTATATTAAAATTCGCAATTACAAAATGGTTTCGTCTGAGAAAACTTAATCAAAAATTAGTAAAATAAACTGACAGTAAGACTTTTAAATAACAAAACGGAGCAGAAAAACAAAATGTTTAATATTCCCGCAAAAAGAAAAAACACTAATTGTTACAAATGGGACAATTGTCCTCACACGATACCTTTTGGGGTGGCTGACAGCGATTATAAAGTTCCGCTTGCGGTAAGGCTTGCTTTGCATAAACGTATAGCGCAAGGGGCTTTCGGCTACTGCATCAAAAGCCCGACTTATGACGCAACTCTAAAAAACTGGATAAAAAATAATTACGATTACGACGTTATGCCTGAGCAAATTTCCGTTTCGCCCGGCACGGTGTTCGCAATGAACGCTATACTCAGCGTTTTTACAAAACCCGGCGACAAAGTCGTTATACAAGAGCCTGTTTATACCGCCTTCCCTCTGCTTTTAAAGAACAATCAAAATGTCAAAGTTTTCAGCGATTTGATTTTTGACGGAAAAAGGTTTTCCATAGATTTTGACGATCTTGACTGCAAGCTCGACGGCGCGAAAGCGTTTATCTTTTGCAGTCCGCATAATCCCGTGGGCAGAACGTGGAATGAAAGCGAAGTAAAAAAGGTCGTGCTGCTGTGCAAAAAACATAACGTTTTACTGATATCGGACGAAATTCATTGCGACCTTATGCTGTTTGGCTCAAAATTCACATCCGTCGGAAAATATTTTGATTTATACAAAAATTTGGTCGTATGCAACGCGCCGAGCAAAACTTTTAATCTTGCGGGATTTTTTACAAGCAATATTATATTTAACGACACAGAACTCAAAAAATCGTATGACGAAAAAATAAATTCAATGTTTTGCGCCGAACCAGGTCTTATGGGACCTATCGCAGCCGAGACGGTTTATACCAAATGCGGCGGCTGGATGCGCCGTCAAAACAAACATATCGAAAAAAATTATTTGTATTTAAAAAAATATTTAGCGCAGCATTTGCCCAAAGCGGTTGTTACCGAGATGGAGTCAACATATCTGGCGTTTATCGATATGAGATACCTTGGCAAAACCGACGAGGAGCTTGAGGCGGAGCTTATTAAATACGGCGTGAGCGTAAACGGCGGCAAAATGTACGGTCGCAATTACGATGGATGGGTAAGATTTAATCTCGCTTGTCCAATTTTCCAACTCAAAAAAGGTCTAAAACGATTTGTTGATTGCTGCGTTTTCTTGGAAGAATAGGGCAGTTAATAATTTTTATTAACAAAATTTTATGAAAAACATAATAATTTAACTAATTTCAAAGTTCGCTAATAATTTAAATCAGATAAAGTTTTTAAGGAGAAATAATGAAAGAACATTTACAGGAATATTTTTCATCAAGAATAAAAGCCATTTTTACTTATACGTCAAAAAAATGGTATTACGTTATATTAAAAACGCTTTGCGTTATTATCGGCGCGCCGCTATACTTCGCATTGATACCGCTGGATTTACTGACTTTCGTTTTGTACGCGTTGTTTTCGTGGATACCGATATTGAACACAGTTGTATTGATACTTTGCAAAACTTTGTCTTTTGTTTTCAGCGTCGGTTATTATATAGCCATACTGCCCGATGCGAAAAAATTTGCCGATATAGCCAAAGAAAAACTGCGTTTTGAAAAAGAGACGGAAGTGCAAACTAATACGGAAAGTGTTACAATCTCAAAAGAAGAAAAAGATAACGCTATCGACGTAAACGAAAAGGAGTAAATGCTTATGCGAAACTGGCAGATAGAAATAAATAAGAGAGTCGAGTTTATAAAAAACCGAATTAGCGAAGCGAAAGCGGAAGGTATCGTTTACGGAAACAGCGGCGGCAAAGACTGCGCGCTCGTGGGCATATTGTCAAGGCTCGCCACAAAAAACGTTACCGCCGTGATTATGCCTTGCGGAAGCAAAAGCAATTACAACCAAGACAGAGTCGACGCGCTGAAAGTTTGCGAAAAATTTGATATCGCGCACATAGAAGTCGATTTGACCGACGTTAAAAAAACGCTTACGCAAAATATATCAAAAGCCGAAAAAATAACCGACGCCGCTTTGACGAACGTCGCGCCGAGACTAAGAATGACTACGCTTTACGCGGTCGCGCAAAGCAAAAACTGCCTTGTGGCTGGCACAGGTAACGCAAGCGAAGCTTTTATGGGATATTTTACCAAATGGGGCGACGGTGCGTATGATTTTGACGTTATCGCGGATTTGACGGTAACCGAGATTTACGAATTTTTGCGTTATCTCGACGCGCCCGAAAGCGTGATTACGAAAGCTCCCAGCGCGGGACTGTTTGAAGGGCAGACCGATGAAGGTGAGATGGGCGTAACTTACCGTGAAATTGACGAATATATCACAACGGGCAAAACTAACGCCGAATCCGCTGAAATTATTGAAAAATACCACGTTCGCAGCGAACACAAACGCCGCTTGCCTTACCGATACGGAATTGATAAATAAAAATATTTTCAACCGCTTTTATATCATTAAAGCGGTTTTTTCGCTGTTGCAATTCGCTTTTGTCCGTGTTAAAATAAACGTATGCAATGGGTAAAAGCCGATATAGGTGACGAAAACTTTATACGTTTTTTATGGAAATTTACCGACGATTATTTTGCTGAGATTATTTCCGACAAAACGACATTAAAATATTTTACAAGTTCAAAATACCGCGATGCTGTTGTCAAGTATGTAAAAAAAGAACGTATTGAGATTTTTGCCGCGCTTGACAACCAAATAAACGCTATATGTTTTTTAGAAAAAAAACGGGGCGACAAGAAAATCTTTTTGATGGAATATTGTGTGGCGAAAAATCTTCGCGGAAAGGGTTACGGCAAAAAACTTTATTACGAATTGGAGAAGCATTTATCAGATAACGGTTACGATAGCATTGCGCTCACTCCCACCGCGGACGGCAATAGAATTTTTTGGGGCAAAATGGGATTTAAGCCTACGGGGGAAATTGCCGATAACGGAGAAGAAATATATACCAAAATTATTGAATAAGGATAAGATATGAAAACGGAATTTACAAATATTTTTAATCAGTACATAAAACGCGAGGGCGCGAAAGAGCTGCTGGAATATTTAACAAAAAGCGATTTTTTTACCACCCCGGCGAGCGCGAAATTTCATTGCGCGTATCAGGGCGGGCTTGCAGAGCATAGCGTTAACGTTTATAAAAGACTGGTCAAAATAGTTCAAAGTCAATACGGCGACGAATGGGAAAAGGTTTTTTCACATGAAACCGTAGCGATATGCGGACTTTTGCACGACGTTTGCAAGGTGGATTATTACTGCGAAGAAACCCGTAACACCAAAGTAAACGGCGAATGGACGGAAAAACCGTACTACACGATAAAAGAAATTTTGCCGTACGGGCACGGTGAAAAATCAGTATACATAATCAACGGCTTTATGCGTCTTAGCCGAGGCGAAGCTATGGCGATAAACTGGCATATGGGCGGTTTTGACGACAGAGTGCGGGGCGGCAGTTATTCTATGTCCGCGGCTTTTGAAAAAGAGCCTCTTTGCGTTATGCTGCATACCGCGGATTTAATCGCCACATATCTGGACGAAAATAGAAACAAATAAATTACCTAAGGGGAATTAAAACATATGAAAACAATGGACAAATTTTTACGTTACGTTGCAGTTGACACGGAATCCGTACCCGACCGCGAAGAAATGCCAAGCTCGGAAAAGCAAAAAGATCTTTCAGCTATGCTTGTCAAAGAACTTGAAAAAATGGGCGCGTCAAACGTGCGTATGGACGAACGCGGATACGTTTACGCTACTGTACCCGCAAATAAAAGTCAAAGCAAAACGCGTCTTGGTTTTATCGCTCACGTAGATACGGCTTGCGCTGTTTCGGGAGCGAATATCAAACCTGTAATTACCCGTAATTACAACGGCGGCGTAATTAAAATGAGCGAAAACTACAACCTTGATCCGAAAGAATATCCGACCTTGTTAAATCATATCGGCGAGACCGTTATTTGCACCGACGGAAGCACCTTGCTTGGCGCGGACGACAAAGCGGGAATAGCGGAAATAATGCAGCTTGCTCAAATACTGCTTACTGATAAAAGCATCGTTCACGGTGAAATCGGTATAGCTTTCACGCCCGACGAAGAAGTAGGCAGAGGCGCGGATTTCTTTGACGTAAAAGGTTTTGGATGCGATTACGCGTATACCGTTGACGGTGGTGCGATAGGCGAGATAGAGTACGAAAACTTTAACGCGGCTTCCGTCGACATTATTATTCACGGCGTATCTATTCACCCGGGACTTTCAAAAAACAAAATGCTCAACGCTATTTTGGTTGCGATGGAACTTAACTCTATGCTTCCGCCCGACCAGATACCCGCTTATACGCAATATTACGAAGGATTTTTCCATCTTGACGAAATGCGCGGCACGGTAGATAACGCAAAAATGGGTTACATTATCCGCGACCACGATATGAAAAAATTTACGCAAAAGAAAGAATTTATGAGCAAAGTTTGCGAATTTTTAAATGAAAAATACGGCGCGGGCACGGTAGAAGTTACGATAAAAGACACGTATTTTAATATGGTGGAAAAAATAAAACCCCATATGCATTTGATTGAAAACGCCGAAAAAGCTATGACGCAAGTGGGCGTAAAACCTATTACTATGCCCATCCGCGGCGGCACGGACGGCGCGAGACTGTCTTTTGAAGGATTGCCTTGCCCCAATCTTGGCACGGGCGGTTACAACTGTCACGGCAGATACGAATACGTAACCGAAGAAAGCATGGACAAAATCGTTGAAATTTTATTAAATATTACAAAGCTTTACGCGTAAAAATTTTTCAATAATTTTTATTCAATACACAAACCGTTTCATAAAAAATGAAACGGTTTGTTTTTTATTTTAAACGGCAATACTCATAAAAAAGCAAAGGAGAATTTTTTTATGAGCTTTAACCCTTTTGACCAAAAAGTAAGAAAGTTAAGCGAAACTTTTTTTGACTGGAAAACGATGGACGCAAAACCCTATGATAAAGCCAATGACGACCCTTTTACAAAACTCAGAGTAATACTTATGAACGGCGCGGAATACGAGTCCGTCGGTTTTTCCCATAGGTTCAGCCGTAACTGCAACAATAACGACGTAAGGCGAGAGCTTTGCTTACTGCGCCGCGGCGAGCAGCAGCAGCAAAAACTGGTGTCGGGGCTAAAACCTATTGACGAAACTATTTTGGAAACGACAATAGGCTACGAGCAACTGGCGGTAGAATTGACAGCGATACTTGCGCAGCGCGAGCCTGACGCATACGTAAAAAAAGCAATGGATTTTGCCTTGATAGAGGACTTTGACCATCTATACAGATACGCCGATTTAATGGAAATGGATATGGGCATAAAAGCCGAGCAGCTTGTTGGGGATTATACCGAAATAATGCCAGGCAGACCTACGGTGTCGGAACACCGCAGCCCCACAGACGACATTCGCCGTTACAGTAATTTTAAAAAGTGCGATTTGCTTACCGCTTTGAATATAAACACGATAGTTGCGGCGGAACAGCAAACGATGAATTACTATATGAACATCGGCGGATTTTACAACAATAAGATAGGACGAAATCTATATAACGAAATTGCGATGATAGAAGAACAGCACGTCAGTCACTACGGCAGTCTATTGGACGTGACGTGTTCACCTTATGAACAACTAATTATGCACGAATATAACGAATGTTATCTTTATTACAGTATGTATAACGACGAAACCAATAAATCGATAAAAAGAGTGTGGGAAATGTGTTTTGAGACAGAAATCGCCCACTTGAATCACGCGGTTAATATGCTGAATAAGTATGAACAAAAAGACTGGCAGCAAGTGATAAGAAAAGGTGAGTTCCCCGAACTACTCAAATTCTCTTCCAATATCGAATATGTCCGCAAAGTTTTGAGAAATTCGATAAACGTCACGGGCGACAAGGAAGATTATATCACGGTAGAAAGGCTCAAACCCGATTGCGAGTTTTATAAATATCAAACCACGGTTAACGACAAACTTTCGTCTGTGGCAAGCCATGCAGTTATTGATAAATATATCGACGAAAACGGCGAAGATTACCGCTACGAGCAGTCGGTTCACCCCATACCAGAGCTTACAAACCGCAAAAAAGATAACACCGATGTAGGCAGATATCCGCAAACTTAAATTGGGTTTCTTAGTAAAATCTTTTTGCTTTAAAAAATATCGGTCGAGCGGAAATAATAACAAAAATTAAAAAATAGTAATAATTAACCTTTGCTTGTGTTTGACCGTAGGCAATATATGAACGTCAAAAACGCGCTCGGAATACTACGCCAAATAGATTAAAAAACGGCAGTAAAAACCTCTTAGTCAGATTAAAAATCAGCGCGGAAATAATAAAAAATATTTTAAAAAAATTTTGTAAAAATTTTACAAAAAACCCTTGACAAGCTTGGCAATAGTGCTATAATGGTGTTAGCAAACGGAAAGACAGAGTGCTAACAACAATTTAAACCAATTGCCAATAAGTAATTAAGGAGAATAAAAAAATGAAATATTTAACTAAGAGAGACCCGTTCGATGTATTCGATGTTTTTGACAGAGTATTGCAACCTGTTAACTTTAATAACCAAATGAAAACCGACGTAAGCGAAACCGATAAAAATTATCTGTTTACCGTTGATTTACCAGGATTCAATAAAGAAGATATAAATATCTCCGTTGACAAAGGTTATCTCACGATTGCCGCAAACAAGGAAGAAGAAAAAGAAGAAAACGACAAAGGCTATATTTTCCGCGAAAGAAAAATAGGCAACTGTTCAAGAAGCTTTTATCTTGGCGACGTATCGGAAGACAAAATCAGCGCGAAATATGAAAACGGCACGCTGGTTATCGATATTCCAAAACAGGAAAAAATCGAAACTACGAAGAAAATTCAAATTAACTAATTGAAGTTATTTGAAATTCAGACATAACACAAAAAAATTTAAGGCTAAAACTTTTTTTATCATAAAAACAATATAGCTGATACAAACCATTTTGCTATATAACCCCCTCCAAAGAGTCGGGCGCGTAAATAATACGCGCTCGATTTTTTTGTTTTTTCCGTCGTTATACCTAACGTTTTTTAGGCATAAATTAGTCTTAAGACGCCTTTCGTATCGTCGCTAAGTTTCACATCCAATATGAAACACTTTATCCACTAGATTAATCTCCCATTGTGGATAACTATGTGGAAAAGTGTACAACTTGCCGTTTATGAGGGCGAAAAATGGTATTTTTTGGGGTTTAATTGAGAATTGAATAAGAAACCGTTCATTTTTGTCACAAAATATTGGAGAATAATCGCTCTTATTCTTGTGCTGATTTTGTTTTTTGTAGTTACCGCGGTATTTATGATAGACGCGCGAAAAGCCGACGTCACTCCCAGACAAACGGACTGCGTTGTGCTGATAGACGCGGGGCACGGCGGCGTTGACGGAGGCGTTACGGGAATAACAAGCGGAGTTAAAGAAAGCGACCTGAATCTGCTTTATTCGGCGGAGCTTGCGGAAAAATTTGAGACCGCGGGTTTTTACTCCGTTATGACGCGCTCCGACAAAAGCGGACTTTACGGATTGGCAACCAAAGGTTTCAAAATGCGCGACATGCTAAAACGCGTGGAAATAATAGAACAAAGCAATCCGCAGATTGTCGTTTCGATACATATGAATAAATTTCGCTCTACCGCAAGAAAGGGGGCGCAAGTGTTTTATCAAAAAGGCGACGAAGAAAGCAAAAAACTCGCCGATTGTATACAAGCGGCGTTAAACGCCCTGACGGGTAAAAATTATTCGGCGTTATCGGGCGACTTTTTTATTTGCAGAAACAGCGAATGTCCGTCGGTTATCGTGGAGTGCGGTTTTTTGTCGAATAAAGAAGAAGAAATGCTTTTACAGCAGGACGAATATCGGGGAGAAATCGTTAATTCTATTTTTGAAGGTATCATGCTTTATTTATATAGATACGGTTAATAATTTTTTCGTAAATATAAAAATAAAAAAATCCGCTGAGATTTCTAAAACATAAACTATTTCGGATTGACATTTTTAATCTTGGCGGTTTATTATTTACATATGGACAAACAAGTTGTATTTGATTTTTTAGACGAACACAAAATTCCTTACAAAAAATATTTTCACGAAGCGACGGTGTCGGTCGAGGACAGCAAAAGAATTATCAATATTCCCGACGCTTTGGGCTGCAAAAGCTTACTTGTCAAAGATAAAAAAAGCGACAGATATTTTATGGCGGTGATTCCGTCGGACAAAAGAGCCGATATGAGAGGTTTGGCGCATTATGTGGGAGCGGAAAAATTCGAGTTCGCAACGGCGGAAAAGCTAAGCGAATATCTTGGCGTTATCAGGGGAAACGTGTCGCCGTTTTGTTTTTTGTCCCCGTCTTCCTTATCGGTGGGGCTACTCGTAGATAAAAAATTGACGGAAGTTCCCGTCGTCAGGTTTCACCCGTGCGACAACACCGCAACGGTTTCATTAAGCTCGGTAGATTTTTTCAAATGTATGGATTTTTTGGGCAAAACGCCTATTATAACCGACTGATATTTTTTTTACCTAATTTAATCGGCTATTGATTTTTTTGCTTAATCGTGGTATATTAATACTAAATTTAGGAGGTTTTTATTATGACAAAAAATGGCGGCGGTTATTTTGGCTTCGGCAGAGTCGTTAGCATAATTTTGGCGATAATTCCCTTTACCGCATGGATTTGCGGCTTGATTATAACGGCGCAAAGAAAACATTGGTTTTATTTCGTTTTGCGCTTGATTTTTGGTTTTACAATTATCTGGATTGTCGACCTTATAAGCATAATTGCGAAAAACAAACTCATTTATCTGGTTTAATTTTTTTTCCTATAAAAAAAGAAACCGCGCTCAGTTAATATCGAACGCGGTTTCTTTTATTTTTTTAACTTAATCTATTTTATAGCAAAATAATAGCTTTTTAGTTATAGGCATAAACTAATTTTGTATGTATTTTGTAATATCCAATCAAATATACTCAATTCCGCTTTTTACGGGGATTATGGTAGCGAGCGGCATTTTCTGCGGACTGATATTCGGTCTAGGATTTAAAAATCTCGTAAAAAATTCTTACGCCGTTTTTCTGACGTTTTTTTATTTTTTGACCGTGATTATTTTGGTAATGCTGCCTGTTGGCTCAATAATGGACGGCGAAGCCGTTGTGATTACGCCCGAAAATAATATTAATTTTCAGTTTGATTTATTACGACCGTTCAGGCATGTCGTTTATATGCGGGATTTTTTGCTGAATCTTTTTATGCTTGTTCCTTTTGGTTTTGGTTTGGGGTTTATACTCCCGCGAAAATTTTGGATATGCGTACTGATATGCGGAATTTCGGCGTTTTTGCTGGAAGCGTTGCAGCTATTTTCCAAAAGCAGAGTTACCGATATAAACGATTTTATTTATAATTTTTTGGGCGCGTTAGGCGGATTAACCGTGTCAAGATTGGCTCTTATCGCCGATCGATAGCTAATTTCCAAAAAAAGCCTTTGATACTATCAAAAAATATGGTAATATAAGAAGAAAAAGATTTTTTTTGGAGTTAACAACATATGAAAAAAATTTTGGTCGTTGATGACGAACAGGGCATAAGGGATTTACTTAAAGAATATTTGGAAATGGACGAATACCAGGTCAGTACCGCGGTAGACGGACTCGACGCCGTAAACAAATGTAAAACGGGCGATTTTGACTTGATAATTATGGACATAATGATGCCGAAAATGGACGGTATTTCGGCGGTGAAAGAAATACGGAAAAACAGCAGCGTACCCGTATTGATGTTGTCGGCGCGCGATCAGGAATACGACAAACTTTTCGGGTTTGAAGTAGGCGCGGACGATTACGTTACAAAACCTTTCAGCACGAAAGAAGTTATGGCGCGGGTGCGTTCCATACTTTCCCGCACCAACCCTGATAAAATGCGTAACGTGGAACAATTCGGCGGATTGGTGGTAGATTTTGACGGACGAAACGTAATAGTCGACGGCGTCAAAGCCGAACTTACTCCCAAAGAATACGAGCTTTTGTTTTATCTGGTAAAAAACAAAGGTCTTGCGGTTTCAAGAGAAAAACTTTTGACAAACGTTTGGGGTTTTGAGTTTTACGGCGACGACAGAACGGTGGATACTCACATAAAAATGCTGAGAGGCAATCTCGGAGCGTATCGGGACTGCATAGTTACATTAAGAGGACTCGGGTACAAATTTGAGTACGAAGAAATCAAGGGCTAAAAATTCATATACTTTTACATTACGCAACTGGCTGCTGATTTTTCTTTGCGTGATACTGATGTTCGCCCTTATATGGGGCGGACTGCTTTTGGCTCGCTCAATCAGCACTACTTCATATAGAGTGGAGCTTGTCGAAGGTAAATGCGACGAAATAGCGGCGAAATTCGGCGACCCTGATTTTGAAGAACAAGTTACAAAAATGTCGGTCGAGTACGGAGTGCAGGTCATTATTTTTTCTTATCCTGACGATAGAATAGATTTTGATTCCATATTAATAAATACTTCTCCTTATACGCCGTCGCAGTCCAACGTGTCTATCGAAGTGGACGATTTTTATCAGGATATAGTGAACACGTGCATTTTAAATATGATAAACACGGGTAAGACAAAATCCTGCGACGTTTTTCAGACGAATTATTACGACGCTTCGTTTATCATTTATTACAATCTGCTTTCGTTCGGCGAGCAAAACTTTTTTATGTACGCTTCCGTACCGCTTTCTATGACGGAAGACGCTTTGGTTATTCTTAATCAGCAGCTTGCGATAGTGAGCGTGGTATCGTTTATCCTTGTCGTTTTGCTTTCGGGCATTATTGCTTACGTCATATCGAAACCGATAAAACAGTTGTCGGGCGAAGCGGCTCGTATGTCAAAAGGCGATTATTCGGTATTTTTTGACGGAAACGGCTGCGATGAAGTCGATATACTGGCGGAAAGTCTTAATTTTTCCGCGTCACAGCTAAAACAAACGCAAACATTGCGCCAGGACGTAATAGCCAACGTCTCGCACGACCTGAAAACTCCGCTTACGTTAATTAAGTCTTACGCGGAGTTACTCAAAGATTTTCCCGACGCGCCTATAAACAAGCGTGAGGATAGGCTTAACCTTATTATTTCCGAAACCGACAGAATGACAAGGCTGGTTAACGAGATGTTGAAGCTTGCTAAAGAAGAAAGCGGAATTATTCCTATAAATAAAGAAACGTTTAATCTGTCCGAGCTTGTTACGAAAGTAGCGGAAGCTTTTGGAGTGAAAGAAACGCAAGGGTACGTGTTTGAGATACAGATACAGCCGAATTTATTTGTTTCCGCGGACAAACCGCAGATAGAAAAAGTTTTGAATAACTATATTCAAAACGCCGTTAATTACACGGGCAGAGATTTGAAAGTAAAAATAGAATTAAAAGATATAAATAATAAAGCGCGGTTCGACGTAGTTGACACGGGCAAAGGTATCGCGGAAGACGAGCGCGAAAAAATATGGGACAGATATTACCGAGCGAGCAAACAATACACGCGCGGAAGCGGCACGGGACTGGGACTTTCGATAGTAAAAAACATTCTCACAAGACACGGTTTTATATTTGGCGTAAATTCCGTTGTAGGCAAAGGAAGCGATTTTTATTTTGAAATTCCGTTGATAAAAACGGCGGAAAATGACGAAGAAACGGACTAGAATACAATTAACCTCAGAACGCTTTAAATAGCGTTCTTTTTTTCTTTTTCTTTTCATTTAACTTCAAAAATTCTTTCATTGATGCGACACACGTTTTTCACAGTAAAGTAATAAAGTATAAGTATGAAAATACCATAACACTAACCATTATGGCAGATTCATAACACCCTCCTTATAACAATAAAGATTTAGAGATTTTGGACTAACGCAAAATCTCTATTTCTTATTTTTAGGATAACAGCAAAGAAAAAAATAAAAAAACAATTTCGTCGGTTTCGAAATTGTTTTTTGTTTTTATTATAGATAGGATTTAAAAATCATTTTGATTTTTTAGTTAAGATATATTTAATGTTTTTTTAAGTTTTTACCACTTATTCATTACTTTCTCAGCAAAACCGATTTTGTCTTTTAAGATAATCTCCGTTCCGTCGTCCAGTACGGCTTTACCGTTAAATTTGCCGAATACCTGATGCTGGTTGCTGCCTATAATAAGTAAATCGGTATTGTCGCATCTGTCAAGTATCGGGGAGAAAGTCATTTCAAAACGTTTGTCGCTGCTTGTGAAAGTCCACGGCGACAAAAAGTCGTCTTTGCCGTCTTTAATGGGTATATTAAAGGTTATTTGCTGCAGCTTGTGCGCTTTGCCGTCATAAAAAAGCATATTCTCCGTTCCCGTGCTTCTTTCGCCAAAGCCGTATCCGATATTAAAACCGAATTTATGACCGTCAACCATAGTTGACATACTGCCCCAGTACCAAGTATTTTTATACGTCCATACCCCGCGTCCCCAATCCAGCGTTCCCATACTGTCTTCGGGTGAAAAATCGTATGTATCGTCGCCAAGTCTGACAAAACCCGTAGCTTTCATACAGTTGGTTTTGTTGTTATAATAAAAAGCTTTTTTGTTTTCGTTCCACGGCGTAGCGATAACAAGCTCTTCTTCGGGGAAATCGGTTAATGTAATATTAACGGTAAGGTTTTTATTGTTCCAAAAATTCTTATAATTGCAAATAAGCGTGCGTTTTTCCGTTTCTTTAAAGAAATTTATATTGACCTTATTGCTGTTATAAAGCACGTCGCCTTCGTAGCACGACGACGGCATATTTACTTTGCCAAAGGTGAACGGCGCTATTTCGCTGGTGGTTTTGAAATTAACGTTAACAAAGTCCAGCCAGCTTGCGGAAGCCATCGCCATATAGCCGTTGTCCGCAACGGTGAGCGCCACGGCGTAACGCTCGTTGCCGATAATATAATAATCCCATTCCTTAATACGCCACTTTGACGCTGCTATTAAATTTCTGTCATAAACGCGCGTTAATTTTGTCGCCCAGCCTGCCTGCGCAAGCTCGCCTTTTTCGTTTAGTAAATTTCCTTCGCCAAGATTGCCTTTTATCATATATGTAAACTCCTTTGCGTTAAATTTTTCTTTAATTTTATCATTTTTCAGCTGCGGTGTAAAGGGGGGAATATATTGACATTTGGGCGTAATTATGATATTTTTTAGCGTAGAAACGATTTTATTTTAAAGGAATACATAAAATGAAAAATGCCGTAACGATGCGTCAAGTAGACGTAAAAGAAATATACGACCTCAGGCAAAGATTGCTTAGACCCGACCAGCCAATAGAATCGGTGCATTTTAGCGGAGACGAGCTAAATACCACAAAACACGCAGGAATATTTTTGGACGGAAAACTTATCGGCTGCGCCAGCATTATGATATCGAACAATCCGTCTTTTGACGAAAAAAAGCAATATCAAATGCGGGGAGTTGCGGTTGAAAAAGAATATCAAGGGCAAGGTTACGGAAAGGCTATCATTAAATACATAGAATTTTTGGCGCTAAACCGCGGTATCGATTTTATTTGGATGAACGCGAGAGTCGACGTAAGAAAATTTTACGAAAAACTCGGTTATCAGGCGTATGGGGAAGAATTTATGATTCCGACCGTTTGTCCGCATATCGTTATGCGTAAAAAAATAACCGAAACGGAGTGCGAAAGCTGTAAGAAAAATGGCTAAAATAAGACAATATAAAGTTTCCGACAAAGCGGATTTGCAAAATATCTGCGTGGAAACGACACTTTTTCCAAAAACCGAAAAGGTGCGCAAATGGCTGCCGATAGCGTTTAACGACTATTATACCGAAAAACAAAGCGAGTTCGTCTTCGTATGCGCGAACGAGCATGACAAAGCGGTAGGATACGTTTTGTGCGCTCCCGACGAAAAAAATTTCCGCCAAACTATGTTTGACGAATATTTACCGAAAATAAGAAAAATTAGTTTCTTGGCTTACGCTTTACTAAAAAGAGAATTTTCCGCCGAAGACAAATTGTATGATAAATACCCCGCGCATTTACATATCGACATTTTACCCGACTATCAGCGAATGGGTTTGGGCGGAAAACTAATAGACGCATTAATGGAAAAATTGAAAGAGAAAAAAATCATAGGCGTAAAACTGTTTTGTTCCGCCAACAATAAAAAAGGGCTGTCGTTTTACCGCAAATACGGTTTTATCGAGCTTGGCAAACAAGGCGGCAGCGTGATTTTTGGATATGATTTAGGAGAAAACGATTGAGTTTTTTTGAAAAAATGACGGCGGAAAAAGCGAAAATGCTAAGTCCGCTGGTGCTGGCTTTCGTTGGCGACGCCGTAATGACTCTCTACGTAAAAGAATATTTAGCCAAGTCCAGCGACGCGAAAGCGGGGAAACTTCACATCGCCGCTTCAAAAATAGTTTGCAGCGAAGCGCAGGCGGATTTACTTGACAAAATATACGAAACGCTTACCGAAACGGAAAAAGGAATTTTTCTTAGATGCCGAAACGCAAAATACAACAGCGTATCAAAAAACGGCACTATCGCCGATTACAAAAAAGCAAGCGGACTGGAAGCGGTTTTGGGTTACAATTATTTAATAGGCGACATAGCTCGATGCGAAGATTTACTAAAATTCGCGTTGCCAAACAACAACTAAAAAATAATAAAGGAAAAAAATAAATGAAAATTGCGGGTAAAAACGCCGTTATGGAAGCGTTGCGTTCGGGTGTTACAATCGACACGCTGTTAGTGGAAAAGGGAACAAGTCACGAAATAATTTCGCGCGCGAGAAAAGCGAATATAAAAATACAATACGTCGATAAAAAAATATTGGATAAAAGGTCGCCCGACGTCAAACACCAGGGATTTATCGCGGAAACGAGCGAGTTTAATTATTCTACCGTGGAAGAAATTTTGGCGGCAAAAAAAGACAGACATTTTATCGTTATTTTGGACGGGCTTGAAGATCCGCATAACTTGGGTTCCGTCTTGCGTGTTTGCGAGTGCGCAGGCGTGGACGGCGTAATAATACCCAAAAACCGCTCCGTAAGCGTTAACGATACCGTTGTGCGTATTTCGGCGGGAGCTTCGGCTTTTGTAAAAGTGGCGAAAGTCACAAATATTAATCAAACCATTGAAGAACTGAAAAAACTCAATATTTTCGTTTTTTGCGCCGATATGGACGGAGAAAGTATTTATAAAACCGATTTAAAAGGCGACATTGCGTTAGTTATCGGCGGCGAAGGTTTTGGCGTGTCAAAGCTAACGAAGGAACTTTGCGACGGCGTAATAGCGTTACCGCTAAAAGGACAGGTAAATTCGCTTAACGCTTCGGTGGCGTGCGGAATAACCGTGTATGAAGTCGTTAGACAAAGATTATGAAAAATATTGAAAATTTAGATAAACTGCTCATTGCCGCAAAAAAAGGCGACGACACGGCAAAAGAAGAAATATACTCGCATTTTAAGCCGCTTGTGTTTAAAATCGCAAACAGCTACTTTCTTATCGGCGGAAACGCGGATGATCTTATTCAGGAAGGTATGATAGGACTATTCGAGGCGATAGATTCTTTTGACGGCGACAAAGGCAATTTTTACGCTTTTTGCGGTATGTGCATAAGACGCAATATTTTGTCTGCGCTTACAAAAAGCAATCGGGAAAAAAATACGCCGTTAATAAAAGCGGTAAATATCGACGACAACTGTGATTTGTCCGACCCGAAAGCCGATCCGCTGAGTTATCTTGTAAAAAAAGATTTACTGGAAAAACTGCATGAATACATAAACGAAAAGTTAACTGATTCCGAGCAAAACGTATTGAAGCTTTATATGAAGGGCTATTCGTACGTTGAAATTTCCGCTATGATGGGAAAAACAAAAAAAGCGGTGGATACCGCTTTACAGCGAGCGAGAAAAAAACTCGCGTTTTTTAAGGAGAACTAGATTTTGGCTTATCAGGCTCTTTACCGCAGATACCGCCCGACGACATTCGACGAAATAGCTGGGCAGGAACATATCTGTAAAACACTAAAAAATCAAATAGAAACCAACCAGATTTCGCACGCGTATTTATTTACGGGTACGCGCGGTATCGGTAAAACCAGTGCGGCTCGTATTTTCGCGCGCGCGGTAAACTGCCTTAGTCCCGTTAAAGGCAACCCGTGCAAAAAATGCCTGGCTTGCACGGAAGTAAATCCCGTCGATATTATCGAGCTTGACGGCGCGAGCAATAACGGAGTGGAACAGGCAAGGGAAATACGCGACAGAGTACAGTATCTGCCCGCGGGCGGCAAATATAAGGTTTACATTATCGACGAAGCGCATATGCTTACGGGGGCGGCATTTAACGCATTGCTCAAAACTTTGGAAGAACCGCCGAAACATGTCGTATTTATTCTTTGCACGACCGAACCGCAAAAAATTCCCGCTACGATACTGAGCCGTTGTATGCGTTTTGATTTTAATCTTGTTCCGACGGAAAAAATAGCGAAGATAATAAACGGAATATTTTCCGAACTGAATATTAAAGCCACTCCCGAAGCGGTAAACGCAATTGCCGCGGCAGGCGAAGGAAGCGTAAGAGACGCGCTGTCGATAGCCGACAGATGCGCGGCATTCGGGGAAAAACTCGATTACGAAACTGTAACGGACATACTGGGAGCGACCGACAAAAAAACGGTTTTGGATTTTGCGGAAAATATTTTAACTAATAATACCGGCAAAATTTTGACATCTATTAACGAACTGACGGCGCAAGGCAAGAGCGTGGGGCTATTGGCAAAGGACCTTTCGCAAGCGTTCCGCGATATGCTCGTTTTGAATTCGTGCCAAAACGCTAATGAATTACTGATGCTGCCAATAGATTTATTTGAGAGATTAAGCGAAATCTCAAAAAATGCCGAAATAAAAAAGCTTTTGCTGGCTTTGGAAATGTATACAGAACTCGATACAAAACTGCATTATTCGCTCTCGCCAAGACTGCTTTTTGAAGCGGCAACGCTAAGGCTTGCGGCAAGCTCGGGCGAAACCGATATGGAAGCGTTGGAAATGCGAATTGCCAGACTGGAAAAAAGGGGCGTCACACCGCTAGCAAACGCAAAACCTACCGAAACGCCGCCGCAAATAAAAGCGGTTGCGGAAAGAGACTACGATAAAGCCCGTCCGATCTGGGCGGAAGTTTTGCAGACTGTAAGAGGAATGAATTACCCCGTATTGACCACGATTTTAACGCAACTCGACTCGGTTTGGGTGGAAGACAAACTAATGACTGTGCAATGCAACAATATGCAATTTACTGGACTAAATGACAAGGACAACAAAAAAATATTAAACGATATACTTAATAAATGGGGATTAAGATTTAATCCTGTTAAAACGGAAAACGAAACGGCGGAAGACAAGAAAAAACAGCTTTCAAAAGTCGCTGGAAATATCGAAGTAGTTTAAATATAATAAAATAAATAGTAAAAAATAAAGGAGAAAGAATAAATGGCAAACAAATTCGGCGGATTCGGCGGAAATAATATGCAAGGGCTTATGAAACAAGCGCAAATGATGCAGCAAAAACTTGCGGAAGCTCAGCAGGAACTGGAAGATACTCTTGTAACAGGCACGGCAGCGGGCGAAATGGTTACCGTTACGATGAACGGAAAAAAATCCGTCAGCGAAGTGAAAATAAAAAAAGAAGCGGTTGATCCCGACGACATTGAAATGCTGGAAGACCTTATACTTGCCGCGATTTCCGACGCGGAGAAAAAAGCCGACGAACTTTCCGAAGAAATAATGAAACCTTTCGGCGGATTGGGCGGAATGATATAGGAAAATGGATTATATAGAACCTATCGCAAAATTAATTAATGAGTTTTCAAAACTGCCGTCAGTAGGTCAAAAAACTGCTCAACGATACGCGCTGAAAGTCTTGAATATGACGGACGAACAAGCGCGCGCTTTTGCCGCGGCGATACTGGACGCGAAAGCAAAAGTAAAACTTTGTTCAGTATGCGGAAACTACACCGACGTTGACCCGTGCGAGATTTGCAGCAAGCGCGACCGCAAGGTTATCTGCGTTGTAAAAGAAGCAAAGGACGTCTTGGCGATCGAAAAAATACGCGACTATAGGGGCGTGTACCACGTTTTGGGTGGCGTGCTTAGCCCGATGGAAAACGTAGGCGTAAAAGACATACGGATAAGAGAATTAATGGAAAGGCTTACAGGCGACGTAAAAGAAATTATTATCGCAACAAATCCCGACGTGGAAGGCGAAGCGACGGCAAGCTATCTGGCAAGGCTGATTAAGCCAATGGGTATAAAAGTAACCCGCCTTGCGCAAGGTATCGCAATAGGCAGCGAGCTGCAGTACGCCGACGAAGTAACTCTACTTAAAGCGTTGGAGAACCGAAAAGAGATGTAATACAAATAAAAAAACTCTTGAATTTTTTCAAGAGTTTTTATTTTTATGAAAATTAGTTAATTCTTTAATCAATCACTAGCCCGTAAGCTGCAAGGTCGGGGGTTTTGGTGGCGAGGCGATATTGCGGGCGGTCGCCTTCGCGCGTCATAAAGCCAAAATCTATTAAGTTCCGTCTTATCGTGCAATAGTCGTCAAAGGCGATTTGCTGTAAAATAAATTCGTTAATTTCTTTCTCGGCATAAATTTTATTGGGGTCGAGTTTATCAGCCACTATAGCTGTGACCATTACTTCTTTTTTGGTTTTCGTCGGCATTTGAAATATTTTGCCGTCGTTATCAAAAAAACTTTTAAGTTCTTTTTTCATTTCTTCTATCGTCATTTTTATTTTCTCCTAATTTTTTATTTTTCTGTGAATTATTTAAGCTGTCATTTTTGGTGCCAAGCGATTAAGTTGTTTTTCAAATAAAATTTATATTTATTTAAAAAGCCAGATAATACAAGTATTACTTAATCAACCGTCATAAACACTAAGGTTGTTTTTTAAGCTATAACGCCTAAAATCACCGTTCGACTAGCTATCGCTTTGCCTTTGCCGATTTCGCCCACGCTTTCCGCCGTGGTAACTGAAATATTGACGGTATCGGGGCTGATGCCGAGAGCGTCCGCGAGTTTTTCCTTAATTTGTTCTAAATACGGCGAGAGTTTCGGCTTTTCGCAAACGACGGCGCAGGACACGCTCAATAACGCCGCGTTTTTGCTTTCAAAAATGCCACGAACTCTATTAAGAAGCATAAGACTGTCAGCGTCTTTATAAGCGGGGTTAGAGTTTGGGAAAAGATGACCGATGTCTTTTTCGCCTATCGCCGCTAGCATCGCGTCCATTAAACTATGAATAATTACATCCGCGTCGCTATGCCCCAGTAAACCTTTATTAAAAGGCACGGTAACTCCGCCCAAAATCAGCGGTCTGCCTTTTACTAGGCGGTGAATATCGTAGCCGTTGCCGATAATATAGTGCGTTACGTCTTTCGGGTAAGTGATTTTTATATTCGACCGTTCGCCCTCGACGTACGTGACCGCGCCGTAAGCTTTTATCCAAACTCTGCTGTCGTCGGATTCGTTGGCGGTAAAACGCGCGTACGCTTTTTTAAGCTTTTGGGTTTCGTAAACTTGCGGAGTTTGAACAAGATAAAGATTGTCTCTCGGTATTTCGTTATTTCCGTCCAGGACCGCGTCGGTAGCCTTGATAACGGGTACGGCGGATTTTGTTGATTCCGCTTGTAAAAAACACTTTTCTATTAATTTTTTTGTTACATACGGGCGCGCGCCGTCGTGTATCGCCACGAACTCCGCCGCGGGGTCCACGCATCTGAGTCCGCTTATCACCGAGCGTGTGCGGGTTTCTCCGCCGACAGCGTACAGCACGGAATCGCCGAAAATCGTTTGCATTATATCTTTGTCCGCCGCGTTCGTAACCAAAATTATCTCATCGGCAAGTCCGTAAAACTTTTCCACCGTGGCTTGTATAAGTGGTTTGCCGTAAATTTTGGTAAAAAGCTTGTTTTCGCCAAAACGAATGGAACTGCCGCCAGCGAGAATAATGACGCTTTTCATTGAATAACCTCGTACATATTTTCCGCCTGTTCCTTGCGGACGGTTTCGCTTATAACTAAAATACGGAATTTCAGCTCGCCTTTGGCGAACCTCACGCTTACTACGTCTCCGACTTTTATTTGCGCCGACGGTTTCGCTTGCTTGTCGTTTACATATACTTTACCGCCCGAACACGCTTCGTTAGCCACCGTTCTGCGTTTTAATATTCTCGATACTTTTAAAAATTTGTCCAGTCTCATTTATTTCACCGTTCCTAAATTTAAGTTAATTTTTGCTGCCAAACTAAATTTTATCACATAGCGGTAATTATTTCAATAATATTCTAAGCCGCGTAAGCATTAAAAATAAGCCTAAGTTAAAAAAACAAATCCTAGCTTATTCATTGTAAATTTTAATTTTGTTCAATATTCGTTATGAATTTATTTTGTACGATAATTAATATTTATTTTAGCCTTTTTCGCTCGTGCTTCTTAAAAAAACGCGTATTAGAAAGAAAATTTTAAAAAATTCAAAAATGAAAAAATTTAAAATATTTTTCTTTTAAAATAGGGTACAAAAAAAGGCTTGACCGTTGACAAGCCTTATGTTATAGTGTTTAGTGCATATTTGCCGCCCAGACAAACGACCCTTTCCCCAAAAAATGTAGAAATTTGGGGTAAATTTAATAAATTTGGTGGTCTTTGTGACGGTAATATACAACAATTTTCGTTTCATTGCAAGAGATTTTGTAAAAATTTTTAAAAAAAATTTGCGGGGTGAATGTATGGCAACAGGAATCCGTACGGTTAAATACGGTATCAGAGAAAGAAAAACCTTTTCCAAAATCAAAGAAGTTTTGGATGTCCCAAACCTTATCGAAGTTCAAAAAGCCTCTTATAACGCGTTCGTAAACGAAGGCATACGAGAGGTTTTCGACGATTTTTCTCCCATTGTGGACTTTGCCGGAAACTTTGAATTACATTTTTTGGAACATACTTTGGACACAAAATCAAAGTATTCCGAAAGAGAATGCCGCGAGCGCGACGCTACTTACGCGGCTCCCTTAAAACTCAAAGTTCGTCTTATTCGCACAGACACGGGCGAAATGATCGACAACGAAGTCTTTATGGGCGATTTTCCGTTGATGACCGACACAGGCAGTTTTATCATTAACGGCGCGGAAAGGGTTGTGGTTTCACAGCTTGTTCGTTCGCCCGGCGTGTACGCTGACGGCGACCGCGACAAAAACGGTAATATGCAGTACGACACCACAGTTATACCTAACCGCGGTGCTTGGCTGGAATTTGTGCAGGACGGCAACAACAATATTTTGTCCGTTCACGTCGACCGCAATAGAAAACTTCCCGCAACCGTGCTGCTTAGATCTATAGGCATCGGCACGGACGATAAAATAGCGGAATTATTCGATAACGACGAAACAATACTTAAAACCTGTGAAAAGGATTCTACAAAATCCGAAAGAGAAGGTCTTATCGAATTATACAAAAGACTGCGGCCGGGCGAAATTCCCACAGACGAATCTATCAAAAAACAACTGCACGACTTACTGTTCGACAGCAAACGTTACGACCTGGCGCGTGTCGGCAGATATAAATTTAACAAAAAACTTTCGTTGGCAAACCGCATTATGGGTTTTGTTTCAGCGGAAGACATTACCGCGTTCGGTAAAAAAATAGTCAGCAAGGGCGAAGTTTTCACAAAAGAACTCGCTTACAAAGTTCAACACAGCGGCGTTAACGTCGTTTACGTTGATATCGAAGGCAAACGCGTAAAAGTTATCGGTAACGGCGTGGTTGATATGAACCACTATATGCCTCTCGTTAACAAGGCGTATAAAGATATCGATTTCAAACAGCAATGCGGTATAAACGAATATGCTAACCTTATCGAACTCACCGCGATTTTGGATCAAAAACTTTCAATCGACGATACGTTGAAAGAAATAAAAGAAAACAAAGAAAAACTTATTCCAAAACATATCACCAGAGAAGATATTATATCAACAGTTTCATATAACATAAATTTGAAATACGGTCTTGGCAATATCGACAATATCGACCACCTTGGCAACCGCAGAGTGCGTTCCGTGGGCGAATTGTTGCAAAATCAATTCCGTATCGGTATTGCGCGTCTTGAACGTGTTATCCGCGAACGTATGGCAATACAGGAAATCGACAAAGCGACACCCCAAAGCCTTATTAACGTTCGTCCCGTAACGAGCGCGATAAAAGAATTTTTCGGAAGCAGTCAGCTTTCGCAGTTTATGGACCAGACCAACCCTATCGCCGAACTTACTCACAAAAGAAAACTTTCGGCATTAGGTCCCGGCGGCTTGAACCGCGACAGAGCAACGTTTGACGTTCGTGACGTACACCACTCGCACTACGGCAGAATGTGTCCTATCGAAACGCCCGAAGGTCAAAACATCGGTTTGATTACTTCGCTTGCTTCCTACGCTCGTATTAACGAGTACGGATTTATCGAATCGCCTTACCGCAGAATCGACAGAGAAAAACATGTTGTTACAGACATAGTTGATTATCTGCCCGCGGACGAGGAAGACAAATATATAGTAGCGCAGGCTAACGAACAGCTTGATGAAAAAGGTTGGTTTATAAGCGAACGTGTTACTTGCCGCCAAAGAGAAAACATAGCGGAATTCCCTCGCGAAGCGGTCGACTATATGGACGTAAGCCCGAAACAGCTTATTTCCGTAGCTACAAGTCTTATTCCGTTCTTGGAAAACGACGATACCAATAGAGCTTTGATGGGCAGTAACATGCAGCGTCAGGCTGTGCCTTTGCTCGTACCCGAACAACCTATCGTAGCGACAGGTATTGAGCACCGTATAGCGTACGACAGCGGCGTAATGGTAATATCGAAACACGCCGGTACCGTTACAAGAGTCGTAGGCGATGAAATCATCGTTACAGACAAGCAAAATAACGAACACAGTTATCCGCTAAAAAAATTCGTACGCAGCAACCAAGGCACGTGCGTAAATCAGCGTCCCATAGTAAAGAAAGGACAAAAAGTCGAAATCGGCGAGATTTTGGCTGACGGTCCCGCTACAAACGGCGGCGAGCTTTCACTCGGCAGAAACATTCTCATAGGCTTTATGTCATGGGAAGGTTACAATTACGAAGACGCTATACTTATTTCTGAAAAACTTGTAAAAGAAGACGTGTTCACTTCTATTCACATTGAAGAACACGAAATAGAAACCCGTGACACAAAACTCGGCGCGGAAGAATTTACGCGCGATATCCCCAATGTCGGCGAAGAAGCTTTGAAAGACCTTGACGAAGACGGTATTATCCGTATCGGCGCGGAAGTTCACCCCGGCGACATACTTGTAGGCAAAGTAACTCCGAAAGGTGAAACCGACCTTACGCCCGAAGAAAGACTACTTAGAGCAATATTCAGCGAAAAAGCCCGCGAAGTAAGAGATACTTCTTTGCGTGTTCTTAACGGCGAAGGCGGAATAGTAGTCGATGTCAAAGTTTTCACTCGTGAAAACAAAGACGAACTCGACCCAGGCGTAAATAAACTGGTCAGAGTATATATCGCTCAAAAACGTAAAATTTCCGTCGGCGACAAAATGGCGGGACGTCACGGCAACAAGGGCGTTATCAGTAGAATTCTGCCCGAAGAAGATATGCCGTTTATGGAAGACGGCACACCGCTACAAATCGTGTTGAACCCCTTGGGCGTTCCTTCACGTATGAACATCGGTCAGGTTTTGGAAGTTCACCTTGGACTTGTTGCGAAAATGCTCGGCTGGGAAGTCGCGACACCAGTTTTCGACGGCGCGACGGAGCAGGACATAAAGAGCTTATTTGAACAAAACTGTATGACCAACCCCGAAACCGGCAAAGTCGACGGCAAAGTCGTGCTTTACGACGGACGTACAGGTATGCCGTTCAATAACAGAGTTACAGTCGGCTATATGTATATGCTCAAACTTATCCACCTTGTAGACGACAAAATCCACGCGCGTTCTATCGGACCTTACAGCCTTGTCACGCAGCAACCTTTGGGCGGCAAAGCTCAGTTCGGCGGACAACGTTTCGGCGAAATGGAAGTTTGGGCGTTGGAAGCGTATGGCGCAGCTAACGTGTTGCAAGAAATACTTACTGTAAAATCCGACGACGTAGTGGGACGTGTAAAGACGTACGAATCCATAGTAAAAGGCGAAAATATCGCAGACCCCGGTATACCCGAATCATTTAAAGTATTAATAAAAGAATTGCAGTCGCTCGCGCTTGACGTAAAAGTTTTGTCCGAGGACAAAGAAGAAATCATTGTGCGCGATTCGTCCGACGACGAAGCTGATTTGATGGAAGTTAATCTGCGCGAACAGGAAGAAAAACGCGAGATTATGCATACTTTCAGCGATTTGGAAAAAATCGATCTCGGCAAGGACGACGAACCGTTCGAGTTTGGTGACGACGAAGACAAAGATTTCGATATAGACGATTTGTTCGCTAACGAAGAAGAAAAACCAGGCAAAGGCAAAAAAGCTAAAAAAGAAGAAAGCGATTTTGACGAAATGGACGATTTTGCGGACTTACTCGGCGGCTTTGACGATGATGAGGAGGAGGATAAATAATGTTTGAACTAAACAATCTTGATTCAATCCAAATAGGAATAGCTTCTCCGGAAAAAATCCGCGAATGGTCTTGCGGTGAAGTAACAAAACCCGAAACAATCAACTACCGCACGCAAAAACCCGAAAAAGACGGTCTTTTTTGCGAGCGTATTTTTGGACCCACAAAAGACTGGGAATGCCATTGCGGCAAATATAAACGCATACGCTACAAAGGCGTAGTTTGCGACAAATGCGGCGTAAAAGTAACCAAAGCGAAAGTAAGACGTGAGCGTATGGGTCATATCGAACTTGCCGCTCCTGTTTCGCACATTTGGTATTTCAGAGGTATGCCGAGCAGAATGGGATTGCTGCTCGATATGTCTCCCAAACCGCTTGAACAAGTATTAAACTTTGCCAGCTATGTGGTACTTGACCCGAAAGACACACCGCTTACCAAAAAGCAAGTGCTTTCGGCTAACGAATACAAAGAAGCCGTTGAGACTTACGGCAAAAACACCTTTAAGGCAGGTATGGGCGCGGAAGCTATTAAAGAACTTTTGCAGGAAATCGACCTTGAAAAAGAATCGAAAGAGCTCAAAGCCATTTTGGAAAAAGCAACGGGACAAAAAAGAGCGAGAGCCATTAAACGTATCGAAATAGTGGAAGCTTTTCGTAAAAGCGGAAACCGCCCCGAATGGATGATACTTGACGTTCTGCCCGTTTTACCGCCCGAATTGCGTCCTATGGTTCCGTTGGACGGCGGCAGATACGCGACGAGCGACCTTAACGACCTTTACCGCAGAGTAATAAACCGTAACAACAGACTTAAAAAACTTTTGGAAATAAACGCTCCCGATATTCTTATCAGAAACGAAAAGCGTATGTTGCAGGAAGCTGTCGATAGTCTTATCGATAACAGCCGCAGCAAACGTCCGCAATCGGGCGCAGGAAACAGAGAACTCAAATCTCTCTCGGGACTACTTCGAGGCAAACAAGGACGTTTCCGTCAAAATTTGCTCGGCAAACGTGTAGACTACTCAGGTCGTTCCGTTATCGTAGTAGGACCGGAATTAAAATTACATCAATGCGGTTTGCCGAAAGAAATGGCTTTGGAATTGTTTAAACCGTTCGTTATGAAAAAACTGGTTGAAACGGGACAATGCCACAACGTAAAAAGCGCGAAACGCAGAGTGGAAAGAGCGGACGTAAAGGTATGGGACGTACTTGAAGAAGTTATTAAAGACCATCCCGTAATGCTTAACCGCGCGCCCACGTTGCATAGATTATCTATTCAAGCGTTTGAACCGGTACTAATTGAAGGCAGAGCGATAAAACTGCATCCGTTAGCTTGTACGGCGTTTAACGCCGACTTCGACGGCGACCAGATGGCTGTTCACGTTCCTTTGTCAATTGAAGCGCAAACGGAAGCAAGATACCTTATGCTTGCCAGCAACAACATTTTGAAACTTTCCGACGGTCGTCCCGTTGTTTCACCTACGCAGGATATGGTTATGGGTTGTTATTATCTTACCATTGACCGCGAAGGCGCGATTGGCGAAGGAAAAGTTTTCGCAAGTATGGACGAGGCGATTTTGGCTTACAACGCTGGCGTTATCGAATTGCAATCTTTGATTTACGTCAGAGTATCAAAAGAAGTTAACGGCGAAACTATTACGGGCAGAATATACACTACCGTAGGACGTTTGATTTTCAACTCCGCTATACCGCAGGATCTTGGATTTACGCCTCGCGAGACAAAAGAGGATTATCTCAAAAACGAGTTTGAATGCTTGGTTGATAAAAAGAAACTTTCTCAAATCGTCGAACGTTGCTATAAAAAACACGGCACGACGGCGACAGCGGAATTGCTTGACAAAATCAAGGCTATGGGTTACAAATACTCGACTATCGCGGGTATAACGGCATCCGTTTTCGATATGCATATTCCCGCGGAAAAACCCGCAATATTGAAAGTCGCAAGCGATAAAGTTTTGAAAATAGAACAACAATATGAAATAGGCGAACTTACAGACCACGAAAGATACAACGAAGTCGTTGAAACGTGGAAAGACGCGACCGACCAGGTAACCGAAAAACTTAAAAAGACCTTAGATAAATTCAATCCTATTTGGATGATGGCAAACTCAGGCGCGCGTGGTAACATGAGCCAAATCCGTCAGCTTTCCGGTATGCGCGGACTTATGACAGACCCCAACGGTAAAACTATCGAATTACCCGTTAAAGCGTGCTTCAGAGAAGGCTTAACCGTATTGGAATACTTTATTTCCTCTCACGGCGGACGTAAAGGTCTTGCCGACACCGCGTTAAAAACAGCGGACAGCGGATATTTGACAAGACGTCTGGTAGACGTTTCTCACGACGTAATAGTAAGAGAAGACGATTGCGCTCACGGGGGACGCCCGCAAGGTATGTGGGTATCGGCGATCACAGGCGGCAGCAAAGCCGAAGTTATTGAAAGACTGCGCGACCGTATTATCGGCAGATACACCATAGACGATATAACCGACCCCAAAACGGGCGAAGTTATCGCAAAAGGCGACACGATGATTACCGACGAAACGGCTGACCGTATCGTAGACGCTGGAATTGAAAAAGTTTATATTCGTTCCGTACTTACCTGTAAAAGCAGATACGGTATATGCAGCAAATGCTACGGTAAAAATATGGCGACAAGCACACCAGTTCAACTCGGCGAAGCGGTCGGCGTAATAGCCGCTCAAAGTATCGGCGAACCGGGCACGCAGCTTACGATGCGTACCTTCCATACGGGCGGCGTAGCAATAGCCGAAGATATCACGCAAGGTCTTCCCCGTGTCGAAGAGTTGTTTGAAGCAAGACGACCAAAAGGTGTCGCGCTTATCTGCGAAAACAGCGGTATCGTTTCTTTGATAGAAAAAGACAACAATAAACGCCAAATTTTGGTAAAAGACAAAGACAGCGAAAAAGCTTACGACATTCCTTACACCGCAAGAATAAAAGTAAAAGAAGGCGACGTTGTGGAAAGCGGAACGCTTTTGACCGAAGGCAGCGTTTATCCGCACGACTTACTGAGAACGAAAGGATTAAAAGCGGTACAGGAATATCTGTTAAAAGAAGTTCAATCGACTTACAGACTGCAAGGCGTTGAAATCAACGATAAACACGTAGAAGTAATCATTCGTCAAATGCTGAGAAAAGTCAAGGTGGAAGACGCTGGCGATACCACGCTTTTACCAGGCGACTTGGTAGATTTGTATAAATTTGAAGAAGAAAACACCGCAACGCTCGAAAAAGGCGGAAAACCCGCTACAGGCAAACGTACTCTACTTGGTATCACAAAGGCTTCTTTGGCAACGGACAGCTTCCTTTCGGCGGCGTCATTCCAGGAAACCAGCAGAGTGCTTACCGAAGCGGCTATTAAATGCAAGACAGACCCGCTGTACGGCTTGAAAGAAAACGTTATTATAGGTAAACTTTTGACGGCAGGCACAGGACTCAAAAACTACCGCAATTACGACGTAAAATCACTTGTTACCGAATCCGATACGGATTATATAGCCGAAGTAGACGCGGAAGAAAAATAAACAAAATATCTCGGTTTCGTTTGACGGAAAAAAGTTATTTTGCTACAATGAATTTTGACGTTATTTTAACGTTAAAATAAAGAAAACTCTTTTTGAAAGACTTTTCTTACCGACATCTTATCATTTAAAGGAGGTAAAAAAATTGGCAACTATCAATCAGCTTATTAAGCAAGGCAGAGAACGCGACGCGTATAAAAGCAAAACGCCGTTACTCGGTCACAGTCCTCAAAGACGTGGAGTTTGTTTGTCTGTAACGACTACTTCTCCCAAAAAACCGAACTCGGCATTGCGTAAAATTTGCAGAATCAGACGTACCAATGGCGATGAAGGCACATGCTACA
>ERZ795053.1321-NODE-1321-length-31541-cov-5.315696_pt1 | contig 31541 bp, 18 predicted proteins | sample MGYA00375137_ERZ795053 | MGnify/ENA primary metagenome ERZ795053 (study PRJEB30182, sample SAMN05720284) | activated sludge metagenome | isolation source: Anaerobic digester | place: Hong Kong | collected 2014-12-17 ...
AGATGCGCCGGCATCTGCACGGCCGGCGCATCGTTGACGGGCGCAATGCCAATGCGGAACTCTTCAGGCTCCGAGGTGAATTGGCCGTCGGTCACGGTGTAGGTGAAGCTGTCTTCGCCGTTGAAGTTGGGTCGCGGCGCGTAGGTGAGATTTGCACCGGAACCGCTGAGTGTCCCTTCCGGCTGCCCGGTGACGGCATAGGTCAACGTATCACGGACAGTCCCAAAGTTGTCCAAATCCTGCCCTTGCAGCACAAGGCCGACCGGCGTATCCTCAGTGGTGCTGATAGTAAGACCAGCGGTGGCAATCGGCGGTCGGTGGTTGCGGCTGACGTTGATCGCGACGGTAGCCGGCGCGCTTTTGAGCGTCTGCCACTCGCCGGTCACGGTATCCTGTTGGCGGAAGCCGTCGGTGGCGGCAAAGGTGAAGCTGTCCGGGCCGACATAGTTGGACGCGGATTGATATTCGACCCACGCCGATTTTTCGTCGATACCGTGGATCACCGCGGCGTCAAAGACGTGGACAATCTCGCGATCGGTGTCGACAATGTAGAAGCTACGGCTGTTGACCGCGATGTTACTGACGCCGGCAAAGTCGCCAAGTACAAAACCGCCGCCGTCGCCGGTCGAGCGCGCCTCACCGGCAAAGAGGCCATCGGCGCTAAAGCGCTGCACCCGTCTGTTGCCGCCGTCGCCCACATAGAGCACGTCGTTGCGGTCAAAGGCGAGTGACGCAATCCCGTCAAACTGGCCGGGACGGTCGCCGGTCTCTAGGAGTGGATCGTCCAGAAAACAGGTGGCGTCGGTGCAGAGAAAGCCAATGCTGCGCTGATGGATGTAGTCGCAGTTGGGGCCACTGTCACATTTGCCCATCCAGCCCAGCAACTCGCCCAACGTGATTGCGCCATCAGTCGCGACGGTGGGTGGGGCGAATTTGTAGATGCGGCTCCACCCGCGTCCGTTGTTGGCGCTGATGTAGACCGCGCCCTGACTGTCGAGGGCGATGTCGTTGATCTGTTGCAGCTTCATGGCATCCACACCAATGCCGGGGAAATCGTTCCACTTGGTGCTTTGCATGATGTCATAGGCGTAGACCTGCACACCGACCAGATCGAGACACGCGGTGGGGCCATCCTCGGGCCGACCATCACAGGGCGCGGGCTTAAAGGCAGCCAATCCTGTGCTGTTGTGGGTGCCAATCAGGTAGAGAATGCCCCGTTCGTTGTCCAGCGCCGCGGCCCGCGCGTTCTTGTACTCTGGGGTGCGGGACGTTTGCGATGCCCCCACCTTGATGCTGTTGACATAATTGTGCAGCCCATAGAATTGCACCGTCTCCACCGGTTGGCTGGTATTCTCCGGTTGAATCCGGGAGATATCGACCGTGCTGGTGCCGGTGCTGCTGCCGTCACTCTGCACCGCGATAATGGTGCCCCGTGCGATATTGAACTTGACACTGCGCAGGGGGTGGCCGCCCGTAGCGCGTTCCTGCTGTCCGACAAAGTTGCCATGCTGATCCCAAACGGAGATGCGCGGGCGGGTGTAGGGGGCAACGGTGCTGCCGCCAGGGGTGCAGCGATGGTAAAACTCATCATAGATATAGGTGTAGCCCGCTTCATCAACCGCAAAGTAGTCCATGCCGCTAACAAAGTCTTTGGGCAGATCGGTGCGGTTGATATTCGCTTCACAAAGGGAAATGATATAGTCGCGCATGGCTTGTGGGGTTTGGGCCACCTGCCAGGCGAACTCTTCTCCCTCCTGCGCCGCAATCTGCGGGCTGTAGCGCGCGGCCAAGCGGTAGTCGTTGATAAAATAGGGGTAGAGCGGCGCAATAAAGAAGCCATGTTGCGGCTGATTTTCAATCGAGAACCAGAGCGGGTCGGGCGTTGGGTCGCCATCCTGACCGCGCACCGTGATCTTGAGCGGTTCATCGGCGATCGCTTGCACTGCGCTGCCACCGGTTTGCGCGAAGGCAGTAGGCAACTTGTTGGTACCGGGCTGTTTGATGTTGACAATCTGCGTCGTGTCTTTGGTCTGCGCCGAGACATTGCCGGAGAAATCGGTGGCGGTCCAGGCAATGCGGTAGATGCCCTGCGTGAACTGCGCGGGCGCGTTGTTGGTGATCGTCGGACGCAGATCGGCCACATCAAAGACCTGCGGCATGCCGAGCGGCGGGTTGACGGCACTCCCTGTCGCCTCCATAATCACCGGCGGCGGCGCCACCAGGATAGGCGGTTTGGTATCGACCACTGTCACCTGCTGCGTAACGCGTGTCTCGTTGCGGCCACCGTTGACATCGACCGCGCCGTTGTCCTGGGCAATCCAGGTAATCTCGGAGGGGACGGAACTGCCGTCTTCCTGCTTGCTCAGCGGCCAAAAGGCGGGGGTCGACCAGAGCAACGTCGGGTCGAGGTCGCAATCGTCGCTGACGGTGATGTTGTCCTTGAGCGTGTAGATATGCTGATTGGAACTGACGCCGCCTGGTTCGAGCGCTTCGACGGTGATCGGGTTGTTGCCGCTGATCGTCGGCGCGTTGCGGTCGATGATGATAATGCGCTGCGTGTCGATCGTGGTGACGCCGTGCGAGTAGCTGCTGAGGAAATACTCATCGAGCACATAGCCGACCGCCTTTCTGGTCGACATTTGGGCGGCCTTCTTTTTCCCAAACGCCTTTAACTTGGCTTTGGTCTTTTTGGCTTGATTCTTGGCGATATCGGTGTAGACATCCTGGGCGGCCTCTTTGGCCTGGCGAATCCAGCGTTTGAGCGTCTGCTTCCAAGTCTCTTTCACTGCCTCCTTTTTGGCCTTCTCCTCAGTTGGCCCCAAATTGGAAAGGTCGGGCACCCAGACCAAATCCGCGCCCGAGATCTGCGTGTCGCCGGTCCACGTCAGCGTGTGGACGCCAGGGCGGAACTGAACGGTGTTGGCATCGATCCGTTGACCGGGATGGGTCAGGGTCACTTTGACATCGGATTGGTAGTGATAGATCTCGGGCGCGCCCACATCGCCCCAATGGGACGGATAGATGGCCGTGGAGATGCCGGGCAGCACGATGCCATAGATATTGGAGTATTCGCCGGTCGTTTCGTTGGTATATTCACCGTAGGGGCTATCGAGCGCGTCCTGCAGCGCCTGCCTAAAGCCGGGGGGCAACTCAACCCCTGGATCGGCCAGCACCAACTCAAGGATCTGGCTGTCGAGCACGATCTGCTCCAGGGCATCGCGTGTAATGGGGATGCGCATACTGACGGCGCAGGTGCCCACCGGTGGCGTAATCACTTTGTCGGGCGGCGCGATCAGCTCCGGTTCACAGTACTTCAGCCCGACCTGGGCCACATGCGCAGCCAGATCGGCGACGGTGCCCCACGCTTTCAGTGGAGAAAAGCCCAGACCGATGGAGAGGGCGGTCATGGCGAGGTGGGTGGCTTTGAGCGGGTCGATACAGTCGCGGGGGCCATCTGGAGTCGCGGCCTCTGCCTGAGATGTGGTTGCCGGTGTGGCCGCAACCACAGGCGTGTGGCCCAGCAAGAGAACAAATGTGAGTACGAGTAACAACAACGGCGTCGTGCGCAGTCGTCGAATCATGCGGTTGTCTCCTTGTCGATTGAATCATACTTGCACAAGTCTTGGTTTCGATACAGGGGAAATACACCCTTACTCAACCAGCAACTTGGGTAAGTCCCATAGAACTCGGACTTGCACAAGTCTTGGTTTCGATATAGGGGAAAAAGCACCCTTACTCAACCGGCAACCTGCATAAGTCTGGTAGCACTTAGAAATTTGGCGGCGATGGTCGGTTGCGGAGCGGGGAAACGGTTGGTAGAGCAGCGTTCCCCATGGTTTCATGCAAAAAGGTGATGAGTGCGATGAGGTCGGCGAAGCGAATTTCACGATCCGTGCCCGGTTCCTGTAGCGTGATCACCCACGCTGCATCCCCGGCATTGTCAACCCGGCGCAGACGCAGCAAATAGGCAAAATATTCTTGAGGCAACATGGTTCGGTTCCAGGCTCGGTTCGTGACGGTACAACAGAATGAGTTTCAGTATAGCGGCGAACCGTGACTGGAACGTGACTGAAAGCTTTCAATGCGTGTAAAGAAAAGAGTGCCCCTGCATAGGGACGCTCTTTTCTTTACACGCATCTAGCTACCGTAGGGTTTCGGTTTCACCGGGAATCCGCCCTGCGCTGAAGACCCCTGGCGTACAGTGATAGTTCAAAACCCTACGGTAGCTAGTACACGCATCTTAATATGCATTGTCGAGGAAAACGTCTGCTTAGATCTGCAAGAATGTTGCTGCCCACGCAGCGTCTTTGGGGGCAAGGAGGAATTGGGAGCCTCACGTAGTGGATAGCCAGATCATAGCCGCTTCTGTTCATACTGTCGACGGCCTTCTGCGCGCTGTATGGTGGTGGGGACAGGATCTCAATCGCTGTGATCACTTCATGGGTCGCCGTATCACGGATCTCCAAATAGCGCTCGCGGATCTCCCCGCCTGCGGGAGCTTGCCGACCAAGGGCTCATCCGCCACAGTGGCTACAGGTGAACGACCGCGGCCAGGACAGCTTCGTGTGCGGCCCTTTGCGGTATCGTCACCATGTCATCTGGTTTCCCGACCAACTCTCCTCCCGGAGCAACCAATGACAGGTATGTGCGTTGTTCAATGGCCACCCGATATTTGGGGCGCAACAAGGGAGTTAGAAATTGACGAATTCGCGTAATCAAATCTGAGTGTACTTCTTCCCACAGCCCACGGCATTCTAGGTAGGGATCCATTACCGGAAATGGTGTCGGCATCTCCTCCTCCTCAGCAGCAGTTGTTTCTCGGGGTAGTATACCACACTCGCTGAGCGAATTTTAGCCAAACTCTCTAATTTCTCTGCGGTAATGATTCCGTTATAATAACCCTATGAAACCGCGATTTGAACTCACGTTGCTGGGTACGTTCCAACTGACTGTCGATGGCGAGCCGGTCTCCGGCCTTACATCGGAAAAAATTCAAGCGCTGGTAGCCTATGTCGCGGTTGAACAAGAGCGTGTCCACAGCCGTGAGTTCTTGGCCGAATTGCTCTGGCCGGATCGTCCCGCAGGTGTGGCGCGTCAGAATTTGCGTCAGGCGCTTTTGCGGTTACAACGGGCATTGCCGACAACGACGGCACCACTGTTACAGATCTCCCGCCAAACAATTCACTTGCACGAGACGCCGACAATTCAAGTCGACCTGATGGCGTTTCTGGAGTCCCTAGCGGAGGTTCATCGGCATCAACACAAAAACAATGTCGTGAGCAACTGTCCACACTGCTGCCAACTGTTGGCCACCGCGGTTAAGCACTATCAAGGTGACTTCCTCGATGGCCTCTTCTGTGATAGTCCTGCCTTTGATGAATGGGCGCTGCTCAAGCGAGAGTGGCTGCGGCGCGAGATGCTCCAAGCGCTCAATACGCTGGTGCAGCACCATGAAGCTGCGCAGCGGTGGACCGACGCCTACCACTTTGCTTGGCGCAGCGTAGAGATCGATCCGCTGCGCGAAGTGGCTCACCAACAGGTGATGCAGGCCCTAGCCCAGAGTGGGCAGCGCAAAGCGGCACTCGATCAATATGCCACCCTGTGCCGCCTGTTACACGACGAATTGGGGGCTAAACCGGCCACCACGACCACAGCGCTCTTTGAAACAATTCGCGATCACTCCTTTGCTGCTGGAGACGTGCCCAGCGTCGGCACGCAAACGGCCGGCGTCGGCACGCAAACGGCCGGCGTCAAGCCGACAATACCCTACAACCCGCCCGTTCAACACACCTCTTTTGTGGGGCGTCGACAAGAACTGCGGCAGATCACCGAACGGCTCAGTCATCCCGAATGTCACTTACTCACCTTGGTGGGGCCGGGGGGAGTTGGAAAGAGCCGCCTGGCACTGGAGGCGGCCAACCGCCAGCTGCAAACTCATGCCGATGCTTACCCGGACGGGATTCACTTCATCCCACTGGCGACAGTCGAAGATGATGAACAGTTGTTGAATGTACTTGCCGCAGTATGGGACTTTCCGTTTCCTGATGACCTCTTTGTGAAGGCAGAGCGGCAGGCGGCACTTGTGCAGCATGTTCAGACAAAACAGGCGCTGCTTTTGCTTGACAACTATGAACAGCTGACGGATTTCACCGATTTGATCGTCGCCCTGTTAACCGCCGCCCCCCATCTGCAACTGCTCGTGACCTCACGTGTTCCTCTTCACCTCCATGCGGAGTGGTTGCTCGACATTGGCGGTCTGAGCTATCCCACAGCGGCAGATCTAACGGCGGCCCCATGGGCAGCCAGCCCCATGCCGTGGACAAGTGAGCCGCGGTCGCCGGTTGCCTTCGAAGCCGTGCAGTTGTTCATCAGCGCGGCCCAACGCGTTCTGCCCGATTTTACGCTCACAGATCAGGTATCCCCGGCAGTTGCTCGTCTCTGCTTTTTAACGGAGGGACTGCCGCTGGCGTTGGAATTGGCCGCGGCCCAAGTGCGCAATGTGCCGTTGGTCACGTTGGTTGAAGCAGTGCAACAGAATTTAGATGCATTGGCAACTACCATGCGGGATGTTCCTCTCCGCCACCGCAGTCTGCGTGCGGTCTTTAACCATTCGTGGACGCTGCTCACACCGGCATTGCAGCAGGTGTTTCGCCGACTGGCTGTCTTTCGCGGTTCTTTTACCGCTGAGGCAGCCCAGCGCGTCACCGGCTGTACTCCCGCGCTGTTTGGCGCACTGGTCACCAATGCGTTCGTGCGGGAAGTGCCGGAACATTCCGTGCCACCGCACTATCTCCTCCCTGAGCGGGGAGCACGGTACCTACTTCATGAGGTTTTGCGTCGTTATGCCATTGAGCAGTTGCAGCAAGAGGAAGCCGATGAGCGGCAGACGCGGTGTGCCCACAGCCGTTACTATCTCGCCCAGGTGGCCGAGCTACAACCGCTGCTGGGTGGAGATGATACTCGGCAGGGCATTGCTCTGTTGCAAGAGGCGCTGGATAATGTCCGTGCGGGTTGGCAGTGGGCTGCCGCCACATGTGCCGTTGATTCACTGCAGCCATGCATTTCTCCCCTGTTGCGCTTTTTTGTGCTCACTGGGCAAACGGAGGAAGGGCGGTACTTTGCCGATAGTGCGTTGCGTGGTGTCACTGCATGGCTGGCCGCTACGCCAGATAAGCGATCACCTACACAATTGCGTGCTCAACGGCTTCAGGCGGATCTCCACGCCATGCGTGCCCGACTTTTCTACAGGCAGGCGCGCTATGCTGCTGGAATCGATGACGCCGCCATGTCATTCCGGATGGCCGCTGATTCGGGAGCACAACAGACGGCCGCGTTGGCAGCGCTCTATTGGGGAATTTGTTTGCTCAATCTGGGCAACTATGCTGAGACAGAAGCCAAGTTGACGGTTGCGTTGACGCACGCCCAAGCGGGTGCCTTTCGTAAAATCGAGAGTGACGCGTTGCGCGCCCTGGGTATTCTGGCCGATCAGCAGCAGGAATGGGCAACTGCCCGTCGTTACTATGAAGCTTCGTTGGCAATTTCCAGAGAGAACGATGATCTTCGCGGCACAAGTGCTTCACTGGGCAACGTTGGCAATATCTGTCGCCAGCAGGGTGATTTTGCTGCGGCGCGTCAATTCCTCGCCCAATCATTGGCGCTTCACCGGCAGATCGGTGATCGGTCGAGCGAGGGGCGCACATTGACCCTGCTGGGTGAATTGAGCACCGATTTGGAAGAATATCCCCAAGCTGAACGCTATCTGGGTGAGGCGCTTGAAATCTTGCGTGGTTTGGGGGAAGAGCACTATGCTGCCGATGCCCTGGTTGCTTTGGGCAAAGTCTATCGCGAGCAAGGACGGCACGAATGGGCTGTCGCCTGTTGGCAAGAGGCGGAAGAGATCTATGTGGCGACCAATGAAGCTCCATTTTTGGCAGAAGTGCGCGCCTACTTACGCACACTAACAAATGACCTGTAGATCACAACGCGCCTTGCCCAAACAAGAACGATAACGTGGCTATCATCTCTCTGCAAAACTGGGACAGTCTCCTCCCCTACTGCCTCTCTACCCCACCAGTGCACTGTTGCCACTTCCTGCACTGCAATCCAGTCTCCATCTTCATAACCTTACAACTGACATGAAATGTTATATATGTTTACGCAAAATGTAGCAATCTCTGATTGTTCTGCCATGAAAAAACTTATAGAATTAAATTCAGTCAATTTAAAAAGGTAAATCGTGAACTGATCTCTGCGATAGAGTCCAGTGGTGTCTGGTTTGTGACGCTTACTGCTGACCACATTCGGGGAGAACTCAATTGTATTTCACTCCTGGCTTGAGTTTAGTGCTCAGATTGTCAGTTCCTTGTAAGTTCTCTTTTCATACATTTGTTGTATGATATACAAAAATAATACGTATATTTAGAAATTTTGTAGGTTATACAATGACATTGCACCAATCAATGCACCACGTGACAGATCGCTCGACACAGCCCAATGCTGTTCTACCTGCTGCTACGCCCCCTTTGGAGGATAGCGCGCTCGGCTGGGAATTTTGGCACTACTTGCAGATCATCCGAAAGTGGTTTTGGCTTTTCTTGCTGGGCGGGCTCCTCGCCGGTACCGTTGCGTATATCATCAGCTCATATGTGATGATTCCTCGCTATCTTGCAACAACCACTTTAATGGTAAAAACGAGCGGCATGACCGCTGCCAATGCCGCCGACAGTCGTTTTAACGACTACGATTCGTTCCTCGCCAATGAGTACATGGCTGCCACCTATCAACAACTGGCTATGACAGGGCCGGTGATTGAGGAAGTGGCGCAGCGCTTTGGCTGGCAGCGCAGCCAACTGACCGAAAATGTAGACATTTCCCTAATTCCCAAAACGCCTCTGCTCGAAATTTCCTATGAAGGGGAAGATCCCAAAGAGGCGACGCAAATTGCCAATGACATGGCCGTGGTTGTGATCGAGTCGGCTGCCACCGCCGAATGGATTCCAGGGCGCGAACTTGTCGTGATGGAAGAGGCGAGGGAACCCACGACACCAGTCTCTCCACGGACCATTTTAAATACCCTTGTCGCTGCCATCGTGGGGATGGCAGTGGTGGTGGCGCTGGTCTTTGTGCGTGAGTATTTGCGCTTTGTTAACCAGCCATGAGCGTGAAACTGTGGTTCGACAAGCGATCGACTCATGGCTCCTCCCTGAAATTCCGTTTTGCCGTCAACGTGGGGGCCAATGTGATCTACATGGCAGTTTCGGCTCTGCTCATGCTCTGGTACGTGCCCTATCTCGTGTCACACCTGGGTATTGCGGCCTATGGCATGGTACCGTTGGCGAATTCGTTGGTGGTCTACGCAACCATTGTTACTGACGGTCTCAATGTGGCAATCAATCGCTTCCTAACGATTGATTTGCAACGTCGGGAGATTGACGCCGCCAATCGGACCTTTAACACGGCGTTCTTTGCTTCGGTCGGTTTTCTCTTGATCCTGACGCCGCTGATTCTTGTTGTGGTTTGGTTTTATCCCCACCTCTTCCATGTGCCGGATGGGAGGGAAGTGGATGCGCGGGTGATCTTCTGCGCTGTTGTGGCGACCTTTTACGCCTCGGTCGTGGGCAGCAATTTCGATGTTTCGTCCCTGGCCCTTCAGCGTTTTGATTTACGCAACCTGGCCCGTGGCATCACGTTGTTCAGCCGTGTGGGTGGCGTTGTGCTGCTCTTTGTGCTCTTTGCCCCGCGGTTGTGGCATGTGGGAGCCGGTTTTGCGGTCAGCGCGCTGGTCGGTATTGTTGCTTCTTGGCTTGTGTGGCGCAGATTAACCCCAGAACTTGCCATTCGTCGTCATGCCTTTGATCGTTCACGTTTGCGCAGCTTGTTGGGCATGAGTGGTTGGTCCGTGCTGAATCGATTGGGGACCTTTCTCTTTCTCAGTGTCGATCTCATTATTATCAATCTGTATCTTGGCGCAACGAACACAGGACAGTATGGGGCTCTCATTTTTTTCCCCGAATTGCTACGCAACCTGATCGATACGGTCTCTTCTGTACTAAACCCAACCCTTGTTGGTCTCTATGCCATCAACGATTGGGAGGGGTTGCGGCAGTTGGCGATGCGCTCGGTGCGGTTGCTGGGTGTGGGCCTGGCGTTGCCGGTCGGTTTGCTCTGTGGTTTAGCTGCGCCGTTCCTGACCCTTTGGCTCGGCGATGACTTTCGGTCGCTTGCTCCCTTGTTGATTCTGATGGTGGCCCACATGAGCATCACGCTTGCAACGTTGCCGCTCTCCTATGTCTTGACAAGCTATAACCGGGTGAAGATTCAAGGATTGATGACGCTTGCGCTGGGGGTGGCCAACGTGGGTCTCTCTATCTGGTTTGTCGCAGGGCTGAAGATGGGGTTGATTGGCGTAGCACTGGCGACGACCATCACCTTTACGGCGCGAAATTTTCTGTTTTTGTCGAGCTATAGCGCCCACGTGATGGAACAGCACTGGTGGACCTTTTATCCGATGCTCACAATCGGCTTTGTGAACATGGTCCTCGTTGCGCTGATAAGCGCGCTCTTTGCTTATGTTGGCCGTGTCTATCTTTTCGGTGTCGAGAGCTGGCTCATGCTGGCGCTGGTCGCGCTTCTGGTGAGCTTGCTGGATGGGATCCTTGCGCCGCGGCTCTTTCTCGGGACGGCAGAACGGCACTTCCTATGGACCTATCTTGTCCCGTTCGTTCCGCCGGCGTGGCAGCCAACCGTGAGAAAACTGTACCTGTAATCGCTGCTGACCAGCGATGTTGATCGTGAACACGTTGATCGTGAACACGTTGATCGTGAACATAAGGTGACCGCTTGTATGTTGCAACCATCGAACACCCAACAGCAGCACCCACAGACAATCTGTTTTTACAGCGATAGTGCTGCTCCCCTGGCTATTCTTGGCGGCGCAACGACAGCGCGCGGTGGCGCGGAAAAACAGATTGCGCACTTAATGGCGGCGTTGGCGGAACGGGGTCATCAGATTTACCTCCTCCATCGCGTGCCATACACTGACGGTCGGGCCGACCAAAGTGGGGAACACGATAGAGACGGGGATGACAGTTCCCGAGAAGGGGCACTTGCCGTCGAAGGCATCACCGCGATCCCGGTTGCCATCGACTGGCGCAGGCCATGGTCTCTCGTCACCCTCTGGCAGAAACTAGCCCACTTGGCGCCCGATCTCATCTATGCGCGCCTGCCCGATGATTTTCTTTGGCTGCTTGCTTTTTATGCCAAGACACACAAGCCAACACGTTTTGCCTTTGCGTTGGCGCATGATCGCTTCTGCAATCCGTGGCAGAGTTACACCTACCACCGCTGGTTTCACAATCCGCTCTATGCGCTGGGATTGGCAATGGCCGACGTGGTGGTGGTGCAACATGTCCAGCAACGCACAGTTGTGGCGCAACATTGTCGTGGCGAAGTGGTGCTGATCCCCAATCTAATTGAGAAGATTGCCCAGCGGGCAAGAAGATGGGAGGAGACGACCTATGACGCCATCTGGGTCTCACAGATTCGCCCGGCCAAACAGGTAGAACGGTTTCTCGATGTGGTCGCGGCACTGCCCCACCGCCGCTTTGCGCTCGTTGGTGGATTTACCGATGCCATCGATGAGGTAACGGCGGCAGGCTATCGTCAACGGATCGCACAACTGCCGAACTTGCACTACCTGGGACTTTGCACGCCGGCTGAAACGCTCGGCCATATTGTGCACAGCAAAGTGCTGCTCAATACCTCCTCGGGCGAAGGCTTTCCCAATACCATGCTGGAGGCATGGAGTGTGGGTGTACCCGTTGTCTCCCTCCTGATCGACCCAGGGAATGTGATTGTGCGCCATCAATTGGGCTTTGTCAGCGGACAAATGGACAAATTCCGTGCCGATGTCGAAGCGTTGCTGCAGTCACCGGTCAGGAATCAACAAATGGGCGCCAATGGACTGCGCTACGTCCGGGAACATCATGGCGTCGATTTCGTCTGTCGCGCGCTGTTGGCGCTGGCACCTGTGCACGCCAATGGCGAGGCAACCTATGCAACCGGTTGAGCCATTGCTGCCGCCGCTTTCGCGGCGTTCGGCGCTCGGTTGGTGGTCAGTTGGCATCGCTGCCGTGATCCTGCTTGGGGTGACACCGCTGTGGGGGGGATCACCGTGGCTTGGCGGTGCACTGGGCATGGTGATGTTGACGGCACCCCTTTGGATCAGCAAGCCGCACCTGGTGCTTTTGGCTACAATTATCGTTATGCTCCTGCCGGACGGTATGATTGATCCGGATTTGAGCTCAACCCTCAGCCTGCTACTGCTCTTGGCGAGCCTGGCACTTTGGTTGTTGCAGGCCGCGTTTCGGCGGCGCGTACTTGTATGGACGGCACCGGTGTTGATGATGGTGCTCTTTTACCTGTGGGCGTTGGTTTCGCTGCTTTGGGCCACCGATCTGATCGTCGCGCGGCATGAATTGGTGCAATACTTCTTGGTGATCCTGGTCGCATTTCTCCTGGTCAATCAGATTGATTCCTTGGCCCGCCTGGATCGCTTCATGGCGATGCTGGCATGGAGTGGTTGGATTTTAATTGGGGCCGCACTGTGGACGCTGGCAAAGGGCGGTTTTGTGGCCGGCGAACGCTTTCAGGTCTTGATGCTCAATGAGAACACGCTGAGTACCCTCTTGCTGTTGGCGCTCCCTGGAATTCTGTGGCCTGCCGTCCACAAACCGAGCCACCGCTGGGGTTGGTTGCTGCTGAGTCTCCTCTATTTGGGCTGTGCCATTGGCTTTACAGCGTTGAGCGGTTCGCGGGGTGGGTTAATCGCCTTTATCGCGCTCTTTGTCATCTTTGGCTTTACGCGTACAACCAAACGCTGGGCGCGCTGGGGCTTTTCCGTGTTGTTACTTTTGTTGGCCTTTGCACCGATACTCTTTACGACGGTCGGCGAACGCTTTACTGCACCAACCGTCGGTGATGACTTTGGCGGCCGTGATCTGCTGTGGCAAGCGGGGTTGTTGCTCATTGCGGAACAGCCTCTCACCGGTGCCGGCATCGGCAATGGCCCGTATTTGATGCCCCACTATATTAACATCTTGGCAGATGAGGACCATTTGTGGGAACGTCAACAGTATCCGGCGCACAATCCCTTTATTGAAGTGGGCACCGATCTGGGACTGCCGGGCATGGTGCTCTATGGCACGATCCTGGTAACGGCGGCATGGCGTCTGCTGTTGGCATGGACCGCGGCAAAACGTGAACAACAACAAGCAATTTGTGCATATTGTGAGCTAGTTACATGTATTTCGGTTGCCGTTCTATTAACCTGGGGTAAGAGCGGTGGCATGGATAGCCATCTCACCATCTTTTTGCTGGTCAGTATGTGGATTATTCCAGGCCGGCTCAGTCAATATTCAATCAAACGGTTGATCAATGAACGTGTTATTGTCTAATCCTCCTGCCGCTGTCATGGCAAAGCCGGAGACAGCAACGCCAATCCCGATTGCGCTGATCCATGGCCAGTTGAGCCATGGCGGTAGTGAACGGCAACTCTATTATTTTCTGCAGTGCTGTGATCGCCGCGTCTGGTCACCCCATCTCTTTGTGGCCGGAGAAATGGGGGTGTGGGAGGAGCCGATCCGTGCGTTGCAGATTCCGCTAACGTTGCTAACCGGTACACCGTTGCATAAGCTGTGGCGCTTCCGACGAGCCTCTCAACACCTGGGCGCCGGGCTGGTTCTCTCTTGGGGGGCCTATACCAATGCGTATGGCGTGGCTATGGGGGGCACGGGAATCCCCGTGATCGGTTCGTTTCGCAATGCCACCTTTGCCGACCTGCCGGCGCGAGGGCGACGATTCTGGCGCTGGCTGAGCCTGGCGGGCATCAATGCCGCCATCTGCAATTCAGTCGAAACACTTGACGCCCTTGCACCGCAGCTGTCGGGACACCAACAACTCTACTATGTTCCCAATGGGGTGGAGCGGTTTGCCGACCGGGGGAACCAGCGCTTGCGTTGGCGACGAGCGTTGGGCTTGACCCATAGCGACCTCCTTGTCGTTGGCGTTGGACGCTTGACCGCCCAGAAAAATTTTACGCGCTTTGTCGATGCCGTGATCCTGGCCAATCGACAGTCGCCGGTCCACGCCGTGATTGCTGGGCCCGATATGGGGGAGGGGGCCGCTCTGCAACGCCGGATCGATGCGGGGGAACTACCCGCTGATCGCATCCGTTTGCTGGGCCCTGTGCCCGATGCGCGTTCACTCATTGCAGCGGCGGATGTCTTTATGCTCACCTCCGATTATGAAGGGATGCCCAATGTGGTATTGGAGGCAATGGCCGCTGGTGTACCGGTAATTTCGACCCAAGTCAATGGAATCGACACGTTGTTGCGCAAAGATGTCGAGGGAATTGTGACCCCGCACCGGGTGGATGCTCTCGCCACGGCCCTGCTGACATTGGCCCGTCAACCGCTATTGCGACGACGGATGGGAGTAGCGGCCCGCGCCAAAGCCGCCAATTTCGCCCCCGAGGTCGTCTATCCGCCACTGTGGGCACTCTGCAGAACGATGATCGTCCCTCTCTTGCACCCGTCGCCGGGCCATTGAGAAATGTCGGCGTGTTGAAACTGTCCAGCGTGTTGAGACCTATCCAGCGTGTTGAGAAAAGTAATGTGATTTATGACTGTAGCTTTCTTTGTTGACCAGATCTTTTGGCGGGATGAGCAGGGCATCTCCAGTGATGAAGCCTATACGCTCTTTCCCATGAGCCTTCAGCAGCACTTTGATGAGGTTGTGCTGCTGGGCCGCTTGGCGCCAGAAGTGGGGCGTCGCCCCTATGCGTTGCCGGACAGTGGCGTGCGCCTCTGCCCATTGCCCTACTACAGTAGCGTCTTTGCCAGTTGGCGCGAAGGCGGCGCGCTGCGTCGGGCCATCGACGATCTGGTGGAACGGGAGGCGCCCCAGTGGGATCTACTCTTTGTCTGTGGTCCCAATCCTGTTGGCCAGATGATTGCGGAGGCAGTCATCCGTCAGGGCAAACCGGTTGTCTTGCTTGTGCGCCAGAATCTGATCCAGCAGATCTATCATGGCAACCGCGGGCTGCGCCGTTGGATCGGTGTGGCGGTGGCCGGCTGGCTTGAGTGGCGCTTTCGCCGGCTGGCGCGGGGACGTGTGGTCTTTGCGGTCGGCGAAGAGATGACCGCCGCCTATCGCAGGGTTGCCGCGACCGCGCACAACCATTTTGCCTCGCTGATTACCGAGGAGCAGATGGCTGCGCTTGTCGGCACGACCGGCCCGGCGGCTGTTGTCTCAACCGAGCCGGAACCCCCACGTCTTCTCTTTGTTGGCCGCCTTTCGCCGGAAAAAGGTATTTCCCATCTTTTGGGCGCCCTGGTCCGCCTGCGTGACCAAGGGCACGTGATACAACTCGACATTGTGGGCAGTGGCCGTAGCGCCGAGGAGCTGCAGGCCGAAGTCAAGGCGCTGGGCCTGACGGAACAGGTGACCTTTCATGGCTACGTGGCGCATGGGGAGCCGCTGCTGGCCTACTATCGACGTGCCACTGCGTTCGTTGCCCCTTCGTTGCAGGGGGAAGGCTTTCCGCAGGTGATCAACGAGGCTTTGGCCGCCGGTATACCGGTCATTGCCAGTGCGGTTGGGGGAATCCCTGCCTACCTCCACCATGGTGCAACAGGGCTGCTTGTCCCACCGGGCGATCGGATTGCACTCAGCGAGGCAATCGCCGCCTTACTGGAGGATGCTGTGCTCCGCCAACGTCTTGCGCGCCAGGGGCAGGCATTGATGCGCAACAACACCTTAGAGGCCAATCGCGATCGAATTGTCGCCGTAGTCAAGCGTGAGGTATTCCATGAACTCGAATCCGCCCCGTCGGTCGGCACTCTCTGATTTTTCAGTGTCTGGACCCCCGACCGCGCCCACCGTAACCGTGGCTATCCCTGTATATAACGAGGGTGCCACCATTGGCGCCGTGTTGGCTGCCATGGTGGCGCAAGACTATCCCCAGTTGACTGCCATTTATGTGATCGATGGCTACTCAACCGACCAAACGCAACAGGTTGTGTGCCAAGCTCAGCAGACGGACGCCAGGATTCAGCTCATCTTCAATCCACGGCGGCGTCAGGCAGCAGCGCTCAATCTGGCTTTTGCCCAAGCCACGACCGATATCGTGATGCGACTTGATGCCCACGCCACCTATGCACCCGATGTAGTGCGGCAGAGCGTGGCGGCGCTGCTGAGAACTGGTGCCGGTGGTGTCGGCGCCATTGCGCGGCCGCAGCCGGCGACAACCTTGGTGGGGCAGAGTATTGTGGCGGCCCATGCCAGCAAGCTAGGGGTGGGCGCGGCACAATTCCGCCAAGCAACCGCAACGGGCTGGGTCGATACCGTCTGGAATGGTTGTTATTGGCGCCATGTTGTTGACGCGGTGGGCCCTTTCCGCGAAGATCTGCCGCGCACGGAGGACAATGACTTTCATGCGCGACTTACTGCACTTGGCTATGGTCTCTACTTAGAACCGGCTATCCTGGCCCACTATCAGCCGCGGCAGACGGTGGGCGCGCTTTGGCGCCAATATTGGCAGAATGGGTTGGGAATTGCGCAGACGCTTCTAACCCACCATCAAGCCGTGCGCTTGCGCCATCTGTTGCCCGCCCTTTTGGTCGCGTCACTGTTGGGGCTGGGCGTTTTATCCCTGCTTTGGCGGCCGGCTGTTTTCCTGTTAGTTGCGTTTCTACTGCTCTATGCGCTAGCTGTCGGTCTCTTCACGTTGGCGGCTTGGCACAAACAACCAGGGCGGCACCTGCTCTTGTTGCCTGTTATCTTTGGCACACTCCATTTGAGTTACGGAATCGGAACACTTTCTGGCCTTGGCTATCATCTGCTTCGTGTGTCCTTGCGGAAGTCATTATTGATGAGAGAGGAGATATCCCCTGTCCACCCTAAACCATCGCTACGCCAACGCTTCTGACAGTCGATCATTGGAACGCTTTGGCCATTGCCGGCTGTTCGCTTCCCATTCAACGAAACACCTTGGCTCATCTGTGAAACGTGTGAGTTGGGGTCAAGTTGGCAGTGACAAAAGGCACTTACTCATCCTTTCGGCTGCTGAGCGAAACCATTGAACGCAGGAAATCAAGGAGAACTGCATGCGCACTACGTTTCTACCCTTTGCCCTACCCGATACGGACCAACGGGAAATTGATGAGGTTGTGTCAACCATCCGTTCCGGTTGGCTGACAACGGGCCCGCGTACCCGCGAATTTGAGCAGGCATTTGCCGCCTATGTCGGTGCCAAACATGCCATTGCCGTGAATTCCTGTACGGCGGCCATGCACCTGGCCTTGGATGCGATTGGCCTAACTGCCGATGATGAAGTGATCACGACTCCCTATACCTTTGCGGCAACCGCCGAAGTTGTTCGTTACTTTCAGGCGCGCCCGGTGCTCGTGGATATTTGTCCCGACGACTTCAACATTGATGTGCGCCTGTTGGAAGCGGCAATTACCCCCAGGACACGGGCCATCATTCCGGTCCATATTGCCGGCTTGCCCGCCGATCTCGATGCCATCTATGCATTGGCGGCGCGCCATGGCCTGCACGTGATTGAAGATGCCGCCCATGCTTTCCCCTCTCGTTACAAAGGGCGTGCCATTGGGATGACGCCGGCGCACGGCCCGGCCGCGGCGGTCTGCTTTTCCTTTTACGCGACCAAGACCCTAACAACCGGTGAAGGGGGGATGCTCTGCACCAATGATGATCAGATTGCGGAACGCAGCCGGATGATGGCGCTCCACGGCATCAGCAAAGACGCGTGGAAACGCTACACGGCGGAAGGCTCCTGGTACTATGAAATAGTGGCACCCGGCTACAAGTACAACATGACCGATATTGCCGCCAGCATGGGGCTTGCCCAACTACAAAAAGCCGAGCAGATGTGGCAACGGCGGACCGCCATTGCGCAGCGTTACAATCGTGCCTTCCAGGGAAATACCGCGTTGCAGATCCCCCACGACGATGCCGGCGCACAACATGCCTGGCATCTCTATATGTTGCGGCTCAACGAAGAACAACTGCGTCTCAATCGCGGGCAATTGATCGAGCGGCTCAAGGCGGCCCAGATCGGTGTCAGTGTGCATTTTATTCCGCTCCACCTTCATCCCTACTACCGGGAACGTTATGACTACGCACCCACCGACTTTCCCGTTGCTTATCACGAATTCCAGCGCGAAGTTTCCCTGCCCATCTACTCAAAAATGAGTGACGACGATGTTGATTATGTAATTGCAACCATTCTGGAGGTCATTGAAGAATGTCGCGTTTAGCCCCTACCCCTACCCCTTTATCCCCCCAGTCGTTGGATGGGGGAGAATTTGCAGAACGCACCGAAGGAAACTATCGGCGCCGTGAACGGTGGATCCGCGCCCTCGATCTCGTGCTCTGTGTATTGGCGTTGCCCACCCTCTTGCCGTTGATCTTGCTCTTTGGCTTAGCCATCAAGCTGACGTCGCCTGGTCCGGTCTTTTATCACGCCCGCCGCGTTGGGCAGCATGGCAAGATTTTTTTTCTCTTGAAATTTCGGAGCATGTATCTTAATGCCGACCGCATGGGGCCTGGGATTACCGTGCAGAATGACCCCCGTGTGACTTCGATTGGTCGTCTGCTGCGCCGGGCCAAATTGGATGAACTGCCCCAAATTTTTAATGTGTTGTGGGGCGACATGAGTATTGTGGGCCCGCGTCCGGAAGATCCACGCTATGTCGAACATTATAAACCAGTGGAACGCCAACTCCTGTCCGTGCGCCCCGGCATTACCAGTGTTGCCTCGCTATATTACAGTGCAGAAGAAACGCTTTTGCATGGCGAAGATTGGGAAAGGGCGTACTTGGAACAGATTCTGCCCCACAAATTGGCGCTGGATGCGGCATACGTGCAGGAGTATTCCGTGCGCAGCTATCTCGCAATTATCTTTGCCTCCGTGGTCAAGTTAACGGGCCTTCCCAAGCTCGTTGAAGTGCTCACCCACCACATCCGTAATCGCCACATCTTTGCAGCCGATTTAGCTTTGTGGGCGATCACACCAATTGTCGCCTGGTGTTTGCTCAACAACCAGTTGTACTTACCGTCAGCCGTGGATAGCCGCCTCGTGCTTTACATGGTTGTTGCTACCCTGGTGAAGGTGAGTGTCTACTATGGTTTTGGGCTCTACCGACGGTATTGGCAATACACGGGTATTCACGACTTGGCTTTGTTAGCCGGTGCAAATGGCACAATCACGGGGTGTCTCGCCTTTGGTTACCTGGTAATTGCACAGTTTGGCCTCTTGCCGACACTGTCGATCATTCCGACTTTGCCCATTGTCGATGGCCTCCTTTCCGGCGTTGTCAGTGGGAGCACGCGGCTGGGCATGCGTATGCTCAATGAATGGATGCGTGCTCACCATGAGTTTGGCAACCGCCAACGGGTCATCATCGCTGGTGCCGGGTCGGCTGGGATCGCTGCCTTGCGCGAGATCCGCATGACACCGGCCTTGGGAATGAATGTCATCGCCTTTCTTGATGACGATGATGCAAAGATTGGTACGCGGCTTCATGGGATTCCCGTTGTGGGGCCTCTTGCCAAACTTGAGGATTGTCTACAAAAGTATCATGCCGAGCAGTTAGTGATTACGTTGCCGCCGAGATCCCACCGTTCTTCGGAAGAGATCGCGGACATCTGTACGCGCTGTGGTACCAAAGTGGTGGAAGTGCCGGCCATCCATGAACTGTTGGCCGGGCACAAGATTGTCAGCGACGAGCCGCGCATTGATATTGATCGGCTGCTCCGGCGCAAACCTGTCCAGACCGACGATGCCGCCATCGGCAGCTTCCTCACCGGTAAAATTGTGCTTATCACCGGCGCGGGTGGCTCAATCGGCAGCGAGCTTTGTCGCCAAATTGCGCACCACAATCCGGAACGATTGCTCTTGCTGGGGCACGGCGAAAATAGCATCTTTGAAATTGGATTGGAGTTACGTGCGATCTTTCCTGCGTTACAAATCGAGCAAATTATCGCCGATGTGCGCGATACGTTGCGCATCGATCAACTGGTAGCACAATATCGTCCTCACGTGATCTATCATGCCGCCGCCCATAAACATGTGCCCCTCATGCAGCGGCGCATCGAAGAAGCAATCCAAAATAACGTCCTTGGCACGCGCAATGTGTTGCGGGCCGCTGAACGGTATGATGTCCCTCATTTCGTCTTGATCTCTACCGATAAAGCGATTAAGCCAACAAGTATTATGGGGGCTACCAAGCGGTTGGCTGAGTTGCTGGTACAGGTGGCTGCGCTGCGCACCGGGCGTGCTTACCAAGCCGTGCGCTTCGGCAATGTGCTGGGCAGTCGCGGCAGCGTCATCCCGATTTTTCGGCGGCAAATCGCCGCTGGTGGACCGGTTACGGTCACGCATCCCGAGATGACGCGTTACTTTATGACAATACCGGAGGCCGTCCAACTCGTGCTGCAAGCAACGGTGCTGGGCCAAGGTGGTGAAGTGTTTGTGTTGGACATGGGAGAACCTGTGCGTATCCTGGATCTGGCCATTGGTCTCATTGAAATGGCCGGGATCGATCGGCAGACCATGGATATTGTTTTCAGTGGTGTTCGTCCTGGGGAAAAGCTGCATGAGGAACTTTTCCTCGAAGCGGAGCATGCCACCCGCACGGTGCATGAAAAGATCTTTGTGGCCACACCGGCACTGCCATTGGATGAGTGCACCACGGAAGCAGCCATTGGTGAGATCATTTCACAGGCGCAGGCGCTGCACTCTTCCACTGTCCTGGCTCAGATCAATGCCTTGTTGAAGATACAAATTACCATCGCTGAAGAACCATCCGTGCAACCGCCGGAGCCTGCCGTTGCAAGTGCTGCTGCGCCTGTATCAAATGGCCAATGGCAACTTTCGCCATCGGCCTCCGGCTAATCTGTTGAACGTACTGCATAAAGTGAAGTGATTATGTGTGGAATTTTTGGATGGTTTGGGACGATGCCAACCGCATATCAGGAGCAGGTTGCCTTGCAGTCGCGGCTGTTGTCTCATCGCGGCCCGGACGATCAGGGCTTTGCAACGGCCACCAATGCGGAGGGCCACTCCTGGGGGTTCGGCTTTCGGCGCCTCAGTATTCTTGATCTGTCACCCACGGGTCATCAACCCATGCAGACCGACGACGGCCGCTTCCAACTGGTCTTCAATGGTGAGATCTATAACTATGTAGAATTGCGTCAACAGATCTGTCATAAGGTTGCGACTTTCCGCGGTACTTCGGATACGGAGGTGCTGTTGTATCTGTTGGCAACGCAAGGTGCCACTGCCTTGCCGTTGCTCAATGGGATGTTTGCTCTGGCCTTTGTCGATACCGTCACCGGGGACTTTCTGCTCGCCCGCGATCGGCTCGGTAAGAAGCCCCTCTATTACGCCAAAACGGCGGAGCAGTTGCGCTTTGCCTCCGAACTGAAAGCGTTACTGGCCTGGCCCGATGGACAACGACGTCTCAACCTTACTGCTGTTGCTCATTATCTAATCCAGGGGTACTTGCCCAATCAACACGCGATCTTTGATGGCTATCAAAAGGTGCCGCCGGGCTACTACCTCCAGGGTAATCTGGCCGCTCCACAAGAGATCTGTCTGCAACCCTACTGGAAGCTGCCACTGTTGGTTGCGCAGGAGAATTTGCGCAAAGGGGTGCAGTCCACCACTGCGTTATCTGACTGCCGGTTGGAAGAGTTGACTGCACTCGCCACCGATGCTGTGCGGATTCGCATGCGCAGCGATGTGCCGGTTGGCATCTTTCTCTCGGGTGGCGTGGATAGTGGCCTGGTGGCAACGCTGGCCGCGCAAGTGGCCGACACGCCACCACTGGCGCTGACCGTTGGTTTTGCCGAAGCGGCCTACGATGAAAAAGATGCCGCACATTTGGTGGCAGCGAAGGCTCACTTGCCCCACCAGGTGATCCAGTTGCAGCCACAACAACTGGATGAGCTTGACCGTCTGGCCTGGTTCTATGATGAGCCTTTTGCCGATGCGTCGGCCTTGCCAACGATGGCGCTCTGTGCCGCGGCCGCCGAACATGCCACCGTCTTTCTCTCCGGTGATGGCGGTGATGAAAGTTTTGCCGGCTATCGCCGCTACATTGCCGCCCAACAATATCGCTGGCTACAAGCCATTCCGGCGCCGATCCAGCAAAGCATTGGCCTGTTGGGCCGGTTACTGCCGTATCTTTCCCCGCTACGCTATCAGATCGACAAAAGTATGGCGCCGGATGCCGGTTTCGCCGCCGCCTTTGACAGTGTGCCCACTGATCCCATCCTCTCCTATGTGGTAACACCCTCTCTGCGTGCGCACCTGGCGCAAGCGAGCCGAGAGTTTCAAGCCCGTTGGGCGGCAAGCCGGGGATACCCATTGGTCACACGCCAACAGAAATTGGACTACGATCTATATCTGCCGGATGACATTTTGGTGAAGATGGATCGAGCGGCCATGGCTCACTCAATCGAGGTCCGCTCTCCCTGGCTTGATTATCGCTTGGTGGAGTGGGCGGCGCAATTGCCGCGGTCCACGCTGCTTGACACAACGCAAGGCAAGTTGCCGTTGCGCGCGTTGGGGCGCACGCTCTTGCCCCCATCTGTCCAAAGCGGCGAAAAACGGGGCTTTGGCGTCCCACTGGTCGACTGGTTTCGTACACCCGATGGGGTGGCGCTGTTGCGGGAGCGTTTGCTTTCGCCGGAGGCGCAGCGGCGCAATCTGTGGCAAATTCCGCATGTTGCGCGATTGATCGAGCATCATCAATCTGCCCGTGGTCGCTCCGTCACAGAGATGCTTTGGCGACTTCTCATGTTTGATGCCTGGGCCCGGTGGTATCTGGATCGGTAATCCTTACTCTGTGGATGTGGACTGTTACAAGAGCAAGGTTCATCTGTGGAACAGGTGAAAAGCGAACATTTTGCCATCGGAGATTTTGGTGTTTTCACCGAGATCCCGCTGGGCACGTCTGTTGTGCGAAGATTCACGTCTGTCGTGATAAGTAGGTAATATCTTTAACCTGTGTCTACTCTCAAGCGCTGTAGCTCCTATGTATGGATTCGGTTTTCTATTTTGTGTGTCATTGGTTGGGGAGTGGTCGGGGTGGCATGTTCCAAGCCAAGCATCAAACCGTCTACCGTCTATGTGCCGACTGTGCGGCTGACGCCAACAGCTGTCGGCGACGCAACTGCCGAGAGCGCAGAGCAACCTGCCCTGCGCTCTGATCCGGCGCAGCGGATTGCACCAGTGGCGGGCGCGCCCGATCAGGCGACGCCGATGCTGGTGTGGGCCGTGGACGCCATGACGCGTGTCGGACGTTATGAGATTGCGCAGCGACAACAGCACATCCAGCTCTATGCCGTGCGCAATGAGTATGAACCCTTTCAAATTGTTGTCCAAGCGCAGGAGCGTGACCTGACGGATGTCTCCATCATGGTCTCTGCGCTGCATAGTCCAGGAGAGAGCATTGATGCCGCGGCCATCAAAATTTATCGCGAACACTATGTTGCGGTCACCCACGCATCGCCACTCTCACCGCTACCGCCAACATGGATTCCGGATGCTCTGATTCCCATTGGCCATCCTACAACGGGTGAAGATCTGGCCAATGTTCAGTATGACGCCCAACCCTTCACCATTGCTGGGGGAGAGAATCAGCCCTATTGGTTCGATCTCTATGTTGCACCCGAGACAAAACCGGGAGAATACAGTGGTACTGTTACTGTCTCAGCGGCCAATGCGGCGCCTGTTCATCTGCAACTGTCTCTCACCGTGGGGCCGGGAATATTGCCGACAACACCCAGTCAGTACTCCTCATTTGGTCTCTCCCCGCAGTCATTGCAGGAGCAGTACCAACTTTATCCCAGCGATGACCCGGCGCGCTATTATGCGCTTTGGCAGGCGTACGGGGATCTGCTACTGGCGCACCGTTTGATGCCAACGCCATTGCCGGCTGTCGACTACGATATCGATCCACGCACGGGTGCCGTGACCTTTTCTGATTATGAGATGCCCGGCCTGGGGATTCGGCCGCAGGCGAACTTGGTGCGCTACCTTGAGCAAAAAGGAGTCAACGCAATCCAGTTGTCGACAGCAGATATTAACGTGCATCGGATCACAGCGGAGGACCGGGCAAAGGTTGTCAACCAGTTGGGGACATTGGCAACGCTCTTGCACCAACAGAGTTCGCTGCCGTTTCTGCTCTATGTCTATCCGGTCGATGAACCGCAAACCCCAAAGGCATACGAGACTGTTCGCCTCTGGGCGGCGCTGATTGCAGAGGTGAATGCAACGTACGGAACAGCCATTCAGCTGTTGCTCACGGCACAGCCTCGACTGGATGCTGGGGTATGGTCGGAGTTGCTGACCCTTGTCGACATTTGGGTGCCCTGTTGTAGCGAAGTGTGGCGCGATATGGAAAAGCCCCGCGGGCCGCGCTCGCTCGCCGAACATATGGCCCAAGGGGATATGGTCTGGTGGTATACGGCGTTGGTGCAACCTCCCCCCGCCTGGATGGCTGCACAAGAGTGGCCATTTAACCTTTATGCCGGCTATACCCCCATTTGGCTGCTCGACTATCCGCCGATGAACTATCGCATTGCGTCGTGGGTAAATCAGCACTATGGCTTTACGGGTCTGCTCTATTGGGCCACAACAAACTGGTCTACCACACCGGATGTCTGGCACGACGCCGGTACCTACCACGTGGACGATAGAACAATGAACGGTGAAGGCTTGCTGATCTATCCCGGCGAAGTTGCGACCGTTGGCTTCGACGGTCCCATTGCATCGATGCGCTTGAAATGGTTGCGTGAAAGCATGGAAGATTATGAATATATTGCCCTTTTGGAGAAGAGTGGACAAGGTGCCTACGCGTGGAAGGTGCTTGGCACGGTGGTACGGGCGGTCGATGACTGGACCCTGGATCCACGGACGTTGTACCGGGCGCGTCGCCAACTGGGGGAGCGCCTCCCCGCCCCTTAAACTGCGTCATGTTTCGTTGCAGCGTTACTCCCAATCTGGACCAATAGACAGGTAGAACAACGATGAATCTTCAATCCCAACAGCGTGCGTTGAGCGCACCGCTGCAAGTAGAGCAGAGTAAACCCTTTGCCACAACCCTGACCTACTATGCCGAGGACGACCGCTTTGCCGCTAAGGCAAAGTTTATCGCGGTGCCACCGGTATTGGAGCGAGGTGGGTTACACCTCTTGGCTGAATTGCAACTGTTGTTCCGAATTTTAGTGACGGCGTTGCATCATCACTGTCTGTTGCTCTGTTCCCACCGTGGGGCGACGACACCGGAATTGATCGCGGCGGCCCTCTTGGGTCTTTGGCCAGGGCGTTGGCGGCCACAGATTGTCTTCTATGGTGAAATGTATGAGCCGGACCAAAGCTGGCGCACACAATGTGCACAGTGGCTGTTCCGGCTGGCGGACCGAGCGATCGCGCGCTATGTAGTCTATTCACGAGCCGAGACAGAGAGCTTTGCGCAGGCGTGGGGCGTTGCACCGGCAAAGATGCGTTATGCGCTCCATCCATTTTACGGCAGACGCAAGTTGCATGAAATTCCCTTTCTGCCGCCCGCCGCGGCCGGACATATCTTTGCCGGCGGCAACTCTTTTCGCGATTACGGTCCCTTGGTTGAGGCCGCCCGGGCAATGCCGGAACAGCAATTTGTGATCTGTACAACGGAACTGGACACCCAAAGTGGATTGCCGCCGAATGTACGCGCCGGCACCGTTGCACGGGATGAATTTGTGAGATTGATGGAGGAAGCTGCCGTTGTTGTGGTTCCTTTGCAGCGTAATACCCAGCGTATCGCCGGTGCCCTCACCTACCTCGAAGCAATGTGGCTCAATAAACCCACTGTTGTCAGCGATGGCCTGGGCGTTCGCGAATATGTGGTCCATGGCGAGACGGGCTGGCTTGTCGACAGTACACCCCAAAGCTACGTGACAGCGCTACGTTGGATCCTCGCCCCTGCCAATGAAGAGGCTGTTGCAACTATCTGTGCAAAGGCTCATGGGGCAGTTGACGGCCAATTCAACATGGAGCGCCATGTCACGGCGCTGTTATCGGTGATGGCTGAAGTTTGTGGGCGGTAGCCGAACCTTGTGTAAAGCGCCAATCCGCTCTCTGAGCCAATCGCGCTTTACACAATTCGTGCGATACTGCCGGTTTGTGAAGGCCGGTTTGTGAAGAGTTAAGGTGATCCAAGGAGATCCAATGTCACTGAAAAATTTGATGAGAGAAGAATTGATTGGGTTAATACCGGCCGCGGGAAAAGGAACGCGTTTGGGGCTGCCCTACCCGAAAGAATTGTACCCTGTCGTGCGCAACTGTCGTTACCAGCCGATCGCCCAATATAGCGTTGACAATCTTGTCCAAGCCGGGGTTGGCCATGTTGTCTTTGTGATCAATGATTCCAAGCATCAGTTGCTGAGCTACTTTGGCAACGGTCAGCGCTTTGGCTGCCATCTGAGCTATGTGGTGCAGGAGAAACGTGAACGGCAACCGGCTGAGCCAAGTGGCGAATCCACCTCACCGGGCCTTGCTCATGCCCTGGATGCCGCCTATCATCTCTGTCGCAACAAAACCGTATTTTTTGGCATGGCCGATACCATTGTTCGGCCGCGCAATGTGTTTCAACAACTCTATGCCAGTGCGGCGCGGAGCGATGATGTCCTGTTGGCCCTCTTCACGACAAAGCGTCCGGAGAAATTTGGCATGGTCAGCTACGATCATGGTGGGCAGGTTCGGACGATCATCGATAAACCTCAGGAGACGAACCTGACTGAAATGTGGGGCTGTATGATCTGGCGCCCGTCCTTTACGGAACACCTGCACTGTGCCATTCAACAGCAGATCTATGACTTCGCTAAAATCCTGAACAGCGCAATCCGCGAGGGCTTACATTTTCACGGTGTCCACTTTGCCGACGGCCATTTCCAAGATTTGGGCACCTACGACGAGATCATGGAATTGCAGAGCGAATTGGTCTCATAGGTGCATGCGGTGTTGTGCGGCAAGCTGCGCAACTGTGCGGTCAACCTCAGCTTGTTGCTCCTCGGCACTCCAGCCCAGTACCGCGCCGAGGAGCCTGCTCAACTCTTCCAACAGCGGTTTTGTTACCATACCCAACATGGCCAACGAGGAACGGCGGAGAATAAAATCGTCTAAATGGACAACCTTTTCCGTACGGGCTAGATAACGAATTTCTCCTTGGAGGTAACTGGGCAGGTGCTGCAACGGTTCTGCGGCACCGTCTGCGCGATTGGCGGCTATATCTGCACCGATGGTCGCGGCCAACGTGCCATAGCGTTGGAAGAGTTGATCAAGTTGGGCATTGGTCAGGCCGGTAGTTTCCGATGCTCGCTCAATCCAAGCGGCGCGCGCGGCAGGTGTCGTTGGATAGGCTTTGCCACCCCCAATGGGCTGATCGGCCGTTGTCATCTGGCGCGACTTGGCCAGACGCTGCAAGACTCGGTCGGCAGTCTGCTCGGCAAAGGCGCGGAAGGTGGTCCATTTCCCGCCCACCAGGTTCAACACCGGAAAGTTTACCGTCGCAGACGGCTCCATGACTTCAATGCTGTGATCACGGCTGATCTGCCCCGTGCTTTTCGCATTGGCCGCGGGCAGCGGCCGTACTCCCGAAAAGGTAAAGACAATGTGCGACCGATTGACTGTAATCGAGGGGAAGACCCGTGCAGTCATGCTCAAAAAGTAGTCAATCTCTTCCTCGGTGCAGCGGGCTTCGTCGGGATTGTCGATGCGAATATCGGATGTGCCGATGAGTACACGATCCTCCAACGGACAAATAAGAACAATGCGACCGTCGCTATTTTCAAAGAAAAACTCATGGTCACCGATGGCTGCCCGCAATTCCGGATGATTGAGGACAAGATGGGAGCCTTTGGTGCCACCGATCAAATCGCTCTGCTGTCCCATCGCCTGATTGGCAAAATCGATCCAGGGACCGGCTGCGTTGATAACAAGCTGTGGTTGTATATCAAATGTTTCGCCGCTGAGCTCATCCTGTAAACGCACGTGATCCCCGGCAGCACCAACCACGCTTACATAGTTCACGGCATGTGCCGTGGGAGAGGCGGCTTCGGCATCGGCAATGAGCTCGATACACAAACGTTCCGGCGAGCGGATCAGACCGTCGTAGTATTCGGCAATGCTAACAATCTCAGAATTGAGTTGGGGGTAGCGCTTGAGCGCGGCGTCACGCAGGAGAAATTCGTGCCGGGGAACCGTCCGTTCGCTGCCTGTGTAGGCATCATACATCAGTAGGCCCATCTTGATAATCGCCGCACCGCGTTCCGAGGGCTTATCGAGCAGCCCAAGAAATTTGAGCGGTGCATTAAAGGCGCCGGAGAGCCACTTGAAAATGGGAATGACAGTCGGCAGTGGGCGCACATAGTGCGGCGCATTCTTGATCAGTCGGTTGCGTTCTTCGACAGCCTCGCGTACCAGCCGAAATTCTCCATTTTCCAAATAACGAATGCCACCGTGTGCCATGTGAGAAGAGGCTGCGCTGGCGCCGGAACAAAAATCTGCCCGGTCTACAAGCAACACGTCCACCCCTTGCAATGCTAAATCACGAAATGTGCCAATCCCGTTTACACCTCCTCCAATAATGAGAACCGAAACGGTCGTGGTTTGTTGAATGTGGTGTAAGCGATCTTGACGATTCATAGATGATGACCTCTGTTCGCGATTGGCTCTTGGTTTGTGAAGTCAATGGTATAACATAAGTGGTATAACATAGTGGTATAGCACCCAATGTAGCCCGGTGCACAACTGCTATGTATGGTAAACAGTACCAAAGGACTGCATTCTAGTCAAGCAAATTGCAGAGCGACCAGGAAATCTCAATATGACAAAGTGAAAATTCCTACTGAGCGATCAGACAGACGGGAAATTCCTGAGAGCGAGAACGAGATTGACAATATAAAGGTGAGATGATTAAGGAAAATTTAAGGTATTTTGAAGCATATGTTTATAAAACTCATCAAAAGTTTATTGAATTAAAGCAATTTCATTGGTAAAATGCTAAGCTAGTTACATGCTGTTTATGCAGCCAAAATCATTAGCATATAAGCCAGTGCTTTGATACCTTTGGAGAACCATTGCGTCTCTATTCGGAAATTCTCTGTGCCCGCTGGTCTGCAACCGAATTTTCGGATAGCTTCCCAATGAACCAGGGCGGTATTGCACGAATTGCGTAAATCGCGCAGTGGTCCAGAAGGGTTGGCGATTTACACAGCTTTGGGCATACCGCCACACCAGTCAGGAACCCATATGAACAATACCTTATCCCAGATTCTCATCGTTGATGATAATCCAGACGATCTCAATCTGCTTGCCATGCAGTTGCGCCGCGCAAATTACATTGTGCTGGAAGCAGAGACGGGCGAAAATTGCCTCACCTTGTTGAATCAGATCAAACCCGATTTGATTTTGCTGGATGTCATTATGCCGGGCATCAGCGGGTTTGAAACCTGCCGCCGAATCAAGTCCATTCCGAATCTGGTTGATATCCCCGTGATTTTTCTGACGTCGCTTGGGGATGTTGAAGATAAGGTGAAGGGCTTTAAGGTAGGGGGTGTCGATTTTTTGGTGAAACCGTCACAAAAAGAGGAACTGATCGCACGGATTGAGAATCACCTCAACCTGAAACGCAGCAAATTGGAGATTGCCGAACTCAACCAACAGCTCGAAGAGCACATGCAAAAACGGCTCGTGGAATTACACAGTGAGTCACTCTGGCGGCGGCAATATGAACAGGAAGTGGCTAAATTGTTGGAGACCGTTCGGCACCAGGGGCAACAGTTGGGTACATTGATGCAATACTGTATCGATGGCCAAGGCGCCGAACGCTTTGATATGGCCAAGGCGCTGATGGGCTTGCCCAGAGCCTACTTAAATTTGTTGCGCGAGCACATCAGTCTGGCTCATGTCCACGCCGAAGCTAGCCAAGATAAGACGGCAAGTCTGCTGGTGACCGAACATCTGTCTGCAAGCGTTGAGTTGCTCAATTCCTTGGAAGAGCATTTGGAGCGTTCGGCAGCAAAACAGCTGGAAGAAATCGATGTACCTCCCAAAACACCCAACGCACTGGCAAAACTTTCAGCACGTGAGCAGGAGATCCTGCGTTTGATTGCCGATGGTAGCTCCAACAGCGAAATTGCCCAGTTGCTCTCCCTGGCCGAGCCAACTGTGCGCGTCTACCGCAGTCGCATTATGGGCAAATTACAACTTGATGATGCCACCTCATTGATCAAATTCGCCATTAAGCATAACTTGACAACTGTTCACTAAGAGTCTGGCCGAAACTTCTCTGTTCCCACTGGGCCACAACCGAATTTTCGAAGGAAAATCGGTAAGACAAAAAACGACCGCCCACATTAATGTTTGAGAAATGTTTGAGACTGTACGACAGCGTGTGTACATGGCTGTGACCTACACTGAGCAGCTTCGCAATTTACACACAAGCTGGGACAGTCTCTAATTTTTCAACGTGGGTGGTCGTTTTTCGTTTCACTCTCTAGTGCAATATAGACAGAGTTCTTTGGCAATCCTTCCAGGAAGGGGTTACGCGAATTCCGAATAACAGTGAATCACTGACCCCTTCCTGGAAGGTCCCTGCAAAACTTCTTTGTTCATTCTGCACTCGGCTCATGTACCAGCGACATGAGCCCTCTAACCAACCTGTACAGACCGCGGTTTAGGCAGGGCTATCCGCTGAACTTTGCTGGGTGTCATCGTTCTGATTTTGTTGCGAACCGTCCGGTACCGCGCCATTGGGTCCCTGTGGCCCATCCATCCCCGGGCCGCGCATACCACCCTTGCCGCCCTCCCGGAAACCACCATGCCCACCGTGTCCACCGGGACCCATTGGGCCACCGCTGAGCAACAGATCGGCCTGCGCCTCTGTCAGCGCACCGGCATCGGCAGCCTCTTGGATCAGATCTGCAATTGTTGCTGTGGGGCGTTCATCCGCATATTGGGTATGAAGATACTCATGGAATGCCTGCTGCGCCTTCATGCGATCAACCTGTTCTTGGGTGATGGTTCCATTGGCCAGGGCATCGGCAATGGCGGCGTCGCGGGCCGTGTTGCGGGCGGCATCAAGCTCTTCAACGGTAATGCCAAGCGCATCGGCCAGCAATGCATCGCGATCGACGTCCCCAGCCATATCAGGCCCACCCTTCATGCGTAGCCCTGGAATGCGCAGCCGCTCGCCGGCCTTGAGCTGATCGGCCTGTTCTGGGGTCAATGTGCCATCGGCAACAGCCTGATCGATGATAGCATCGCGTACGCTTTCATGCGCGCTCTGTAACTCTTCGACGGTGATCCCCAGGGCATCGGCGAGATACTGTTGTTGGTCACCCAGAAGGGCACCTTCGCCTCGCATTCCTGGTCCACCCATCCCGCGACCACCATTGGGGCCATG
>ERZ795053.1322-NODE-1322-length-31537-cov-5.727304_pt1 | contig 31537 bp, 27 predicted proteins | sample MGYA00375137_ERZ795053 | MGnify/ENA primary metagenome ERZ795053 (study PRJEB30182, sample SAMN05720284) | activated sludge metagenome | isolation source: Anaerobic digester | place: Hong Kong | collected 2014-12-17 ...
TCTGCGGAAATCGCCGTATAGGCGGCGTCCGCATCGGCCTTGTAGGCATCAAACTCGGCTTGCAGCGCGGCCAGGGTTTGGGCGGCTTCGTCCTTGGCTGTCTGTGCGGCGGCGTCCGCGTCGGCAAGGGCGGCTGCGGAGCTTTCCTTGAAGGCCGTAAACTCGTCCGTCAGCGCGGTCATTGCGGTCTGGGAATCGGTCATGTAGGCATCAAACTCGGCCTGTAACGCGGCCAGAGACTCTGCGGCCGCGTCCTTTTCGGCCTGCACGGCAGCTTCCCTGGTGGCCTGCGCCCCGGCGAGGACGTTCGCGGCATTGGTTTTGTAGGTTTCAAACTCTGTCGACAGCGCCGCATAGGCGGCGTCCGCGTCGGCTTTGTAGGCGTCAAACTCGGTCTGCAGCGCGGCCAGAGCCTGTGCGGCTTCGGCCTGTGCGGCCTGCACGTCGGTCGCGTTTGCGGTTTGCGCCTGGGCCAGGGCGGTCTCAGCATCGGTTTTGTAGGTGTCAAAGTCGGCCGACAGGGCCGTATAGGCGGCGTCCGCGTCGGCCTTGTAGGTATCAAACGCGGCCTGCAAATCGGCCAGGGTTAATGCGGCTTCATCTTTGGCGGCCTGCACGGCGGTTTCCCGCGTGGCCTGTGCCCCGGCCAGGACGTTCGCGGCATTGGTTTTGTAGGTTTCAAAGTCCGTGGACAGCGCCGTATACGCCGTATCCGCTTCGGCCTTGTAAGCGTCAAACGCGGCCTGCAAATCGGTCAGGGCCTGTGCGGCCTCGTCTTTGGCGGCCTGCACGCCCGCCTCTCCGGCAGTTTTGGCATCCGTCAGATCGGCGGCGGCTTTGGTTTGGTACGCGGCGAACTCTTCCTGAAGGGACTGGTATGCCGTGTCCGCGTCGGTTTTGTAGGTGTCAAATTCGGTTTGCAGCGCGGCGAGGGATTCATCATACCCCTGCTGGGCCGCAGCCGCAGCGGTTTGGGCGTCGGCGAGCTGGGCGCTTGCATCGTCCGCCTGCTGGACGGCGACGGCTAGCTCCGCGCTCAGGTCGCTGTGCTGCTTGCGCAGGGTATTGGTCTGCGACAGCAGCAAGCCGTTGAACACCAGCGAAGCGGCGAGGATCACGCACAAAACGATGATCAGAATTCGCGTACCGGAAGGCAGAGGAGACTGTGTTTTATTCATGGTCTTGTTCCTTTTCTGTTTCTAACGGAATGCGGACGGATAGCGTTGGTCAATTTTTGTCAGTATACCATATCCTACGGCACTTGTGAACCGTTTTTGTCATATATGGCGGCGTTTGCGCCACATGGCACAATATTGACTTGCATAACGCCTTTCATTATAATAGATAAGTCCTCGGGCAGCCATGAAAGCGCCGGGGTACCGGAGGAACAGAAAGGGCGAACGGATGAAAAAAGTAGCGATCATCATGGGCTCCGACAGCGATTTACCCGTACTGAAACCCTGCTTTGAGCAGCTGCAAACCTTTGGCATTCCCTTTGAGGCGCACGTGTTTTCCGCCCACCGCACACCCGATGAGGCCGCCCGGTTTGCCCTTGAAGCCAAGGATCACGGCTTCGGCGTGCTGATTGCCGCCGCAGGCAAAGCCGCGCACCTGGCCGGCGCGCTGGCCGCGCGCACTGTGCTGCCGGTGATCGGCATCCCGGTGAAAAGCGCAACCCTGGACGGCATGGACGCGCTTTTATCCACCGTGCAGATGCCCGCCGGGCTTCCCGTTGCGACCGTCGCCATTGACGGCGCCGCCAACGCCGCGATTCTCGCCGCGCAGATCATTGCCCTGGACGACGACGAGCTTTACGCCCGCCTGTGCCGCGCCCGTGATGAAATGAAGCGCAAGGTCCTGGAAAAGGACGCCGCACTGACCATCGACTGATAGACTTTTCCACGTAGTTTTCCACAAAAACCCTAGGATAAGGAGGCGATATCCACACAGAACCCAGCAAAATCGGCAAAAACGTATCCGCGACAGTTTTCCACATAGTTTCAACAAACGGCGTCCGATGCGATGCGCAGGCGGGCCGAAAGATGGGGAGATGGTTTCCGATGGTAACGCAAGGATTGCTCTACGAAGGCAAGGCCAAAAAGATATTTGCGACCGATGACCCGCAGGTGCTGCTGGTTCGCTACAAGGACGATGCCACCGCCTTTAACGGGCAAAAAAAAGGAACAATTATCGGTAAGGGCGCGATCAACAACCGCGTGACCAACCATTTGATGAGGATGCTTGAGAAGAAGGGCATCCCTACGCATTTTTTAGAGGAATTATCCGATACCGAAACCCTGGTCAAACGGGTGACCATCGTACCGCTGGAGGTGATCGTGCGCAACGTTGCGGCGGGCTCGCTGGCCAAACGCCTGGGGCTTTCCGAGGGCGTGGTGCTCCAAAAAACGGTGCTGGAGTTCTGCTATAAGGACGACGCGCTGGGCGACCCGATGGTCAACCAGTATCACATCGCCGCCATGGGCTGGGCCACCGAGGAAGAAATGGAGCTGCTGTCCTCCTATGCGCTCAAGGTCAACGACGCGCTGCGGGAATACCTCAAGGATCTGAATATCGATTTGATCGACTTTAAACTGGAGTTCGGGCGCTTGTCGGACGGCACCATCGTGCTGGCGGATGAGATCAGCCCGGACACTTGCCGTTTCTGGGATACTGTCACCCATGAAAAGCTTGACAAGGACCGCTTCCGCCGCGACCTGGGCAAGGTGGAGGACGCGTATCAGGAAATTATGAAGCGCCTGATGGGTGCCTAGCCTGAAACCCCGGCTGCCGCCCGCTTCTCAGGCCTTTGGATCAGGCTTGAAAACGATTGTGTTTGTACCCGTTGTTCACAACTGCGAAAGAGGATTCGATGAGTAAACTTCACGAGGAATGCGGTGTATTCGGCATCTATTTACAGGATGGCAGGCAAGGCGTGGTGCAGCCCGTGTACCACGCGCTGTACGCGCTGCAGCACCGCGGGCAGGAAAGCGCCGGCATTGCGGTAAACACGCGCGGCGTTTTGACCTGCTATAAGGATATCGGGCTGGTGGGCGAGGTGTTCACCCGCGACGTTATGCAAAAGCTGCCCGAGGGCGGCATCGCCATCGGCCACTGCCGCTACGGCACCACCGGCGTGCAGAACCAGACCAACGCCCAGCCGCTGCTGGTCAACCACCTCAAGGGCGGCATGGCGCTGGCGCACAACGGCAACATCGTCAACGCCCACGCCCTGCGCGAGGAGCAGGAGATGGGCGGCGCGATTTTCCACACGACGAGCGATTCGGAAGTGATCGCCTATACCATCACACGGGAGCGCCTGAAGACCGACAGCATAGAAGAGGCCGTGCTTTCGGCCATGAAGCAGCTCAAGGGCGCGTACTCGCTGACGATTGTCAGCCCCGCCAAGCTGCTGGCCGCGCGCGACCCCAATGGCTTCCGCCCGCTGTGCATGGGCAAAACGGAGCAGGGCGATGTGGTGTTCGCCTCCGAAACCTGCGCGCTGGATGCGGTGGGCGCGAAGTTTGTGCGCGATGTAAAGCCCGGCGAGGTGATCGTCGTCGACGCAAACGGCGTGCGCTCGCTGGAAATGAAGCACAAGGCGGCCTGCCCGTCGCTGTGCGTGTTTGAGTTCATTTATTTCGCCAGACCCGACAGCGTCATCGAGGGCGCGTCGGTGCACCAGGCGCGGCTGCGCGCGGGCGCGTTTCTGGCGCTGGAGCACCCGGTGCAGGCGGATGTCGTGGTCGGCGTTCCGGATTCGGGCATCGACGCCGCCATCGGCTACGCCCGGCAGGCAGGCATCCCCTACGGGGTCGGCTTCATCAAAAACAAATACGTCGGCCGCACGTTTATCCAGCCAGGGCAGATGGAGCGCACCAACGCCGTGAAGATCAAGCTCAACGTCATCCGCTCCACCGTGGAAGGCAAGCGCGTGGTGCTGATTGACGACTCGATCGTGCGCGGCACCACGGCGGCGCGTATCGTCAGCATTCTCAGGGAAGCGGGGGCTACCGAGGTGCACATGCGGCTTGCGGCGCCGCCCTTCACCCACCCGTGCTATTTCGGCACGGATATCGACTCCACCGAAAACCTGATTGCCGCCGAGCACAGCGTGGCCGAGGTGTGCAAGCTCATCGGCGCGGATTCCCTGGGCTTCATGCCTGTGGACTGCCTGGACAAGCTCGCCGCCGGGGCGGCCTGCGGCTTTTGCAAGGGCTGCTTCACCGGCGATTACCCCATTGATCCCAACGGCGCGGTGACCAAGGACAAGTTTGAAACCTTTCTCAAGGACAAGGCGTGAGTCACGCCGGTATATGCAGGGAGCCAAAGAAAGCGCCAACATGGAGGGGAACGCATGAAGAGCCAATCCGAAAGCTATAAGGCCGCGGGTGTGGATATCACTGCGGGATACAAGGCCGTGGAGCTGATGAAAGCACATATAGCCAGAACACTCACCGGCGAAGCCGGAATGGGAGCCGGCACTGCCGGCATTGGGGGTTTCGGCGGCCTGTTTGAGCTGGATATCACTGATATGCCCCATCCTGTGCTGGTCTCGGGGACCGACGGGGTGGGCACCAAGCTCAAGCTCGCGTTTCTGCTGGACAAGCACGACACCATCGGCATCGACTGTGTGGCCATGTGCGCCAACGATATCCTCTGCTGCGGCGCCAAACCCCTGTTTTTCCTGGATTATATCGCCTGCGGCAAAAATGTGCCTGAGCGCATCGCCGATATTGTGGCGGGCGTGGCGGAGGGCTGCGTGCAGGCGGGCTGCGCCCTGGTGGGCGGCGAAACGGCAGAAATGCCGGGCTTCTACCACGAGGACGAGTACGACATCGCGGGCTTCTGCGTGGGCGCGGTGGACAAAGCCAAGATTCTGAACAAGGACAATATGCAGCCTGGCGACGCGGTGATTGCCCTGCCGTCCAGCGGCGTGCACTCCAACGGCTTTTCGCTGGTGCGCAAGGCGCTGGGCGCAAAGCTGCCGGTTTATGCCCGGGAGCTTCTAACCCCGACCAAGATCTACGTCAAGCCTGTGCTGGAGCTGTTCAAAGCGGTCACCGTACACAGCCTGGCACACATCACGGGCGGCGGCTTTTACGAAAACATCCCCCGTGCGCTCAAACCCGGCATGATGGCAACGCTCGACAAGCGGGCCGTGCGCACGCCGGAGATCTTCGGCGTCATCGCCAGTGAGGGCGGTATTCCGGAGCGCGACATGTTCAACACCTTCAACATGGGGGTCGGCATGGTGGCTGTGGTCCCCAAAGCCGAGGCTGACAAGGCCGTGCAGGTGCTTATCGATCACGGCGAGGCCGCCTACGTGCTGGGGGAAATCGCCCCCGGGGAGGGCGTGGCGCTGTGATCAACATTGCGGTGCTGGTCTCCGGCGGCGGCACGAACCTGCAGGCGCTCATCGACGCGCAGCAAAAGGGCAGACTGAAAAGCGGTACGCTCAAGCTGGTGGTATCCAGCAAGCCCGGCGCGTTCGCGCTGACCCGCGCCCAGGCGGCGGGCATCGAAACCGCCGTACTGGAAAAAATGGAATCGGCCGAGCGCTACGGCGCGGCATTACAGGAGCTGCTCGCGGTGCACGGCATTGAGCTGATCGTGCTCGCGGGCTTTATGCTGATCCTGCACGAGACCTTCGTGCGGGCGTATGATGGCCGCATCGTCAACGTGCACCCAAGCCTCATCCCCTCGTTCTGCGGGGCGGGGTACTACGGCCTGAAGGTGCACGAGGCGGCGCTTGCCCACGGCGTAAAGGTGACCGGCGCGACCGTACATCTGGTCAACGAGATCCCCGACGGCGGCAAAATCCTCGCCCAGAAGGCTGTGAAGGTCAAGAAGGGCGATACGCCCCAGACCCTGCAAAAGCGCGTGATGGAGAAGGCCGAATGGGTGCTGCTGCCAAGGGAAGTGGAAAAGCTGGCCAGGCGGCTGGCAAAGGAGAAAGCATGAAGAGCATTGTGGAATTCCTGTCCGGAAATCCCTATCCGGGCCGCGGCATTTTGCTGGGCAAAACGGCGGACGGCCGCGCGCTGATGGCGTATTTCATCATGGGGCGCAGCGAAAACAGCCGCAACCGTGTGTTTACGCAGAAGGACGGGGGCATCATCACCGAGGCGTTCGACCCGTCAAAGCTCACCGATCCCAGCCTGATTATCTATGCGCCGGTGCGGGTGTTCGACTGGGAAACCACCATCGTCACCAACGGCGACCAGACCGATACGGTGTTTGACGCGCTTGTGCAGAAAAAAACCTTCGAGGACGCCCTGCGCACCCGCACCTTCGAGCCCGACCCGCCCAACTTCACCCCCCGCATTTCCGGACTTTTGAAGGTGAACGACGGGGGAATGCGCTACCAGTTGTCCATCCTCAAGGCAGGGAAGAACGAATCACCGCTGCGGTTTTTTTACGACTACGCAAAGCCACAGCGGGGCGAGGGGCACTTCATTTCCACCTATGTGACCGACGGCAAACCCCTGCCCAGCTTTACGGGCGAGCCTGTGGCGGTGGCGCTTGGCGACGAGCCCATCGACAGCTTCACTGAAACGCTGTGGAACGCGCTGGATGCCGATAACCGCGTCAGCCTGTTTGTGCGCACCATCGACTGGATTACGGATGCCGTGCAAACCCGCATTGTCAACAAGCACGGAAATTGAGCGTACACTATCGCGGAAGCCTTCAGGACGTTCCGGGTACTTGCACCACGGGCGCTAACCAAAACGCAACATAAAGGAGAAAACGGATGAAAGAGCTGGAACTCAAATACGGCTGCAACCCCAACCAGAAGCCCGCGCGTATTTTTATGGCGGAGGGCGAGCTGCCCATCCAGGTCCTCAGCGGGCGGCCGGGGTACATCAACTTTCTGGATGCGTTTAACGGCTGGCAGCTGGTGCGCGAGCTGAAGAAGGCCACGGGGCTTGCCTCGGCCGCGAGCTTCAAGCACGTCAGCCCTGCGGGCGCGGCGGTTGGCCTGCCGCTGAGCGCTGTGCTGCGGAAAATTTACTTTGTGCCCGATGATCTGGAGCTGAGCCCCCTCGCCTGCGCCTATGCCCGCGCGCGCGGCGCGGACCGCATGAGCTCGTTCGGCGACTGGATTTCCCTGTCCGACGTATGCGACGTGACCACCGCCCGGCTGATCAAGCCGGAGGTATCCGACGGGGTTATCGCCCCCGGCTACGAGCCTGAAGCGCTGGACATCCTCAGGCAAAAGCGCAAGGGCGCGTACAATATCGTGCAGATCGACCCGGACTATGAACCCAAGCCCCTGGAGCATAAGGATATTTTCGGCATCACCTTTGAGCAGAGCCGTAACGAACTTGTGATCGACGACAATTTCTTCGCCAATGTGGTGACCCGGGCGAAAACCCTGCCCGAAAACGCCAGGCGCGATCTGGCGATTGCGATGATCGCGCTCAAGTACACCCAGTCCAACTCCGTATGCTATGTCAAGGACGGCCAGTGCATCGGCATCGGGGCAGGGCAGCAGAGCCGCATCCACTGCACAAGGCTCGCGGGTGACAAGGCGGATGTGTGGTGGCTGCGCCAGCACGAAAAGGTGCTTTCGCTCCCCTTCCGCACCGATATCCCCAACCCCAACCGCGACAACGCCATCGACCGCTATGTGAGCCATGAAAGCCTGGAGATCGTCCTCAAGGACGGCACCTGGCAGACCCTTTTCACCCAAAAGCCCGCCGAGCTCACCGCCGCTGAAAAGGCCGCTTGGCTCAAGCAGAATACAGGCGTCAGCCTCGGCTCCGACGCGTTTTTTCCCTTCTCCGATAACATCGACCGCGCGGCGCAGTCCGGCGTGCAGTACATCGCCCAGCCGGGCGGCTCCAAGCGCGACCAGGACGTGATCGACGCCTGCGACGGCTACGGCATCGCAATGGCGTTCACGGGACTTCGTCTGTTTCACCATTAAGGTCGGCATCGCGTTACAGGCCAGCGGCCACAGCTCTGTGTGAGAAAGGACGGCAGATGATGCAATTCATACGCAAACACGCGCTGGCGCTTGGCATGCTCGTTCTGTCCGCCTTGAAAATCATCATGGTGGGCAACCTGCCGCTGATCGCGTATCCCCACGCGACGTTTGACGACGCGCTGATGGTGACCAACGCCGGAACCATCCTGTCGCAGGATTGGCTCGGCCCGTATTGGGAGCTGACGCTGGCCAAGGGTCCGTTCTTCCCGATTTTTCTGGCGGTGTCAAAGCTTGTATCGCTGCCCTACCTGGTGTCTGTAACGCTGTTCTACCTGCTTGCCTGCGCCCTGTTTGTGCAGGGAATCCGGGGTATTTTCAAAAACCGGATCTATCTCTTCATTCTTTTTGCCGTGCTGGCGTACAACCCGATCAGCTTTTCTGCGCAGACGTTTCAAAGAATCTACCGGTCCGGCGTAATGCCGGGGCTGGCGCTGATCGTTTTCGGGTGCTTCTTTGCGGTGTACCTGCGGCGCGAGCAGGCCCTGCGCAGGCAGCTCCCCTGGATGATTGGCGGCGGGCTTGGGCTGGCCGCCCTGTGGCTGACGCGGGAGGACGGCGCCTGGGTGCTGCCGTTTGTGGCGGTGTGCGTGGCCGTCACGGCCGGAACGCTTGTCTATACGTTCATCAAAACGCGGCAAAGGAAGTTCATCATCCATGCTGCCATGTCGGTACTGCCGGTGGCTGTTTTTGCGGCGGCGCTGCTGTGTGTGGCGTTAATCAATCATTCGTATTACGGTATTTTTACGACCAACGAGCTGAGCGGCAGCAACTTTTCCAAGGCGATCAAAAGCATCTATGCGGTGCGGCCGACCGAGGACATCGCCTATGTGTCCGTGCCGCAAAGCACGCTGGAGAAGATCTACGAGGTCAGTCCGTCGATGGAGTCCATCCAGCCGCAGCTGGACCATGCGATGTTCGACTGGGAAATCAACGGCGTTACGCCGGGCGACGGCGAGGTGGAGGACGGCTGGTTTTTATGGTGCTTCCGGGAAGCCGTTTCGATGAGCGGGTATTCCGATGACGCCGCCGCTGCAAATAAATTCTACCTGAACGTGCACCAGGAGATCGAGCAGGCGTTTTCCAATGGCCTGCTGGAACGGCGGCCCACCATGCCCTCGGCGCTGATGTCGCCCTGGCGGGCAAGCTACGCAAAGCAATGGCTGCCCGCGACGCTGGACGCGGTCAGGCTTATTGCCGGGTACGGGGGAACAGGCGCGGTGCTTGCGTATTTCGACTCCGCGTATAACGAAACGCTGGATCTGTTTGCGTTCATGACGGGCGGAAATATTCTGTACGAGGGAACGGCGGTCAGCGACACCTATGCGCCGTGGCTGGATAGCCTCGTGTCGGCGTGCAACGCTGTGGCCGCCGCGTACCAAAACAGCGGACTGCCGCTGTTTTTCGCAGGGCTGGCGGCATACGCCGCATTGACCGTTTGGATGCTGATGCGCAGGAAGGGAAAGCCAAACGGCGCTGTGGATGTCTGGCTGATTACGACGGCCACGCTGCTGAGTGTGCTGGTGCTCGCGGCCGGGGTTGCCTATACCCATATCAGCGCGTTTTACGCCATCAACAGCGCGTATCTTGCGGGTGCGTATCCGCTGCTGTCCGCCTTTGCGGCGGTTTCGCTTCTATACTTGGCACAGACTGCGATCTTCATGTTCCGTGAGAGGAGGAACGCCCATGGACAGCCTGTATGAGCTTACGATTCTGATGCCCTGCCTGAATGAAGCGGAAACACTGGAAACCTGCATTGGCAAGGCGCAGACCTTCCTGAGGGAAAGCGGCATTCACGGCGAGGTGATCGTAGCGGATAACGGGAGCACCGACGGATCCCAGGCGATCGCGCAGCGCTGCGGCGCAAGGCTGGTGAACGTTGCGCAAAAGGGGTACGGCGCCGCGCTGATCGGCGGGTGCCTTGCGGCAACAAGCGAGTACGTTATCATGGGCGACGCGGACGACAGCTATGATTTTCTGCACCTGATGCCGTTTGTGGAAAAGCTTCGGGAGGGCTACGATCTGGTGATGGGCAACCGTTTTGCCGGAGGGATAGCCAAGGGCGCGATGCCGCCGCTGCACCGCTATCTGGGCAATCCGGTGCTTTCGTTTCTGGGCAGGCTGTTCTACCCCAGCGTGATTCAGGATTTCCACTGCGGGCTGCGCGGGTACAGAACCCAGGCGATCCGCGAGCTCGACCTGCAAACCACGGGCATGGAATATGCCAGCGAAATGGTTGTGCAGGCGACGCTTCACCATTTGAAAATGACGGAGGTCCCCACGACCCTATCGCCAGACGGCAGAACGCGCCCGCCGCACCTGAGAAGCTGGAGCGACGGCTGGCGGCACCTGAAGTTTTTGCTGATCCACAGCCCGAACTGGCTGTTTCTCTATCCGGGGATGGCGCTGGCCGGAATCGGCCTGGTGCTGATGATTCTGCTCACGTTTGGCCCGCTGACGGTTGAGAACATAACCTTTGATATTCACACGCAGCTCTACGCGGGTATTATGACGATTGTTGGCGTGCAGGTCATCCTGTTTTCGGTGTATACCAAGGCCTATGCCGCCAACACGGGGTTCATCCCGGTCAGCAGGCCCAACAAGCGAATTGAAACCTTTACGGCCAACAAGGGCGTGCTTATCGGGTTGATTTTGCTGGTGCTGGGCATCGCGGCGACGATCGCCGCCTTCGCCATCTGGGGGCAGAAGGGCTTCGGCGCGCTGAACCCGCAGCAAATGATGCGGATTACGATTCCCGCGGTTGTGGCAATCTGCATCGGCCTTCAGCTGATCTTCGGGAGCCTGTTTATGGAAATTCTGAACGTAAAACATCGCTAGGAGATGAAACCATGAAAGTACTGGTAGTTGGCGGCGGCGGCCGCGAGCACGCGATACTCGTAAAGCTGGCGGAAAGCCCTGAAATTGATGCGCTGTACTGCGCGCCGGGCAACGGCGGCATTGCCGCGCTGGCCGAGTGCGTCAATATCCCGGCAACGGACGTCGAGCGCATCGCCGACTGGGCCAAGGACAACCATATGGATTATGTGGTCGTCGCGCCGGATGATCCCCTGTGCCTTGGGCTGGTGGATTTGCTCAGCGAGCGCGGCATTCCCGCGTTTGGGCCCAGCAAGGCCGCCGCGCGCATCGAGGGCAGCAAGGTGTTTGCCAAAAAGCTGATGGAGCTCTATGGCATCCCCACCGCCAAAAGCGCGATTTTTGACGATATGGGCAAGGCGCTTGCCTACCTTGCCGATTGCCCCGTGCCCGTTGTGGTCAAGGCCGACGGCCTGGCGCTTGGCAAGGGCGTGATCATCTGCAAAAACCGCGCCGAGGCCGCCGAGGCCGTGCGCGACATGATGGAAAAGGGCAAGTTCGGCGCATCCGGCGAGCGCGTGGTGATTGAGGAGTTCCTGGAGGGGCCGGAGGTGAGCGTGCTCTCCTTCACCGACGGGGAGACGATCGTCCCCATGGTTTCGTCCATGGATCACAAGCGCGCGCTGGACGGCGACCGGGGCCTGAACACCGGCGGCATGGGCGTGATCGCGCCCAATCCCTATTACACGGAGGAGATCGCCGCGGAGTGTTTTGAAAAAATCTATCTGCCCACAGTGCACGCCATGAACGCGCAGGGCTGCCCCTTCAAGGGCTGCCTGTTCTTCGGCCTGATGCTGACAAAGGACGGCCCCAAGGTGATTGAGTACAACTGCCGCTTCGGCGATCCTGAGGCGCAGGCCGTGCTGCCGCTTTTGGAAACGGATTTGTTTCAAATTATGCGGCATGTGACGGACGGTACGCTCAAGGATGCTGACGTGCGGTTTTCCGGTAACGCCAGCTGCTGCGTGGTGATCGCCTCGGGCGGCTATCCCGAGCATTACGAAAAGGGCAAGACCATTTACGGCCTGCCGTCGGCCACCCGCCAGCCGGATACCTGGGTGTTCCACGCGGGCACCCGAAAAGAGGGGCGGCAGATTGTTTCAAACGGCGGCCGGGTGCTGGGCATCACCGCTGTGGCGGACAGGCTCCAGGGCGCGGTCAACCGCGCCTACATGGTGGCGGAGATGATCACCTTTGAGGGCGCGTACAAGCGCACGGATATCGGCAAAAGCGCATTGAACAAATAGGAGAGAGTATGGCAGTATTTCGAGTTTACACAGAAAAACGGGCGGGGTATGACGTGGAGGCCAAGGCGCTCCTCAAGGAGCTCCGGGAGATTTTGCTCATCAAGTCTTTAACCGGGCTGCGGATTTTGAACCGCTACGATATCGAGGGCATCGACAAGGCCCTGTTTGACCAGTGCCTGCCCGTGGTGTTTTATGAGCCGCAGACGGACGCCTTTATGCTGGAGCTGCCTGCGGAAGCCAAAGCGCCGGGAGCGCCGCCCCCGCTGGCGGTGGAGGCGCTGCCGGGGCAGTTTGACGTGCGCGCCGCCAGCTGTGAGGAGTGCGTACAGCTCATCAGCCGGGGCGAGCGCCCCGCCGTGCGCACCGCAAAGCTCTATCTGTTCCAAGGCGAGCTGAGCGCGGACGATATGCTGAAAATCAAGAAGTACGTCATCAACCCCGTGGAAAGCCGCGAGGCCGATCTGAGCGAGAAACAAACCCTCAAGCAGCAGTACGACACGCCCGATGACGTGGAGATCCTATCGGGCTTCACCGCCATGGACGGGGCGGGTATCGCCGCGTTTGTGAAAAACTACGGCCTGGCGATGGACGAGGACGACCTGAAATTCTGCATAGCGTATTTCAGGGGCGAAGGGCGCGATCCCTCGCTGACCGAGATCCGGATGCTGGATACCTACTGGTCCGACCACTGCCGCCACACCACGTTTTTAACCGCGCTGGACGAGGTGCAGGCGCAAAAGCCCGCCGTGGAAGCGGCGTTTCAGCGCTATCTGGGCCTGCGCAGGGAGCTTGCGCGCGAGCACAAGCCGATTACGCTCATGGATATGGCCACCATCGGCGCCAAAGCCCTCAAGGCGCGCGGAGGGCTTACAAACCTTGACATTTCCGAGGAAATCAACGCCTGTTCGATTGTGATCGACGCCGAAATCGATGGGAAAACCGAGCCGTGGCTGCTGATGTTCAAAAACGAGACCCATAACCACCCCACCGAGATCGAGCCCTTCGGCGGCGCAGCCACCTGCATCGGCGGCGCGATCCGCGATCCGCTGTCGGGCCGCACCTATGTATACCAGGCCATGCGCGTGACCGGCGCGGGCAACCCCCTGGTGCCTGTGAAGGATACCCTTCCCGGCAAGCTGCCCCAGCGCAAGCTCGTCACCACGGCTGCGGCAGGCTATGCAAGCTACGGTAACCAGATCGGCCTGGCGACCGGTATGGTGGACGAGCTGTACCACGAAGGCTATGTCGCCAAGCGCATGGAGATCGGCGCGGTGGTCGGCGCTGCGCCGCTAAGCCACGTGCGGCGCGAGGTGCCAACGCCCGGCGACCTGATTGTTCTGCTTGGCGGGCGCACCGGGCGCGACGGCTGCGGCGGGGCGACGGGATCGTCCAAAAGCCACAAGCTGGAAAGCCTGGAAAGCTGCGGCGCGGAGGTGCAGAAGGGCAACCCCGTCACCGAGCGCAAGCTGCAGCGCCTGTTCCGGGACGAAAAGGTGACAAGGCTCATCAAGCGCTGCAACGATTTTGGCGCGGGCGGCGTGAGCGTAGCCATCGGCGAGCTGGCCGACGGACTGATTATTGATCTGGATACGGTGCCCAAGAAATACGAGGGGCTGGACGGCACGGAGCTGGCGATTTCCGAAAGCCAGGAGCGTATGGCGGTGGTCGTAGCCGCGCAGGATGCGCAGGATTTCATCGCCTTTGCCAACGCCGAGAACCTGGAGGCGACGGTCGTGGCCGAGGTTACGGCAGAGCCGAGGCTCAGGATGCGCTGGCGCGGCAGGGAAATTGTCAGTATCGCGCGCGATTTCCTCAACTCCAACGGCGCGGAGAAGCACGCTTCGGCGCTTGTGCCCGACGACGAAATCCACCCTGTGCCCTTTACGGGCGCAACGGTGGCCGAAAAGCTGAAAACTATGGTCTCCGACCTCAATATTTGCTCCAAACAGGGGCTTTCGGAGCGCTTTGACTCCACCATCGGCGCGGCCAGCGTGCTGATGCCCTTCGGCGGCAAAACGCAGAAAACCCCTGTGCAGGCCATGGCGGCCAAGCTGCCTGTGCTCCACGGGGAGACCGATACCTGCTCGGGCATGGCGTACGGCTTTCACCCGCAGCTCATGGCGCAAAGCCCGTACGAGGGCGCGTACCAGTCCGTTGCCGAGAGCCTGGCAAGGCTTGCCGCATCGGGCTTTGATGTGTCCAAGGCCTACCTGACCTTTCAGGAGTACTTCGAGCGCATGACGGCCGACCCCAAAAGCTGGGGCAAGCCGGTGGCGGCGCTTTTGGGCGCGCTCGACGCCCAGCTGGATTTTGGCATTGCCGCCGTCGGCGGGAAGGATTCCATGTCCGGCACGTTTGAAAGCCTGCATGTGCCGCCCACGCTGGTATCGTTTGCCGTAGCGCCGGGAAAGGCGGCGGAGGTCATCTCGCCGGAGTTGAAATCCGCCGGGCATGAGCTGCGCTATCTGCCCTACCGCAAGGAAAGCTTCATGCAGACCTTGAATACCCTGTATAAGCTGATTCGCAAAAAGCATGTGGTCGCCGCCTGGGCGGTTGGCTACGGCGGGATTGCCGAGGGGCTGTTCAAAATGGCGATCGGCAACCGCATCGGCGTGAGGGTCAACGAGGGCTTCGCCCGCGACCTGTTCAGGCAGGATATCGGCGGCATCATCATCGAATCGGCGGAGCCGCTGTACTCCGGCGAAACGCTGGGCGTGACCACCGAGGCCTTTGCCCTGCAGTACCGGGGGCAGACCCATGATTTGAACGAGCTGCTCAACGCGTATGAAACCACACTTTCGCCCGTGTTCCCCTTCCGGGGCCAGGGCGATACGGTGGAGGCGCTGGCCTTTGCCGCCAAAGGGTACGCCGCGCCCGCTGTGAAGCACGCGCGCCCGCGCGTGATCATCCCCACCTTTCCCGGTACCAACTGCGAAATCGACACCGCCCGCGCCCTGGAGCGCGCTGGGGCCGAGCCTGTGGTTGCGCTCATCAACAACCTGACCCCCGATCACGTCTCCCGCAGTGTGGACGAGATGGCCGCGCTGATCGCCTCCGCGCAGATGATGGTATTCCCCGGCGGCTTCTCCGGCGGCGACGAGCCGGACGGCTCCGGCAAGTTCATCACCGCGTTCTTCCGCAACCCGAAGATGACCCAGGCCGTCCACGCGCTGCTCAATGACCGCGACGGGCTGATCCTGGGCATCTGCAACGGTTTCCAGGCGCTTGTGAAGCTCGGGCTGGTGCCGTTTGGCAGGATCATCGACACCGATCAAAACTGCCCCACATTGACCTACAATACCGTCGGCCGCCACCAGAGCTTGCTGGTGCGCACGCGCGTTGCCTCCAACAACAGCCCGTGGCTTAAGGGCATGGCGGTCGGCGACACGCACCTGATTCCCGTCAGCCACGGCGAAGGGCGCTTTGTTTGCCCGGACGCGCTGTTGCAATCGCTGATCTTGAACGGACAGATCGCCACGCAATATGTGGATCTCGACGGCAACCCCACCATGGACCTGCGCTTCAACCCCAACGGCAGCGTGTTGGCCGTGGAGGGCATCCTGTCGCCCGACGGCCGGGTATTTGGCAAGATGGCGCACACCGAGCGCACCGGGAAGAACCTCTACAAGAACGTTTCCGGCAACATCCATCAGCCGATCTTTGAGAACGGCGTCGCCTATTTCAAGTAGGCAGGACGATAGGGGCTTCCGCCCCTAAGACCCCGGACAAGGGCGTTGCCCTTGACCCATCCATGCCCGCGCGTCGCGCGGGCATGTGCAGGGCGCAGGGTCACTGCCAATGATCTGGGTGTCAGGGATGAAATCCCTGACGTCTCCCCAACCGAGAAGGAGGATGCACGATGGCGCATGACAGTTATGTAAGCCCGTTTTCCACACGGTATGCAAGCCGGGAAATGCAGTTTGTGTTTTCGGAGGATAATAAATTCCAAACCTGGCGCAAGCTGTGGATCAGCCTGGCCAAGGCGGAGCAGCGGCAGGGCCTGCCGATTACCGATGCGCAGATCACCGAGCTGGAAGCCCATGCCGGCGACGTGAACTACGCCGATGCCCAGGAGCAGGAGAAAAAAACCCGGCACGACGTGATGAGCCACGTATACGCCTACGGCCTGCAATGCCCCCTGGCCAAGCCCATCATCCACCTGGGCGCGACCAGCTGCTATGTGGGCGACAATACCGATATCATCGTGATGAAGCAGGGGCTTTTGCTTCTGCGCGGCAAGGTGCTCAGGGTCATCCAGAACCTGCGCGATTTTGCGCTGCAGTATAAGGCGATGCCCGCGCTGGCTTACACGCACATGCAGCCCGCCCAGCCCACCACCGTGGGCAAGCGCGCCACGCTTTGGATGAACGAGCTGGTCATGGATATCGAGGAGATCGACCACCGGCTTGAAACGCTCGCGCTTTTAGGCTCCAAGGGCACCACCGGCACGCAGGCAAGCTTTGTGGAGCTGCTCCAGGACGGCGAAAAGATTGACCAGATCGAGCGCGACATTGCCGCCGATTTCGGGTTTCAACGCGTTGTGCCCGTCAGCGGGCAGACCTACAGCCGCAAGGTGGATTTTCAGGTGCTGTCGGCGCTTTCGGGTATCGCGCAGTCGGCCAGCAAGTTCAGCTACGACCTGCGGCTTTTGCAGAGCTTCAAGGAAATGGAAGAACCGTTTGAGTCCGGGCAGATCGGCTCCTCCGCTATGGCCTACAAGCGCAACCCCATGCGCTCGGAGCGCATCTCCGCGCTCAGCCGCTATGTGATGGTCGATCAGCTCAACGCCGCCGTAACCGCGGGCACGCAGTGGTTTGAGCGGACGCTGGATGACAGCGCCAACCGCCGCGTGGCCGTTGCCGAGGCGTTTTTGGCCGTGGACGGCATCCTGAACATCTACATGAACGTCACCGGCGGGCTGGTGGTGTACGAAAAGGGCATCCGTGCCCGCCTGATGGCGGAGCTGCCCTTTATGGCGACCGAAAATATTCTCATGGACGCGGTGAAAAAGGGCGGCGACCGCCAGGAGCTGCATGAAAAGATCCGTGTCATGAGCCAGGAGGCCGCCTACCGCGTGAAGCACGACGGCCTGCCCAACGATCTGCTCGACAGGATCGCCGCCGACCCGGCGTTTCAGATGACCAAGGCCGATATCGACGCGCTGCTCGACCCCAGGAAGTTCACCGGCCGCAGCGCCGAACAGGTGGAGATGTTCATGAGCACTGTGGTGGACCCGCTCCTCCAGGCGAACGCGGAACAGCTGGCGGGCGACGTACAGCTCAACGTGTAGCCAATTCACTGCACAAAAAGGCCCGGCATTACGCCGGGCTTTTTTGTGCTTATCCGTTGCTGATGTTGGACGGATTGAGGATTTGCAGTACGTTGCCGGTTCCCTCATCCAATAATACGGAGTAATCGCTGTAGAAGCTTTCGGGCGTCTCCGGCATACGGAAGATAGCCACTATGTGAAATGCGCTTTTTGAGTTTAGCCGTTGGAGTTGTTGGACGGGTCCAAAAGCCGCATCACTTCGCCGGTTTCATCGTTGAGGAACACGGAATAATCGCTGTAGAACGCTTCTGGCGTTTCCGGCATGCGGAGGTTGACCACCCAGTACGCGCCGGGGTATACGGTGCCGTACCAAACCGTATCCGTATCCTCATACCGGGTGACATCCACCAGAATATAGGTATCCACCACGTCCGCGGGCAGGCTGTACGCATCGGCAATGGCGGCGCGCGCGAATTGCACCGCGGTATCCGCGGTCAATGGCTCGGCCAGGGCGGCGGGCTGGGCGGTCGGCTGGCTGCTGTCGGCAGCCATGCGGCTGGTGCGGATATAGGCAAGCGATGGATCCACCAGCGTTTCAAAGCCTACGATACGCTGTACGGGATCGATCTGCACCACAAACCGATACGCGCCTTTCGTATACTGGTTGTTGGCCACGATGGTGAGGAAGCGACCTTCGGTATTGTAGGTATCGGCGGTGATGTCGCCGGAATCGATGGCGACATCGGGGAGATACTCGTAGGCAAACGTGCGGATATAGTTGAACAGGCTTTCGTCGCCGTTGCCCAAACGGTATTGCGGACGGGAGTCGTACATGCTGCCGCTGCGGTTGGTGGTGATGTTCAGTACGCTGATGATGCCCTGGCTGTCAAACGCGGCGGAAAGCGTGGTGCCGTCGCCGTTGGTTTCCTGCACGGTCCAGCCGTTGCCGGTTTCCTGCGGCGTTTCGATGGCGTCGCCGCGCAGGCCGATATAGGGGCTGCCCAGCAAACGCTCGAAATATGCCTGCGCCTGCTCGGCTGTGCCCAGATCATAGCGCATGGCCTGTGGGGTTTGCAGGGTGCGCAGCTGCGCGCCGGGGATCATGATATCGCGGACGGGATAGGGGTTTTTGCTGTGATCTTGCAATAGAAGCAGCGCTGAGATCAGCGCCGCGACGACGACGACTGCCGCTATGAGGATGGTGATCCGTGTCCTGCGGTGAAGCTTGTTATGCTTTGGCGTAGGGGAGTCGTTTTGCATGATGCGTTCCTCCTGCTGTCGATGATTGTGGTGAGCGGCGGTTAACAATCAAACGAACAACCGGTGCGGAACCATCCGTTTTTTGGATATAAACCGTGTGCCGTGCAAAAACAAGGCCGCGCATGGCTTTGCGCGACCTGGGCTATGGGAACCTTGTTATTCAAAACGGTCGCCACATGGCATTGTTGGATGAAACCTTGGGGGTGTGTATGGCGATATCAAGGAAAAATAGCAAGGGAAGGAACGCCTGAAGCACTTGCCATCTCGCGGTACCCGCAAGATTTACAGGGGTGTATTGATTGAATTTGCAGGGGATTGGAACTGTATGACGAACTTTGACTATTCCTGTAAAGTGCGGTACACTTTAGGCGATTTCGGCTTGTGAACGCGGTCGGGAATGGGAGGATGGCGTATGGACGAAACGGTCAGGGCAAAGCTTTTGGGTGAGCTGCGCCTTGCTGTGCCAAGCGAGGATCTGCTGTTCAATGTCCCGATGTCCGGCTATACCAGCCTGAACATCGGCGGCCCCGCCGAAATGCTGGTGGAGATATCCGACGACGAACAGGCGGCGAAGCTCCTGCGGATCGCCAAACGCTATGCCGTGCCGGTGCATATAGTTGGCAACGGCTCCAACCTGCTGGTCAGGGATGGCGGCCTCAAAGGCATGGTACTGCATTTCGGAGAGAAGTTTCAGGATATTTCCGCGCCCGCCACACACGACGGGCAAAACTACACCATCACGGCGCAGTCCGGCGCTCTGATGTCAAGCCTGGCAAACGCCGCGGCCGACGCGGGCCTTACAGGGCTTGAGTTTGCGGCGGGCATCCCCGGCACGGTCGGGGGCGGCGCGCGCATGAACGCGGGTGCGTACGGCAGCGAGCTGGGCGATTTGATCGTCAGCGTTGCCTGCCTGGACCGCGACGGAACCATGCACAGCTACGACCGCGAGGAGATGCGGTTCGGCTACCGCTCAAGCCGCATCTGGGATGAGATCGTGCTTTACGTCACCGTGATGCTCAGGAAGGGCAACAGCGACGCCGTTCGCGTTGCCATGCGGGAGCTCAACGCCCGCCGCAGGGACAAGCAGCCCCTCACCATGCCCTGCTGCGGCTCGACCTTCAAGCGGCCTCCGGGGCGCTTTGCGGGCGAGCTGATTGAAAGCTGCGGCCTGAAGGGCTACCGGATCGGCGGCGCGTCGGTGAGCGAAAAGCACGCCAACTTTCTGGTCAACGACCAAAACGGCACGGCGAACGATTACCTCGCGCTGATGGCGCACGTACAGCAAACGGTGAAGCAGGAAACCGGCATACAGCTGGAGCCGGAGGTCCAGATCATCGGCGAGGACGCCGCAGTATCACCCGGCGAGACCGAATAAGAACGTACTGACCCGACCCCCCTAGAGAAGAGGAACACCATGCGGTTTTTGATCGTTACCGGCCTGAGCGGCTCGGGAAAAACCATCGCGCTACGTACCCTGGAAGACCTCGGCGCGCTCTGTGTGGATAATCTGCCGCCGACCATGCTGATCCGTTTTATGGAAGCCTGCAACCTGAGCCTGCAGGAGCGGCCCATGGCCGCCATCGGCGTGGACGTGCGTTCCGGCGCGTTTTTCGACCCGATGGCCGTGGTGAAAATGCTGCGCGAGGCCAAAAACCTGGGCTATCTGATCGATACCCTGTTTATCGACGCCAAGGACGCCACCCTGGTCAACCGCTACAAGGAGACCCGGCGCGACCATCCCCTGACGCCCGAAACCAACTCGCTGGAGGAGGCCATCACCCGTGAGCGCGTCATGCTGCAGCCGCTCAAGGAGTTTGCCGATCACCTGATCGATTCGTCGGAGATGAACGCCAGAACCCTGCAAAAGATGATGCGCAAGATCGTTAACCAGCCCGACGACAACGCCATGCTGCGCATCGAGATGATCTCGTTTGGGTTCAAGCGCGGCATTCCGCGCGCGGGCGACCTGGTGTTTGACGTCCGCTTCCTGCCCAATCCCTTTTATATCAAGGAGCTTGGGCACTTGACGGGGCTGGATGAGCCGGTGAAGGACTTTGTGCTCAAGCACCTCGTCACCGAGGAATTTCTGGTGAAAATCAAGGACATGCTCAAGTTTCTGCTCCCCCATTACGTAACCGAGGGCAAGCACCGCCTGGTGATCGCCATCGGCTGTACGGGCGGCGCACACCGCAGCGTGGCCATTACCGAAAACCTGGCCGCCTTCCTGCGCGAGTTGGAGTGGCAGGTATCGGTCACCCACCGCGACCTGGATATTGAGCAGGCGCACTGGAGCACGCCGGAGGCATAACTGGCTTTTGGGTAAATGCTGAAGCACCCCCCCGCACGCTGCCGGACGCCTTTACACCATTTTGCGTCTTTGGGAGCCTCGACGTAGCGCTGCTACTACTTCGGCTCCCAAAAGCCCAAACTGATGCGAATCCGCCTCGGCATCGCACAGGGTCTTGCTTCGTCGTTTGCCCGTGTGAGTGCCGAATTTTGAGTTTTTGATGGTTGATTGGCCGCGCAATGCGCGGCCAAAGGCGGGTCAAGGGTGGTGCCCTTGTCAGGGTCTTCGGGGTGAAACCCCTAAAAGGAGTGTAAGCGTTGAAACGGCTGGCGATACTGGGATCAACGGGCTCCATCGGCACGCAGGCGCTGGAGGTTGTGGCGCTGCACCGGGATCGCTTTGCGGTCGCGGCGCTTGTGGCACGCTCCAGCAGCGAGGCGCTGTTTGCGCAGGTGCGCGCCTTCCGCCCGCAGCTGGCAGGGCTGACGGACGCGCGGTTTTCCATGGACGATGTGCCAGGGGACCTGCGGGACATCCGCTGGGTGTTCGGCGACGACGCGCTTTTGGAGGCCGCCGGTATGGACGGCTGCGACGAGGTGCTGGTCGCGGTGGTGGGCATGTGCGGCCTGCCCGCAGTGCTGCACGCGCTTTCACGTAATAGGCGCGTGTTGCTGGCCAACAAGGAAACCCTGGTCGCCGGGGGAGAGCTGGTCATGAAGGCCGCCAAAGCCGCTGGCGAGCACAGCCTGCTGCCCATCGACAGCGAGCATTCCGCCATCTTCCAGTGCCTGCGCGGCGCGGACGGCAACCCCTATCAGCGCATCCTGCTTACCTGCTCCGGCGGGCCGTTTCGCACCTGGAGCAAGGAAAATATCGATCAGGCCACTGCCAAGGAGGCTTTGAAGCACCCCACGTGGAACATGGGAAATAAGATCACCGTTGATTCGGCGACCCTGTTCAACAAGGCGCTGGAGATGATCGAGGCGCATTACCTGTTCGGCGCGGAGGTCTCGCAGATTCAGGTGCTGGTGCATCCCCAGTCGGCGGTGCACAGCGCGGTGGAGTTTTCGGACGGCGCGATGATCGCCCAGCTTGGCACGCCGGATATGCGCCTGCCCATCCTGTACGCGATGACCTTCCCGCAACGGCTGCCCACCGGCGGGGAGCCGCTTGACCTTTGCAAGCTCAGGGAACTCACCTTCGAGCCGCCGGACGAGGAACGCTTCCCGTCGCTCCGGCTTGCGGCGGAGTGCATCCGCGCGGGCGGCGCGGCCTGCTGCGTATTGAACGCCGCCAATGAGGAAGCCGCCTGGCGGCTGCTGGCCGGGGGGCTGACCGTAGGGCAGCTGTTCCGTGTCGTGGCCGAGACCGTCCGCCGTGTGGGAACCCTGCCCGCTGATACGCTCGCCCAGGTGCTTTTGGCCGACCAGCGCGCGCGCGAGGTTGCCCGGGAGCTGATGGACGCGCAGACGGGTTAAGCATATCCGCCTCCGGCGAGGCTGAAAGCGATCTATCATCCGGTTACGAAAGGAAACGTATGACGATATTGTTTGTACTGCTGGCAATCCTTTTGCTGGGGCTGTTAATCACCGTGCACGAGCTGGGGCATTACCTCACGGCCCGTGCGCTGAAAATTGCGGTCAAGGAATTTTCCGTGGGCTTCGGGCCCAAGCTGTGGCAGCGCCAGAGCAAAAAGACCGAGACCCTCTATTCGCTGCGCGCCATTCCCCTGGGCGGGTACTGCGCGTTTTACGATGAGGACACCCAAACCCTTCCAGACGACGATCCCCGCCGCTACAACGCCGCCGCCGCGTGGAAGCGGATGCTTGTGGTGGTCGCGGGCGCGGCGATGAACATCCTATTGGCGTTCGTGCTGGCGATCGTGCTGCAGCTGTCCTACGGCGCGATGCCGGTGCAGCCCTACATTACCGAGGTGGTCGCGGGCTCCCCTGCCGCCGCCGCGGGCATAGAGGCCGGAGACGTTCTCAAGGCCGTGCAGGGTCAGGAGATTGCCAAGGGCGATGTCAATGCGCTGTCCGCCGCTGTGGATACCCTGGCCGAGGGCGAGGCCGTAACCCTGACGCTGGAGCGCGCCGGGGATACAGTGACTGTCAATGTCGTCCCCCTGTATGACGAGGCCGAGGGCAGAGCGCTGATCGGCGTCGGCGTGCAGGCCGGGGAACGGCTCAACGTTGTGCAGGCCATGGGAGCCGCGTGGGAAAGCTGCGTGTATGCGTCGACTATTATTGTAGAGTCGCTGGGCAACCTGATCTTCCATGGCGAAGGCGCGCAGGATATCGCCGGTCCGGTCGGCGTGGTGCAGGTCATCGCCGAGCAAACCCGATCGGGCGGGCTGTATATGTACCTAAGCCTTGCCGTCCTCATCAGCATCAACCTGGGGCTGATTAACCTGCTGCCCATTCCGGGGCTGGACGGCAGCCGGTTCCTGTTCCTGGTGGCGGAGGCCGTGCGCCGCAAGCCCGTAAACCGCAAGGTGGAGGGAACCATCCACCTCATCGGTTTCGTGCTCCTGTTCGGACTTCTGATCGTGTTCACCTTCCGCGATATCACTCGTTTGTTCGGAGGTTAATCCCATGAATGCCAACTGGAAGAAAAACCTGAACGTCCCCAACACCCTGACGATGCTGCGCATGCTCATGATTCCCGTGTACATCGTGCTGTTTTTGCGCGGCCACAAGTACTGGGCGCTGTTTACGTTCCTGCTCGCGGGGGCCACGGACATCGCCGACGGCATGATCGCGCGTAAGTTTCACCTGATTACGGATTTCGGCAAGCTGATGGATCCGCTGGCCGACAAGCTGATGGGGCTGACGGTGCTGGTCAGCATGACCCTTGGCACGGAGCAGATTCCCGCCGTGGTGCCGTGGGCGGTGGTGATCGTTATATTTCTCAAGGAGCTGTTGATGGTGCTGGGCGGCATCGTGATGCTTGGCAAGCATATTGTGGTGTACTCAAAGCCCATCGGCAAGGCGGCGCAGGCGCTGTTAACCCTGGGGCTGGCGGCGGCGTTCTTCCATGAGCAGCTTGCGGGCCTCTGGGCGTGGCAGGTCTCCCCGGATGTGCTCACGCTGTATTTGGCAACGGCGCTGACGCTTGGCGCGCTGTGTTTCTATGCCGCAAGCTGCGTAAAGCAGCTGCGGGCGCAAAATAACGCAAAAGTTGGATAAAAGCATGCAGCAGGCATCGGCATCGGAGCAGCGGCTTGGGCACCTGCTCGCGATTGGAACCATTATTGTGTGGGGACTGACCTTCGTATCTTCAACCGTGATCTTGCAATACCTGAGCCCGGTGGAGCTTTTAATCCTCCGAATCGTCATCGGCATCATCGCGCTGACGGCCATCCGGCCAAAGCGCATGAAGCTAATCAAACGCAGCCACGAGTTCTATTTTATGGGCGCGGGCTTTTTTGCCGTGACGATGTACTTTCTGCTGGAAAACTCGGCGCTGACCTTCACCTCGTCGTCCAACTGCGCGGTCATCGTATCCTCCGCGCCGTTCTTTATCGCGATTTTTGCCAGCGTTTTCCTCAAGGAAGAAAAGCTCACGCCGCTGTTTTTCGTGGGCTTCGCGCTGGCAATCGTGGGGCTTGGCATGGTGTCGTTTGCGGGGCAGAAGCTGGAGCTCAATCCCCTGGGCGACGTGCTGAGCCTGCTGACGGCCATTTCCTGGGGCATCGCGACCATGTTCATGCGCAAGATCGAAAAGCACGGCTATCCCGTGATTCTGGTAACGCGCAAGCTGTTTATGTACGGCGTTTTGTTCGCGCTGCCGACGCTTTTGTTCATGCCCCGCAAAGGGCAGTGGGCGGATCTGCTCCGCCCCGAGGTGTGGATGAACGTGCTGTTTCTGGGCGTGGTCGCCAGCGCGATTTGCTATATCACCTGGATGATGGGCATGAAGCGCATCGGCGTGGTGCGCTCAGGCACCTATATCTACCTCATCCCCATCGTGACCATGCTGGGCGCGGTGGTCTTAATCCAGGATACGATCACCCTTTTGCAAATCGGCGGCGCGCTGCTCACCATGGCCGGGCTGTTTTTAAGCCAGTGGCACAAGAAAAAGCCAAAAAAACCGCTGGAGCATATCGAAGAAACGACGATGCACGCCGGGTGATTTTTTTGCAGGAAAACGATGCGGGGATCCCTTATGCGCTAACGGCCGCATTTCCGCCATCTTGCGCCCGCGAAGGCCTCGATGTAGCGCTGCTACATGGTCGGCCTTCGCAAACGCAACCTGACGAAAATCCGCCGCGTGATCGCACAAGGTCTCCCCGCATCGTTTCCCTGCGGTTGTTTGTAAATGTTGTTGCAAGATGAATAGAGTATACAAAGGCCGCGCTGAAAGCGCGGCCTTTGTATAGGGATTGTAAAGGGCATAGCCCTTTACCGGGGGAATGGGGGCAGCGTCCCCATCGTCCTATTCTGTTTCTTCGTCCTTTCGCTTGCGGCCGAAGAGCAGCGTGGAAAGCGGCCACCAGAGCAGGGCGAAGGCGGGGTACACGGCCCATACGGTGTGCGGGGTGTACACGAGGTTGATGGCGGAAAAGTACGCGATGCCCGCGAGGGTCATATACACGGAAAGCATGGCCCAGTTCCGCTTTTCGCGGCAGAGCGCACCAATCATGGCGGCCACGGCGGGCAGGGTGAGGAAGAGCACCCACGGCGTGCCGGGGGAGAGGAACAGGTTCAGCGCGCCGTAGTACAGCAGGAACAGCGCCGCCCCGGTGATGACGGGCAGAGGTTTGACGGCATCCGCCTTGAGCGCGGCCGATACCGGCCACCACAAAAGCGGGAAAAAGCCGTACCAGAACCACGGGTGGATATCCGGGGTGACAAAGCGGTGTACGAGGATAAAGTACACGCCGATGATTATGGCGTTGATCGTGGCAAAGGGCAGGGACGCGCGGTATTTGCTCACGCCCATGGCGTAGGTCAGCCACGCCGCGCCTGCCAGCAGAAACACGGACAGCAGCGTGCTGATGCCGTGGAGCAGCGCGACGATCCCCGTGTAGTACGCCGCGAACACCACCAGGCTGATGAGCGTGATCTGCCATTCGTTGACGTGCTGACTGAGCAGCCTGCACACCGGCCACCAGAACAGCGGCAGGAGCGCGTACAAAAACCATGGCTCGATGCCGGGGGTTTGCAGGAGATACATCACGATCAAAAACAGCGAGGCGGCAGTGGCCGAGCCCAGCGCAAAGCCCAGCGTGCTGGCCCGTTTGCCCAGCAAAACGCTCACCGGCCACCAAAGCGTGAAGAATGCCGGGTACCAGAACCACCAAAACGCGGTGGAGGTGATGAGGTTGACGATGAACAGCGTCGCGATCACGGTCAGGCCGCCCGCCACGGCAAAGGGCTTTGCGCCTTTTTGGCTGCCCCAGACGGACAGGGGCCACCAGACCACGCCAAGCAGCGGATATAGAAACCACGGGTGCGCGCCGGGGCTTGCGAGCAGGTAGGTGCCTAGAAACAGCCCGGTGAGCAGCGCCGTGCCGCACAGGGAAAAGGCAAGCGGCCTGTGCTTATCGGCGAAATACGCGCTCAGCGGCCACCACAGCACACCGAATACCGGGAAAAGGCACCACAGGAAACCGGGCGAGGTCAGCAGGTTGACGGTCACGACCATCGCGACAATCGTCAGCGAGTAGACCAGCGCCGTGCGAAGCGCTTTGCTCATTGGGTTTCACCTTCTTCACGGCCTCGCTGGTGCAGATAAACGCCCAGCGGCCACCACAGCACAAAGAAGCTGGGGTACATCCACCACCAATAGCCCGGCGAGGTCAACAGGTTGATGAGCACCAGCATCAGCACCACATAGGTCGCGCCGGTCACCGAAAAGCGACGCGCGCCCACCATGGATCCCCACACGCCCAGCGGCCACCAGAACACGCCCAGCATCGGGTAGATAAACCACAGGTGCGCGCCGGGGCTGGCAAACAGGTATGTGAGCAAAAACAGCAGAAACAGCAGCCCCGTGCCGTACACGGCGAAGTGCAGGGGCTCGTGCCGCCCATAAAAGTATACGCTCAGCGGCCACCACAGAATGCCGAAGATCGGGTATATGCTCCACGGAAACGGCGTGGTAAAGCGGTTTAAGAGGATCACCGATACGATGATCATGCCCGATATGGTCAGCGCGGTTTGCAGGGATCGTTTCATTTCCGGCCACCTTCCTTATGGTTGAGATAGTATAAAAGCATCGACAGCGGCCACCAGATCACCCCGAAGGCCGGGTACACAAACCAGATGGTCCATGGCGAGTAATACAGGTTGATGAACATCATCAGCGCGATGATCAGCGCGCTGCCGGCCACTGAATACAAGAGGTTATTCAGGTTTTTGCGCTGGGTGCCGGATACGCGCGGAGACGCGCCCATCAGCGAAAGCTTGATTTCCGAAAGGTCGCCAAGCTCTACCAGCGCTTTGTTTACGGCGTCCTCCTCGGTTTTGCCGTCGGCCATCAGGTCGGCGGCCTTTTCCTCGGCGTCGGCGATCATTTCATCGAGGAGGCTTTGCTTCTCCTCGCTGTCGGGGACGCCCTGAAACATTTCCTCAATGTGCTGTCTGATTCTCATCCCGTTCTTCCTCCAATACTCCGTCGATAACATCTTTGGTTTCAAGCCATTCCAGCTGTTTTTCACGGTAATACGCCTTGCCCGCGGGCGTGGGGCGGTAGTACTTGCGGGCGCGGCCGTGGGTAATCTGCCCGGAGTAGGATACGATGCAGTGGTTGCGCTCCAGCCGCTGGATCGCCGCGTAAAGCGTCGCTTCCTTAATGTCCAGGCGGCCCCCCGTGCGGCGGCTGATCTCCTTGATCAGCTCATACCCGTACCGGTCCTTTTCGATGAGCAGGCGCAGGATGATCGCGTCCAGATGCCCGCGGATCAGGTCCGCCGAGATCGCCATGCCCTCACCGCCCATCCAAAAGTACTCTATCAGATTACTATATCTGATAGAGTAATTATAGGGATGCCCTGTTCTGTTGTCAAGACTTGCTACATTAGGATTGTATGAGAATGATGCGCCCCGGACAGCGCTGAGGCACGGTGTGGCCGCAGGGCGGTCAGGGCTGTGTTTCGGACACAAGGCCGTCGCCCCCGCAAACGGGGCAGGAGACAAGCGCGTCCTGGTCGCCCGATACAACGCCGGTGCCGTTGCAGGTGGCGCAGGCTGTATTGCCCGGTACATCTGTGCTGATATAGATCGCCGTGGGGCCGTCCGCCCCGCCGATGATGCCGACAGACGAGCCAGGCGCGTCCGCCTGAACGCCGATCAGCAGCAGGATGGATAGCAGCAGGGCAAGAAGAACTCCGAATCGATGGGTCATGCGGGAAAACCTCCTCATATGGTACCGATATAGCATGCCACAGGCGAAAGCGCGGTGTCAAAGGATACCGCATGAACCATACGTTTGGGGCATCCAACTGTCGTATGCCGCAGGGTGCAACGCGAAAAAACGGAGCCGCCTGGGCGGCCCCGTGGGGGTTGCGAGGGATGAAAAAATTAGAACAGCTTCCCCAGCGCGTCGATCAGGAACCGCGCGCCGAAGAAGATCAGCAGCCCGCCCAGTACCATAATGATGATGCGGTAGGGCTTTTGCTTGATGAATTTGCGCGTCGTGCCCACGACCGTGGAGATCAGCCCGTACCAGGCAAAATCCGCCGTGATGTGTCCGGCGAAATAAACGGCTACGCCCCATACGGCGAAATCGCGGTAGGCCTGGGTGAGGAAGCCCAGTCCGATCACCGCCCACCAGAGCAGAAAATAGGGGTTTGCCATGCTGAGCAGCGCTCCGGACAGCATGATGCGGTCGGAGCTCTTGGTCTGGGCGTCCATATCGACGCTCACCTTGCCGCGCGCGGCCTTGACGATCATATCCGCGCCGATATAGCACAGCAGGATGCCGCCGATCAGGCCGATGGTGATTTGTGCGGCGTCGGATCTGAGCACCATGTCCAGCCCCAGGAAGATGCCGATGATGAGCGCAAGCTCCAACAGCGCGTGCCCGACGATCACGATAAAGCCCACCTTGGGGCCTTCCTTGAGCGACTGGCGGATGGTATAGGTCAGAAGCGAGCCGGGCATCATCGCGCCTGAAAACCCGACGGCCAGCGCGGTGAAAAACAATGCGGTCACGGACTCGCCTCCCCTTCTGTGTGTCAATGAAACCTATTGTAGCACAGGATTTTCGAAAAAGGAACCGCGCAAAGCCGTGAGGCGTGTTCCGGTATGGGCAGATGGCACCACGCTTCGCCGTAATGCGCGGTGCCCGTTAGCCGGCCGACATGATGTGAATCGTATTGCAAAACCTTGTCACTGTTTGGCGTTTTAGGGCGTATCGTGTATAATGCGGAGAGAAAAATATCATGCGGCTGGCATAGGCCAAAGGAGCGATCCATGGCGAGCTTGACAGAATACGGCCATTTGGCGGCAGACGGACTTTGGACCGGGGCATTCCGTGCGGCGATGAATGCGCTTGTATCACAGGGCGGCGGTACGCTGACGGTTCCGCAGGGGCGCTACCTTTCCGCGCCGATCCGGCTGTATTCCGGTATCACCCTGCATCTGGAGCAGGGCGCGCAGATCGTATTCACCGACGACGAAGCGCTGTTTCCCCTGGTGGATATGGAGTTTGAAGGCATTCCCGGCAAGGCGTACATGCCCTGCCTGTACGCGCTGGACGCACAGAACGTGGGTATTACCGGCGCGGGAACCCTGGACGGCAGCGGGGGGAAATGGTGGGAGGCGCTTAAAAGCGGCGCGCTCAAACATCCGCGTCCGTTTCTGGTATGCTTCCAGAACTGCGCAAACGTGCGGATGGACGGCGTCACCCTGCAAAACTCCCCCTGCTGGACGGTGCATCCCCTGTACTGCGACGACGTTGCAATCACAAACCTACGCATATATAACCCCGCCGACTCTCCCAATACCGACGGTATCAACCCCAATAGCTCAAGCAACGTGCGCATCGCCGATTGCCTGATCGACGTGGGGGACGATTGTATCGCCATCAAGGCGGGCACCGAGGACACGCCCAAAAAGCGCGCCTGCGAGCACATTGTGGTTGAGCGCTGCCGCATGCTGCACGGGCACGGCGGCGTGGTGATCGGCAGTGAAATGTCCGGCGGGGTGCGGGACGTGCGGGTGGAGAACTGCGTATTCATCGGTACGGACCGGGGTATACGCCTGAAAACCCGGCGCGGGCGCGGCGGCGCGGCGCAGCGGCTGAGCTTTCGCAATATCGAAATGCGGGACGTGCTCTGCCCCTTCGTGTTCAATATGTATTACTTCTGCGGCAAGGGCGGCAAGCTCCCCTTTGTGCGGGACAAGGCTCCCCATCCTGTCGGCGGCGGCACGCCGCAGCTATCGGATATCAGTATGGAACAAGTCACCGTGCGTGGAGCCACGGCCTGCGCAGGCTTTCTCTACGGCCTGCCGGAAAGCCCGGTGCGGCGTGTGCGCATCGCGGACTGCACGGTGGAGATGATTCCGGGCAGCCCGGGCAAGCCCGCTATGATGGACGACCTGGACGACATGGAAGCGGCGGGGCTGTACCTGCGCAACGGCGAGGATATCGACATCCGCGGCCTGCGTGTGGAAGGCCAGAGGGGAACCGTGCTGGACGCTGACAGCAGCGTTTGGCTGAGCAATGGGGAGGACAGGCAATGAAACAGGCGTTTGACAACTGGCATGTTCGCATCGCCGACGGGCTGATGCACATCTACCCGCTGCTGGACCGGCGCTGGAGCTACGATTACGGTGTGGTGTGGAAGGGCATGGCGGCGCTGTACGAGCTGACGGGTGACGAGAAGTACTTTACGTACATCAAGCGCGGTGTGGACTCGTTCCTCAATGCCGACGGCACGGAGATCCGCGATTATTTCCGCGAGGAATACAACCTGGATTACATCAATAACGGCAAGCTCCTTTTATACCTGTGGAAAAAGACAGGGGATGCGCGCTACCGCACAGCGGCGGACATGCTGCTGGATCAGGTGCTCAAGCAGCCGCGCACGCCTGAGGGTGGTTTCTGGCATAAAAAGATCTACGAAAACCAGATGTGGCTGGACGGGCTGTACATGTGCGCGCCGTTCTATGCCGAGTGTGCAACGCTGCTGGGTCATCCGGACTGGTACCCGGACATCGCCAGGCAGTTCCTGCTGATCCGGGAAAAGACCATGCACAAACCCACCGGGCTCTCGCTCCACGCGTGGGACGCGGCACATATCCAGCCCTGTGCGGACAGGGAAACGGGCTGCTCGCCGCACGTATGGGGCCGCGCGGTTGGCTGGTACGCCTGCGCGGTGGTGGATACGCTGGAGCTGTTGCCGGAGGATACGATTGAGCATCACCGCCTGGTCATGCTCCTGTGCGATCTGCTGCAGGCCGTATGGCGCGCGCGCGACCCGCGCACCGGCGTGTGGCTGCAGGTGATGGATGCGCCCGACCGCCCCGGCAACTATGCCGAAAGCTCCTGCTCGGCGCAGTTTATCTATGCCACGGCCAAGGCAAAACGGCTTGGGTACTGCGACCGGATCGGCGAGCAGGAGCTCCGCGCCGCCTGGCAGGGTGCGGTGGACCAGTTTATCG
>ERZ795053.1324-NODE-1324-length-31522-cov-5.178854_pt1 | contig 31522 bp, 32 predicted proteins | sample MGYA00375137_ERZ795053 | MGnify/ENA primary metagenome ERZ795053 (study PRJEB30182, sample SAMN05720284) | activated sludge metagenome | isolation source: Anaerobic digester | place: Hong Kong | collected 2014-12-17 ...
TTAGAGCACCGGCCTGTCATGCCGGATGTTGGGGGTTCGAGTCCCCTCTCTCGCGAAGAGCCGTTTCTAAAACGGCTCTTTTTTTTATGGAATTCTAACCTCTTTTCAAGATATTCTTATTACGTAATCATAAAGCATGGATTGGTAAATCATGGTCAAACTTAAACCCAAACCTTTAAGAACAATTATTTTAAATAATATTGGCATTGCATTAGGCACCTTCTTAGCAGCTATTTCAATCCGAGTTTTCCTATACCCTAATGCTTTGATTGATGGTGGTGTGATTGGTATTTCTTTGATCATGGGTAGAGTCTTTGGCGATAATTATATCTCCCTATTCTTAATTTTGATTAACGCTCCTTTCATTTATTTAGCCTACAAACATATCCGAAAATCCTTTGTTATCCAAATGATGATGGCGGTCGCTTTCTTTGCTTTATTTTTAACTCTTACCAAAGACGTTCCCCATTTTCATGGCGAAGCTATTGAAATCATCGTCATAGGCGGAGCTTTGCTGGGACTTGGCGTTGGTCTGATGATTAAATATGGTGGTTGTACAGATGGAACAGAAATCATGGCAATCATCTTAAACAGACGACTTGGCTTCACTGTAGGTCAAATTGTATTATTCATTAACATATTCATTTTCACAGCTTACGGATGGATCTTTTCAGATTGGCATAGCGCCTTAAAATCTTTGATGGCCTATACAGTTGCTTTTAAAATGATCGATATTGTGATTGCTGGTCTGGATGAAGTTAAATCTGTTTTAATCGTCACAACCAATCCCAAAAAAGTCAAAAGCCTTATCATGCATGAACTTGGACTTGGACTTACCATCATCCCCAGTATTGGTGGCTTTTCAGGAGAAAATAAAGAGATTTTATTTGTAATTGTAGAAAGACTTGACTTAGCTGATTTAAAAGGTTTAGTGTTAAGAGAAGACCCCAAAGCATTTATTGTGGTCGAAAATCTTTTAGAGGTCGCTTATGGAAAAGAAATCAGCAAAATCTCACAAAAAAGAAAAAAAAGAAACAGAAGAAAAGATCTTACAACAGACTCAGAATAACTCAGAATTTTCTCAAGATCCCTGGAGAATTTTTAGAATTTTAGCTGAATTTGTTGAAGGCTTTGAAGCCATGACAACATTAGGTAATTCCGTTGCTTTCTTCGGTTCTTCTGTAAAAAATCCAAAAAGCAAAAAATATTACAATCTTGCAATGGATTTAGCAGAAAAACTTGCAAAAAGAAAACTCAGTATTATCACGGGCGGAAGTTTTGGGATTATGGAAGCTGCAAATAAAGGAGCAAAAAAAGCCAAAGGAGCTTCTTGTGGCCTTTGCATCGACTTACCCAAAGAAACACCTAACTCCTTTATTGATAAAAAATACGAACTGCATTTCAGATATTTTTTTGTAAGAAAAGTTATGTTCGTTAAATATGCTAAAGCATTCATTGTTTTTCCCGGAGGATATGGCACATTAGATGAACTTTTCGAAGCGCTCACCTTAATTCAAACAGAGAAAATACAATCTTTTCCCGTCTACTTAATCGGAAAAAATTATTGGAAACCACTAATAGAATTTCTACAAAATACTGCAGCTAAAAAAGGAATGCTTACAAAAGAAGATCTTTCTCTTTTCAAGTTAACTGATGACATTGACTTTGTAGTTGATGAGATAGTTAGACATTGCTGTAAAAAATCCTTGGAAAAAGAAAATTTCTAATGACTCACAAAGCAATTTTGCTTATGTAAATAATGATGTGCTTTTTTAATAGATTCAAAACTTCCAAGATCAAACCATCCGACAGAATCTTCCAAAAATTCCACTTGAAGCTCATTATTTTTTATAAAAAGATTATTCAAATCCGTAATCTCCAATTCCCCCCTACTTGAAGGATTTAAGGATTTAGCTTTTTGAATCACATCTGCTTCATAAATATAAAGTCCTGTAGCTATCCAAGAAGAAATAAATGATGAAGGTTTTTCAATAATTTGTTTCACATTATTTTTGTCATCCATGCTTAACACACCAAATTCCTGTGGATTGTCAACTGATACAGAAAATAAAGTAGCTCCCCTATTGTTCTTATAAGCCTTTTTTAAATGGTTTACAAAACAAGGATCACCAAAAAGGTTGTCTCCGAGTAAAAAAATAAAACGATCATTACAAATGAAGTTTTCAGAAAGAATAATCCCTTCTGCAATACCTTTTGGCATATCCTGCACTGCATATTCAATAGATATTTGAGGATATTTGTTATTTAATAAAAGCTTATAATGAAAAACATCCTGGTCTTTCCCAATTATCAAAAGCTTTTTGACACCTGCTTTCAAACAAAGCTCTATTGAATAACAAATCATTGGCTGATTATAAATAGGCAAAAGATGTTTTGAAAAAACTTTTGTAAAAGGATAAAGCCTGGAACCTTCTCCTCCAGCTAATATGACAGCCTTCATTTTTTTATAACAAATAGATCTTTCAAACCACGATAATGCTCATAAAGATCTAATCCGTAACCGACAACAAATTCACCATTAAGCTCAAATAAAACATCATCGGGAGTGAAATCTGTTTGACGATTTTTTAAATTATTCAGAAGACAAATAGTGCGAAGAGTTTTGGGTTTTTGTCTTTTTAATGACGCGTAGATAAAACTTAGAGTTTTACCAGTATCACAAATATCTTCAACAATTAACACATGCTTATTTTCTATATTCAAATTCCCTAAAGACTCAACCTTTAAATCTTTTTGGGACAAACCCTCATAACTGGATACTTTGATAAATTGCATGGAAACAGGATCTTGAAGATTTCTCATTAAATCAACAGCAAAACAAACTGCCCCTTTCAAAACAACTACGAGAACAAGTTCTTCGCCTTTTTTTTGTTCGTTTAACTTTTGCGTATAAATCGCAATTTTTTTCTGTATTTCTTCAAACGAATAAAGTTTTGTCCAATTTTCCATCTTCATTTATGACTGTTTGCGTTTAGCAAGTAAAAGATCTACATAATCCAAATTATAATCATTATTTAAGAAATTCTGATCCTCAAGCATAAATTGATGGAAAGGAATAGTCGATTTAACACCTGAAATATGAAATTCATTCAAAGCCCTCTTCGCTATATCTATCGCCTCTTTACGAGTAGAACCTCTAACAATCAATTTAGCAATTAAAGAATCATAATAAGGAGGAATTACATACCCGCTATAACAAGCGCTATCAATACGAACATTAGGTCCTCCGGGAGTAACGTAATATTCGATCTTACCAGGAGATGGCCTAAAATCATTTTCAAAATCTTCAGCATTGATCCTAAATTCTAACACATGCCCTTTAAAATTTATATCCTCTTGCGATACCGAAAGCTTATGTCCCATCGCAATACGAAGTTGTTCTTTTACAAGATCCACCCCTGTAAGTTCTTCTGTAACGGTATGCTCTACTTGAATACGGGTATTCATTTCCATAAAATAGAAGTTATGATTTTCATCGAGCAAAAATTCCACTGTACCTACAGAATAATAACCTGCCTCTTTTGCAAGATTAACAGCTGCTTGTCCCATCTTCTGACGTAAAGATGGATCTATAATCGGACTCGGAGCTTCTTCAATTAATTTTTGTCTTCTTCTTTGTATTGAACAATCCCTTTCCCCTAAATGCACATAATTGCCATGCTTATCTCCCATAATCTGCACTTCAATATGTCTAGGATTCAAAATCATCTTTTCTAAATAAACATCGCCACAATTAAAGTTCGCCTTAGCCTCTTGCTGAGCTGCAATAAACTGGGCTTTAAAATCACTTTCACTTTGAGCAATCCTAATCCCTTTACCACCACCACCTGCTGTAGCTTTAATAAATAAAGGATAACCTATTTTTTTAGCTTCTTTAAGACCCTCTTCTAGAGATGGAATAATTCCATCCGATCCTGGAATAACAGGACAATTAGCTTTCTTAGCAATACTTTTCGCCTGGGCTTTATCCCCCAATTTTTCAATAGCCTTGTAATGAGGACCTATAAATTCGATTTCGCATCTTTCACAGATAGCTGCAAAATTAGCTCTTTCCGCCAAAAAACCATATCCAGGATGAATCGCATCAGCACCTGTCATTTCAGAAGCGGACAAAACACTTGGAATTTTGAGATACGATTCAAGTGATGAAGGAGGACCGATGCAAACAGCCTCATCCGCTAATAAGACATGCAAGGATTGGGAATCGGCAGTCGAATAAACTGCGACAGTCGAAAGACCTAAATCGTGACAAGCTCTAATGACACGGACAGCAATTTCCCCTCTATTTGCAATCAACACCTTCATAATTACCTACTCAATTATAAATAAATTAGTTCCGAATTCTACTGGTTCTGCATTTTCTACCAGTATTTTTTTGATAGTACCGCAAGTACCCGCTTTGACTTCATTCATCACTTTCATCGCTTCAATAATACATACAACTGTATCAGACTGAACTTGATCCCCTTCTTGAACAAAAGGAGGTTGATCCGGAGCTGGCGAAGAATAGAAAGTTCCCACCATCGGTGAATCAATAGTTTTTCCAAGCACAGCTGGTTTTGATTCTTCAGCCATTGGATAAGTAGCAGGCATCATAGCCTGAATGGGCCTTTCATAATACATGCCCTCTTTTTCAATCTCCAAAGAGAAATCCCCTTTAGAATATAGCAATTTTCTTAAATTGCTTTTTTCGAGCAGTTCTATCAACTTTTTTGTTTCGTCTATAGACACTTTACCTTCCTTTATTAAACTCTTTGAATAAATTCATGAGAATTCGTATCAATTTTAAGAATATCTCCAACTTCAATAAATAATGGAACCTCGATTTCTGCACCAGTTTCTAATATTGCTTTTTTTGATGTTCCTCCAACTGGACTATCAATTGTAGAACCGGTTTTGATTACCATAAGCTCTAAAAACTGTGGCAATTCCACAGCAAAAATAGAATCTCCATAAAACATTGCCTTAACCTGAGTTCCCTCTTTTAAAAAATCAATTTTTTCACTCAAGATTTTTGGAGCAACCATTACTTGTTCCAAATTATTGATATCTAAAAAGAGATACTGTTTACCTTCAGGATATAAATACTCTAAAATATGCTCTTTTAATGATACTTCCTCTATTTCCTGATTCGGAGTAAAATTTTTTTCAATCACTTTATCTGTGACTAGATCTCTCAATTTTGTTTTGATAAAAGGCGTTCCTTTTGGAACTTTCACTTTCGTTGCTGTTTCTACACGATATACTTTGTTATTTAGAACAATCGTCATTCCAGGAATAATTTGATTATTTTTGCTCATTTATTCAGCCCTTTTTTATATTCTTTAAACAATCACATAGTTCTTCGATAGAATCAATAGAGAAATCTACAAAATCCTCACATTTTTCGAATTCACCTCTTCCTTGTCTAATATGAATTGTTTTCATACCCAAGGCATTAGCTGGAAATAAATCCCTCATCCGATCTCCTACCGCTATGCATTCACTTGCCACATGCTTATTTTTTAAAATTGTTTGATATGCTTCTAACTTATTTGGATTTTCAGTTATTTCAATTTTAATAAATAAAGAAGTATCCACGCCAGCCTTTTTCATTTTTTGAAATTGAAATCTTTTTTTACCATAGGAAACGATATAGAGCTCATATTCATTCCTTAGTTGCAATAAAAGCTTATCGGCTCCCTTCATCATATGAATATTTTCATCGCTTAAAAGATCCTGTTCTAAAATAGCATAGGCACTTTTTTGAAAATTTCGCAAATGAGGATAAGATTCAAAAAACTTTTTCAAAGCATCTTTGGACGATTTATATAATTTATTATATTGAAGTAAAATTGGATAAATAGAGGAGAATGCACTTTGGCTTTCTACAAGCTTAGAAATTCTCAAAAATCTTGAATGAATCAAGTCTCTCGTCGTAGTAATTAAAGTATCATCTAAGTCAAAAATTATGCACAATTTTCATTAACTCTTTTGCTAGTTTTTCCGAATCATGTCGGATTAAATTTCGTTTTAATAAATCATTTTTTTTCATTTTTTCCAAAGCGCCTAAAAGATCCGCCATAATAATTCTAGGATCATCCATATCATTTTCAATGATTTCTCCTTCTTCAGAATACATCTGCAAAAGTTCTTCAGGAGGATTGGTTTTATTCATAAGAATATAATCAAAAAAACCATCCTCAAAATAGGGAGACAGAACCTTTAAATTATCACTTAATTTATATCCAGTAGTTTGCCCTATACGATTCATCAAATTTACAACAAAAACTTTTTTAGCCTTTGTCTTTTTAAGTGCCTTCACAACACCTTCGACCAATAAATTCGGAATGATAGAAGTATACATTCCTCCAGGCCCTATTACGATTAAATCAGCATCTCTAATAGCAGTTAACACATGAGGATTAACTTTAGGATAGGGCTCTAAATAAATACTTTTAACACCCTGATCGATTTCTTTAGAAAGATAGATTTCTTCCTCATCTTCCAAGATTTTACGATTATTCAGAATCATTTTTAAATGAACGCGATTCGTTGTAACAGGAATGACATTTCCTTTAATAGCTAGAATTTTTCCAGCTTCTTCAACAGCCGTTTCAAAACTTCCAGTAACTTTTTCAAGTGCAGACAAAAGTAAATTTCCAAAACTGTGACCTTTTAAATTACCCTTTTCAAAACGATAATTAATCAAACTTCTCATAAGAATTGTAGAATTGGACAATGCCACAAGACACTGCCTCACATCTCCAGGAGGTAAAACTCCAAGCTCATCCCGCAAAATCCCTGTACTACCGCCATTATCAGCCATAGATACTATTGCTGAAAGAGACACGTCATAATTTTTCAAGCCATTTAAGACTACAAAATTTCCGGTTCCCCCTCCAATAACAACAACTTTTTTCCTATCCATTCACAGCTCTTAAATTTGTTACTCCCTCATTTAAAGAAGAGTGCTTAAATAAAAAAGAACCTGAAACAAGATAATTTGCGCCTGCCTCTACACACAACTTACCTGTTTCCAAATCGATTCCTCCATCAACCTGAATATCAAAAGGTTTTGCTGACGCATCTTTGGAAATTTTTCCATTTTTAGAAATGCCATATTTATTACAAATCATGCGTAAATTTTGAATTTTTTCAATCGCAGATGGCAAAAACTTCTGTCCTGCAAATCCAGGATCTACCGACATAACCAAAATCATATCGCATTTGGATAAATAAGGAATCACTGCAGACTCCGGAGTTTCAGGATTAATGGAAATCCCTATCTCTTTTCCACATCTATGGACAAAATCGATACAATCTTCTAAATTTTCCGTAGCTTCATAATGTACAATAATACGATCTGCACCTGATTCAATAAATTTTTCAATATAATTAAAAGGATTGTACATCATTAAATGAACATCTAAAAACATATCTGTTGATCGATTAATCGCGGCTACCGCTTTAGGACCCATCGTTAAATTAGGAACAAAATGCCCATCCATAATATCAAGATGAATAGAATCCGCTCCAGATTTCTCTATTCGTTTTGCTTCTGAGGAAAGATTTCCAAAATCTCCCGAAAGAATCGAAGCACCGATTTGTAAATTATTTTTTTTCATAAGCTCACTTTTTCAAAAATCACCCAATACGATAAAACGGTATTTGTCAAAAGTCAAGAGCCTGCTGAATCATCTTTAAGAAGTTACGTTGTTTATCCTCATCATCCGATGAAAACATATAACCTTGATAATGAACATCCTCATGCATAACCTGAAAAGATACCAATGAAGAAGAAATCATAGGCAAAGACTGTAATCGATTAAATAATTTCTTTTTTTTCTGAGGATCATAGATCGGTATGATAACAAAAATGGCAGATTCTTCTTTCTTAAAAAAATAACTCTTTCTCTTCTTGGCCTTTTTCTCCAATACTTTTTTTACACTACCAACCAACATTAAAAACATTGATTTCAATACTTCCTTAGAAAGGACCACTGTCATTTCAACAGGATCTATCGAATAGAAGAACTTTTCTAAAAGCAAAGCATTTTCTCCGGTAGTATCACTCAAAAGATATTTAAGCTCTTCATACGCTTCATTTTGTTTGAAAATCATACCACCATTATAATCACGCACTTCTCCAAGCACTAAATTCAATTGAGAAATCACATCTGCCCTAGCTTTATTGATATCGATAGCATTATCATCTCTTAAATAATGCTTATAAGAAAGGCCCACTCGAAAAACATTCGCCTCTTTAATATATTTTTTTCTTAAATTCCCCACTTTCTTCACCCGATCAGGAATAAAGCGTAATATTGTTAAAGATTTTTCAAATTGTTCAACAAGTGGTAATGATTTTGTTTTTAAAAGTCTGAGCAAAATAACAGTAAAAACCAATTCATCTTTTGACTGACTTTCAAAGTTTACAATAACTTGAGGCAAATCATGTACAAAATTCAATTGTCGAGCTAATACTGTAATATTTTTAACAATCTCCTCTTCATTAGGAGGCATAAAAACGCTAGAAACTCTTTTTTCAATATGATTTTTCAAAAGAAGTGGCAGTTTTTCTTTCAAGGAATTCACTTCATCTTGTGAAAATTCTTGTGCATTTTTTTTGATAATTTCCAAGTAAACGGTTTGAATATTACTTTTAGCATTTTTATCAACAAAAAGAGAATTATCTACAGCTTCAATTTCAGGAAATATTTTCTTAATTGCTTTTGTCAAATGACTTTTTCCAAAAACTTCATTCTCAGAAAGCAAATTAATTCCGACCATTACTCCCAGTACGTTTTGCTCAATTTTATTTTGAAAAAGTTTCGTTTTAAAAAATTTCAACACAACATGTCGCTTATCTGGAATAATTTCAATTTTTTGCATCAAAGTTTTACGTATCAAATGCAAAATTGAAATAATTCGGGAAATATGGTGATAGTCTCTTGCTGATTTAAATTCATCTTTACAATTGACCAGAAATTTTTGCATTTGAGAAATAATCCCCTTACCATAATCCTTGGACCGTGTTTGCATCAAAGATCCGATCTTCTGCTGTATAAGCGCTGTTTTCCGATCTACACTACAACCTTTAAATTCCATAATTCGATTTGCTTGATATTCTGAAGCGACACCAAGCTTTACTTCTGTCTCAATTGCTTTAAGATTTCTTACAACTTCTTCAAAATCACGTGAATTAGAAATATCCAACACAATTTCAGCAATAGTATATTGCTCTCTATCATAGGGAAAAAACTTAAAATCAATGGCAAATAAAGCTAAAATATTTAATTTTTTATTTGGAACAAGCCATTTTGAAGTCAATTCCTGAAAAAAATGAATGGCATTATCGCGTACAGGACATAAAAGCTTAAAAGAAATATTAGAAGGTTTTTCCCTATCATAATCTGTTTTTACTAGAGGCAGCGATTCATTAATAAACGCTGTAAACATGCCTTCATCCAAATAATCAGAATGAAAAATATGCGAAGGAAGAATAGCTTTTAATAACTGATCTCGTACAGTTTCATAAGCGACATGCTCTTGTTTTTCAACAGAAACAAAATGAGATGAAATGCCTAATTTCATCTTCATAAAAAAAATCCCTCAAAAAAATCACTACATAGTAATTTCGTATACAGGTTTTATGTTTTTTTTGGGAATATCTTTTATAATCTTTGTAGATTTTTTTTTATTACAATCCAAAAAAGAACAAATTTCAAGAGGCATCAGATTTTTTTCAGCAAGAATAAGAGCTCTTTCATGTAAAATTTTAGCTCCTTTTTTTACAATTTTTAAAGCATCCTCGTAAGTAAGCTTCGGATAAAAAACTGCATCCGGACAATGTTTTGGATCTTGATCAAAAAAGCCTTCTACGTCCTTATAAAAAATCACCTTTTCCGCATTTAATCCAATCCCTAAAGCAACAGCTGTAGTATCAGAACCACCTCTTCCAAGAGTTGTTATTTCCTTTTGACAACTTACTCCTTGAAATCCAGCTACAATCACAACTTGCTTTTTTGCGATAGCTTCATGAATTCTTGCTAAATGTAAATCAATAATTTTAGCATTCGTATGATCTATTGTCGTAATAATCCCAGACTGGCTACCTGTAAAACTCACTGCCGAAACCCCTTTGGCATTCAACGCCATTGAAAGAAGTGACATTGAAATTCTTTCTCCAACTGAAATCAACATATCTAGTTCTCTTGAAGAAGGATTCTGATCAATTTGTTTTGCCAAATCAATCAATTCATTTGTAGTATTGCCCATCGCAGAAACTACTACTACAACCTCATGATTCTTTCGATAGTGTTGTATAATAATATCAGCAATTTTTTGAATTCTTTCAACGGTCGCAACAGCAGCTCCCCCAAACTTTAAGACAAACATATTTCCTGCTAAAAAATTTCACTAAAACAAGGATCGAATTAAGATTTTTTAAAAGCAAAGAAAAAAAACTTACGAAAAAAATTTTTCTAATTAAAATTATTTCTACCAATTAAAAAATTATTCTTTAAAAAACTCTATCAATTCTGTGATGATATAGTACAAAAACAACCTCTTATATCTTGCTTTTATTGAAGATTGTTTGGTAACCTTTTACTTTAACTATTAACAGGAGAAACCCTTAACATGATAAACCAACAAACCTACGATTGGAATACAAGCATCACACTTGATGACGTCCAATTCAAACCCGAAGACGCAGAGCAATTCAAATCATTACTCAATTATACCGAAACAGAAGAAACTGAAAACTCTCTCTCACAAATGAAAGTCGGAGAAATCCTTACTGGAAGAATTGTAGAAATCACAAAAGATTTTGTAGTTATTGACGTAGGATTAAAATCAGAAGGAATGGTTCCAACATCGGAATTTTCTGATCCAGAAGAATTACAATTAGACCAATCTATCGAAGTATTTTTAGAAAACACCGAAGGTTCAGACGGTCAAATCATTTTATCCCGCGAAAAAGCAAGAAAACACCGTCAATGGGAACATATCACCAATACTTGCACAGAAGGATCCATCGTACGCGGTAAAGTTATCCGAAAAGTTAAAGGTGGCTTGATGATCGACATCGGCATGGAAGCTTTCCTACCAGGTTCTCAAATCGACAACAAACGAATCAAAAACCTAGACGATTTCATCGGACATACATACGAATTTAAAATCTTAAAAATCAATATTGAAAGAAAAAATATTGTTGTTTCTAGAAGAGAAATTTTAGAAGAAGAAAGAGCTTCCAAAAAAGCAGAAATTCTTTCTAACCTTAAAGAAGGCGATCTATGCACAGGAACTGTCAAAAATATCACTGATTTCGGTGTTTTCCTAGACTTAGATGGCCTAGACGGACTACTACACATCACTGACATGACATGGAAACGCATACGTCATCCTTCAGAAATGGTACAGCTTGGAGACGAACTAGAAGTAATGATCCTAAGTATCGACCATGCAAAAGGAAGAGTTGCTCTTGGTCTAAAACAAAAAGATGAAAATCCTTGGATTATTATCGAAGAAAAATACCCACCAGGAACAAGAATCAAAGGTAAAATTGTCAACTTAGTTTCTTACGGTGCATTCATTGAAATAGAAAATGGCATTGAAGGGCTTATCCACGTTTCTGAAATGTCTTGGACAAAAAACATCACAGACCCATCTGAGATGGTCAACATCGGCGACGAAGTTGAAGCAATTGTTCTTTCTATTCAAAAAGAAGAAGGAAAAATTTCTTTAGGAATGAAACAAACAGAAAGAAATCCTTGGGAAGATGTAGATCTAAAATATCCAGTAGGTCAAGAAGTAGAAGCAGAAGTTAGAAACCTTACTAACTATGGTGCTTTTGTAGAACTTGAACCTGGAATCGATGGATTAATTCATATTTCAGATCTAAGTTGGATCAAAAAAGTTTCTCATCCATCTGAAGTTCTTAAAAAAGGCGACAAAGTCAAAGCTTCCATTCTATCTGTTGATAAAGAAAGCAAAAAGATTACTCTTGGAATCAAACAACTTTCAAGTAATCCATGGGAAAGCATTGAAAAAACAATGCCGGTTGGATCACTAGTCAATGGTATTGTAACAAAAATCACTGCATTCGGAATCTTTGTCGAACTTGAAAATGGCATTGAAGCCCTTATTCACGTAACAGAACTTTCAGATCAGCCATTTGGAAAAGTGGAAGATGTTGTTTCTAAAGGAGACCAAGTCACCGCTAAAGTAATCAAGTTAGATCCTGAGCATAAAAAGATTGCTCTTTCTATAAAAGATCACTTAGTAGACAGAAACAATTTCAGCCACGATGACATTGTCGTTTCTAAATCAAACAAAAAAGAACAGTAGGAATCAATTTTATGAATAAAGATCTAATTGCAATCTTCGAATATCTTGAAAAAGAAAAAGGAATCAAAAGAGAAGTTATTATTGATGCGATTAAAGATTCTCTTCGCATAGCTGCACGCAAAAGCGTGAAAGAAGTAGGTGAAGTAGACGTGCATTTAGATCCTAAAACAGGCGAAATTGATGTTTTTGTACAAAAAGAAATTGTAGACAAAGTACAAAATCCTACTGAAGAAATTTCTTTAGAAGAAGCTCGCGAACTTGCAGAAGATTGCGAAATCGGCGAGCTTCTCGAAATTTCCATCACTCCCCACGATTTTGGAAGAATTGCAGCACAAACAGCTAGACAAGTCATTTCTCAAAAATTACGAGGAGCTGAAAGAGATGTAATTTATGAAGAATATAGACATAGAATCCATGAAATAATCTCAGGAAAAGTAAAAAGATTCCTTAGAGGAAGAACAATGATCGTTGACCTTGGAAAAGTTGAAGCAATCATGCCAGACAGAGAATATCCAAGAGAAGAACGTTATAATGTCGGAGACCGCGTACAAGCACTTTTACTTGACGTAAGAGATACTGATGCAGGAGGCGCTGAAGTCATTTTATCAAGATCCGCTCCTGAATTTGTCAAAGAACTATTCATTCAAGAAGTCCCTGAACTTTCCGATGAAATTATTACAATTGAAAAAATTGTAAGAGAAGGCGGATACCGCACTAAAATGCTTGTAAGATCTTCGGATCCAAAAATTGATCCAGTAGGAACTTGCGTTGGAGTAAGAGGAACACGTATTAAAAATATTATCAGAGAACTGAATAATGAAAAAATCGATGTTATTCCTTATTCTGAAGATCCAATTCAAATCTTACAAAATACTGTAGATCCTATTGAAATCAAACGAATCAAATCTACAAATGATAAAATCAGCATTATTGTCGGCGATGAAGATTATCCAATCGTTATTGGCAAAAGAGGCATGAATGCTAGACTTATTGCTCAACTTTTAAACGTTGAATTCGATGTACAAAAAATGAGCGAACATCAAAAATTAATATCAGTACAATTAAAAGAAATTGCTGAAACAAACGACCCTGTACTCGACGAGCCTTTAGAATTACAGAATTTAAATTCATTAATCTACGAAAGCTTAATCAGCGCAGGATACGATACTATCCGCAAAATTATTGAAGCAACGCCTGAGGAAATCACATTTTCCGCGCCCGGCGTTAATTACTTAGACCTAGCAGATAAAATTATTGAAAAAACATCAAAATAAGGGATACTAACCTTGGCTAAAAACCTAAAAATTTCAGTCAAAAATTCTAAACTTGCTGAAGCATTAAATGTGAATAAATTGAAGCTTGCAGCAGCAGGAAAAAAGAAAATTGCAGAAAAGAAAACAGATACACCACCTATTGATGCTGAAGAAACACAAAAAAAACCTAAAGCGCGTGTTGTTCGCAAGAAAAAGGTTGAAACCAAGGTTGAAAAAGTATCTTCCCCTATAAAAAAAGAAACTCCAAAAAAAGAAACTGAAAAAAAGGCTACTTTATCAAAAGAAAAACCTGCACCGAAAAAGAAAAAAGAAGAAGAAAAACTTGGACCTGTACTAACCCCAAGAAAAACAGAACCTATTAAGAAAAAAGAAACCCTATTACCAAAAGTTGAAAAAAAGCAAGAAACTCAACCAGAGCAAAAACAACCTACTAAAGAAACTAGCGAACAAACAGAAAAATCCACAAAACCAGCACCTAAACAATCTGCTTTCAAAGAATTCAAAGAATTTAAAGCAACACGCAAAAAAACTTCATCCGACAAATCTTTTGATTCCCGTGACAGAATGGGGCTTAGAGAAGGAGATGATGAAAAGTGGAGAAAACGAAAAGCGAAGAAAAAAGGCTTTCAAACTCCAACACAAGAAGTTACACGTCCTAAAAATTTAAAAGTAAAAAGTCCAATTACTATTAAAGATTTAGCAGCAGCTATGAAGCTCAAAGCATCAGAACTTATTTCCAAACTCTTTTTACAAGGAATTCTTGTAACTTTGAATGATTCCCTATCAGATGAAACAACAATTCAATTACTAGGCCAAGAATTCAACTGCGAAATAGAAATCGATACTTCAGAAGAAGAAAAACTTCAAATCACAAATAAATCGATCTTGGAAGAAATTAATGAAACTGATGAAAACCAACTAAAACAACGCCCTCCGATCATTGCTTTCATGGGACACGTTGACCATGGAAAAACAAGCCTTATTGATGCTATTAGACACTCCAATATTGCATCGGGTGAAGCAGGAGCAATTACTCAACATATCGGAGCATTTACAACAAATTCCAATGGCCAACAAATTACTATTCTAGACACCCCTGGACACGAAGCCTTTTCAGAAATGCGTATGCGTGGTGCTTCTGCAACAGATATTGTAATTTTAGTAATTGCCGGAGATGAAGGTATACGCGAACAAACAATCGAAGCTTTAACTCAAGCAAAAGAAGCTAAAGTACCTATTATTGTAGCAATCAACAAAAGTGATAAAGAAGGATATGATACCGAAAAAATCTACAGACAATTATCCGATCACAACCTTCTTCCAGAAGCATGGGGTGGTGAAATCATCACAGTCAACTGCTCTGCTTTAACAAAGCAAGGAATACCTGATCTTTTAGAGATGGTCACTCTCCAAGCAGAAATTCTTGAACTTAAAGCCAATCCAGAATCCAGAGCTCGTGGAACTATTTTAGAATCTGAAATGCATAAAGGATTTGGAGCTATTGCTACAGCATTAATTCAAAACGGAACTTTAAAACTAAATGATCCAATTGTTTTTGGAGCAAAATGGGGTCGCATTAAAACAATGCATGATGAAAAAGGTAATCCTCTTAAAATAGCACCTCCTTCTACTCCTGTTAGAATTACAGGTCTTTCTGGACTTGCCGAAGCTGGACAGGAATTTATCGTCGTTCAAAGCGAAAAAGAAGCTAGAAAACTTGCACAAGGAAGAAAAGAAGGCTACCAAAGAAGAATACTTCAATCAAGCAAGCCAAAATCCTTAGAAGCATTAATGCAAAAACAAGACAAGAAAAAATCCCTTTCTCTCATCTTAAGAGCTGATGTGCAAGGTTCTTTGGAAGCTTTGAAAAATTCACTATTAAAAATTAAATCGAAAAAAGTCGAGCTCAATATCATTTCAGAAACAGTTGGACAAATTTCAGAATCAGATATCGAACTTGCTGCAGCATCTAATGCTATTATTGTTGGATTCCACACTCAAATCGAAACCCACGCAGATTCTCTTTTAAAACAACTCAAAGTATCTACCATTCGTCATGATGTGATCTATCATATTATTGATGATGTCAAAGAACAAATGGTCAATATCCTTGATAAAATCGAGCAAGAAACACCTAAAGGAAAAGCTGAAATCATTGCTGTTTTCAAATCCTCACAACTTGGACTAATTGCAGGCTGTAAGATTGTTTCCGGCACTATCCACCGTAACCATATGGCAAAACTTGTCCGAAAAAACGAAATCATTTGGAAAGGGAAAATTCAGTCTATCAAACGTGAAAAAGAAGATGTTAAAGAAGTTCAAAAAGGACTTGAATGCGGTATCCTTCTGCAAGGTTTTTCAGATTATGAAATTGGAGATGAGATTGAATCTTTCGAAATTACATACTTAAAACAAGAGCTATAAAAAAGTTATTATGCAAAAACGCAGACAAGAAAAACTGAACTCACTATTAAAAGAAGTCATCTCTGATGTGATTTTTAAAAAAGTAAGAAATCCAAATATTTCTGAACTTCTTACTGTAACAAAAGTAGAAATCACCCAAGATATGCATGAAGCAAAAGTCTTTATTTCTATTATGGATAATGACGAAGCCATTAAAAAAAGTAGTATTGATGCCCTCAATTCTGCAGCAGGTTTTATTGCTGTAAATTCTGCAGCACAAACATCCTTGCGCTATTTTCCAAAATTAACATTTAAATTAGATCGATCTTTAGAACAATTCGAAAAAATTGAAAAAATATTAAAAGAGATCAAAAACGATTAAAATGGAAACATCAACAGTTGAAGGTGTTTTACTTATCAATAAAACACCTGGAAAAACCTCGTTTAGCATCATTTCAGAGCTCAGACGCAAATTAAATGTAAAAAAAATAGGTCATGCTGGAACATTGGATCCTTTCGCATCTGGTGTGATGGTTCTTCTCGTTGGAAAAAAATATACCACCCTATCCAATCAATTCATGGGATGTGACAAGGAGTATTGGGCAGAACTAAAACTTGGCTATCAAACAGAAAGCTTCGATCCTGAAACTCCTGAAATTTTGATTTCAAATGCAATTCCATCTGAGATGCAAATCAATGAAGTTCTCAAACAATTCCAAGGAGAAATCGAGCAGATTCCTCCAATGTATTCAGCGAAAAAAATCAATGGAAAAAAACTCTACCAATTAGCTCGAAAAGGTCAAACAGTCGAAAGACCCGCTCAAAAAATCAAAGTACAAATTGAATTAATCGATTATTCCTACCCAAATTTAGAATTGAAAATCACCTGCTCCAAAGGCACCTATATTCGCTCTTTGGCTCATGATATCGGCAATTCTTTGGGTGTTGGTGCTTATCTACAGAAACTGACACGACTTCGATCAGGATCCTTTCATTTAAAAGACTGCCTTGATCAGGATTTAATTTTCTCCAGTCAATTCACCCCTGATTTACTCATCAAAAATGAAAGTTTATCGCACGCTTAATTCAATCCCTGTCATTCATGAACCTATTGCAATCGCAATTGGCATCTTTGATGGAATTCATAAAGGGCATCAATATCTATTATCAATTTTAAAAACAAAAGCTGAAAAAACCGCTATAATCACCTTTCATAACCATCTTAAAAGCTCTCATAAAAATCACCTACCTCTGATGAAAGAAGCAGAAAAATTACTTTCTTTAGAAAAACTGGGTACACATTACTGTTTAGATTTGAATTTTATAGAGGAAATACAAAATCTCACTTATATGGAATTTCTGGATCTATTGCTCCAAAAATTCCCAAATCTTCAAACAATCGTTTTGGGAGAAAATGCCACAATCGGCAAAAACCAAGAAGGCTCTATCCATAATTTAAAAAAATATGCAGAAGGGAAAAGCTTTTCTATTGAAGCTATCCCCTTATACCAATGGAAACAAATAACGGTTTCCTCGACCTATATCCGTAATCTTATCAAACATGATGAAACAAAGCTGGCAAATGCTTTGTTATCAAATAAATCTTTTTAAAAAATTTAGATAATTGAAAAAGATCTATGCTCCAGTATACTTTCAGGATTTAGCGGAGGAGTCAACTGTCCACTAGCTTGAATGAATAATTGCATTTGTCTTAATACTTCATCCCTTAGAACTCCTTCTTTAAGAGTACAGTGTGCAGTTCCATTACGTTCATTCACATAACATATTTTTTCCAATATGTCTTTTTTCCTTTTATCCATAGGACGTCTTTCAAGTGGTATTCCTCTCCCTGATACGCTTAAATTTATTTTCATAAAATTCTCCTGATAATATTTGGAAATATATTAAATATTTTTCTTAAAAAAAAGAAAGTTATTCATCGAAAAATTCATCGTCTCAAAGAAAGCCCCATTATCATTTCTCATGAATTCCTATTTGTAAAATAATTGAATTTTTTAAGGAAAAAACACATAATAAGTTCTAAATTAGATAGGAACTTCAGTATGTCATCACTTTCTTGCGGAATCGTAGGCCTTCCAAACGTTGGAAAATCAACACTCTTTACAGCACTTACTCGAAAACAAATCCCAGCAGAAAACTACCCTTTTTGTACTATTGATCCAAACGTCGGCATAGTAGAATTAAACGACTCCCGTCTGCAAGAATTACAAAAAATGTCTTCCTCACAAAAAATCATCTATGCAACCGTTTCCTTTACCGATATTGCAGGACTTGTAAAAGGAGCATCAAAAGGCGAAGGCCTTGGCAATAAATTCCTATCCAACATCAGACAGACAGATGCGATACTGCATGTGGTAAGATGTTTTGAAAACGATGATGTGATCCATGTCGAAGGCAAAATCGATCCGATTGATGACATTGAAACAATCAATCTAGAATTAATTTTAGCCGATTTAGAAGTTGTCGAAAAAAATATTCAAAAAATGGAAAAGCAAGCCAAAGGAAATAAAGCTTTTCTTCCTACTCTTGAATTCTTACAAAAGGCAAGAGCTCATTTAGAAGATGAAAAACCTCTTAGAACATTAGAACTTACAAAAGAAGAACTTTCGTTCTATAAGATCTATTCTTTTATCACGAATAAAAAAGTTCTTTATATCGCAAACATATCGGAAGAAGATCTTCAAACAGGTGATAATGAATTTGTTCAAAGAGTCAAAGCTTTTGCAGAAAAAGAAGATGCAGCTGTATTACCTATCTGCGCCAAATTGGAAGAAGAAATGGCTCAATTATCCCCCGAAGAAGCCAAGGAGTTTTTAAAAGAAGTCGGACTTAAAGAAACCGGATTAGATAAGTTAATCCGCAAAGCTTTCGAACTTCTAGGCCTTATCACCTATATCACTACAGGAGAAATCGAAACACGCGCCTGGACTATCAAAAAAGGAACCAAAGCCCCTCAGGCCGCAGGAAAAATTCATTCCGATATCGAAAAAGGTTTTATTCGAGCAGAAGTTATTTCCTATAATGACATGATGCATTATAAAGGAAGAGTAGGCGCGAAAGAAGCAGGCAAAGCAAGAATGGAAGGAAAAGAATACGAAGTACAAGACGGAGATGTAATCCTTTTCCATCACAGCTAGCCTTTAATAAAAACCTTTTTATAAGAATATGGCTGAAAAAACCGAAAAGGCAACCCCTAAAAAATTACGTGATGCACGTAAAAAGGGACAGGTTGCCAAATCACAAGATTTCCCTTCTGCACTAACCTTTGTGGTTTCCATTATGGGAACCTTATTTGCTTCTTCATTTTTGTACGATCATCTTTCAACTTACATTATTTCAATGCTCAGAAGAATTTCTGGTAACATCAACCTTGAACAGCAAGGCGGAGCTTATATTCTTGAAGCCATTCAAGTGATTGCTATCGTCAGTCTTCCAATCGTTGTAGTTGTTGCTTGTGTTGGCGTTATTACTAATTTTCTTATTATCGGTCCTGTTTTTTCCTTTGAAGCCATGAAATTTAATTTCAAAAAATTAAATCCTGTTGAAGGTATTAAACAAAAATTCAAGTTGAAAACACTTTTCGAACTTGTAAAATCAATTTTCAAAATTACCGGCGCTGCGATTATCATTTTTTATGCAATTTGGAAAGCCATTCCTGAAGTTGTTCAAGCTTCTTCAATTCCTGTCATCGGAAGTGCATTAATTTTAGAAAGCTTTTTAAAAAAGATCAGCATTCAGGTAGGTATTTTTTTTCTAGCGATTGCTATTTTCGATCTTCTTTATCAAAAAAGAACCTTTGCTAAAGAAATGATGATGGAAAAATTTGAAGTTAAACAAGAATATAAAGATACTGAAGGAAACCCGGAGATTAAAGGAAAACGCCGGGAACGCTTTAGGGAAATAGCCTACAGCGAAGGGCCGTCAGCCGCTGGAAGAGCCAAAGCTATTGTTACCAATCCAACCCACATTGCAGTTGCTATTGGTTTTGAAGAAGGAAGACAAAAAGTTCCCGTTATTTTAACCATGGGAATCAATAAAGTGGCAGAAAAAATTATTACCATTGGCACAAAAGAAAATGTTCCTATAATGAGGAATGTAGAGCTTGCCCGCCAATTATACAATCAAGGGAGTATCGGTAGCTACATCCCAAAAGAAACATATAAAGCTGTTGCCGAAGTATTGAAATGGATAGAACAAATAGAGAGCAAGCCTAAAACGACGTTGGAGAATTTATGAAAGATTATTTAGAGAAAATAGCAAAATATCTTGGTGGAGATAAAGCGCTTAACACTATCATGAAATCTAGTGATTTGATGATCGCTTTTGTCATTATCAGCATATTGATGATGTTAATTTTTCCTGTTTCTCCAAATGTCATCGACGTACTGATCACCGTAAACCTAACTGTTTCCATCTGTTTATTGATGGTTGCTTTGTATATTCAAAAAGCTGTGCATTTATCTATTTTTCCCTCCCTTCTTTTGATTACAACTCTTTATCGATTAGGCGTAAACATTTCTTCAACCCGTCAAATTCTATTAAATGCCAATGCCGGTAACATCATTCATGCTTTCGGACAATTCGTTGTCGGAGGAAACTATGTTGTTGGAGGTATTATCTTTTTAATCATCACTATCGTCCAATTCTTAGTTGTTACCAAAGGTGCTGAAAGGGTTGCTGAAGTTGCCGCACGTTTCAATTTGGATGCGATGCCTGGCAAACAAATGAGTATCGATGCTGATTTAAGAGCTGGTATCATCGACACCCAACAAGCAAGGCAGTTACGCCTTGCCCTCACTAAAGAAAGTCAGCTTTATGGAGCAATGGACGGTGCGATGAAATTCGTAAAAGGAGATGCTATTGCCGGAATTATCATAACAGTAATCAACGTTATTGGGGGACTTATCATAGGAGTCATGATGCATGGTATGACTCTTGCACAATCAGCCAAAACATACGCCCTTCTTTCCATTGGGGATGGTCTTGTATCTCAAATTCCAGCCCTTATGATCGCCATCACTGCCGGTATGGTCACGACACGAGTTTCCAGTGACAAAAAAGATGCCCACTTAGGACGCGATATTTCAGAACAGATATTAGGGCAACCAAAAGCTTTAATGATTTCAGGCGCTGTTTTACTTTTAATGGCAGGTGTTCCTGGCTTTCCAGCAGCTCCTTTTTTAGTTTTAGCACCTATAATTGGTTCTATTGGATTCGTTGTTTGGATGTCGGCAAAGAAAAAAATGTCCAAAGCGATGGCTGGAATTGGACCAATGGAAACAGATATTGAAGGCCATTCGGTTGCGGGAGGCGTTTCAGAAGATTATGCTCTGACTCTTCCTGTCATGCTGGAAATCGGCAAAGGCCTTTCTAAAAAAGTCAAAAAAGACAAACAAGGTGTTTCTTTTATCGACGCAATGGTTCCTAAAATGAGACACGCCCTTTATCAAGAACTTGGTGTCAGATTTCCTGGAGTCCACGTTAGAACAGACTCTCCTACACTTCAAGAAAATGAATTTGCTATCCATTTAAACGAAGTACCTATTGTTAGAGGAAAAGTTTTAATGAATCACCTGCTCACTTCCGAAAGAGAAGAAACTTTGAAACGTTACAACATTCCTTTCACCAAAACACAGGGAACAATGAACCTTCCTGTCATCTGGGTCGACGAAAAATATGCCCCTGTTCTCAAAAGATCCAGCATTCAATTCTGGAACCCTATGGAAGTGATGATTCTGCACCTATCTAAATTCTTCAAAAAGTATGCCGCAGAGTTCATGGGAGTTCAAGAAGTAAGGGCAATCCTCGAATTTGTAGAAAAATCATTCCCTGATCTTATAAAAGAAATCACAAGACTTGTACCACTACAGAAAATGACAGACATCTTCAAAAGGCTTGTCCAGGAACAAATTTCTATTAAGGATCTACGTACCATCCTAGAATCCCTCAGCGAATGGGCCCAAACAGAAAAAGATACCATTCTTTTAACTGAATACGTCCGATCATCACTAAAACGCTATATCAGTTATAAATATTCGCAAGGAAGAACCATTCTATCCGTTTATTTACTTGATCCTGAAATCGAAGATCTTATCCGAGGAGCCGTAAAACAAACATCAGCAGGCTCTTATTTAGCTTTGGATACAGATATGACTCAAATGATCATACAATCTCTACGAAATACAATGTCTCCAACTCCAACAGGAGGTCAGCCCCCTGTCCTTTTAACAGCTATGGATGTTAGACGTTTTGCCAGAAAACTTATCGAATCCGAATTCCCAGACTTACCTGTTGTTTCCTATCAAGAAATCGTATCAGAAATCAAAATCCAACCTTTAGGTAGGGTTCAACTAACATAGGAATAACTTATGCCGGATTACATCCCTCCCATTCATAATGTGACGCAAAAAGCTTCCTCCGCGCATGAAATCCATCTACAAAAACAAAAAATAGAACAACATCGCCTGCAACAAATCAATGCTAAAGGTACTTTTGCAGAAGAATGTCAATCAGATTTTGAAGACATACAAATTCAAAGAAACTTCAAAGATTTCAAAGAACTAAAATCTTCAAAAAAAGAAGCCAAAGAACTCAAACAAAGTAATTCAGATGTTGAAGAAGCTATCGAAGAAACCAAAAAATCTGAAGAAGCCGCTACACGTTTTTCCAAAAAAGATCCCGAACTCAAAAGTAAAATCCTAATTCTTTTAAGATCTAGTATTCAGCAAGGAGATTCTCCTGAAGAAATCTTAAAAAAAGTGCTCGAATTCTATCCCGACCATACTTTAGCTGATGAAGCCTTTGAATATCTTCTAGAAACCTCCAGAGGATCTCTCCATCAAAGCATATTGCTTGCTCACGATCTTTTAATAGAAAGATACCGAAGAGAAGTTGTTGCAGGAAGAAATATTCGCGTACAATCACAAGAATTTTCTGAAAAAGGACTAGGATCCCCTACTGCCTTAAGAGATATGTATCGGGATATTACAGGAAATCCCAGAAAAGCCATGCAGCTTTTCAACGAACTATCCAAACAGTTTCCTTTTGCACAGATGAAATTTGTCATTGACTTTCTTCTTCATTCTTTAGGAGCAGATCTCAAAGCAAAAGGACCTTCCATCAGCCGGGGTGAGCTTTCCCGCTTAATTGAAGAAACGCGCTCTTTGCAAGCCATTTTAGGCGTTTATAGGTTCTTCCATAGCCGCATGCCTCTTTTACATACCCTCTTCGGACAAGCAGGACTTACACTTCCCTCTCTGATTAACTTTGAATCACTTTCCCAAGAATTTATGAAACTTCTACAAGATCGCTATATTTCTTCCGATCGAATATTACTCATTGGACAATTTTTAGGCATTTCCGATGAAATTGCAGCTCAAATAGCCATTTACATGCAATATAGAGACGCGATTCGACAAGTATCTCCAAAACTATATAAATCAGAAAAACATAAAGAAGAGCTTTTAGAAACTTTTATCGATACCCTAGAAGAGTTAGAAGATAAAATCGACGAAGAAGAAAATGAGGAGGAGGAATAATGCAATCCCTTTTTTCTGAATTTATTGAAGAATTATCAGAGGCAATTGATTTCCCTCTGCATTTGGATCCTCTAAATACCTGCACTCTTTCTATCGATAATGATTTCACCATCCATATCGAGGAAGGAGAGGAAAACCATCTTGTCTTTATCGGATCATTTATCTCTGAAATTTCGCCAGGCAAATATCGAGATAAAGTATTTCGTGAATGCCTTAAAGAAAATAGTCATTTGGATGCTACAAGTATTTTTGCTTTCAACTCTTTAAACTCTTCGCTTTGCCTCTTTACAACACTTGATACAAACAGATTAGATATGGAGGCCTGCACTATTAAAATCTCAGAATTTATCGAAAAAGTTTCCTTATGGAAAAAAGCCATCGAAACAAATGATATCGCTTCCATCCATTCAAATTTTAAAGAAAAAACATATGACAACCCTTTTGGAATTAAACTTTGACTTCTTTAGATAAAATTTCACAATACCTACAACATACAGCTATGAATAAGCATTGGAATTCTATCGGAATCAAACATCATCATGGCATATGCATCCCTCTTTTTTCTTTAAAAACCACAAAAAGTGCAGGCATTGGAGAATACCTCGATCTGATCCCGTTAATTGACTTTTGCAAAGAAGTTGGTATGAATATTATCCAACTTCTTCCTATTAATGAAACAGGCCCCGACAATAGTCCTTATAATGCTATTTCTTCTTGTGCATTAGATCCCGTGTATATTTCTTTACATCAACTTCCGTTAACAAACACTGAAAAAGAAAAACTCTCGATATTTGAAGTCCCCTCCGAATATGAACGCATATCCTATATGGAAGTAAAAGAAAAAAAATTCGATTTTTTAGAAGCTTTTTTTGAAAGCCATTTTCATAAGTACGAAAACACCACTCAATACAAAAATTTTATCGCGAATCATTCATGGCTCAAACCTTATGCAGTTTTCCGAATACTCAAAGACTTATTCGGGCAAAAAAAATGGAAGAACTGGCCTAAGACCTACCAAAATCCTTCAGAGTCTCTTTTAAATGAAGTTTCAAAAAAATATCCTAAAAAAATCAATCAATATATTTTTTATCAATATCTATGTTTCTCTCAAATGATGGAAGTAAAAGAATATGCCACCAATCAAAAAATTTTCATCAAAGGAGATATCCCCATTTTAATCAGTCCTGATAGCGTTGATCTCTGGTATTATCGCGATCAGTTTAATCAAAGTCATACTGCTGGATGTCCTCCCGATCAATTCAATCCTCATGGACAGAATTGGGGATTTCCTCTCTTTAATTGGGAAGAAATGAAAACAAATGATTATTTTTGGTGGAAACAACGACTCAAAGTTGCAGAAAATTTTTATCATCTTTTCCGAATCGACCACGCAGTCGGCCTTTTTAGAATTTTTGCCATTTTACCCAATGAAACACCTGCCCAAGGACAATTCTTTCCTCTAAATCCTTTTTATTGGATGCAAAATGGTAAAGAAAAACTGTTGATGATGATCCACAATACCTCCATGTTTCCCATCGCAGAAGATTTAGGCCTCATTCCCGAAGGAGTTTATAAAATCCTCAAGGATCTAGGAATACCAGGCACTAAAATCATGCGTTTCGAAATATCCAAAAAAGGATTCAAACCAATCGATGAGTATGAACAAATCAGCATGACATGTACCGGTACCCATGATTTAGATACTCTTTCCGAGTGGTGGATGGAAGAAAAAAGAGAAGCAAAAATCTATTGCAAAGAAAAAGAATGGCATTACTCCCCTCAATTAACTAAGAAACAACTTTTCTCAATTCTTAAATCCTCCCATAAAACAAACAGTCTTTTTCATATCAATCCCTTTCAAGAATATCTGGCACTGATCGACGAATATGTCTCCGATCATCCAGAAGAAGAAAGAATTAATAAACCTGGAACCAGCCTACCTACAAACTGGACTTATAGGTTTCGTCCTTCCATTGAAGAATTTTCAAGCAACGAAAAGTTCAAAAGTTATATTAAAAAATTGATCTCTTAAAAAAAATAATCGATGAAATTTATTCCGAATATCCATTATTTTTAAGAAAAAATAATTGCCATTATGAAACAATTTTTCCTTCCTTTTTTTCTTTTGATAAACTTCCTTCACGCTTCTTCTTTTCAAGCTCTTTATAAAAGTATTCCTCCTAATGCCACCTCCAAATATTTCGCATTTTACAATCTATATCCAGAAACCTTTGAAGGAAAACAAGCACTTGAAAAAGGCTGGAAAAACTTAAAGATTCATCTTGAAAAGCAATCTTTAACCAATATCCCTTCTATAGATATTCATAAAATAATCGATATCATTTCTTATGGATCTACAAATAATCATAAAATACTTTCAGAACAGGAAATCGAATTCATCAAGCAAATTTCCATGCAACTACCTCATAAATCATTAAAAGGCCATAAGCTCTATTCAGAAGAGGAAATACTCGCCCTACCAGAAAATGAACTAGATTTAGCTAGAGCCATATTCGTTTCCAAAAAAGCCTCCAAACAAGAAATAGCAAGCTATGAGGCAACTTTGGATTTAATGGCTATTCATATTCTTGCAAAACTTCCTCCAAATCCATCTATTCCAACAATCATCGAAACAATGAATCAATTCCTCTTTTTTGATTTACGTTTCCGCTTCCCTCCACAATCGACCTATGCCAAAGATATCGATACCTATACTTTCCTATCTTCCGTTATGGATTCAAGAAGAGGAGTCTGCTTAGGCGTTTCAACTCTCTATCTTTGTCTTGCACAAAGACTAAATATCCCTCTTGAAATTATCACTCCGCCAGGGCACATTTTCATCCGTTATAATAATAACAATAACATCATCAATATTGAAACAACTGCCCGAGGAATCCATCTTCCGTCAGAGGAATACTTGTCGATTGAAACCAAAGCCTTGGAAAAAAGAACTCTAAAAGAAGTTGTCGGCCTCATTTACATGAACGAAGCTTCTATTTATTGGATGAAGAAAAAGTATAATACAGCCAAAGAGCTTTATGAAAAAGCACAACCCTATCTAAAAAATGATTATCTTCTTAAAATGTTCTTAGGATACCAGTATTTATTTACAAATCAAAAAGAGAAGGGAAAAGCTCTTTTAGCTTCCATCAAAGATTTTATCCCTCCTCATCATATGAGTAAAGATTCCATCATCGAAGACTATCTTTCTGAAAAAACTGGTAAAGAAGGAATAGAGGCCGTTTACTTAAGCGTAGACGATAATAGGGAATCGATTATAGAAAAACAAAAGGCACTTAAAAAAATCGTAAAAAAACATCCCTACTTTCGTATGGGGCTTTTCCAACTAGCTATAACATATCTACAATTATCACAGGAAAAAGAAGCTTATTCATTACTAAAAAAACTGCATAAAATGGATTCGGATAATGTTATCGTCAACTACTATCTTGCAATACTCTCATATAAAAGATACAACTTCCCAGCGGCCAAACAATATAGCGAACTATGTGCCAAAATATTGGAATCCCATAAGCATATGCCTAAAGCATTCATCTCTTTAGTTAAAGAGATTAACAGAAAAATTCCATTAAATCTTTCTTAACCAAGAATTTTCAAAAAATCAGAAAATTTCCAACCGCTTTATCTATAAATTTTTTTTAAATTTTCAAAAAAAAATTCACATAAAATTAAAAAAAAATTAAGATGTTGCAATGCTTAAAATGGAGAAAAAATATGGATCAGATCTCTAACTCTTCAGAACCTACAATATATCGCCATGAACACTTAAGATATTCCTTGGAATATTTAGGAGAAGGTTTTCTCAGCTTGCTTCGATTATTTCCATTTTCATTAATAGAAGGAACTGCAGAGTATTATTTTGGCAATAAAGATATAGAAACATTAAGAACATTACCTCAAACAATTTCTGAAAAAATAACCAAAAACAAAAATTACACTAAAAAGATTTTTTCTTTATTACAAAAAAATCTAATCGTTAGCCTCAGTCCCTCCAGAAAAGCTCAAGAAATACATAAAGAAGAAATTGCAGAATTACTTTTCAAAAGAAAAGAACAAAAAACTCTTGAAATTCAAAACAACACATTATTTTCTAAAACTCTTGAAATTCAAAACAACACATTATTTTCTAAAACAAAAATAACGATTCACAAAACATGGCAAACTATTATTAATATCACAAAAGCAGTAGTAGACACTATATTTCATACTTTATATCTTTTTTATTCTTCCCTAATTTATATTCCTCTTAGACAGATTACCAAGAGCTTAAAAGAAAGAAAGCTCTCTCACATTAAGGAACTACCCAATAAATTACATAAAAACTTTTCATACAATATTTCCTGGATTCTATCCAATCCTCAACTTATTTTCGCTTACCTTATTTCTCCTTTATCCCCCTTTCGTTCTTCTAGAATCATAACTTCTGCCAAACAATCCATGCAAGACTTGTAATATGCAAAAACCTACAAGTTATTTAAATGATCCATGCTCTTATATTGCACATAATCCAATATCAAAAAATTATTCCGGAATAAATTCTGGCACAGAACGCTTAAAATACTTAGTGAAACTTATCAATGGATTTGTGCAGTTATGTATAAATTTAACAATAGCTCCTCTAAATTTCACATTATTTTGCTGTCATCTTATGAAGGAAATTCCCAATCTTATTTTTGAAAAAATTCAAATTCCTAAAATGCCACTACTTAAAACATTCAAAGTTCGAATCCATTCTCTTATCCATTCATATTATTCTCCCCTTGGAAAAAATTTTTTCTCTAATTTCACAAAAATTGCCATAGGATTTACAGGAACTTTTTCTCCTGCCAATGGAGAAAAATTGCTTTTCTTTATCTACGGCCCTTAATTTTTTTTGCATAATTGTAAAATTTTTGGTATCTTTTTAAAAATTTTAATAAGACATATAAAATATTTTATTTAGGAGCTTTTCTATGATAAATCCAACGCCTTCTTATTCGAAAACACCCCCTATTCAACTTCATAAAGAAGCAATACTTTCTAGAACAGAAAGCACCTTAAAATTAATCAATTCAATAGCTCTTTTTATCTTTGATTTAGCAATCCTACCCACTTCTTTAATTTATACTTCACTAATCGCTACTACAGAATATATTTATTCACTACAAAATAAAGAATCTCCTGAAGAAACAATCCAAGAAGATGAAATAGATTTGGAAAAAAATAATATAACATCGATCCAAGAAGATTTTTTAAATTTCACATCGAATCTTAAAACTATTTCAATCCATTTAATCGGAATTTTTTCTCCTTCATTTAGAAAAAAAGTTGAACAAATTTTCCATAAATCTGTTGATCAAGTATCTCTTGGTTCACCAAGGAAAGCCTTTAAATCCCTTTGCAACACTAAAATAACACCTGAATCTGAAACAATAATTGAGAAATAAACTAACTCTAATACTGTATTTTAAAGAAAAAATTAGATAATATCCTTTGAAAAAGGTATATTTTTTTAGAATAGCTACGAAATGATGAATATAAAAAATTAATTCTAATCATTTTAGATTAAAATTCGCTTGTTCTAAAAGCAAAAAAATTGCTATGATTTTTTACTTAATAAAGATTTAGGAGCGAACAATGTCAAAAGTATGTCCTATCACAGGAAAAAGACCTAGAAAGGGAAGAACGTATCAGATTCGCGGTATTGCAAAAAAGAAAAAAGGAATCGGTCTAAACATCACTGGAAAAACCAAAAGACGTTTTTTACCAAACCTTATTAAGAAAAAGCTATGGCTTGCTGAAGAAAACCGCTTCATTACTCTAAAACTTTCTACTGCTGCTTTAAGAACCATTGATAAAATTGGTTTAGCTAAAGCACTAAAAAAAGTGAAATAATTTTTCATATCAGATATGCTGCAAATAATTAATTTGCAGCTTTTTTTTATCCAGTGAAACAAAAAATATATTTAATAACAGTAAGTTTATTTTCAGCTATTTTCTTATATCTTATTATCTCCTCATATAGCCTGCAAAAGCCTTCTGCCTCTACACCTCCAATTTTATATGTGAATCATTACACAACAAGCCTCCATCGCTTGTTAAATTCTTCAATCAAAGCCGCTAAATCCTCTGTCTTTTTAGCTGCATATGGCCTTAGCGATGATCAAATTAAACAATCTTTAAAAACTTTGGATCACAAAAAGAAAAAAGTTACGGTTTACTACGACAAACGCTCTTCCTCAAAATTTTCATTAAACAATAACCCTGTCGTCGGCATAAAAAACACTGCTCCTATGCACCACAAAATCCTAACAATCGATGAAAAATACGTATATATTGGATCAGCCAATATCACTCGTTCTTCTTTAATGATGCATGAAAATCTCATGATGGGCTTTTATTCTCCAGAAATTGCAAAATTTTTAGAGAAAAAAGCACCTACAAATCATGGGCACCTTTCTTGTTTTGTTGGAGGACAATTTACAGAACTATTCTTACTTCCAGATAAAGAGGGAGTAGCCCTAAATAAATTAATCAGCCTTCTTAAGAATGCAAAGAAAAAAATCCATGTTTCCATGTTCACATTAACACATCCACTGATTGTAGATACCTTGATAGAACAAAAACAAAAAGGAATCAATGTCATCGTTGGCACAGATTTTCATAGTTCTATTGGTGCATCCGCCAAAGCAATCAATAAACTAAAACAGCATCATATTTCAATTTATACCCATGATAAACGCTCATTATTCCATTACAAACATGCCGTTATTGACGATCATATTTTAATCTCAGGATCGGCTAACTGGACAAAGTCAGCATTCCAAAAAAATAACGATCTTTTATTCATTCTATATTCATTAACAACTTCACAGCTTCGCTCTTTGAAAAAAATTGAAAAAATGATTGCATACGACCTGCATTAGAATTAAGCTGAAAAAAACTTATAGGAAAAATAATATGCTCACTTTATCTATTTTATCTATCGCCTTTTCGCTATTTTTAGTCATTGATTCTTTAGGAAATATCCCAATATATATGGCTTACTTAAAAGATTTTCCTTTCAATAGGCAAAGAATCATCATCATCCGTGAAATGATCTTTGCCCTTATCATTATGATTGCATTCAGTTTCTTAGGAGAAAGTTTATTAAAAGTTTTAGACATCACCATGGTAACAATCCAAGTCTCCGGAGGGATTATCATTTTTTTAATAGCTCTTAAAATGATTTTTCCACCGATTCAAGAAAAACATTCCGAACTCACTAATATCGAAGAACCTTTTATTGTTCCTTTAGCTATTCCCTTAATTGCAGGACCTGGCGTGCTGGCATCCGTGATGCTTCTTTCCAAGCAACAACCCAACCAGATCGTTATGATAGCTGGAATTTTAATTGCCTGGATCGCCTCTCTTATAGTATTATTATTGGCACCTTATCTCTATAAATTTCTTGGCAAGAAAGGCCTTATCGCCATGGAAAGACTAATGGGGCTTATTTTAATTTTAATTGCCATGGAAATGTTTTTAGATGGAATAAGTGGATATATACAAATGCAACTACCAATAATACATCGTTTTTAATGCCATATAACTATGCTCTAATTATTACATATGATGGAACCTCTTACTTTGGTTATCAAAAAACCAAAGCAGGCCCATCTATTGAAGAAACTCTTGAAACAGGTCTTCGTTTAATATTAAAGGAAAAGGTTTCCTTACAAGCCACCTCCAGAACTGACAGAGGGGTTCATGCCAAATTTCAAGTAATTAACTTTTTATTAGGACATAAGATCGACACAAAGTTTTTACAAAAAAGACTCAATGGCTATCTTCCTCATTCAATTAAAATCACTCAGATTCAAGAAATGCCTGAAAACTTTCATCCAACTCTTGATGCAACTTCTAAAACTTATGAATACTGCATTTATAATG
>ERZ795053.1326-NODE-1326-length-31470-cov-20.869075_pt1 | contig 31470 bp, 27 predicted proteins | sample MGYA00375137_ERZ795053 | MGnify/ENA primary metagenome ERZ795053 (study PRJEB30182, sample SAMN05720284) | activated sludge metagenome | isolation source: Anaerobic digester | place: Hong Kong | collected 2014-12-17 ...
CCGTGGCCGATTTCGCGGCGCTTCGGACCCATCATGCGGCCGGCTTCACCCACCGAGAACGGAGGGAAGTTGTAGTGGAACAGGAAGTGGTCCTTGGTCTCACCGGCGACGGCGTCGATGATCTGGCCGTCACGTGCGGTACCCAGCGTAGTGGTGACCAGCGCCTGCGTTTCGCCGCGGGTGAACAGCGCCGAGCCGTGGGTACGCGGCAGCACGCCGGCGCGCACGGTGATCGGGCGAACGGTGTCGAGCTGGCGACCGTCGATGCGGACCTTGGTGCTCAGCACCGAGTTGCGCATGGTCTGGTATTCGATCTCGCCGAACTCGGCGGACATTGCCTTGCCGTTCCAGCCATTGGCTTCGGCCTGCTCGGCCAGCGAAGCCATCACTTCGTCCTTCAGGGCGCGCATGGCGTCGCGACGCTCCAGCTTGTCGCGGATCTGGAAGCAGGCGCCCATGCGGTCGCCGACAGCGGCGCGCACGGCGTCGACCATGCCCTGATCAGCCTTCGTGGCTTCCCAGTCCCAGCGCTGCACGCCGACTTCGGCAACCATCTCGTTGATGGCATTGATCGCCGCCTGCATCTGCTGGTGGCCGAACATCACCGCACCCAGCATCACTTCCTCGCTCAGCACCTTGGCTTCGGACTCAACCATCAGCACGGCGTTGGCGGTACCGGCGACGACCAGCTCGAGGTCGGAATCGACCAGCTCGGTGACGCTCGGGTTCAGCAGGTACTGGCCGTCCTTGTAACCGACCTTGGCGGCGCCGATCGGGCCGTTGAACGGAATGCCGGACAGCGCCAGCGCGGCGGACGCACCGATCAGGGCCGGGATGTCACCGTCGATTTCCGGGTTCAGCGACATCACCGTGGCGATGACCTGCACTTCGTTGCGGTAGCCTTCCGGGAACAGCGGACGGATCGGGCGATCGATCAGACGCGAGATCAGCGTCTCCTTCTCGGTCGGACGGCCTTCACGCTTGAAGAAGCCACCCGGGATGCGGCCACCAGCGTAGAACTTTTCCTGGTAGTCGACGGTGAGCGGGAAGAAGTCGATGCCTTCACGCGGTGACTTGGTGCCGACCGCGGTGACCAGCAGCACGGTGTCGTCCACCTTCACGATGACCGAACCGGTCGCCTGGCGGGCGATTTCGCCCGTTTCCAGCGTGACCTGGTGGTTCCCGTACTGGAAGGTCTTGGTTACTTTCGCCACGATATTTTCCTCTGTCCTGTATCGCTTTTTGGCATGGCCACCTGGCCATCGCCTGATTCGTTTCGGCCCGGACCATTCCGGTGCCGCAAGTTTTTCTGACTCAGATGTTTTCCATGCCAGAAATGCACACGGCGCATTGCTGCGCCGTGTGGGATTTCGGGTTTAGCGGCGGATGCCGAGCCGCCCGATCAACGTCTTGTAACGCTCCACGTCCTTGCCCTTGAGGTAGGCCAGCAGACGACGGCGCTGGTTGACCAGCATCAGCAGGCCGCGGCGGGAGTGGTGATCCTGCTTGTGCGCCTTGAAGTGCTCGGTGAGCTGGTTGATGCGGGTGGTGAGCAGCGCGATCTGGACTTCCGGGGAACCGGTGTCGTTCGGGGCGCGCTTGTACTCTTCGATGATCTGGTTGGTTTCTGCTGCGGAAAGTGACATGTTGCTCTCTCGATGATGCGAAGCCTGCAGACGCGCCGAAGGATTTCGGACGCACCGCCTGGCCCGCCGGTAAAGGGGTTGTGGACTGAAAGCCCGGTAAATCAGCCGCTTATTTTAGCGGCCTGCAATGCCTTGGATCAAGCTGTTTCCTTGCCGCCCAGCTCGTTGGCGCCACCGCCGGCCGCCCAGCTGAACAGACGACGGGCGCGCAGCTGGCCATCTGCCACGTCTACCAGGCCCAGCAGGTTGCCATCCGGCCCTTCCGCCACCTGCAGACCGTCACGCCAATTGCCGCGCAATACCTGCCCATGACCGAGCCGCGACGCCTGTGCGGCGTCCAGGTTCAGCTGTGGGAAATCGCGCAGACCCTCGTTGATCGGCAGGATGCAGCCATCCAGCGCCGCTTCGCCCTGCTCCGCCAGCTCACCCAGTTGTTCGATAGTCCACATCTCCGGCTCAGTGAACGGCGATACCCATAGCCGGCGCAGCACAGTGACATGGGCGCCACAGCCCAGCGATTCGCCAAGATCACGCACCAGGCTGCGGATATAGGTGCCGGAGCCGCATTCCACCTCCAGCTCCAGTTGATCGCCATCCAGCCGCAGCAGGTCGATTCGACGCACCTCGACTTCGCGGATTGGCACCTCGATGACTTCGCCACGCCGCGCCTTGCGGTAAAGCGCCTCGCCACCCTGCTTGAGCGCCGAATAGATCGGCGGGCGCTGCTGGATGCGACCGATCAGCGGCGCCAACGCCTCGCGAACCATCGCCTCGCTCAATGCGGGTAGTGGCCGTTCAAGAAGCGCGGCGCCATCGGCGTCGTCGGTATCGGTGGTGACGCCAAGGCGGGCTGTGGTGCGATAGGCCTTTTCCGAGCCGAGCAGCAGACCGGCGATCTTGGTGGCCTCGCCAAGGCAGATCGGCAGCAGCCCGGTAGCCAGCGGATCAAGACTGCCGGTATGGCCGGCCTTGGCAGCCTTGAACAGCCACTTGACGCGCTGCAACGCCTGGTTGGAGCTGAGCCCGGCCGGCTTGTCCAGCAGGACAATGCCGTGAACGTTTCGGGCAGGCGGACGGCGTGGTCGGGACATCAGGGAAACATCTGCTGTGTGACAATGGCGAGCGTGGCGACACGGCCGCCATGCCCGCTCAGGCGTCGTCGTCGGACGCGCCCTTGTCGGAGTCGTCGTCGACTTCCGGCTCAGCCGGCGGGATCGGGCCGATTTCGCGGAACAGGGCATCAATATGCTCGCCGCGATCCATCGACTCGTCGTAGTGGAAATGCAGCTCCGGCACATGGCGCATGCGCAGCATGCGACCGAGGCGGAAACGCAGTTCCGGCGCCAGCTCGCGTAGCTGCTTGGTCGCCGTCTTCGCCTGTTCACTGGCCAGCGCGGTGAAGTACACCTTGGCGTGGCTCAGGTCGCGGCTGACCTCGACATCCGACACGCTCACCGACGGCAGGCCGTGATCACGAACGAACTCGTGGACCAGACTGCCCAGCTCACGGCGGAGCTGGGCGGCGACACGATCAGTACGGGCAAAGGGCTTGGTCATCGACTGGAGCGCCGGACTTACAGCGAGCGCTGGACCTCGATGCGCTCGAAGCACTCGATCTGGTCACCTGGCTTGACGTCGTTGTACTGCTTGACGCCGATACCGCACTCGGTACCCATGCGCACTTCGTCGACGTTGTCCTTGAAGCGACGCAGCGACTCCAGCTCGCCCTCGAAGATCACCACGTTGTCACGCAGCACGCGGATCGGCTTGCTGCTGCGAACCACGCCCTCGACGACCATCGAACCGGCAACCGCGCCGAACTTGGAGCTGCGGAAGACTTCGCGCACCTCGGCAATGCCGATGATTTCCTCGCGGATCTCCACGCCCAGCATGCCCGAAGCGACCTGCTTCACCTGGTCGATGACGTCGTAGATGATCGAGAAGTAGCGCAGGTCCACACCATCACGCTCGATCAGCTTGCGTGCCGAGGCATCGGCACGGACGTTGAAGCCGATGAGCACGGCCTTCGAGGCCGCCGCCAGCGTGGCATCGGACTCGGTGATGCCACCGACACCGGCAGCCACCACGTTGATGCGGATCATGTCGTTGCTCAAGCCCACCAGCGACTCGCGCAGCGCTTCGACGGAACCCTGCACGTCGGCCTTGATCAGCACGTTCAACACCTGCTGCTCGGCGCCCTGGCCCATCAGGGCCATGATGTCTTCCATGCGCGACGGCTTCTGCACCAGACGCGACTCGCGACGCTTGTCCTGACGTTGCTGCGCGACTTCGCGGGCGAGGCGCTCATCGGCCACGACCACGAACTCGTCACCGGCTTCCGGCACGCCGGACAGACCCAGCACCTGAACCGGGATCGACGGGCCCGCGCTTTCGGTCTGCTGGCCGTTTTCGTCGAACAGCGCACGGGCGCGGCCGTATTCCACGCCGCAGACCATGAAATCGCCCTTCTTCAGCGTGCCCTGCTGCACCAGCACGGTCGCCACCGGACCACGGCCCTTGTCCAGGCTGGACTCGATGACCATGCCACTGGCGCGCGCCGAAGGCACGGCCTTCAGCTCCATCACTTCCGCCTGCAGCAGGATGGCTTCGAGCAGTTCGTCGATGCCCGTGCCGGCCTTGGCCGACACCGGAACAAACGGCGTCTCGCCGCCCCACTCTTCCGGCACGACCTCAAGTCCTGAGAGCCCCTGCTTGACGTTGTCCGGATTGGCGTCGGACTTGTCCATCTTGTTGACCGCGACGATCAGCGGCACACCGGCGGCGCGCGCGTGTTCCACGGCCTCCTTGGTCTGCGGCATCACGCCGTCGTCGGCGGCCACCACCAGCACCACGATGTCGGTCAGCTTGGCACCACGGGCACGCATCGCGGTGAACGCGGCATGGCCCGGGGTATCCAGGAAACTCACCACGCCCTTGTCGGTTTCGACATGGTAGGCGCCGATATGCTGGGTGATGCCGCCGGCTTCGCCAGTCGCCACGCGCGAGCTGCGGATGCGATCCAGCAGAGAGGTCTTGCCGTGATCGACGTGACCCATGATGGTCACCACCGGCGGACGCGGCACGGCTTCGCCTTCCGGCATCTCGTTGCTGGCGGCCAGCTGCTGCTCGGCCTTGTCGGTCTGGTCGGCACGAATCGCGTTGTGACCCAGTTCGTCGACGACCAGGGCAGCGGTATCGTGATCGATGGTCTGGTTGATGGTCGCCATGACGCCCATCTTGAACAGCGCCTTGACCACGTCAGCACCCTTGATCGCCATCTTCTGGGCGAGCTCGGAAACGATGATGGTCTCGCCGATGGCCACGTCACGAATGACCGGCGCGGTCGGCTTGGAGAAGCCGTGCGGACCAGCGGACGAGCCGCCACGTGACGGTTCCGGACGGCGCGACTTCTTGCCACGCGAACGGCGCGCACGCTCGGCATCGGACAGATGCAGTTCGCCCTTCAGGCTTCGGCCGCGACCGGAATCCCGGTCACGATCATGGCCACGCGCCTTTTCCTTGCCGTGACGCGGCTTGTCGGTGCCGCGCGCCTCACGTGGCTCGACCGGCGGCTCAACCGCTTTCGGTGCAGCCTTGCGAACCGGCGGCTCAGGCTGGTCGTCGTCGCTGGAACGATCCTGCTCGGCGAGTGCTTCTTCCTTCGCCTTGGCTTCGGCCTTCGCTTCGGCCTCGGCTTCGCGCTCGGCCTTGATGCGGGCTTCCTCGGCCTGACGCTCGGCTTCCTCGGCGGCGCGCTTCTCGTCCAGCTCGCGACGCGCGGCCTCTTCGGCTTCCTGGCGCTGGCGCGACTCGTCGAGCTTGCGCTGGGCTTCCTCGCGCTCCGGATCCTCCGAAACCTCGACCTCGCTGCGCTTGACGTAGGTGCGCTTCTGCCGCACCTCGACGTTGACCACGCTCTTCTGCTTGCCGGACGCAACCGTCAGCTCCTGCACCTTGCGGCGCTTGAGCGTGATCTGGCGCGGCGCGGATTCCTCCGCGACCTTCTCTGCCTTGCCGTGATTGCGGCGCAGGAAGCCCAGCAGCTTGACCTTGTCCTTGCTGCTGACGACCTGGTCCGGACCATCAAAGTCCATCCCCGCCTCGGCAAGCTGTTCCATCAGCTTTTCGACGGGCGTTCCAACCAGTTCCGCCAGCGCTCGTACCGTAGTTTCAGCCATGAATTCGTCGTCTTTATCCGGTGTTGCGGGCCCCGGGAGGGCGGAAAGTGTATCGCGGGGGCGCCGAAACTGCTTGGCGCCAGGCTCAGTCGAGCCTTACTCCTCGAACCACGGCGCACGCGCCGCCATGATCAGCGCCGAGGCGCGCTCTTCGTCCATGCCGTCGATGTCGACGATTTCGTCCACCGCCATCTCGGCCAGGTCTTCCTGGGTCACCACGCCGCGTGCTGCCAGCGCATAGGCCGTTGCCTCGTCCATGCCATCCAGGGCCAGCAGGTCATCAGCCGGCTTGTGCTCTTCCAGCTCTTCCTCGACCGCCAGGGCCTCGGTCAACAGGGCATCACGCGCGCGGGCTCGCAGCTCTTCCACGATGTCTTCGTCGAAGACCTCGATCGCCAGCAGCTCGGCGGCCGGCACGTAGGCGATTTCCTCCAGCGTGGAGAAGCCTTCGCCCACCAGGATGCCAGCGATTTCCTCGTCGACCTCCAGCTTGGCCGCGAACAGGTCGCGCGCAGCGTTCTGCTCGGCTTCCGACTTCTCGCGGATCTGGTCGTGGGTCATCACGTTGAGCTGCCAGCCGGACAGCTTGCTGGCCAGACGCACGTTCTGACCGCCCTTGCCGATGGCCTGGGCGAGCTTGTCCTCGGCGACGGCGATATCCATCGAATGACGATCTTCGTCGACGATGATCGACTGCACCTCGGCAGGCGCCATCGCATTGATCACGAACTGCGCGGCATTGTCGCTCCACAGCACGATGTCGATGCGCTCGCCATTGAGCTCGTTCGACACGGCCTGCACGCGCGAACCGCGCATGCCGATGCAGGCGCCGATCGGATCGGTGCGGGTGTCGTGTGCGATCACGGCGATCTTGGCGCGGTCGCCCGGATCACGGGCAGCGGCCTTGATCTCGACCAGGCCCTGGCCAACTTCCGGCACCTCGAGACGGAACAGCTCGATCATGAACTCCGGTGCGGCGCGGCTGACGAACAGCTGTGGGCCACGCACTTCCGAGCGCACGTCGTAGAGGAAACCGCGGATACGGTCGCCCGGACGAACCACGTCGCGCGGGATCGCCTTGTCCTTGGGGATGAAGGCTTCGGCGTTGCCACCGAGGTCGACGTAGATGTTGCCGCGCTCCACGCGCTTGACCACACCGGTGATCAGCTCACCCACGCGATCCTGGAAGGCCTCGACCACCTGCGCGCGCTCGGCTTCGCGGACGCGCTGCACGATGACCTGCTTGGCGGCCTGCGCCGCGATGCGACCAAACTCAGCGTTTTCGATCTGCTCCTCGATGTAGTCACCGACCTCGGAGCCTTCCTTCTCGTCCACCGCGTCCATCAGGCGCAGCTGGCGATCCGGCGATTCCATCACCACGTCGTCAGCGACCACTTCCCATCGACGGAAGGTCTCGTAGTTGCCGTCCTTGCGATTGATGGCGACGCGGATCGACACGTCCTGCTCGGGATAGCGCTTCTTGGCGGCGGAGGCCAATGCGGCTTCCATCGCTTCGAAGATCACATCACGCTCGACGCCTTTTTCGTTGGCGACGGCGTCCACGACCATCAGGAGTTCCTTGCTCATGCTGTTTGGCTCCGGTGGGCGTCAGCAACGCCCGAAAACAATTCCAAGGTGAGTTGGCGGTTCAAGATTCAGTGGTTGTTGCGAGGTCCGCGCTTTGGCTGCGGCGCCAGTCCAAGGGCGACAAGATCGGGCACGATGCGCGCTTTCTCGATGCTGTCGTGGGAAAGGATCAGTTCGCCCTCCTCCACGTCCAGCACGATGCGCTGCTCTTCGACATCGACCGTATGGATGCGGCCCTGGAAGCGACGGCGCCCTTCGATGGGCAGGCGCAGCTGCAGCTTCACCGTCTCGCCGACATGCCGCGCGAACTGCTCGGCACTGAACAGCGGACGATCGATGCCCGGCGACGATACTTCCAGCTGGTAGCGACCCGGAATTGGATCGTTGATGTCCAGCACGGCCTCGACTTCGCGGCTCACCGCTTCGCAGTCCTCGACAGTGACGCCACGCGGACCTTCCTCGACCCCATCGCCGCCGGGAGCGACGTCAATGTACAGGCGCAACAGGGAATGCTCGGCCGCCGGGTGCCACTCGACGCCGAGCAACTCCAGACCCAGATCGGCAACAGCCGGGGCCAGCAGTTCCTGCAGTTCGTCGGTGCGGTTACCCATGCGAAATATCGTTCCTGTCCTGTTCAATCCAGATTGTCGACCTGCGTTCGCGGAAAGCCGTCACGAAGGCAATAAAAAAAGGGCACAAGGCCCCTTTTTCATCCAACCATCCGGAGCAGCTCGATCCGGACGGGCGACGTCGAACACATGTCGCCATGGGCCAGAAAACAAAAAGCCTCACGAAGGAGGCTTTTTGTCTCCGTAACTGTGGTAGCGGGGGTAGGATTTGAACCTACGACCTTCGGGTTATGAGCCCGACGAGCTGCCAGACTGCTCCACCCCGCAGCAGTAGCCGGCTATGTTAACGGCGCGAGCAAATTACCGCAAGCCCATTTAACACAGCGTAGTGAACAACGCGTTCAAACAACAGCCGAAGAACCGTCAGGAAGCCAGGCCGAAAGCCTGCTTGCACAGGGCTGCCAGGGGATTCAGGAAAATACCCAGCAGCAGCAGGGCCACCGCATTGACGACCAGCAGGAAACGCAGCTGAGGATCGCGCTGTGCCGGCATGTCATTGTCTTCGGGCTGATCGAAGTACATCACCTTGATGACGCGCAGGTAGTAGAAGGCGCCGATCACCGCGAACACCACGCCGATGATGGCAAGCCACAGCATGCCCGCGTTGATGGCCGCCTGCAGTACCAGCAGCTTCGCCCAGAAGCCAAGGAATGGCGGAATACCGGCCAGCGAAGCCATCAGGAACAGCATGACGCCCGCATACAGTGGATAGCGGCGATTGAGTCCGCGGAAGTCGTTGATCTCATCCGCCTCGAAGCCCTTTCGCGACAGCAGGATGATCATCGCGAAGGCGCCGGCCGCCATCAGCGAATAGCTGATCGCATAGAACATGGCAGCCGAATAACCTTCCGTGCTGCCGCTGGCCAGGCCAAGGAACAGGAAGCCGACGTGCGAGATCGTCGAGTAGGCCAGCATGCGCTTGAGGTTGCTCTGCACCAGCGCCAGCAGGTTGCCGATCATCAGCGAGAGCACGGCAAGCCAGGCGATCATCGCGCCCCACTCCGCTGCCTGATCGCCCGCAGCGCCGGCCAGCAGGCGATAGGCCATGCCGAAAGCCGCCAGCTTGGGTGCCGAGCCGATGAACAGCGTTACCGCCGTTGGCGCGCCGTGATAGACGTCCGGCACCCACATATGGAACGGCGCGGCGCCGAACTTGAAGGCAACGCCGACGACCACGAACACCAGGCCGAACAGCAGCAACGTGCGATCACCGTCGAGTGCCGCCGCGGCGACATGGATCTGCGAGATATCGAGGCTGCCGGTAGCGCCATAGACCATCGACAGGCCGTAAAGCAACATGCCTGACGCCAGCGCGCCCAGGACGAAGTACTTCATCGCTGCTTCCGAAGCCAGGCGGTTGTCGCGATCCATCGCCACCAGCGCGTAGCTCGACAGGGCCAGCAGCTCAAGGCCGAGATAGACCGTCACCAGGTTCCCGGCGGAAATCAGCACCATCATGCCAAGCACGGCGAACAGGCAAAGCACGTAGAACTCGCCCTTGAACAGGCCGCGATCGATCAGGAATGGCTTGGCGTAGATGAAGGCGCCGCCGGTTACCAGATACACGAACAGTTTCAGCGTGTCGGCCATGCCATCGCGGATGAACATGCCGCCGAAGGCGCGAACGCCCACGGCATCGGCGATGCCCTGACGGAGCGTCAATACCGCGGCGCCGACCAGGATCAGGATCGACAGAAAATGCGTCAGCCCACGGCGCTGATCGGAGACGAACAGGTCGATCAGCAGCAGCAAGCAGGTCGCGCCCAGCAGGAACAGCTCGGGCGCCAGCGGGATGAAGTCGGTGGCGGAGACGATGCTCAACGGAAGCTCCCGGTTACAGTTTCGAAGCCGCGATCTGAGCGGCCAGGTGCGCGACCGAACTGTCCATCAGGTCGGTGAGCGGTTTCGGATAGATGCCCAGCGCCAGCACGCCGGCGGCGAACACGCCCAGCACCAGCGCCTCGCGGCCATTGATGTCCTGCAGACGCGCCACCTCGGCATTGCCGACGTCGCCGAAGATCACGCGCTTGACCAGCCACAGGGTGTAGCCAGCGCCGATGATCAGCGTGGTCGCGGCGAAGAAGGCGACCAGCGGGTTCTGCTGGAACGAGGCCAGAATCACCATGAACTCGCCAACGAAGCCACTGGTACCCGGCAGGCCGCTGTTGGCCATGGCGAACAGCACGAAGAAGGCAGCAAACCAGGGCATGGTGTTCACCACGCCGCCGTAGTCGCGGATCATGCGGCTGTGCATGCGGTCGTAGAGCACGCCAACGCAGCTGAACATCGCACCCGACACGAAGCCGTGGGAGATCATCTGCACCATCGCGCCCTGCAGGCCGAGTTCGGCGGCATCGGTGTTGCCGCTGTCACGCACCAGGGCGAAGACGATGAAGGTGCCCAGCGTCACGAAGCCCATGTGGGCAACCGATGAATAGGCGATCAGCTTCTTCATGTCCGCCTGCACCAGCGCCACCAGGCCGACATAGACCACAGCGATGAGCGACAGCGCGATCACCAGCCAGGCCCACTCGTGACCGGCATCCGGCGTGATCGGCAGCGAGAAGCGCAGGAAGCCGTAGCCACCGATCTTCAGCATCACCGCGGCCAGCACCACCGAACCGCCGGTCGGCGCCTCGACGTGGGCATCCGGCAACCAGGTGTGCACCGGGAACATCGGGACCTTCACCGCGAACGCGATCAGGAAGCCGAAGAACAGCCACATCTGTTCGGTTGCCGACAGCGGCGTGGCATACAGATCCGCCAGCGCGAAGCTGCCAGCCTTCTGGTACAGGTAGATCAGGCCGATCAGCATGAACACCGAGCCGAGGAAGGTGTACAGGAAGAACTTGAGCGAGGCGTACACGCGACGCGGCCCACCCCAGACACCGATGATGATGAACATCGGAATCAGCATGCCCTCGAAGAACGCATAGAACAGGATCGCGTCCATTGCCGAGAACACGCCGATCATCAGGCCTTCGAGGATCAGGAACATCGCCAGGTACTGGTGCACGTTGTCGTTGATCGAGCGCCACGCGCCGAGCAGGACCAGTACCGTGGTAATCGTCGTCAGGATGATCAGGGCGACGGAGATGCCGTCCACACCCAGCGCGTAGTTGATGTTGAAGGCCTCGATCCACGGCATCAGCTCGTGGAACTGCATGGCGGAGTTGCTGGCATCAAGGCCGGTGTATAGCGGCACGCTCAGCACCAACGCGATCAGCGAGACCAGCAGCGCGAACCAGCGCGCCTGTTCGGCACGCTCGCGCCCAAAGGCCAGCGTGGCGAAACCACCGAGGATCGGCAGCCAGATCAGGAGGCTAAGCAGGGGCCAGTGCGAAGTCATCGACGCATCCATGTCCATTAACCCAACACCCACAGCAGGGCGCCCAAGAGGCCGATCAGGCCCAGAATCATCGCGAAGGCATAGTGGTACAGCAGGCCCGACTGCAGGTTGCGACTGATCGCCGCGATGCGGTCGATCAGGGCGACCGAGCCGTTGATGGCCACGCCATCGATCAGGCCGGCATCACCACCTCGCCAGAACAGCTGGCCCAGCTTCACGCTGCCACCGGCGAAACCGTTGATCCACAGGCGGTCGAAACCGTACTTGTCCTGCAGGATGCGGTACGGCAGCGACAGCTTTTCACGGAACCAGGCGCTGCTGCCCGGCTTGATCAGGTACAGCCAGGTAGCCATCCCGAAGCCGGCAAAGGCCAGCCAGAATGCCGGCGACGCCCAGAAATGCAGTCCAAAGGCCATCGGGCCATGGAACGCTTCCTCGCCGATCTGGCGGATCACGTCGTGATGCGCATCGACGTGGATGGCGCCGGCAAAGAAATCGCCGAACAGCATCGGACCCACCGTGAGGTAACCGATGGCGATCGACGGAATCGCCAGCAGCACCAGCGGCAACGTCACCACCCACGGCGACTCGTGCGGCTCGACCGGGCCATGATGGCCGTGGTCATCGTGCGCATGGTCGTCATGCCCGTGATCGTCATGCGCCGGTGCATGGCGGAAGCGCTCCTCGCCATGGAAAGTCATGTACAGCAGGCGGAAGCTGTAGAAACTGGTGACGAAGGCACCGAGCAGCACCGACCAGTAGGCGTACTGGTTCACCCAGTTGCCGTGGTGGATGGCTTCCTTCGCCGCCTCGATGATCACGTCCTTCGAGTAGTAGCCGGAGAAGAACGGGAACGCGACCAGCGCCAGCGTGCCGACCACACTGGTCCAGTAGGTGATCGGCATGTACTTGCGCAGGCCACCCATGCGGCGCATGTCCTGCTCGTGGTGCATGCCGATGATCACCGAACCTGCGGCCAGGAACAGCAGCGCCTTGAAGAATGCGTGCGTCATCAGGTGGTAGACGGCACCCGAGTAGGCCGAAACGCCCAGTGCCACGGTCATGTAACCCAGCTGCGACAGTGTCGAATAGGCGACCACGCGTTTGATGTCGTTCTGCACCATGCCGATCAGGCCGGTGAAGAAGGCAGTTGTCGCGCCGATGAACAGCACGAAGTGCAGCGCGGTCTCGCTCAATTCATACAGCGGCGACATGCGCGCCACCATGAAGATGCCGGCGGTGACCATCGTTGCGGCGTGAATCAGCGCCGAAATCGGCGTCGGGCCTTCCATCGAATCCGGCAGCCACACGTGCAGCGGCACCTGCGCCGACTTGCCCATGGCGCCGATGAACAGCAGCACGCCGATCAGCGTCGGCACCGCCCAGGGCATGCCCTCGAAGACCTCGACGCTCTTGCCTTCGATCGCTGCGGTGTTTCCGAACACAGTGGCGTAGTCCAGCGAGCCGAACCAGTACAGCACCGCGGCGATACCGAGCAGGAAGCCGAAGTCACCCACGCGATTGACCAGGAAAGCCTTCATGTTGGCAAAAATCGCGGTCGGCTTCTTGTACCAGAAGCCGATCAGCAGATAGGACACCAGGCCCACCGCTTCCCAGCCGAAGAACAGCTGCAGGAAGTTGTTGCTCATCACCAGCATCAGCATGCTGAAGGTGAACAGCGCGATGTAGCTGAAGAAGCGCTGGTAACCGTCGTCCTCCGCCATGTAGCCAATGGTGTAGACGTGCACCATCAGCGACACGAAGGTGACGACCACCATCATCATCGCGGTCAGGCGGTCGACCAGGAAGCCGACATGGGCGCTGTAGCCGCCGATCTCGTACCAGGTGTAGACGTTCTGGTTGAAGACCTCTGCCCCGCCCCAGACCAGTTGGTAGAGCACATTGGCAGACAGCACGCAGGACAGGCCGACGCCGAGGATGGTCACCCAGTGTGCGCCGGCGCGGCCGATCTTGCGTCCGAACAGGCCGGCGACGATGGCGCCAAACAACGGCGACAGCGCGATCGTCAGTAGCGTGGAAAGCTGGATCATCGACTCAGCCCTTCAGGTCTTCGAGTTCGGCCACGTTGATCGTGTGCCGGTTGCGGAACAGCACCACCAGGATGGCGAGGCCGATAGCGGACTCGGCGGCGGCGACGGTGAGGATGAAGAACACGAACACCTGTCCGCCCACGTCGCCCAGGTAGCGCGAGAAGGCAATGAAGTTCATGTTGACGGCGAGCAGCATCAGCTCGATCGCCATGAGCAGGACGATCATGTTCTTGCGGTTGATGAAGATGCCGGCGACGCTGATGCAGAACAGGATCGCGCCCAGCACGAGGAAGTGCCCCAAGGTGATCATTCGGCGTTCTCCCGGGTTTCGGCGGCCATTTTCACCAGGCGCACGCGGTCCTCGCGGCGCACGGCCACCTGACGCTCGATCACCTGGTGCTTGGTGCCGGCACGACGGCGCAGTGTCAGCGTGATGGCCGCGATGATCGCAACAGTCAGGATGACCGCGGCGATTTCGAAGGGGTACAGATAGTCGGTGAACATCGCCTGGCCCAGCCATTCGATGTTGCTCTTGCCTGCGGCCACCGCCGGATCAGCCGCCGGCATCGTCTTGTCGAGGCTGCGCACGCCAACCAGCGCCAGCATCTCGGCCGCCATGATCAGGGCGACCACGATCGCCACCGGCAGGTAGCGCGCGAAGCCTTCGCGCAGCGGCGCCAGCTTTATGTCGAGCATCATGACGACGAACAGGAACAGCACCATCACCGCGCCCACGTAGACCAGGATCAGGGCGATGGCGAGGAACTCCGCCTCGGCCAGCAACCAGATGCAGGCGCTGGAAAAGAACGTCAGCACCAGGAACAGCACGGCGTGTACCGGATTGCGCGCGGTAACAACCGCCAACGCGGCGCCCACCACAACGGCGGCAATGCAATAGAAAGCAATTAGCTGGAAACTCATGTCTCGTCCCGGCTCAGCGGTAGGCGGCGTCGGCAGCACGGCGCTCGGCGATCTCGGCCTCCAGCCGATCACCAATCGCCAGCAGCTGCGGCTTGGTCACCACGTTCTCACCCCGGTTCTCGAAGTGGTATTCGTGGATGTGCGTCTCGACGATGGAATCGACCGGGCAGCTCTCCTCGCAGAAGCCGCAAAAGATGCACTTGAACAGGTCGATGTCGTAGCGCGTGGTGCGACGCGAGCCATCCTCACGCTGGTCCGAGTCAATCGTGATCGCCAGCGCCGGGCAAACGGCCTCGCAGAGCTTGCAGGCAATGCAGCGCTCTTCGCCGTTGGGATAGCGACGCAGGGCATGCAGGCCGCGGAAGCGGTTGGACTGCGGGATCTTCTCGACCGGGTAATGCACCGTGTACTTGGGCTTGAAGAAATAGCCCATGGTCAGCCACAGGCCCTGCAGCAGCTCGATCAGCAGCAGGCTCTTGAAATAGGAAACCACGCGACTCATACCGCTACTCCCTGGCCGATCCAGCCGGCCTGCACGGCCACGGCGGCCACGAGAATCCAGACGATGGTGATGGGGATGAACACCTTCCAGCCCAGCCGCATGATCTGGTCATAGCGGTAGCGTGGGAAGGTGGCGCGGAACCACAGGTACGAGAACGCGAAGAGCGCGGCCTTGGCCAGCAGCCACCAGATGCCGGCAACGCCCAGCAGCCCCCAGCTCGCCGGGAACGGTGACAGCCAGCCACCGAGGAACAGGATCGCCGCCAGGAAGCTGATCAGGATCATGTTCGCGTATTCGGCGAGGAAAAACACGGCGAAGGCGGAACCCGAATACTCGACGTGGAAGCCCGCGACGATTTCCGACTCGCCTTCAGCCACGTCGAACGGCGCGCGGTTGGTCTCTGCCACGCCGGAGATGAAGTAGATGACGAACAGCGGGAACAGCGGCAGCCAGTACCAGTCGAACAGGCCGGCGCTGCCAGCCTGCGCGCGGACGATATCGCTGAGGTTCAGTGTGCCGGCGACGACCAGCACACCCACCAGGGCGAAGCCCATCGCGATCTCGTAGCTGACTACCTGCGCCGCCGAGCGCATGGCGCCGAGGAAGGCGTACTTCGAGTTGGATGCCCAGCCACCGAGGATGACGCCATAGACGCCCATCGACGTCATCGCCAGCAGGTACAGCAGGCCGACATTGACGTCCGACAGCACCAGGCCATCATCGAAGGGCAGCACGGCCCAGGCGGCAAACGCCGGGGCCAGCGTCAACACCGGCGCCAGGCGGAACAGGAAGGCATTCGCGTTGCTGGGAATGATCAGTTCCTTGAACAGCATCTTGAACACGTCGGCGAACGGCTGGATCCAGCCGATGCCGAAGATGCCGCCAACGTAGACCGGTCCGTGGCGAACGTGCATCCAGCCGATCACCTTGCGCTCCCACAGCGTGTAGAAGGCGACGGAGACAATCAGCGGCACGGTGATCGCGAGGATCTTGGCCAGCGTCCAGAGAATGAAGATCAGCTGTTCCATGCTCAGACCTTGGAAAGACTCAGGGCGGCGCCGTTGCCGGCAAGCGGTGCGGTGGCCGGGTGCGACGATTCGATCCATGCCGCGCCATCCGGAACGGCGTGGTCGATCACCAGCGGCAGCGTGGCCTTGCCACGACCGTCATCGATGCGAATCGCATCGCCAGTGGTTGCACCGAGACGCGCAGCTTCGGCGGGATTCAGCATCACCGCCGGCTCGCGGCTCAACGTCTGGGAGGCCAGCGCGGCGCAGCGACGCAGCACGGCATCGCCGCGGTAGATCGGCGTCGAACTGATGCGCTCGAACTGCCCGTCCTCAAGCCCCGCCGGTGCAGGCGCTGTGCTCGTCGCTGCCGTCACCTCGACCGGTGACAGGCCATCACGCAGGCCGTCGACATCAAGGAAGTCGAAACCGTCGAGATCCAGCTGGGCACCAAGCGCGCGCAGCACGCGCCAGCCCGGACGCGCATCGCCCGGCAGCTTCGTCGCCGGCGTGACGCTCTGGCTGCGGCCGTCGACGTTGTCCAGCGTGGCGTCGATTTCCGGCAGCAGGCCGATCGGCAGGATGACCTTGGCCAGCTGCTTCAGGCTGTCATCGGCATAGGCAGCGAAGGCGACCACGTTGCGACCGTGGTCCAAGGCCTTCAGCAGTGCCGGCGTGTCGGCAACGTCCAGTTCCGGCTCGACGCCGTAGAGTACGTAGGCCTTGCGCGGCGACGCCAGCATGGCGCGCGCGTCAAGTGCCGCCGGCAGCACGCCAGCGCGGGCCAGGCCCACGGCGTTGGCGCCCTGCGGCAGGCGATTGAGCCTGGCGCCGGTAGCGTCAGCCAGCTTGCGGGCAGCGGCACGCAGCGTGGCGGCCTGCGGATGCAGTTCCACGCCCTCGCCCACCACGATGACGGCACGTTCCGCCACCTTCAGCGCGTCGACAAAACTTGCTGCGTCCAGCCCGTCCACTGCGCCATTGGTGGCCAGTGCCTTGACGGCCTCGGCGAACTTCGACGGCGCCGCAATGTGCTTGCCGGCCAGAGTGAAGTCGAAATCGAAATCCAGCGGGTTGACGGCCAGCACCTTGGCGCCGGCATTGGCCGCCTTGCGCACGCGCAAACCCAGCAGCGGCGCTTCATGGCGCGGATTGCAGCCCAGCAACAGGATGCAGTCGGCCTTTTCGACCTCGGCCAGCGGCATGCCGAACGGCTCAGCGACCGCTGCGTCAGACAGATCGGTCTGCGCAATGCGGTGATCGATATTGCCGCAACCCAGGCCCGTGGCCAGACGGCGCAGCAGGGCGCCCTCTTCGTTGCTGGTCGCCGGATGCACCAGCATTCCGATATCGTCACCACCCTGCGCACGCAGGATGTCGGCGGCCTTGGCCAGCGCTTCGTCCCAGCTCGCCTCGCGCCAGTTGCCGTTCTCGCGCAGCATCGGCGCAGTCACGCGATCTGCTGCCTGCAGGCCCTGATGCGAATAGCGGTCGCGATCCGACAGCCAGCACTCGTTGATGGCTTCGTTGTCGCGCGGCACGGCACGCAGCGCTTCGCCGCGACGCGTGTGCAGGAACAGGTTGGAGCCCAGCGCATCGTGATAGCCGATGCTGTCGCGGGCAATCAGCTCCCAGGCGCGCGCCTTGAAGCGAAATACCTTGTTGGTCAGTGCACCGACCGGGCAGACGTCGATGACGTTGCCGGAAAGCTCGCTCTGCAGCGGCTTGCCGTCGTAGGTGCCGATCTGCAGACGCTCGCCGCGATACATACCGCCGAGTTCATTGGTGCCGCAGATTTCACGCGTGGTGCGGATGCAGCGCGTGCACTGGATACAGCGGGTCATGTCGCTGGCGACCAGCGGACCGAAGTCCTCGTCCGGCACCACGCGCTTGCGCTCGGCGAAGCGGCTGACCGAACGGCCGTAGCCCATCGACAGGTCCTGCAGTTCGCACTCGCCGCCCTGATCGCAGATCGGGCAATCCAGTGGGTGGTTGATCAGCAGGAACTCCATGACGTTGCGCTGGGCGTCCAGCGCGCGCTTGGAGCGGGTATAGATCTTCATGCCCGGCATCACCGGCGTGGCGCAGGCCGGCGCCGGCTTGGGCATCTTCTCGACGTCGACAAGGCACATGCGGCAGTTGGCCGCGATCGACAGCTTCTCGTGGTAGCAGAAGCGCGGTATCGGCATGCCCGCCTTGTCCGCGGCCTCGATGATCATCGAGCCCTTCGGCACCTGCATGGCTTCGCCGTTGATCTCGATCTCGACCAGGTTCGGGTCCACCGGCGGATTCTGTGGCTGCGCGCTCATGCGGCCTCCTCCACGCTGCCATCAACCATCGATCGGCCGTTCCGGATGTAGTACTCGAACTCATCCCAGAAGTGGCGCAGGAAACCCTGCACCGGCCACGCAGCGGCTTCACCGAAGGCACAGATGGTGTGTCCTTCGATCTGGCCGGCGGCCGACTTCAGCATGTTGAGGTCATCCAGGTTGGCCTTGCCTTCGACGATGCGGGTCAGCACGCGGTACATCCAGCCGGTACCTTCGCGGCACGGCGTGCACTGGCCGCAGCTTTCCTTGAAGTAGAAACGCGAGATGCGCTGGCAAGCCTTCACCATGCAGGTGCTGTCATCCATCACGATCACCGCACCCGAGCCAAGACCGGAGCCGGCCTTCTGGATGCTGTCGTAATCCATGGTCAGACCCATCATGGTCTCGCCCGGCAGCACCGGCATCGAAGAACCACCCGGGATGACGCCCTTGATCTTGCGACCCGGACGCATGCCACCCGCCATCTCCAGCAGGTCGGCGAACGGCGTGCCGAGCGGGATCTCGAAGTTGCCCGGCTTGGCCACGTGGCCGGAGACGCTGAACAGCTTGGCGCCACCGTTGTTGGGCTTGCCGATGTTGAGGAACCAGTCCGCACCGTTGCGCAGGATGGCTGGCACCGACGCGTAGGTCTCGGTGTTGTTGATCGTGGTCGGCTTGCCGAACAGGCCGAAGTTGGCGGGGAACGGCGGCTTGTAGCGCGGCTGGCCCTTCTTGCCTTCCAGCGACTCCATCAGCGCGGTTTCTTCACCGCAAATGTAGGCGCCAGCGCCCAGCGCAGTGTGGATGTCCACGTTCACGCCGCTGCCCTGGATGTCCTGACCCAGCCAGCCATTGGCGTACGCGTCCTTCAGTGCCTGTTCGAAGCGCTCGAACGGCTCGTGATGGAACTCGCCACGCAGGTAGTTGTAGGCGACCGTCGAACCGGTGGCGTAGCAGGCAATCGCCAGCCCTTCGACCACGGCATGCGGGTTATAGCGCAGGATGTCGCGATCCTTGCAGGTGCCGGGCTCGGACTCATCCGAATTGCAGAGGATGTACTTCTGCATGTCGCCCTTGGGCATGAAGCTCCACTTCAGACCGGTCGGGAAACCCGCGCCGCCACGGCCACGCAACGCGCTGGCCTTGACCTGGTCGATGATGGTCGCCGGATCCGGCTTCTCGGCCAGGATCTTGCGCCAGGCCTGGTAGCCGCCCGATTTCAGGTAGCTGTCGTAGCTCCACGGCTGATCGAAATGCAGCGTGGTGAAACAGACGTTGTGGGCCTCCGGCGCCGGTCCGACCGGGCCCGTGTGCTCGTTGTGTCCCTGACTCATGCTCATTCCAGCCCGTCCAGGATCTGGTCGATTTTTTCGGGGGTCAGCTTCTCGTGGTAGTGGCCGTTGACCACCATCATCGGCGCACCGCAGCAGGCAGCCAGGCATTCTTCTTCGCGCTTGAGGTAGACGCGGCCGTCACCGGTGCTCTCACCCAGCTTGATGCCCAGCTTCTTCTCGCAGTGCCGCACCACATCCTCGGCGCCATTCAGCCAGCACGAGATGTTGGTGCAGATCGCCACGTTGTTGCGGCCCACCGGCTCCAGCTCGAACATCGAGTAGAACGAAGCCACTTCGTAGACCCAGACGTGCGGGATGTCGATATAGCGCGCCACGGCCGAGATCAGCTCGTCGGTGAGATGGCCCTGGTTCTGCTCCTGCGCCGCGAACAGCGCCTGCAGCACGGCCGAGCGCCTGCGATCTGGCGGGAACTTGGCCAGCCAGTGGTCGATGTGATGGCGGGTGGTGTCGTTCAACGCGACCATCGGGTCGACGTCACGGACTTCCTTCCAGCTGCCGGTGGCCTTCATCGGTCAATCTCTCCGAACACGACGTCGTAGGTGCCGATCATGGCGACGACGTCGGACAGCATGTGGCCCTTGACCACATGGTCCATGGAACTCAGGTGGGCGAAGCCCGGCGCGCGCAGCTTCACGCGGAACGGCTTGTTGGCGCCGTCGGACACCAGGTAGCAGCCGAACTCCCCCTTGGGTGCTTCCACCGCCGAATACACCTCGCCGGCCGGTACGCAATAGCCTTCGGTGAACAGCTTGAAGTGGTGGATCAGCGCTTCCATGTCGTCCTTCATCTCGGCGCGCGAGGGAGGAGCGACCTTGAAATTGCGGACCATCACCGGGCCCGGATTGGCGCGCAGCCACTGCACGCACTGCTGGATGATCCGCGTGGACTGCCGCATCTCCTCGATGCGGACCAGGTAGCGGTCATAGCAGTCGCCGCTGACGCCCACCGGGATGTCGAAATCGACCTCCGCATACTTGGCGTAGGGCTGCTTCTTGCGCAAATCCCAGGCAACACCGGAACCACGCAGCATCGGGCCGGTCATGCCCCAGGCCAATGCTTCCTCGGGTGACACGACGCCGATGTTGACGGTGCGCTGCTTCCAGATGCGGTTGTCGGTCAGCAGCGTTTCGTATTCGTCGATCTTGCCGTAGAAATCGGCGGCAAAGGCGTCGAGGAAGTCCAGCATCGAACCCTCGCGCCACTCGTTGGCGCGCTTGAGGTCCTTGCCCTTGCGCCACGGCGACTCGCGAAACTTCGGCATGCTGTCCGGCAGATCGCGATAGACGCCACCCGGGCGGTAGTAGGTGGCGTGCATGCGCGCGCCGCTGACGGCCTCATAGCAGTCCATCAACTCTTCGCGCTCGCGGAAGGCGTAGAGAAACATCGCCATCGCACCGAGATCGAGGCCGTTGGTGCCCACCCACATCAGGTGGTTGAGGATGCGGGTGACCTCGTCGAACAGCGTGCGGATCCACTGCGCACGCTCCGGCGCTTCCACGCCGAGCAGCGTTTCGATGGCGCGAACGTAGGCGTGCTCGTTGCACATCATCGACACGTAGTCGAGACGATCCATGTAGCCGATCGACTGGTTGAACGGCTTGGATTCGGCCAGCTTTTCGGTCGCGCGATGCAGCAGGCCCACATGCGGGTCGGCACGCTGCACGGTCTCGCCATCCATCTCCAGCACCAGGCGCAGTACGCCGTGCGCGGCCGGATGCTGCGGGCCGAAGTTCAGGGTGTAGTTGCGAATTTCACTCATGATCAGCCCCGCTCCGCCTGCGCCTGCTGGTAGCGCGAGTCATCGCGCACCACGCGCGGAACGCCAACGCGCGGTTCGACCGAGGTAACCGGTTCGTAGATCACGCGACCCTTCTCGGCGTCGTAGCGGACCTCGACGTTGCCGATCAGCGGGAAATCCTTGCGGAACGGATGGCCGACAAAGCCGTAGTCGGTGAGGATGCGGCGCAAGTCCGGGTGACCTTCGAACACGATGCCGTAAAGGTCGAAGGCTTCGCGCTCGAACCAGTTGGCCACCGGCCAGATGTCCACCACCGAAGGCACAACCGGCAGGCTCTCGTCCTCGGCGAAGCAACGCAGGCGCAGGCGGCGGTTGTGGCGCACCGACAGCAGGTGAATCACGGCGGCATAACGACGACCTGGCTTCGGCGCCGGAACGTGGTTCTCGCCGCTGGGTGACTCGCCCCAGGCGAAGCGACCCGGACCCTTGCCCTCGACGCCACGCGAGAATCCCTCGCTGCTGACATCATCGGTATCCCACTCGTCCTCGCCATAGCCGAGGTAGTCGACGCCGCAGACGTCGATCAACTGCTCGAAGCCGAACTCCGCCTCGTCGCGAAGCGCGCGACAGGCATCCAGCCATTGCGAAGCGGGAAGCTCCAGCGTGATCTCGCCATGCTCGGCCGTCATGACAGCCGCATTACCGCCAAAGCGGGCCTTCAGGCGATCCGCGAGGTTGTTGCCGTGGTCGTTGCCTTGATTCGCCATGATCTCAGCGCGCAATCGTGTTGGTTCGGCGAATCTTCTTCTGCAGCTGCAGGATGCCGTGGATCAGCGCCTCGGCCGTGGGCGGACAGCCCGGCACGTAGACGTCGACCGGCACCACGCGATCACAGCCGCGGACCACCGAATAGGAGTAGTGGTAATAGCCACCGCCGTTGGCGCAGCTACCCATGGAAATCACCCACTTGGGCTCGGGCATCTGGTCATAGACCTTGCGCAGAGCTGGTGCCATCTTGTTGACCAGCGTGCCGGCCACGATCATCACGTCTGACTGACGCGGTGACGGGCGGAAGATCACCCCGTAGCGGTCCAGATCGAGGCGCGCCGCGCCGGCGTGCATCATTTCCACCGCGCAACAGGCCAGACCGAAGGTCATCGGCCACATCGAGCCGGTACGCGCCCAGTTGACCAATGCGTCAACCGACGTGGTGACGAAGCCGCGCTGCAGCAGCGGGTTCTCGCCTTCCGGGCGGAGGATGTCATCAACCCGGCCAATCGGCTCCGGATTGTGGAAGAACTGACTTACTCCCATTCCAGTGCGCCCTTTTTCCATTCGTAGATGAATCCAATCACGAGGATGCCGAGGAAGATCGTCATGGCGATGACGGCAGGCCAGCCAATGCCCTTGAACACGACGGCCCAGGGAAACAGGAAGGCGATCTCGAGATCGAAGATGATGAACAGGATGGCGACCAGGTAATAGCGCACGTCAAAGCGCGCCCGCGCATCCTCGAAGGCTTCAAAGCCACACTCGTAGGGAGAGAGCTTTTCACTGTCCGGCCGCTTGGGACCGAGGAGCCAGCCGACCGTCAACAGCACGATGCCGATGCCGGTCGACACGATCAGAAAGAGGAGAATCGGCAGGTATTCGCCTAGCACGTGCATTCCACCTTCGCGCCGGGGAGGCGCATTGAGCCGCCACACCGACGCCGGCGACAGCAGCTGGTCGTGTCAATGGTGCCCAGGGCGGGACTCGAACCCGCACAGCTTTCGCCACTACCCCCTCAAGATAGCGTGTCTACCAATTCCACCACCTGGGCAGGGGTGTCATCGCTTCGATCGCCTCACGCAACAGCCCGGCGATGAACGAAGCGGCGATTTTATCAGGCTGGCAAGGCTTTGCCAGAGACGATCCGACGATGAGGGTCGCGGATCGGAGGGTTACTGGCCGCCGTTGGCCGCCGGCTCCTTGTCCGAGGACTCGACCGGCGACGCATCGCCCGACGCCTCCGGAGCCACCGGCACGTCACTGTCAGCATTGGCCGGAACCGCATCGACCGGTGCTGCCGGGACATCACTGTCTTCGACCGCCGGCAGCGCCGCCGGCGCCTGCTCGGCCGTGTCGCCGGCGCTCGCGCCGACACCGGACATGACACCCAGATCCTCGCCCGCCGGCACGGTACCGCTGTTGTGGCGCGCGTAGATCGCCATGCCGAGGCTGATACCGAAGAACAGGATCGCCAGCACCGCCGTCGACTTCGACAGGAAGTTGGCGGAACCACGGGCACCGAACACGGTAGCGGAAGCACCACCACCAAAACCGGAACCCGCATCGGCGCCAGGACCGCGCTGGACCAGGATGAACCCGATCATCGCGACCGCGACGAGCACATACAGCACATTGGCCAGAGTAATCAGCATGTCTTCTTCAATCTCTAGTCGCCATGGCGACGGCACATCAGCCAGCCGTCCCCGCAGCGGTGACGATGGCCAGAAAATCCGAGGCGACCAGGGAAGCGCCGCCAATCAAACCACCGTCGATGTCTGGCTGCGCGAACAGCTCGGCCGCGGTGGCAGGTTTGACGCTACCGCCGTAAAGAATCGGTAGCGAGCTCGCTATTCTAGCATCGCGTGAAGCAACTTCGCTACGGAGAAAAGCGTGAACCGCTTGGGCATCGGCTGGGGCGGCGCTCAGACCGGTGCCAATCGCCCATACCGGCTCGTAGGCAATGATGGCGCCTTCGAAGGCCTGACTGCCCAGCAGCTTGAATACTGGCTCCAGCTGCTGCTCCAGCGCCCACTGGGTCTGTTCGGCACGACGCTGGTGCTCGGTTTCGCCCACGCAGAGCACGGGGACCAGCCCCGCCGCCTTTGCGGCAGCAAACTTCTCGGCGACCAGCAGCGAGCTTTCGCCGTGGTACTGGCGGCGCTCGGAATGACCGACCAGACCATAGCGGCAGCCGATGTCGGCCAGCATGTGCGCGGAAATTTCACCGGTATAGGCACCCTCGCGACGGGAGCTGACGTCCTGCGCGCCAAAGCCGCAGCGGTCACCAAAACGCGACAGCAGGTCCGACAGGTACGGCAGCGGCGGAAAGATCAGAACCTCGACGCCCTCCGGAAACGGACTGGCGCAGACCTCTTCCAGCAGCGACCGTCCGAAATCCCGGCTGCCATTCATCTTCCAGTTGCCCGCCACGATGCGCTGTCGCATGTCGCCTCCCGAAGCCAGTTCCACAGGGGCGCCAAGGATAGCGGTGACGGCCGCATCGGGCCAGACGGTCCAGCGTGTCACGCGGCAAATCGGGGTTTACGGCAAGATGGGGTTCCTCCGGATCGGCCCGTTGAACGTGACTGAACCCACGACAGACCGCAAACCCCATGCCCTCATCACCGGCGCCTCGGCCGGCATCGGCACTGCCCTCGCCCGCGAATACGCGCGCCGTGGAGTGCCGCTGGTGTTGACCGCCCGCCGCGCGGACCGACTGCAATCACTGGCTGACGAGCTCTCCGCTCAGGTGGCCGTGACCGTTCTGCCCGCCGATCTCGCGGACCCGGCCGCACCCAAGGCGCTGTTCGATCAATGCCAGAATCTCGGCCTGTTCATCGGCACGCTGGTGAACAACGCGGGTTACGGCGTACCCGGGCGCTACCTGTCGTCTGACTGGGAAACCCACCGCGATTTCCTGCAGGTGATGCAGACCGGCGTCGCCGAGCTTTGCCATCGTTTCCTGCCGGCCATGGAATCCGCGGGCTACGGGCGTATCCTCAATATCGCATCGCTGGCGGGACTGGTGCCCGCCTCCGCCGGCCACACGCTCTATGGCGCCAACAAGGCCTGGCTGATCCGTTTCAGCGAATGCCTGGCGCTGGAATGCCGCGATCGTGGCGTGAACGTCACCGCACTCTGCCCGGGATTCACCTGGAGCGAGTTCCACGACGTGAACGGAATGCGTGGCAACGTGTCCAAGTTGCCGGGCTATCTCTGGCAGGATGCTGAAAGCGTGGCGCGGGTCGGCGTCGATGCGGTGGAAGCAGGCCGCACCGTCGTCCTGACCAAGGGCATCAACAAGGTGATCGCCGGCCTCAGCAAATACTTGCCCGCACCGCTCGCACGCGCGATCGTCAGCAGCAAGTCGAAGGACTTCCGGGACGCGGACTAGCGCCCACCAACCAGCACAAGACCGAGTCGGCCATGCAGATCAACTACGGCAACCCCTACGCTCCGCAGATCCGTGAACTCCCCTACGAAGCCCCCGTCGAGGGGCAGAACTACTGGGTATTCGACGACGTACTGCCCAATGCTGCGGATATCCGCGAGCGCTGCCTGAACAAGTCCGACTGGCTGCTGGGCTTTCCCCACCGACAGGAAACCTGGCCGGGCCGCCGCGCCATCCCGGCGCTGGAGCCAGCGGAACTTGAAGTACTGGAAGCCCGCGTTCGCGAGGCCACCGGCTCCGGGAAACTATGGGTCGAAACCGCACCCGGTGGCGCCCGCCTCAACCACAACTGCGTACAGGTGGTCGGTGGAAGGGAAGGCCAGGTCAGGCCGCACACCGACTCACGCCAGCTGTGCAAGTACGCGGCCGTCCTCTACCTGACACCCAATGCGCCGAAGAATGGTGGCACCAGTTTCTTCCGACAGCGAATGCCGAACGGAAAGATGGGCGGCAACCAGGTGGTGGCACCGAACAACAACATGATTGACGCGCTGGGTACGCGTTTCGTACCACCCAATGCTTTTGTCGAGGACAAGCGCATCAAGAACCAGTTCAACCGGCTACTGGTCTACACCGCCTCGATGATCCACAGCGCCACCGCCTACTTCGGCCAGACCATGGCCGACGAACGAATGGCCGCGGTGTTCTTCTGGATGGCCTGAGCCGGCCCCGGCAGACGCCAGGTCAGCCCGGCTCAAATCAGCTTGATCTCACGCAGGCGCTCTTCCAGATAACCCTGCGCGGTGATGGGCTCTGGATAGCGGCTCGGGTTCTCGTCGGTGATGCACTGCGACAGCACGTCGATGACGAAGTCCGGATTCGGGTGCAAGAAGAACGGCGTCGAATAGCGCGGCTGGCGCGCCAGGTCACCCGGCGGATTGGTCACGCGATGCGTGGTCGACGGATACACGTGGTTGGTCAGGCGCTGCAGCATGTCGCCGATGTTGACCACGATGGTGTCCTCGTCGGCGGTGAACGGAATCCACTCGCCCTTGCGTGACAGCACCTCAAGACCCGCCGCGCTGGCGCCAACCAGCAACGTGATCAGGTTGATGTCCTCGTGGGCGCCCGCGCGCACGTTGGGCACGTCTGTGGTGGTGATCGGCGGATAGTGGATCGGCCGCAGGATGGAGTTGCCGTAGTTGGTCTTGTCGGCGAAGTAGTCTTCCGGCAGGTCGATATGCAGCGCCAGCGCGCTCAGTACGCGGCTGCCCAGCGCATCCAGCGCCTGGTACAGGCCGTAGCCGAATTCGCGGAAACCATCGACCTCGGTCGGCCACAGATTCGCGGGCATGTCGTCGGCGTACTTGGAGTCACGCGGGATCTCCCGACCGATATGCCAGAACTCCTTCAGGTCGAAGTGCTTGGAGCCCTTGGCCGTTTCGATGCCGAACGGCGTATAGCCACGCGCACCGCCGCCACCGGGGACGTGGTATTTCTTCTTCACCTCATCCGGCAGCGCAAAGAACGCTTTGAACACGCCATAGGCGCCGTTGATCAGCTCATCGGAAATGCCGTGACCGTTGATGCCGCAGAAGCCCCACTCGCGGTAGGCAGCGCCAAGCTCGGCGACAAAGGCATCGCGGTCACTGTCGAAGCGGCGGATATCAAGGGTGGGGATCTGGCTCATGGAAGGCATCCAGGAAGTGATGGGGCATGACGTGGTTGAGGCGCCATTCTAGCGATCTGGAGCCGTCAGTGGCTTGATCGCAATCAGGGTTCTGTAATGGCGCTCAGGCCGCGCTGACCGCGGCGACCAGCTGCTCCTGGATCTCCGCCAGCAGGACCGCATCGTCCGTCTCCACGGTGACGCGGATGACCGGCTCGGTACCGGAGGGTCGCAGGAAGGCACGGCCGCGGCCGTCAAGCCGCTGCTGCGCTCCATCAAGCGCCGCCAGCACGCCCGGATGGGCCACGCGTTCACGACCGCGATCCAGCCGCAGGTTCCTGGTCACCTGAGGTACCTTGCGGACGCCGGCACACAACGAGCGCAGCGATTCGCCACGACGCTGAATCACCTCAAGGACCTGCAGCGCGCTGACGATACCGTCGCCCGTGCTGGCCTTGTCCAGCACCAGCAGATGACCCGATGCTTCGCCGCCCAGCACACCGCCCTGCTCGACCAGCATGCGATGCACGTAGCGATCACCGACGTTGGCGCGCAGGAACGGAACCCCGCGCTCACGGAAGGCTCGCTCGAGCCCGTAGTTGGTCATCAGCGTGCCGACCACCGGCCCGGTCGATCCGGCGTGCTCGGCACGGTCCATGGCCAGGATGTAGAGCAGGTCGTCGCCATCCACGACCTCGCCGTCGGCGTCCACCATCAGCACGCGGTCGCCGTCGCCATCGAAGGCGATACCGAGCTGCGCACCACGCTCGCGCACCCGTGTCCTCAGCGCGTCGAGATGCGTGGAACCGCAGCCCTCGTTGATGTTGAGGCCATCGGGCGACACGCCGATGGCGTCGACGGTGGCGCCCAGTTCGGCCAGCAGCTTGGGTGCGATCTGGTAGGTTGCGCCATGCGCGCAGTCGACCACCAGGTCCAGCCCCGACAGCGAAAGTGAATCCGGCACCGTGGATTTGCAGAACTCGGCGTAGCGCGTCGCCGCCGCCTCGATGCGCCGCGCCTTGCCCAGCGCGACCGACTCGACCGTGCTGAAGGCCTTGTCCAGCTCTGCCTCGATGGCCAACTCCAGCTCATCGGACAGTTTCTCGCCGCGCGCATCGAAAAACTTGATGCCGTTGTCGAAGTGCGGATTGTGCGAAGCACTGATCACGATGCCGGCATCGGCGCGCAGCGAGCGCGTGAGCCAGGCCACGCCCGGCGTCGGCATTGGCCCCAGCAGCTGCACGTTGGCGCCGGCGGCGACCAGGCCGGCTTCCAGCGCCGACTCGAACATGTAACCGGAAATCCGCGTGTCCTTGCCGATCACCACGCTGGCGTGACGCTCGCCACCCAGCACGCGACCCACGGCCCAGCCCAGCTTGAGCACGAAGTCCGCTGAAATCGCACCCTGCCCGACCCGGCCACGGATGCCGTCGGTGCCAAACCATCGCTTGTCGGTCATGCGCGACTCCGTCAGTGCAGGCTGCCGCGGTACTTCTTCTCGCCCGCGTTGATGGTGAGGTTCAGGCGATTTTCCGGCGGCGGCAACGGACAAGTCGAATAGGCGTTGAAGGCGCAGGGCGGGTTGTAGGCCTGGTTAAAGTCGACGATGGTGTGACCGTCCTTGGCCGGGTGCGCGTAGAGGAAACGACCCGGCCCGTAGGTGGTCTTGCCGTTGGTGCGATCGGCGAAGATCAGAAACAGCTCGCCGTCGCCTTCATCCACGGCTTCCAGACTGTATTCCTGTCCGTCCTTGGTAAAGATCACCCGCCCCGGGTTGGCCATGTCGTCCAGCGTATTGATCACCGATGCGATCTTGATGGTCTGGCCGGGCGGGTGCGCCTCGAAGCGCGCGTCGAAACGCCATTCCGGCGTCACGTCGAAATAATCTATGCCGAGGAAACCGGTGCGGGTCTTCGCTTCGGCATCCTTGACCCGCAGACCGAGACGACCACTGCGCTCGATCACGGTGAAACCGGCCTCCTGCCCATCGAACGCCACCTGACTCGGTGTACCGCTGCTGTCGGGAGCCAGCTCGACCGGGCCATCGGGAGTCATGCCGTCAACGGTAATCCCGGCCTCCGCCTGCGGAGTCAGCGTGACCTTGCCGTCCGCCAGCCGGATGCGACCGATATGCGCGGGCCCCGTGGTCAACTGGACATCGTTGTCGTCCGCCGAACCGAGGCTGTGATCGCCCGGTTCCAGCCAATGGAGGCCGACCAGACTAAGCCAGCCATTGGTTCGCTTCAGCCGCTCCACCCGGCCCTCGCGCCAAGCCATGGTTTCATCCACCAGCGACTTTGGCGCGGCGTCAGCGCTATCGGCCACATCCGCACCGGCAACGGACGACGTCACCGGCTTCTGGCTGCAGGCCGCCACTGACAACAGGCCAGCGGCGAGCAGGATGTTGAGGGATTTGCGCATGATTTCGTCCTCTTTACGACGTGAACAGCATGGAGGCTGGCGCGGCCAGCATCAATCCCAGGGCGTCATGGCCATTCGCCATGCAGGTCACTCCCCACGCAAAAACAGGCGGTCAAGCTCATGACGCGTGATCCGCACCCAGGTCGGCCGGCCGTGGTTGCATTGCCCGGACCGCTCGGTGGCCTCCATGTCGCGCAGCAGCGCGTTCATTTCCGGAATGCTGAGACGCCGGTTGGCACGCACCGAGCCGTGGCAGGCCATGGTCGACAGCAGTTCGTTGCGCTGCGCTTCCACGCGCTCGCTGCGGCCGTGTTCGATCAGGTCGGCCAGCACATCGAGCACCAGCGCGCGCACGTCGACGCCTTCCAGCAGAGACGGAATGCCGCGCACCAGAATCGACTGCGGACCACCGCGACGGATCTCGAAGCCCAGCGCCAGCAGCGCCTCATCGAAGTTCTCCACCGCATCGGCCTCGCGTTCGCTGACGGCAAGGTTCATCGGCACCAGCAACGGCTGGCTGCGGATGCCCTGCCGATCCTGTGCGGCCTTCAGGCGCTCGTAGGTGATGCGCTCGTGCGCGGCGTGCATGTCGACCATGATCAGGCCGTCGGGATGCTCGGCCAGCACGAAGATGCCGAACAACTGGGCAATGGCGAAGCCCAGCGGCGGAACATCACTCGCTTCGACGCCTTCAGCGACCGCATCTACGCCACCCACTTCAACATCCGTCGACGTCATCGGCTGGGCATTGCCCGAGCCATAGAGCTGCCGATACTGCGCGACCTGCTCCTGCACGTTCAGGCGCATCGACCCCTGCTGCGGTCGAATCCAGCCCAGACTGGCGCGCTCGCCACCGTTCTCGGCTGCGGATTCCGCCACGCCATTCGCTGATGCGAAGGCCGCCGGTTGTCGAGCAGGTGCACCGCCTTCCGAACCGGCACGCGCGCCTGCCAACGCCGAATGCAGCGCGCGGAAGATGAAGTCATGCACCTGGCGGCCATCTCGGAAACGCACTTCGTGCTTGGCCGGGTGCACATTCACGTCCACGCGCCGCGGATCAATTTCCAGACGCAGCACGAACACCGGGTGGCGGCCGTGGTACAGCACGTCGGAGTACGCCTGGCGAACCGCGTGGCTGATCAAGCGGTCGCGCACGGCACGACCGTTCACGAAGAAATACTGCTGATCGGCCTGGCCACGCGCCGCCGTCGGCAAACCCACGCGACCCACCAGGCGCAGGCCCGCCGCTGATTCGTCGATAGCGATACTCTGCTTCAGAAAGTCAGCGCCCAGGCCTTCGCCGAGACGACGGTCGTCCATCCCGCTGTCGCCACCCACCGCATCAGCCGGCCGATACAGGCGCGTCGCCTTGCCGTTGTGCGACAGACGAAATGCCACGTCCGGCCGCGCCAGCGCCAGCACGCGCAGCAGTTCTTCGATGTGTCCATACTCGGTGCGTTCGGTACGCAGGAAGCGGCGCCGCGCCGGCACATTGAAGAACAGGTCGCGCACTTCCAGCGTGGTGCCCGGCGGATGCGCGTGCGGTCTTGGCTCGCCGACCTTGCCGCCATCCACCTCGATGCGCATGGCGTGCTCGGCATCCGGTGGCCGCGAGGTCAGCGCGAAGCGCGACACCGAGGCGATCGACGGCAACGCCTCGCCGCGAAAACCCAGCGTCATCACCGATTCCAGGTCATCCAGGTTGGCGATCTTGCTGGTGGCATGCCGCGACACCGCCAGCGGCAGCTCCTCGGGCGCGATGCCAATACCGTCATCACGGATGCGGATCAGCGCCGCACCACCCTGCTCGATATCCACGTCAATGCTCGATGCCCCGGCATCCAGCGCGTTCTCAACCAGTTCCTTGACCACCGACGACGGCCGCTCCACTACCTCGCCGGCGGCGATCTGGTTGATCAGGGCTTCAGGAAGCTGGCGGATGCTCA
>ERZ795053.1327-NODE-1327-length-31432-cov-9.805718_pt1 | contig 31432 bp, 30 predicted proteins | sample MGYA00375137_ERZ795053 | MGnify/ENA primary metagenome ERZ795053 (study PRJEB30182, sample SAMN05720284) | activated sludge metagenome | isolation source: Anaerobic digester | place: Hong Kong | collected 2014-12-17 ...
CGCCGCGCCGCCCTCGTCGCCCTGGCATTGGCCATAGCCCTGGCGTCCGCCGCGGCCGACGACTTCTCGTTCTCGGCGGACTCCATGTCCGGGGCCATGGCCAAGGGCCGCGAGCGGGCCGTGCTGGTCGGCAACGCGGTCGTCGTATCGGGCGGCATGCGCATCACCGCGGACAGGATAGAGCTGTACGGCGACGACTTCAGGTTCGCCGAGTGCTCCGGCCGGGTCTCCGTGGTCGACGACGAGAAGGGCCTGCGGCTGACGACCGAGCGCCTGTTCTACGACCGGCGCGACAAGCTGTCCCGGCTGACCGGCCCCTCGGTCATGGAGGACAGGCAGAACAAGGTCGTCATCAAGGGCGACTATATCGAGAACGACGACCAACGGAAGATCGCGATCGTGCAGGTGAACGTGCGCATCCTCAAGGAGAGCCTGTCGTGCCGAGCCGAGTTCGCCCGCTACGACCGCTCGGCCAAGTCGCTCGAGCTGTCAGGCTGGCCGACGGTGCGCCGCGACGGCGACCTGTACAGCGCCGAGACCATACTCGTCGACCTGGACACCGAGGATATCACGCTCGTCGGCTCGGTTTCCGGATCGGTCGCGGCCGGCAAGAAAGAGGCGGCGCCCGACGACGGCGCGGCCCCGGCGGCCGAGAGGACGGACGCCCCGTCGGACGCCCCGCCGGACGGCGGGGCCGACGCTCCGCCTCCCGAGGGCGGCCCGGGGGCTCTTTCCGGCGACGTCCAGGATGATCCGCCGGCCGCGCCGGCCGGGGAGGCTCCATGAGCGACGCGACGCCTACTCAAGCCGACGTCCACGTGCTCGAGGCCCGGGGCCTCAATAAGCGCTTCGGCCGCAAGGTGGCGGTCCGGTCGGTAGACTTCTCTATGCGCACGGGGCAGATAACCGGGCTGCTCGGCCCGAACGGCGCCGGCAAGACCACCGTATTCTACATGATAGTCGGGTTCCTCAGGCCGAACGGCGGCACGGTATCGCTCGACCATCATCTCCTGTCGGCCCTGCCGATGTACAAGCGCGCCAGGCTCGGCATAGCCTACCTGCCGCAGGAGCCGTCTGTGTTCAGGAAGATGACCGTCGAGCAGAACGTGCGGGCCATCCTGGAGACCAGGCCGGACCTGGATTCCCGTTCGAGGCAGCGGGCGCTCGACGAGCTGCTCGAGGAGTTCGGTATATCGTCGCTGCGCAGGCAGTACGCCTACACCCTGTCCGGCGGGGAGCGCCGCCGCACCGAGATAGCCAGGGCGCTCGCGATACGGCCCAAATTCCTGCTGCTCGACGAGCCCTTCGCCGGCATCGACCCGATAGCCGTGCACGAGATCAAGAGCATCGTCCGCAGGCTGTCGGACAAGGGCATAGGCGTGCTGATCACCGACCACAACGTGCGCGACACGCTCGAGATAACCCACGAGGCCCATATCATCAACAAGGGCGAGATACTCGTCTCGGGGGACCGGGACGCGATACTTGAATCGGAGCTGGCAAGGCAGATATACTTGGGCGAGACGTTCCGAATGTAGCCTTCTCACGCCGAGGGACGGGGTCCCGGCGGCTTATCGTGCGAAACTTGACGGCACGATAGGCCCGTGCTACATTGAAGTACCCGGTTACGGGCTCCCTCATCACTTATCCCAATGGAAGACAGATGCGATACTTTGACACTCATGCCCACATCGGGCTTATCTACGATGATCCTATCGAGCAGCTGCTCGCCTGCCAGCAGGCCAAGCAGTACGGCGTCCAGCGGATCGTCAGCATATGCAACAGCCTCATGGATTTCTTTCAGGTCTACGAGAGCCTGAAGACGTCGGAGCACGTGTACCACGCGGCAGGCGTCTCGCCGTCCGAGGTGGCGTCTCCCGGCCGCGACTGGCGCGCCAAGCTCGACGAGGCGCTCAAGCTGCCCCGCGTCATAGCCGTGGGCGAGATCGGCCTGGACTACTACCATCGATACGGCGACAAGGACAGCCAGATCGAGCTGTTCATCGACCAGCTGGACATCGCGGCCAAGCACGACCTGCCGGTCGTGATCCACAACCGCGAGGCCGGCAAGGACGTGCTCGACGTGCTGCGCGACCGCCTGCCCCCGGCCGGCGGCGTGCTCCACTGCTACTCCGAGAACGCCGAGTACGCCCTGCGCGCCCTCGACCTGAACCTGTACTTCTCGTTCGCCGGCAACCTGACCTACAGGAACGCCAAGAACCTGCACGAGACCGTGCGCGTGCTGCCGCTCGACCGCATCCTGGTCGAGTCCGAGGCGCCGTTCATGGTGCCGGCCAAGTACCGCGGCAAGCGCAACAAGCCCGAGTACCTGCCGGCGACGGTCGACGACCTGGCCATGCTGCTCGACCTGCCGGTCGAGGAGGTGGCGGAGGCGACCTACCAGAACGCCTGTAGGCTGTTCCGCGTGCCCGAATGATACCGCGGGCCGGCTAGAGCGGCCGGCGGAGACGATAGGAGGCGCCCCGTAGCACGGGCGCCTTTTTTTACGCTACATTCTTCCCGGAGACACCATGAACCTGCACGTACCGGTTCGCGTCGGGTCGTACACGACGCGCGGCAACCTGTTCCTGGCCCCGGTGGCCGGATACTCCGACGCGGCGTTCCGCTCGATCTGCGCCGACGCCGGCTGCGACCTGGCCTTTACCGAGATGGTCAGCTCCGAGGCGCTGACCCGCGGCCACCTCAAGACCGAGGTCCTGCTGGCCAGGGAGGACAACGAGCCGGACTACGCGGTCCAGCTGTTCGGCTCCAGGCCCGAGACGATGGCCTCGGCCGCCGTCATCGTCGCCGAGCGGTGGCGACCGGCGCTGATCGACGTCAATTGCGGCTGCCCGGTGCCTAAGATCGTCAAGACCGGGGCCGGATCGGCCCTGATGCGCGACCCGGAACGGATACGGGCCATCGTCGCCGCGATGACCGGCGCGGTCCGGACGCCCGTTACCGTGAAGATACGGCTGGGCTGGGACGACGCCAGCGTGAACTACCTCGAGGCGGCCGCGGCCGCGGTCGAGGGCGGCGCGGCGGCGGTAACGCTGCACGCGCGGACGAGGGAGCGGGGCTACGCCGGGACCGCCGACCGCCGGGCGTTCTTCGCGCTGGCGGACGCGCTTCCGGTACCGGTATTCGCGTCGGGCGACCTGTTCTCGGCTAAGGCCGCCGTGGATATCCTGTCCGGCGGCCGCGTGGCCGGCGTCATGTTCGCCAGGGGAGCGATGGGCGACCCGTTCATCTTCTCGAGGGCCCGAGCGGCCCTGGAGGGGTTGCCCGAGCCGGCCGAGACCGCCGCCGAGCGCATGTCGGTCGCGAGGCGCCACCTCGGGCTGTCCCTGCGTCATTACGGGGAGAAGACGGCCTGCGTCGAGTTCAGGAAACAGGCCTGCGCCTACCTCAAGGGCGTACCGGGCGGCGCCGAGCTACGCCGGCTGGCAGTAGGCTGCTCGACTCTAGCCGATTACGACGGCTTCTTCGACGCCTGGGCGGCCGAGGCCGCCAGGCGCGCCTAGTCGCTCGATCGCCGCTTGAGCCAGGCCTGGAGCCGCGCCTCCAGGATATCGTTCCGGTCGCCATCTGGAGGGTTGGGGCCGGTCTGCTCGAGCAGGAAGGGCAGCACGATAGCCTCCTTCATGGCCGGCCACTGGGCCGGGAGCACGTTCGGCGGCGATAGGTAGCCGGCGGGCGGCAGCTTGCCGAGCAGCGACGGATAATAGAGCGGGAAGAGCTTCTCGTTGACCGATCGTATGGCCGAGAAGCCGCCCGCGACGCCGAACGACGACTCGATCGAGCGATAGCGCTTGGCGTCCTCGAGGATGGCCTTCTGGGTCTCCTCGGTATAGAACCACTTGATGAACGCCTCGGCGGCCTGCCTGCCCTCGCCCTTCCTGCAGATCCCGGCGTAGACGATATCCTCCTCGACCGGGATCGAGTTCGATCGCGATAGCCAGCGGATGGCCAGCGACGCCCGGCGCTCCTCGGAGATCACGAAGAACTCGGACGAGCTCATCGCGGCGAAGCCGATGCGGCCTTCCTCGACGGACCGGTATTCGGGTAGGTAGAGGTACTTGAACTGGAATTCGTCTTCCTTGGCCGCGGAGCCGTTGGCGCGCTCGGACCAGGCGCGGATATAGGCGACGCTAGAGTCCAGGGCCTCGCGGTCCCACTTGAGGGGGGCTCCCTCCCTGAAGCCGGCGCCGAGCAGGCCGACGGCCGAGAACAGGAACTCCGGCGACCAGCGGGGCCCGAAGCCCATGTTCGTGACCGACGTCTTGGACGACTTGTTCAGCCCCGCCCCGAGCGACTCCAGGTCGGCGAGGTCGATGACGAAGTCGTCGGGCATCGACGGCTCGAGCCCGCGGTCGAACACGATAAGCGGCAGGTTGAACGACACCGGCAGCAGGATCTGCCGCCCCTCGTAGTTGCCGAGCTCGAGCAGCCCCGCGTAGAAGGAGCTGGGGTTGACGATGAGGTCGGAGAAGAGGTGGTCGAGCGCCTGGAAGCTCGACCGGGAGCGGGAGCTCTTCAGGTAACGGCCTATCACGAGCGACGGCTTGTCGGCGCGCCGCTCGAGGGTCTCGGCGACCTTTTCGTCGTAGGACACGTTGACGCGGAAGCGATCCTGCTGCGTATTGAAGGCCGCCGCGTAGAGGGCCATCTGCGGGACGTCGGTGAGCAGCTCCGCGACGGGAGTCTCCACGAGGCCGCAGGATGACAGGGCGATGCAGCACGCGGCCAGCAGGGCTCGCCGGGCCGGCTTGTCGATGGTCGCTTTCGTCATGCGTCGAGAGTATCCTGGACCGCGGGCCTTGCTCAAGCGGACTATCCGGACTGAATCGATAGAATCCATATAGCGCCTCCAGGCATTAACCGGTATACTAGGGCTATGCAGATCAAGACGCCCGAGGTCTACTCGATGATCGAGGCGATAGGGCATCACTACAAGAACAATATCTCGAACCGCTTCACCAGGGGAGCGCTATCGTTGCTGGTGCTCGATAACGCGACGTGGAACCAGATCGAGGAGCTGACCGAGAAGTCGGATAACTACCGCTACCAGGGCTATCACCTGGACGAGCTGTACGGCCTTATACTCGCCATGGCCCGGTTCATCGCCGCCGCGAGGAAGCAGGGGGCCCAGACGCTCAGGTACGGCAGCGTCGACAAGCTGAACGCCCAGGATAGGGTGCTGCGCGACATGGTCGTCAACAACTTCGCGTCGAACCTGAACATACTGGCCGACTCGGTCAACAGGCTGTACGTCAAGGTCGTCGAGATCGACAAGGAGGCCGCCGCCGGCCGGCAGCCCGTCTATACCCGTTTCCCGGACCTCGGGGAGCTCGGCCGGTACCTCGTCGGGTGATAGTCGAGGGCTTAACGGCCGGCCGCGTATCTTGACATTATCGCGCCGTTTATTTACTATTCGGTGCCTTGAGTTGGAGCGGTGTCCGAGCGGTTTAAGGAGGCGGTCTTGAAAACCGTTGTGCCGTAAGGCACCGGGGGTTCGAATCCCCCCTGCTCCGTCGGACGCTTTCGGGCGCTAACTGGAGAGGTGCGAGAGTGGCCGAATCGGGCTCCCTGCTAAGGAGTTGTGCCTCTCAAGGGCACCGGGGGTTCGAATCCCCCCCTCTCCGTAGTATTGAATGTGACTTTGAACGGGATTAGGCTACTGTGATGAGTTTTGTTTGGGAGGGCGGGATTCGAATCGAAGCCCCGCCGACCAACGGGAGGAAAAGGCGCCAGGATGGCGCCGCAAGGGGCTGAGGCGGGTCGACGAAGCGCGTAGGACGCGCGCGAGGAGACCGAATCCCCCCCTCTCCGTAGTATTTAATTAATGGGCCTTTATAAGGCCATAGGTCTTTAACATGAGGTTATAGCTCAGCTGGATAGAGCGTCAGATTGCGGATCTGAAGGTCGGAGGTTCGAATCCTCTTAGCCTCACTAGTTTTTTGGAGAGATGCGAGAGTGGTTGAATCGGGCGGTCTCGAAAACCGTTAAACCCGCGAGGGTTTCGGGGGTTCGAATCCCCCTCTCTCCGTAGAGCATAATGCGGAGACCGTCTGGTACGAGGTCGTTTCGATGATCGAAGGGGATTCGAACCGAGTCCCCGCCGACCAGCGGGAGGAAAAGGCGCCACGATGGCGCCGCGAGGGGACGAGGCGGGTCGACGAAGCGCGTAGGACGCGCGCGAGTAGACCGAATCCCCCTCTCTCCGGTAAGCCGCCCTCGCAGGCGGTTTTTTTTGGGCTTCGTAGGTAAGAATGGCTTCATGGTTTCTTTGGAGAGATGTCCGAGTGGTTTAAGGTCCACGCTTGGAAAGCGTGCGTGCTCACAAGGCACCGGGGGTTCGAATCCCCCTCTCTCCGTCGTTGATATCGGCCGCAGCGAACGATTTACTGCGACTGTTTTCCTTTCCGTTGAGAGAGGGGGATTCGAACCGAGTCCCCGCCGACCAACGGGAGGAAAAGCCGGCAGGATGCCGGCGGAAGGGGATGAGGCGGGTCGACGAAGCGCGTAGGACGCGCGCGAGGAGACCGAATCCCCCTCTCTCCGTCGTTGATATCGGCCGCAGCGAACGATTTACTGCGACTGTTTTCCTTTCCGTTGAGAGAGGGGGATTCGAACCGAGTCCCCGCCGACCAACGGGAGGAAAAGCCGGCAGGATGCCGGCGGAAGGGGATGAGGCGGGTCGACGAAGCGCGTAGGACGCGCGCGAGGAGACCGAATCCCCCTCTCTCCGTCGTAGATACCGGCCGCCGCGAACGATTAGCGGCGACTTTCTTCGAGCGCTGGTAGCCAGGCCCTACGCTATCGGTCGCCGCCTAACTCCGCCAGGTCCGGAAGGAAGCAACGGTAAGCGGTTGGCCGTTGTGCCGTAGTCAGCCTGGCTACGAGCGCTCGAGGTTTCTTAGGCGGCTTGCCTCGCGCCACCCTCCGTGCTATCCTCCGCTCATGCCGTACGAGATAACCGCCACTCGAAAACGACCCCAGACCTTCGACGATCTGGCCGGCCAGGACTTCGTGTCCACGACGCTCCGGGCCTCCATCGCGAGCGGCAGGATAGCCCACGCCTACCTGTTCTCCGGTCCGCGCGGCTGCGGCAAGACGAGTACCGCCAGGATACTCGCGAGGTCGCTCAACTGCGAGCGCGGCCCCACGGATAAGCCCTGCGGCGCCTGCGACTCGTGCCTGTCCATCGCCAAGGGCTCGTCGCTCGACGTGATAGAGATAGACGGCGCCTCGAATACGTCGGTGGAGAACGTCCGGCAGATCAAGGACGAGGTGCTGTTCCCGCCGAACTCGTCGAAGTACAAGATCTACATCATCGACGAAGTGCACATGCTGTCGAACAGCGCCTTCAACGCGCTCCTTAAGACGATAGAGGAGCCGCCGCCCTATATCGTCTTCATCTTCGCGACGACCGAGCTCCACAAGGTCCCGGCCACCATCAAGAGCCGCTGCCAGCAGTTCAACTTCAGGCTGTTCTCGCTAGACGTGATCAAGGGCCTCCTCCGGAGCGCCGCGGACGATATCGGGGTAGAGGCCGACGACGACGCGCTCCTATGGATCGCCCGCGAGGCCACCGGATCGATGCGGGACGCGTATACGCTGTTCGACCAGGTAGCCTCGTTCTCGGACGGCCGCATTACCGCGGCGAAGATCCGCGATAAGCTCGGCCTCGTCGGGAGCGAGCGGATGGGCGCGCTGATGGGCCTCTGCGCGGCGGGAGACAGGAAGGCCGCCCTCGAGACCCTCGACGCCATACTCGACTCCGGCGTTTCGGTGGAGCAGTTCGCCTCCGACGCCGTCTCGTACGCCCGGTCCTTGCTGCTGCTAGCGAGCGGGGTCGAGCGGGAGAGCCTCCTGGGCGCGCCGAGGTCGTCGTTCCCGGCCGCGCTGACCGAGGCTCTCGACGCGCCGCGCCTTGAGCGCGTGCTGTCGGGCCTGTTCGACCTGTACCGGGACATGCGCTATAGCGTCAACCCGCGCTGGGAGCTCGAGCTGGCCGTCTCGAGGCTATGCGCGATACGCGACTACGTGCCGCCGGCCGAGCTTTCGAGGACGGTCCGCGACATGAAGGCCGCCATCGTCGACGGCAAGGCGCCGGGCGCGGCGGCGGTGGGATCGGCGTTGCGCGACGTGGCGGGCCGGGCGCCGTCATCCGCCGGCCCCGGAGCCGAGGCGGCGCGGGCGGCTCCCGCGGCGGCTTCCAGTGCCGAGCCTGACGTCGAACGGCTGGACGAGGAACCGGACCGGGCCGATCCGCGAGCGACCGCGGCTTCCAGCTCGGAGGCCGACGCTATCGACACCGCGGCGCTCAGGGCTTCGCTGCTGGCGGCCGTCGGCAAGAATAGGGTGGTCCTATCGACCTGCCTGGAGCGTTCCGGCGAATGGGTCGTCGAAGGGGACAAGCTGGTCATCCATTGCCAGAACGGCTACGACGCGGGCGCGGTGCTCGCCGACGCCGGCCTGCTGGCCAAGAAGGCGCTGGATATAACCGGCCGGCCCCTGCGCATCGAGCCTCGGGCGGCCGAGCCGGCCCCGACGCCGGCCCCTCCCGCGAGGTCGGGCGACGACGACGATACGGACGACGGGGACGACGGGCCGGCGGATCCGGTAGGCATCGTCGAGAAGGTATTCCGCGGCAGGCGCGTTTCGGCGCCCGCCGGTAACGAACGGAGCGAATCATGGACATGAGCGATATCATGAAGATGCTGAAGGACCCGCAGGCCCTCCAGCGCCAGGCCCTGGAAGCCCAGGAGCGCATGGCCGCCGTCAGCGCGGTCGGCTCGGCCGGGGGCGGGATGGTCCGCGTCACGCTGAGCGGCACGATGGAGCTCCTGAACGTCGAGATAGCTCCCGAGGCGATAGATCCGTCCGACCCGGCGATGCTCCAGGACCTGATCAAGGCCGCCCATAACGACGCTTCATACAGGGTAAAAGAGGCGCTGCAGGCCGACGTCGCGCGTAACCTCGGCTCGATGCCGGGCCTGGGCCGGTGAAGGCGCTCGACGACCTCGTAGGCATCCTGGCCAGGCTGCCGGGCATAGGCCGGAAGAGCGCGGCCAGGATCGCCTTCCACGTCCTCAAGTCCGACGACCAGTACGTCGCGCTCCTGGCGGAGCGTATCGGCTCGCTCAAGGAACGGGTGCGCTTCTGCTCCGTCTGCGGGTCGTACACCGAGGACGATCCCTGCGAGGTCTGCTCGTCGCCGATGCGCGACCGGAGCCTGGTCTGCGTGGTCGAACAGGCGCAGGACGTGCTGACCATCGAGGCCTCGCGCGAGTACCGGGGCGTCTACCACGTGCTCGGCGCCCTGATATCCCCGCTGGACGGCATAGGCCCCGACGCGCTCAGGCTCGACCGGCTGGTCGCCAGGGTGCGAGACCAGGGCGTAACGGAGGTGGTCATAGCGACCAACCCGACCGTGGAGGGCGATACGACGGCCCTGTATATAAAGAAGGTGCTCGAGGGCAGCGGAGCGAAGGTGACGCGCCTGGCTACCGGCATCCCGGTCGGCGGCGACCTGGAATACGCGGACAAGCTTACCCTGGCCCGGTCGTTCCGCGGGCGCGTCGCGCTCTAGGCGGCCGGCCCGCTAGGAGCCTATCTTCCGGTAGCAGGACTCGACGATGCTGTCGAGTCCGTCGAGCGAGAAGCCGAGCCCGGCGACGCGCTCCCTGTGCTCCGACGACTCCCAGTCCATGTACGCGTTGGCGTAGTTCCTCTCGATGAAGTCGTAGACGAGGTTCTCGGCCTGGTTCTGCGCTTCCCGGGATAGCCCGGGCCTCGTCCGCCGCTTGCCGAGCTCCTCGCGTATGCTCGCGCGTACCTTCGCGAGGAAGATATCCCTGTACACGTCGTAGGCGCGGCCCGATAGCCGCCGTATCCTGTCGCTTATCGAACCCGTCGGCCTGCGGTCGTCGGGTACGGATATCGGCTTGACCGGCGCGGCCGGCCGCAGCCTCGGCCGCGCCTCGGCCGAAGGCCGTTCCGGAGCCGTAGCGCTAGCCGGCGCGGGCTTGGCCCGGACCGCGGCGGGCGCCTCGGGCTTCCGCGCGGCGCGCCGCTTCGCCGCCCGCGGCTTCGGCGCCGGCCGTTCGGCCGTATCCGCCTGCGCCGGCCTCCGGGGCGCGGCCTGCCCGTACATGGCCGCCTTGACGCGGCGCCAGGCCGCCTGCATGTACAGGTCGCCCTGTACGGTATAGCTATAGCGGGTAGCGATGGTCGTGGCCACCATCGTCAGTATATCGTCGTCCTGGTACTTGCGGTTCCGGCCGGTCTTGATGGCCTTGAAGACCTCGTAGTGCTTCGTGCCGTACTTCTTCGAGTAGAGCCATACGATGCGCTCGAAGGCCGGGTCGTCGACCCGGAGCCAGTACTTGTGGCACCAGGCGAGCACGAGGTCCTCGTCGCGCTCGAGGCCGGACGGGATCTCGACGCGCCGCACGTCCTCCTCGTCGAACTCTATCTTGGAAAGGTCGAAGAAGTTCTTCTCGCCCTCCTCGCGCCGTTCCCGGCGCCTGCGCTCCTCGGTGGCGACGCTCGCGGCGACGAAGTCCGTGCCCTCGTCCTCGGCGGCCTGGTCGTAGAACTGGCCGAGCAGGTAGGCGGCGCGATCGGCCTCGGCTCGCCGGTGGCCGAGTATCCTTGCGTAGTCGGCGTAGGCCCAGGCCGCCTGCCTGGCCCGCTCAGGGTCGTCCGGCAGCATCCTGGCCACGCGCTCGACGGCCTTGAGCACCTCGTAGGTCTTGCCCAGCTTGACGCCGGACAGGGGCTCGAGCAGCGCGTCTATGTTCGCGCGCAGGCGGGCGATGATGTCGTCGGCCCGCTCGCGCATGAGGCCGCGAAGGTACTCGGGGTAGGCCGGGGACCTGGTCCTGTACAGCTTGAGGAGGACGACGCGCCGGGCGTCGTCGGGGTAGCGGGGGCGGAGGCGGCTCCGGTACACGGCGAGCGCGTCGAGCATGCGCCCCGAAGCGCGCAGCTCGAAGTAGCGCTCGATGTCCGGATCCTCGCCGTAGCGTAACTCTGGGAAGACGCGCTCGAGTATATCGTCGCGAATCTCGTCCCGGGCTCTATCTTCCATCGGGCGGCATTATACGCGGCCCTCGGGCGCGCTTCAAGCGAGCGGCGCCGGCCCCTAAAAAGAAAGGGCCGCCCCCGGAAGGGCGGCCCTCGTCACGTCCGCGCGGCCGCTGCCTACTGGAGGAGCTGCAGTACCTGCTGGGTCTTCTGGTTGGCCTGGGCGAGCATCGCGTTGCCGGCCTGCGCGAGGATCTGGTTCTTGGTGAACTCGACCATCTCGCTAGCCATGTCCGCGTCGCGGATGCGGCTCTCGGCGGCTTGGAGGTTCTCCGCGCCGATATCGATGCCGCGTACCGCGTGCTCGAGCCTGTTCTGGTAGGCGCCCAGGTCCGCGCGCTGCTTGTTTACGGTCTTCAGGGCGGAATCGAGGACTCCGATGGACCTGTTGGAGCTGTCCGGATCGGACAGCGACAGGATGGAATCGTCTCCGACGTTCTTCACGCCGAGGCCCTTGGCGGTCATCGTGCCTATGTAGACGCGCTCCCGCTGGTCCATGTTGGCGCCGATGTGGAACCACATCGAGCCGGTGACGATGTTCTCTCCCGATTCGCGGGCGAAACGACCGGTAAGGACGTTCATGCCGTTGAACTGGGCGTGGCTGGCGATGCGGTCGATCTCGTCGACGAGCTGAGAGACCTCTACCTGGATCTGCATGCGGTCCTCCGAGGTATAGATACCGTTGGAGGCCTGCACGGCGAGCTCGCGGAGGCGCTGGATGATGTCCTGCGTCTCCTGGAGGTAGCCCTCGGTGCTCTGGATGAACGAGATGCCGTTAGCGGCGTTCTTAGAGGCCATGTTCAAGCCCCTGATCTGCGAACGCATCTTCTCAGACACGGCGAGTCCCGAAGCGTCGTCGCCGGCGCGGTTGATCCGCAGCCCGGACGACAGCTTCTCCATGTTCTTCTCTACTCCGCTGTTCGTGACCCCTAGAGAGCGATTGGCGAACATCGCACTGAGGTTGTGATTAATGATCATAACCCGATCTCCTTTCCATAGAAGCGACGGCCTACGGCCGTCTCGGCATCCGTGCCGAAATTTACGTGTCGATTTCTCCGGTACGCTGCTCCGGGCCGCACCCGTGAACGTGAACCGAATAGGGTCCGCCCGTGGACGGAGCTAGGCGCTCGCGCGTTCGCTTCGCCTCCGTCCCGTAGCGGTCCCACACTTAAAGCTATCGGCGTTTGGCTCGCGGGCTTTAGCGCTGTTCGTATCGCGGCGCGCCGATCGGCGGGCGCTCGGCTTGTCCGGCTTCGCGGCGCGTGCTAGACTCGTCCCGTCGCCGGACGAACGGGGCGCTGGAGGATTCATGAAGGTTCGGGATATCGTAGCTACCCTCGAGGGCGTTCTCTTGACCGGCGAGGCCCTGCTCGACGTGGATATCCAGGCCGCTTGCGGAGCCGACCTGATGAGCGACGTGATGGCGTTCGTCAAGGAGAACGTGGTGCTGCTGACCGGCCTGGTCAATCCGCAGTCCATACGCACGGCCGACCTGATGGACATCAAGGTGGTCGTGTTCGTCCGCGGCAAGGTACCGCCCAAGGATATGGTAGCCGAGGCGGAGCGCAACGGCATGGCGGTCGTCGCGACCAAGTACTCGATGTTCCTGGCCTGCGGCCGGCTCTACGAGGCCGGCATCCACGGCGGCGGGACGCGCGAAATCCGCTAGGCCCATGAAGTTCCGTTACGAGGTTTCCGGGGAGGATATGTCCCTGGCGGGTAAGGCGAGCGGCGAGGTCAAGCGCGCCCTCGGCCGGCTCGGGGTAAACCCGGCCGCGATCAAGCGCACCGCCGTCTGCATGTACGAGGCCGAGATGAACATGGCGATCCACGGCGGGGGAGGGGTGGCCGAGGCCGAGCTCAGCCCGGACCGCATCGTCGTCACCATGCGCGACTCGGGGCCGGGCATCCCGGACCTCGAGCTGGCCATGCAGGAGGGCTACTCGACCGCCCCCGAGTGGATACGCGAGATGGGCTTCGGCGCCGGCATGGGCCTGCCGAACATGAAGCGCAATTCGGACGAGCTGCGCATCGACTCGGCGCCCGGCAGCGGCACGACCGTGACGATCATGGTGAGATTCGATCCGAACGAAGGACCCGGGGCTTGAACGGGGCCAGCTTCCACTCGGTTACCCTCGACCCCGCGAAGTGCAAGGCCTGTACGACCTGCCTCCGTTTCTGCCCGACCGAGGCGATCCGGGTGCGCAAGGGGCGGGCCCATATCGCCGACGAACGCTGCGTCGACTGCGGCGAGTGCATCCGCGTCTGCCCGAACAACGCCAAGAAGGCCGTATCCGACCCCCTGTCCGCCATCGAGCCGTTCGCCGTGCGCGTCGCGCTGCCGGCGCCTACCCTGTACGGGCAGTTCGACGAGCGCTTCTCCATAGACCGTATCCTCTGCGGGCTGCTCGAGCTCGGCTTCACCGACGTCTTCGAGGTGGCCGAGGCCGCAGAGCTCGTATCCGACGCGGCGGCGGCCTGGATGGCCCGGGCCGGCGACGGGGGGCCGTGGCTGTCGTCGGCCTGCCCGGCCGTCGTCAAGCTGCTGCAGGTCCGCTTCCCGAGCCTGCTCGACCGGCTCGCGCCCATAATGTCGCCGATGGAGGCGGCCGCGCGCCTGGTCAAGGAACGGCTCTACCCGGGGCGCGACGACGTCGGCGTGTTCTTCATATCGCCCTGCGCCGGCAAGGTTACGGTGTCGCGCTATCCCCAGGGCCTGTTCGAGTCGGCCGTCGACGGGGTGATAGCCATCAAGGATATCTACCTGCCGCTGAGGGCGGCCCTGCCCGGCGTGACGGAGCGGCCGATGCGCCGCGCGACCGCCCGGGGCGTGGCCTGGGCCCATATCGACGGCGAGAGCGACGCGCTCGCGGTGCCCAGGGCGATCAGCGTCAGCGGCATAGCGGACGTGATCGGCGTCTTCGAGGCGCTCGAGAACGGCAAGATGAAGGACGTAGCGTTCATCGAGGCGCTCGCCTGCCCGGCCGGCTGCGTCGGCGGGCCGCTGACCGTGGAGAACCCGTATATCGCCAGGGCCAGGATACGGTCGATGGAGCACCGATCGGCGGCGGCGCTCGAGCCGCGCTTCCGGGCGGAGGAGCTCGACCTGTCGCTCGAGCGCGAGGTCTCGGCCCGGGCCGGGCTCGCGCTGGCTCCCGACATGCTCAAGGCCATGCTGCTGCTCGAGGAGACCGAGCTGATCGCCGAGTCGCTGCCGGGGCTCGACTGCGGCTCGTGCGGCGCGCCGAGCTGCAGGGCCTTCGCCGAGGACGTGGCCAAGGGCGACGCCGTCATCACCGACTGCATCTTCAAGCTCCGGGAGAACCTCAGGAAGCTGGGCGAGGAGCTGATAGGCATGGAAGGGCCGCCGCAGGAACAGGGCGGGGGACGATAGCCGCCCTACGCGTCGGCGGCGCGGGCCGCATCCGGCGCGGCAGAGGCGGCCGGCGAGGCGCCGACCTCGCGTATGAAGCTGTACAGTAGGGAGTAGCCGTCCCTGGTCTTCCTCGCGAAGATCTGCTTGATCTTCTTGTCCTTGTCGGCCAGGGTATCGAAGCCGTAGATCTTCTCCCGCTCGCGGCCTTCGCCGGTCCTCCAGGCTACGGTCAGCGAGTACCGCGCCGTTAATAGCGGCTGGCGGTCATGGATCGAGTAATAGCGGATGGGGCCTTCCGCGGACGGCCTATACAGCGTGATGATCATCGACCCGATTATCGACAGGATGGGCGATCTGCTCAAGCGGGCCTCCGACGGTTCTCGGGGCGTACTGTTTTAAAATCTCAATTATCTTTATAGAATAATTTGACAAAACAACGGACCGCGATTATATTCTATCACTGCCTATTCACACCTTTCTCTTGAAAACGCTTGAAATGCTTTGCGTTTAGTGATCAAACGCGCAAAGGCGATACGGGAGTGTCACCCTTGAACAAACGGGATTTTCCGCGGATACATTTCTACGACCAAGACTTCGTCGATATCTACGACCGTACCTGGGCGTGGATCGCTGATTATTGGACCGGCTCCGGCCCCGACAGCGGCATCGGCGGCGGAAAATTCTTCTTCTACCCGCCTGAGAGGCGCCTGGATCAGCTCGAGCAGTCGTTCGCCTCGTTCTTCCTCGTCTATTCCAACAGGATCTATTCGGCGTCGAACGGCCTGGACGCGCTGTACTCCAAGCAGGAGGAGTCCGGGGCCATACGCTGGAAGTACGACGTCGATTCCGGGGCCCCGGTGCTCCCGCCTGAGAACCCCGAGGGCGTCAGCCTGCCCTTGTTCGCGTGGGCCGAGTACAACCTGTACCACAAGAGCGCCAACAAGAAGCGGGTCAAGGAAGTGATGCCCGTCCTGCAGCGCTACTACGCCTGGCTCGAGGCGACCTTCAAGCGGCCGAACGGCCTCTTCGAGGTGCCGGTCGCCGCCACCGGCATGGACAACTCGCCGCGCGACGGGGCGGCCTACCTGGTCGACTTCAACGCGGCGATGGCCGTCAACGCGCTGTACATGTCGGCGCTCGGCGACATCCTGAACGACAAGGAAATCAGCTTCCAGTACAAGCGGAACTATTTCTCGCTGAAGACCAGGATCAACAACTTCATGTGGAACCTCGACGACGGCTTCTATTACGACGTCGACTCCTCCGAGCGGCAGGTGCGCACGAAGACGATAGGCGGCTTCTGGCCCCTGCTCGCCGAGATACCGAACGAGGAGCGCGCCGAGGCCATCATCGCGCACCTGACCGATCCCGCCACGTTCGGTACCGAGAATCCCTTCCCGACCGTGTCCGTCGACAGCGAGCATTACGACAAGCGCGGCATGGGCTACAGGGGCTCCGTGCTGCCGCAGTTCACCTATATGGTCATCAAGGGCCTCGAGAAGTATAACCAGTGGGAGCTGGCTCGCGACTGCGCGATCCGCCACCTGTACTTCATGCTCGACTCGGCGCACCAGCACGGCGAGCACCGCCAGACGCTCTGGGAGGCGTACCAGCCCCAGAACGAGGGTAAGGCCGTCTGGCCGGACCGCGACGACTGGCCGCGGTCCCAGTACCTCGGCTTCGCCGGCCTGGCGACCGTGGCGATGATGATAGAGAACATCGTCGGCCTGTCCGTATCGCTGCCGCGCAAGACCGTGGACTGGATCATCCCGAACCTCGAGATCATGGGCATCGAGAACCTGAGCCTCAAGCGCAACATGGTCACGATACTGTCCAATAAGAGCGGCCGCGGATGGGAGATCCACATGGAATCGGAGAAGCTCTACTACTTCACGATCAACGTGATCGGCAAGAAGAAGAAGACCCTCCCGATCCCGTCCGGCAAGTGCTCGATGCTGATCGACAAGATCTAGCCGCCCTCGGCGGGACGCCGAGGCGGCCGGCCCGCGATCAGTCCCGCGCCTTGACCGTCAGCGATCCCATCATCGCGAAGCCCGACACCTCGACCCAGGTCTCGGCCCCGCGTATCTGCTGGTTCACTTCCTTGCCGGCGTTGCTCTCGCCCATGAACGCGAAGGCGTTGAGCTTGACCGGGAGGTCCCTCGGCACGATCACCTGGATCTCGCCCATCAGCGTGAACGCCTCGATCCTGATCGGCCCGGGGGGCAGCACCGCCTCGCGCAGGTCGAGCCTGGTGGAGCCCATCACGGTGAACGCCGACACGCGGTCGCTCGACAGCCAGTCGCCGACCAGGCGCCTGTCGCCCATCACGCAGCCGGTGGTGATCGGCGCGGCGCCGACGATGGACGGGTCGAGGGCCCTGCGCGGCGAGAAGGCCGGCTCGGCCGACGGCCCGCGCCTGGCGGCGGGTCCGGCCCGTCGCGGTACCGGAAGGTCGGCCGACAGGGCGCGCAGGTCGTCGGTCCGCTTTGCCGCGTTGGCCGCCTCGGCCCTGCGCTCGTACTCGTCCATGTCGATGAGGTCGGCCGCGAAGGCCTCGGTCAGCCTGTCGATCGTATCCTGCCGCATCGCGTCGAGCCCCCCGGGCCCGTCTTCCCTGTAATCGCCCCTGCTCGTCGTCATTCATACCCCCTATTCGGGCTTCGTTCCGGACCCTTACGGCGTCCTCGCCGCTACCCCTTAGGCGTACGGCTTCGATCCCGAAGATATAATAACGCAAGAAACGCCCGCTCGCCTATCATCGGCTCCTGAACAAATATGAACACCTGTTCATATGGATAATTAATGCTTGACAGGCTCGCGAAGCGGGGATACGCTTGTCCCAAAAGAAGCTCCTTGCGCTAAATCCAGTTCAGTACGCCGCCTCCGCCCCGTTCGAACAGGATCGGCCGGTCCCTGCGTAGCCGCCTGGGGCGTTCAGCGCAATCGGGGTCCAAGGAGTGAGGAATGAGCGACTCGGTACGCGGCTACTATTACGAGGAACTCGAGACGGGCATGTCGGCCTCGTTCTCGAAGACGGTGACGGAGGCCGATATCGCGGCCTTCGCCGGGCTGTCCGGCGACTTCAACCCGGTGCATATCGACGCCGAGTACGCCGGGACGACGATGTTCAAGGGCCGGATAGCCCACGGCATGCTCTCGGCGGCGTTCATCTCGACCGTGTTCGGCATGCGGATGCCCGGGCCGGGCTGCATCTACGTGTCGCAGTCGCTGAAGTTCAAGGCGCCCGTGCGCATCGGCGATACGGTCACCGCGCGCGTCGAGGTCGTCGGCCACGTCCCCGAGAAGAAGTTCGTCACGTTCAAGACTACCTGCTCGGTCGCCGGCAAGGCCGTGGTGGACGGCGAGGCGACCCTGATGGTTCCTTCCAAGGCGTAGGGTGAGAGGTGATTCACGCGGGTTGCCGACGGCGTTCGGCCGGCCCGCTTCTAGGTTCTTATCAAAGGAGCGGTACGTATGGAGAAGGCGGTAATCAGGTTACGGATGGGCGCCCATGACGCGCATTACGGCGGGGAGCTAGTCGACGGGGCCAAGATGCTCCAGCTGTTCGGCGACGTCGCCACTGAGCTGCTGATACGGCAGGACGGCGACGAGGGCCTGTTCGCGGGCTACGAGAAGGTCGAGTTCCTCGCCCCGGTGTTCGCCGGCGACTATATAGAGGCGTCCGGGGAGATCGTGCACGTCGGCAACTCGTCGCGCAAGATGACGTTCGAGGCCAGGAAGGTGATAGCCCCGCGCAAGGACCTGAACGACTCGGCCGCCGACGTGCTCGCCGAGCCGATCGTCGTCTGCCGCGCCACGGGCACCTGCGTCGTCCCGAAGGACAAGCAGCGGCGGGGCTGATCCGCGATGCGTCTGGCATTTAGTAAATTATATCGATATTAAATGCTTGACAAATGCATGGCACGGATCTAGTATCCTGGGGACAGGCTTGAAGGAGGCTTCGATGCCGTATTCCTACTTCACTATAACCACCGAAGATCGCGTATCCGTCGTCACCATCCGCCGGCCCGAGGCGCTGAACGCGCTGTCCGGCGCCGTGCTGAGGGAACTGGACGCCGTCGTCGGCGAGCTCGAGCGCCTCGAGGAGTCGGACGCGGTCATCCTGACGGGCGAGGGCAAGGCCTTCGTGGCCGGCGCCGACGTCGCGGAGATGCGCGGGCTCTCGGCCGAGGAAGGCCGCGCGTTCGGCGAGTACGGCTCGCGCGTGCTAAGGAGGCTGGAGCTGCTCGGCAAGCCGGTCATCGCCGCCGTCAACGGGTTCGCCCTCGGAGGGGGCTGCGAGCTCGCGATGGCCTGCGACATCCGCGTCGCGAGCGACAAGGCCAAGTTCGGCCAGCCCGAGGTGGGCCTCGGCATCACGCCCGGCTTCTCCGGCACGCAGCGCCTGCCGCGCCTGGTCGGGATAGCGAAGGCCAAGGAGCTCATCTATACCGGCGAGATGATCAAGGCCGACGAGGCCCTGGCCATAGGCCTGGTCTCCAAGGTCGTGCCGGCCGACGAGCTGATGACGGCCTGCATGGAGCTGGCGCGCAGGATAGTCAAGAACGCGCCGAGGGCGGTCGCGCTGTCCAAGGCCGCGATCAACCGCGGCGTGGAGACGGACCTCGAGACCGGCATGGCGATAGAGCAGGGGCTCTTCGGGCTCTGCTTCGCGACCGCCGACCAGAAGGAGGGCATGGGCGCCTTCGTCGAGAAGCGTAGCCCTGCCTTCACCGGCGAATAACGGGAACATCGATACTAAGGAGCAACGATATGAAGGTAATGGTGCTGGGAGCCGGAACCATGGGATCGGGGATCGCCCAGGCGTTCGCCCTGTCCGGCTATCAGGTAATCGTGCGCGACCTCGAGCAGGCCTTCGTCGACAAGGGAATCGCCGGCGTCGCCAAGAGCCTCGATCGCATCGTGGCTAAAGGCAACCTGTCGGACGACGACAGGAAGGCCGCCCTCGCCAGGCTGACCGGCACGACCGACCTGGCCAAGGCGGCCGACGTCGACCTGGTCGTCGAGGCGGCGGTGGAGAACATGGCGATAAAGAAGGCGGTGTTCGCCGAGCTCGACGGCGTCTGCAAGCCGGGCGCCATACTCGCCACCAATACCTCGTCGCTGTCGATCACCGAGATCGCGTCCGCGACGAAGCGGCCCGACAAGGTAATCGGCATGCATTTCTTCAACCCGGTGCCGATGATGAAGCTCGTCGAGGTCATCAAGGGCCTGACGACGAGCGACGAGACGAAGCGGACCGTCGTCGAGCTGTGCGGAAAGCTCGGCAAGACGCCGGTAGAGGTGAACGAGGCCCCGGGCTTCGTCGTCAACCGTATCCTCGTGCCTATGATCAACGAGGCCATCGGCATACTGGCCGACGGCGTCGCGAGCGCGGCGGACATAGACGCCGCGATGAAGCTGGGCGCCAACCACCCGATAGGGCCGCTGGCGCTCGCCGACCTGATAGGCAACGACGTCAACCTCGCGATCATGGAAACGCTGTACCAGGAATTCGGCGATACGAAATACCGTCCGCACCCGCTACTGCGCAAGATGGTCCGCGCCGGCCTGTTAGGCAGGAAGAGCGGAAAGGGATTCTTCGACTACACGAACTAGTACGACGGCCGCGGCCTTCCGGGCCGCGGCCCTATCGCCTATTCGCGACAGATCAACGACTCAGACAGGGGAAATCATGGATTTTCTAATCGACAAGGAGCACGCCCTGCTCCAGACCATGCTCCGGGACTTCGCCGAGGCCGAGGTTAAGCCGCTAGCGAAGGAAGTGGACGAGAGCGAGCGCTTCCCGACCGAGACGGTCGCCAAGATGGCCCGGTTCGGCATGCTCGGCATGCCGTTCCCTAAGGAATTCGGCGGGGCGGGCGGTGACAACCTCGGCTACGTCATGGCCGTAGAGGCGATGAGCAAGGTATGCGGCACGACAGGCGTGATCCTGTCGGCCCATACCTCGCTATGCGCCGCGCCGATCTACGAGTTCGGCACGCCCGAGCAGAAGGCCAAGTACCTGCCCCCGCTCGCCAGGGGCGAGAAGCTCGGAGCCTTCGGCCTGACCGAGCCGAACGCCGGCACCGACGCGGCCGGCCAGCAGACGACGGCCGAGCTCAAGGGGGACCACTACCTGCTCAACGGCTCGAAGCTGTTCATCACCAACGCCGGCTACGCGGACGTGTACATCATCTTCGCGATGACCGACAAGTCCAAGGGCACCAAGGGCATCTCGGCGTTCATCGTCGAGAAGGAGATGCCCGGCTTCTCCATCGGTAAGAAAGAGGAGAAGATGGGCATACGCGGCTCGTCCACCTGCGAGCTGGTCTTCGAGAACGTCAAGGTCCCGGTCGGGAACCTGCTCGGGGCCGAGGGCAAGGGCTTCGGCATAGCGATGAAGACCCTGGACGGCGGCCGCATCGGCATCGCCGCCCAGGCGCTCGGCCTGGCCCAGGGGGCCATCGACGAGACGGTCGCCTACGTCAAGGAGCGCCGGCAGTTCGGGAAGACGATAGGCCAGTTCCAGAACACCCAGTTCCAGCTGGCGGACATGCAGGCCAAGACCGACGCCGCCAGGCTGCTCGTGTACCGCGCCGCGTGCTGCAAGGACGCCAAGCTGCCGTACAGCGTCGAGGCGGCGACCGCCAAGCTGTTCGCGTCGGAGACGGCGATGGAGGTGACGACCAAGGCCGTCCAGCTCCACGGCGGCTACGGCTACACCCGCGAGTACCCGGTGGAGCGCATGATGCGCGACGCCAAGATCACCGAGATATACGAGGGCACCTCGGAGGTGCAGCGCATGGTCATCTCGGCGAACATGCTCAAGTAAGAGCCGCGAGACGGAAGGAACGAACGAGATGAATATCGTAGTTTGCATGAAGCAGGTCCCGGATACCACCGAGGTCAAGATCGACCCGGTCACCGGCACCCTGATACGCGAGGGCATCCCGAGCATCATCAACCCGGACGACAAGGGCGGCCTCGAGGCCGCGCTCGCGCTGAAGGACGAGCTGGGCGCCAAGGTGACGGTACTGTCGATGGGGCCGCCGCAGGCGGACCTGGCGCTGCGCGAGGCGCTCGCGATGGGCGCCGACGAGGCCGTGCTACTGTCCGACCGCGCCTTCGGCGGCGCGGACACCTGGGCCACCTCGACGACCATAGCGGCCGCCCTCAGGAAGCTCGGCTTCGACCTGATCGTCTGCGGCCGCCAGGCCATAGACGGCGACACCGCCCAGGTCGGGCCGCAGATAGCCGAGCACCTCGGCCTCCCGCACGTCAGCTACGTCAGCGAGCTCGAGGCGACTGAGGGCGCGGTCACGGTAAAGCGGGTCTTCGAGGACGGCTACCAGCGCATCAAGGTCAAGCTGCCCTGCCTGCTGACCGCGCTCAAGGATATGAACAAGCCGCGCTACATGTCGGTCGCCGGCATCTTCGACGCCTACAAGCGCGAGATCAAGGTCTGGGGGCTCGCCGACATCGAGGTCGACCAGGACAACATCGGCCTCAAGGGCTCGCCGACCAGGGTCAAGAAGTCCTTCACGAAGGGCGTCAAGTCGGCCGGTAAGGTCTACGAGGTGGACGCCAAGGAAGGCGCAAGGATCATCGTCGAGGCGCTCAAGGAGAAGTACGTCATCTAAGGCGGCGTACGACAGGAGAAACGCAATGAACATATCCGATTACAAGGGCGTCATGGTCTTCGCCGAGCAGCGGCGCGGGACGGTCCAGAAGATAGCCTACGAGCTCCTCGGCGTCGGCCGTCGCATAGCCGATACCCTCGAGGAGCCGCTCTTAGCCCTGCTCGTGGGCCACGGCCTGCCCGACTCGGCCGCCGCCGAGCTGATTGCCCAGGGCGCCGACACGGTCGTCGTCGTTGACGACCCGGCCCTCGAGGTCTACATGACCGAGCCCTACGCCAAGGCGATGACCGCGGCGATAGAGCGTTACAAGCCGGGCATCGTGTTCACCGGCGCGACGACGATAGGCCGCGACCTCGCGCCGCGCGTGTCGGCCCGCGTCAGGACCGGCCTGACCGCCGACTGCACCGGCCTCGAGATCGAGGACGGCACCCGGAACCTGCTGATGACGCGGCCCGCCTTCGGCGGCAACATCATGGCCACCATCGTCTGCCCCGAGCACCGGCCGCAGATGTCGACCGTGCGCCCCGGCGTGATGCGCCGCCTCGAGCGCGACGATTCCCGGAAGGGAAGCGTCGAGAAGCTGGCGGTCAAGATCGAGGCTAAGGATAAGAACGTCGAGATCCTCGAGGTGGTCGTCGAGAAGGCGGCCAAGAAGAACATCGAGGAAGCGAACGTGCTCATCTCCGGCGGCCGCGGCCTGGGGAACCTGGACAACTTCAACAAGCTCCAGGGCATAGCCGACGAGCTCGGCGGCCTCGTATCGGCGTCGCGCGCGGTGGTCGACGCCGGCTGGGTCGGGCAGGACAGGCAGGTAGGCCAGACCGGCAAGACGGTGCGGCCCGACGTGTACTTCGCCTGCGGCATCTCCGGCATGATCCAGCACGTCGCCGGCATGGAGGACTCCGACTTCATCGTCGCTATCAACAAGAACTCGGCGGCGCCGATCTTCGAGTACGCCGACGTCGGCATCGTCGCCGACATCAACAAGCTGGTGCCGGCCCTCGTCGAGGAGCTCAAGGCCGCCAAGGCCGCTCGCTGATAGGCGAGCTCGAGCCGTCGCCCCGACTAGGCCGCCCCTTTGGGGCGGCCTTTCTATTGTATTCGACCGAAGCGGTCGCGCGCCTTATAATGTGATCATGGACAGACTCGTCGTCGAGCGCGTCGCGTATAACTACTCCGTGGTGATCCTGGCGGTGTTCTTCTACTACACCGTCCGCGAGCGCTTCGCGTTCCGCGGACGCGCGGCGAAGGGCGTTACGCTCGGCCTGGGTTTCGGCGCCGCTACAGCTATATCCATCTTCCTCTCGGTGCCGGTATGGACGGGAGTCCTGCTCGATTCGAAGATGATACTCGGGGCGCTCGCCGGCTTCTACGGCGGCTGGATAGCCGGCCTGGTGACCGTCGCGATCGCCGGTGCGGCGCGCTTCGCCGTCGGAGGCATGGGCGCGCTGGGCGGGGCCCTCGGCGTTGCGCTCTGCGTCGCGGTCGGCGCTTGGATGAGGCGACGCTCCTTCTATTCGACCGGGTGGCGTAGGATAGGAACGCTGGCCCTGCTCGGGGCGGCCGCGTCGGTCATCCAGGTAGCGGTGGCGTTCACGCTGCTGCTCTACGTCGACCTCGCCGAGACCATGCAGGTGATCCGTACGCTGGTCGCGCCGACGGCCCTCGTCTATACGCCCGCTACGCTGGCCGTCGGCCTTATGTTCGGCCTGTCCGACGATAGGTCCGCTACGAGGGCCGAGCTCGTCGAGGCCAGGAAGCGGCTCGAGGAGGCGAACGCGACGCTAGAGACGCGGATAGCGGAACGTACGGCCGAGCTGAGCGCCAGCAACGACGGCCTGCAGGCGGCTATGGCCGAGCTCGCCGAGACGCACGCCCGCCTCGCGCTGTCCGAGAAGCTGGCCTCGCTCGGCCAGCTCGTCGCGGGGCTCGCCCACGAGCTCAACTCGCCGCTCGGGGCGATCGCGAGCTCGGCCGCCTCGATCGAGGCGGATCTGCGCGAGTGCCCGCAACGGGCCATGACGGCCTACGCGTCGCTCGGCGCCGACGAGGCCGTGGCCTTCGAGCGTATCCTCGCGCGCGCGTTGTCCAAGGCTCCGGGGAAGCTGGCGGAGGCCGTCAGGCCGGACCGCGAAGCCGCCAAGGCGGCGCTCGGCGCGGGGGCCGACGGCGCGACCCTGGAGACCGCGGCTGAGTTCGGGCTGCACGAATCGGGCGACGAGCTGCGCCTGCTCGCGTCGAGCGACCGGGGGCGTAGGGCGATAGCCGCCATAGGCGAGCTGGCGGCGATGAAGAATTCGTCCGACATCATATCCGTCGCGTCCGACAAGGCCGCGATGACGGTGCGGGCGCTGGGCTCGTACTCGGGCTCGTCGGTCGGCCGCCCGGCCGCGCCGGTCGATCCCGCCGCCTGCCTAGACGCCGCGGTATCGTTCCTCGAGGACGGCTTCAGGTACGGGGTCGAGCTGACGCGCGACTACGAGGCCGGAGTCGCGGCCTTGATAGACGGCGACGGGCTCGTCCAGGTGGCGGTCAACCTGATACGGAACGCGCTCCAGGCGATGGAGTACAGGGGGGCGTTGCGCCTATCCGTACGGCGCGACGGCGATCGCGTCGTCGCGGCAGTCGCCGATACCGGACCGGGCATACCCGAGGCCGTCCGCGGCCGCGTCTTCGAGCCGTTCTTCACCACGAAGAGCACGGGCGAGGGCATCGGGCTCGGCCTGGACGTCTGCAGGGCGATAGTGTCCGCCTACGGCGGCGAGATCGATTTCGTTACCGGCCCCGCGGGTACGACGTTCAGGGTCCTGCTCCCGGCCAGTCCGCCCGCGACCGCCTAGCCCGGCCCTATCGCCAGGCGAACCAGATGAACAGGCTCGACGCGAGCGTGGTCAGCGCGGTGAACGGGCCGGCCACCTTGAGCCATTCGCCGAAGCTCACCGCGGCGCCGCGCTTCTTGAGCATGCCCACGGCGACGACGTTGGCGGAGGCGCCGAACGGCGTCAGGTTGCCGCCGAGGCACGAGCCCACGAGCAGGCCGAACATGTACAGCTCCGGCCGCAGGCCCATGCCGGAGGCCAGCTCCGCGGCTACCGGCAGCATCACGATGATGTACGGCACGTTGTCGATGAAGCCCGATAGCGCGACGGATACGAGCACGATGACCGCGAAGCCGGCCAGCACGCTGTCGCCGACGAGCCTGGCGAGGAAGGCGGAGAGGTCCTCGAGCAGGCCGGTCTCGGACACGGCGCCGACGACGACGAAGATGCCGACCAGGAAGAGTATCGTCTCCCAGTCGAGCGACTTGACGAGGCGCCAGGCCTGGGCGCGGCCCTCCTTCATCACGCCGACGTACCAGGCCAGGCCGACGAGGCCGAGGGCGAAGACGAAGCCGCCCGACAGTATCGAGAAGCCCTCGAACAGGAAGGATATGACGGCCAAGCCGACGACGAGGGCCGCGAGCAGCAGGGTCGGGAACCACGACTTGACCCGCTCGTCCGGCAGGTCGACCTTGTCGTTCCTCATGCCGCGGTAGAAGAAATAGAAGTACGCCGCGCCCACGAGCATGCCTATCTGCACGGCGAAGAATATGGACGCCTTGCCGTCCTTGAAGAAGAAGTCGTTGAACGAGTACCCGGCGAAGCCGGCGAAGATCATCGACGGCGGGTCGCCTACCAGCGTCGCGGTGCCCTGGAGGTTCGACATGACCGCGAGGCCCATCATGAAGCGGCGCGGGTCTACCTTCATCTTATCGCTGAGCGCCAGCGCGATCGGCGCCATCACGAGCACGGTGGCGACGTTCTCGACGAAGGCGGACAGGAGGCCCGTCATGATCAGGATGAACACGACGCCCCAGCCCAGGTTCGGCGCCCTGGTGACTATGCCGTCGGCCAGCCGCGACGGCACGCGCGAGTAGATGAACAGGTCGGCTATGACGAGGCTGCCTACGTAGATGAGCAGCACGTTCCAGTTGATCAGCTCGCCGAAGATCACGGCGGGCGATACGACGCCGAGCGCGGCGACCGCGAGCGCCGCGCCGAGCGTGAACCAGGCCTTCTTGTGCGGGAAGGCGATAACGAGGCCGTACATGACGACGGCGATGGCGAGTACCAGGTATTTCATACGCGTTTCTCCTTCGCGAGGCGCGGTCGCGCCTTAAAAAAAAGGCCTTTCGCATGGGTCCGCGTAACGGGCGCATGCGAAAGGTCTTGTTTCCACCGAAGCCCCCTTAAGGCCGTGGCGGCCGTCCGACCAGGCTAACCCGTTCTCGGGCGCCGGCTGTTGATCCGGACGATGCAACTACTCCCCTCTCGATACGATCTGAAGGATACGCGTATCGCGGTTCGAGGTCAAGCCTCGCGGCCGACGCCCCGAGTCCGCCGCGGCCATTTGCCGTATCGGCGAAACCTTACTATAGTTCCGGATAAGCGGAGGGAACCATGTGCGATAGCTTCTATCTGCCCGCCTCGCGGGGATCGTTCTTCGGCAAGAATTCCGACCGGCGCGCCGCCGAGCCCCAGGCGCTGCGCCTGGTACCCGGGCGCGAGCCGTCGTCGACCGTGGCCTTCGGAGGAAGGTCGTTCGAGCTTCCGGACGCCGGGCACGCGCTCGCCCTGTCCTGCCCGTGCTGGATGCCGGGCGCGGAGATGGGCCTGAACGGCGCGGGCGTGGCGATCGGCAACGAGGCGGTGTTCAGCCGCTTCAAGGCGGCGCCCGACGGCGTCCTGGGCATGGACTTCGTGCGCGCGGCGCTGTCTTCGTCGTCGAGCGCCCGCGAGGCGCTCGAGGCGCTGATATCGCTGACGGAGCGCTACAGCCAGGGCGGCAACGGCGCCTACAAGGGAAGGCTCGTCTATAATAACTCCTACCTCGTCGTCGGGCCCGACGGGGCCTACGTCCTCGAGACCGCGGCCAGGCGCTGGGCCTGGAAGGAGGTTTCAGGCCCGACGGCCCTGTCTAATTCCTATTCCATAACGGACGACTATAAGCGCCTCGACGCCGAGACGCGCAAGGCCATAGCCCCGGTCAACGAGCGGATGGCCTGCCTCGACGAGGCGGACGCCGGGCGGATCGGCGAGAAGGGATCATGGAAGGCCTACGTCGAGGACCGCTTCATGAGCCGCTTCTCGGCCGGGGACGCGAGGCGCCGCGCGCTCGGCTCGCTATTGACGGCCGTAGCCGGGACCGGCGACAGGAAGGCGGCGATGGCCGCGCTCAGGGCGCACGCCGCGATAGACCCCGACCGCCCCTCGAGGACGCGCAAGGTCTGCGACCATGACCGGGATATCATGGGCAACCCGACCACCGGCTCGATGCTGGTCGAGTACCGCGCCGACGCGACCGTGCTGTGGTTCACCGGCGCCTCGTACGCCTGCGCCAACCTGTTCAAGCCGGTGCTGCTCTCGGGAGGCGAGTTCGTCCCGCTGTGGACCGAGTACGATTACCGGGAAGGCTCCGACGGCGGGGAGGCCTACTGGAAGGCGAGGCGGGCGGCGACGCGATCGCTATGGAGACGGCCCAAGGCCGGCCATGACGCGGCCCTCGTCGAGGCTCAGTCGGCCCTGTCCGCCGCGGTCGACGACCCCGGGCGCGCCCGGGCCGGGTCGCCGGCCGTGAACGATATCGTCCGGGCCTGGGACTCGCGCCCGCTCTGAGTCAGGCCCGTTGGCCGGGCCGCGGGATCCGCAGCTCCACCGTGGCCCCCGGCTCGTTACGCAGCGACAGCGAGCCCGAGACCTGGACGGCCAGGGCCTCCATCAGCGATATCCCGAGCGACCGGTCGGCGGGTAGCCCGCCGGCCAGTACCTCGGGCGGGAAACCCGGCCCGTCGTCGCGTACCGCGACCGCGATCGAGCCGTCGGCCGACTTAATGGAAACGGACACCGAGACGGGATCGTCGCCTCTCCGGCCGTACCTCGCCGCGTTCGAGCAGGCTTCGGCCGCCAGGATGCCGAACGATACCGCGGCGTCGGCGCTGAGCGGGGTGTCGTCGCCGGATCCGCTCAGGCGCAGCTCTGACGGGATGAACCCGGCCGCGAAGGTCGAGGCCAGGCTCGCGGCGAAGTCGCCCGCGCGGATCGACGACATGTCGGGCGACGAGTTCAGGAGGTCCTGGGCCAGGGCTATCGAACGGATCTTGCGGTCGAGGTCGGCGATGCCGCGCTCGTCGATCGGGGTCAGCCTCATCAGGCTGAGGATCACCTGCAGGTTGTTCTTGACCCGATGGTTGATCTCGCGGAGCAGCGTCTCCTTCTCGCGGAGCCTGTCCCGCGCGTCGAGCTCCCGCTGGGCCGATACCGATACGATCGTCTCGAACTGCCGCTTCGAGAAGAAGAACAGGAGGGCGGTCGTGGCCGCGACGAAGAAGAGGCCCTTGGCGGTCTGGAAACTGGCCAGGCGGGCGTAGTCCTCGGCGAGCAGCGTTGCCAGCTTGTCGGAGAAGGCTATCCAGAGGAAGGCTATGGCCGCGTAGATCCCGGCGACCCGCAGGGCGAAATGCCGCGCTCGTGCTTTCATCTATCTCTCCGTACCGTCCACTATATCGATAAGCGCTCGTCCCGGGTTTGTCAAATATCCGGCGCCCCGACGACCTCGTCGCAGCCGTTGAAGGCGGCGAACGAACGCAGTTCCGTCCCGAGCGCCGCGCGGAATCCGTCTATGGACGCGCCGGGAATCTCCTCGGGCCGAGGGCGCAGGTCGGCGCGCTTGATGACGAGGGCCCTGCGCTTCCGGTCCGCCGCGGCGTCGACGAGGCCGGCGGGCCGGCCCCTCCAGATCACCGGTAGGGCGAAGTAACCGAACTTACGCTTGCTCTCGGGCACGTAGCATTCGAGCGAGTATTCGAGGCCGAGCAGCCGGCGCGCCCGTTTCCTGTCGATGACGTAGTTGTCGAACGGCGACAGCAATCGGACGGGCCTATCGTCGGGCGAGGGCGGTCGTTCCAGCGCATCGGCCGAGACCCAATAACGCCTAGCCTCGTCGCCCTCGAGCCTGGCCTCGACGATGGAGCCGGACTCCGCGGCCCGCTCCAGCGCCGCGCCGACCCCGGCCGTGGCGTCCTTCCGCTGGTAGGCGGCGTCGGCCGCGCAGAAGACGCCGTAGGCGCAGGCCGCGCGCCGCGCGTACCAATCGGCCATCTCGTCGTCGCTCGGCAAGCGGTCATCGACGCCGGGGGGTAGGACGCGCTCGGCCAGGTCGTACAGCTTCTGGAAGCCCGGCCTCCCGGCCACGAGGATGACGCCGGACATGAACAGGTACTCGAGCGCGGCCTTTGCCGGCTTCCAGTCCCACCAGGGGCCACGGGGACCGTCGCCGCCGGAGAAGTCGCAGGAGCGCAACGGCCCCTCGGCCCGAATCCTAGAGAGTACCGCGTCGACCACCTTAGGGTCGGTCGGGAACCACTGGTGCCCGGTCTCGGCTATCCGCCGCATCCGCGGGAGGCAGTAGCGGTAGTCCTCGATGGGCAGATAGGCCGCAGCGTGGGCCCAGTACTCGAGCGTTCGCCTCGGCGCGCGCTCCAGCGCAGGCAGGAACTCGGGCCTATACGCGCGGTCACCGCTCCATAGCACGTGGTGGTGGGCCCGCTCGACTACCGAGATGGTGTCTATCTGGACGTAGCCGAGCGACCGCAGCTGGGCGGCCGCCGATTCGACGGCGTCGGGCGGATTATCGGAGCGGAACCTGGCCCGGTACGCGATGCCTATCGCGTCGGAGCGGCTCAGGCGAAGGACGCTCGCCGTCGTCGCCTTCCTCATGCGCGCTCGGGCTCCCCGACCGCCCGAATAAAAGCCTCGGCGTCGGCCCGCGAGAAGAAGACCAGGCTGACGACGCGGGGCTTTTCGCGCGAGGCCAGGAACGACGAAACGGCCTCGTAGGCTACCCTCGCGGCGAGGGCCTTAGGGTAGCCGTAGACGCCGGTGGAGATAGCCGGGAAGGCGACGCGATCCCAGCCTCGCGTCGCGGCGATCGACAGCGATTCCGTGTAGGTCGACGCCAGCAGGCGCGGCTCGTCGGCGGTTCCGCCGCGCCAGATCGGCCCGACGGCGTGGATCACGCCTTTGACTGGAAGCCTGCCCGCTCCCGTCGCGACCGCCCTTCCGGCCGGCAGGCCGTCGGGCAGCGGGCCGGCGCGGAGCGTCCGGCATTCGGCCATCAGCCTGGGGCCGGCCGCGCGGTGGATGGCGCCGTCGACGCCTCCCCCTCCGGCGAGAGCCGAATTGGCGGCGTTAACGATGGCGTCGCCTTCGAACAGCGTGATATCCCCGACGGCCACCTCGACGCGCCCGCCGAGGTACGAGCGTATGGTTTCCATGGCCGATAGTATATCGTATATACTGGCCGTATCCGATCGTGTCGCGAGGGATATAGATGCTCCAGGAAGAAGGCTCCTATCCGCTCATAGAACCCTCCGACGACTTCCACGACTGCGCCGACCGCCTGGCCGCGTCCGGGGCCGACGAATTCGCCTTCTTCCCGTTCATCGACCCCGACGCCGTCGAGCGGGCGGCGCTCGGCCGCTTCATGCCGATGGGGCTGAGCCTCGAGCTCGACGGCCGGCGTCGCGACCTGTTCCTGCCTAAGCTGCACCTCGAGCGCTGCCTGCTCGACCCCCGCGATACGCGAGTGACGGCGACCGCCCGGCGCGAGTCGCGGCGATACTCGCTGAGCGTCAACCGCGCCTTCGGGACGGTGCTGTCGTCGTGCGTGGCGACCCACGGCGCCGACTGGCTGGTCGGCGACCTGACGCGGGCCTTCACGGCCCTCCACGCGCAGCGATCCCGGCGTCGCGTCGCCTTCGTATCCGTCGAGCTATGGGCCGCGGACGAGGGCGGGCCGGACCCGGTCGCCGGCGAGATAGGCTACGCTGTCGGCGGCGCCTACGCCAGCCTGACCGGCTACACGGCCCGATCCGGCGCCGGCACGGTACAGCTCGCGGCGCTCGGAGGCCTGCTCGCCAAGCTAGGCGTCAGGGTCTGGGACCTGGGCATGGCGATGGACTACAAACTGGCCCTCGGCGGCAGGGCCTTGCCTCGGGAGCTGTTCCTGACCGAGCTGGACGGGGCGTACCGGGACGACGGCGAGCCAGGCAACGCGGCGCTACGGGCCGTATCCGGCTTCGTCCCGGCCAGGGCCCTGCTCGACGCCTCGGCGCCGCTACCCGAGGGCTTCCTTGCGGACTCGACGAATCTAGCGGATACTGGAGACCATCATGAATAGTCTATTCGTTCTATACACGGCCCTGGCCGTATTCGGCGTCGGCGTGACCGTCGTCGACATGTTCGGCGTATTCGAGCACGCGGGCGGCGACGACGCA